>RCNJ01000123.1_pt1 | contig 65684 bp, 57 predicted proteins | sample 2041171 | NCBI WGS metagenome assembly RCNJ01 (sample SAMN09708213, study PRJNA481090) | feces metagenome | biome: feces | host: Pygoscelis adeliae | place: Antarctica: Rookery Lake | collected 2010-03-01 | reverse complement strand
CACCCACCGCGTCATCCCGCTCCACCACCATCACCACTGTGTCCCAAAATGACAATCCGTTGTTCTGCAGTGAATGGGGAAGGAACGCCTCAAAATTATGCTGAAGAATTGTGAAGATGCATAGAGGCCCAATCGGGAAATGGCAGACGTCAGTTTAAACTTCAAAATGTGGCTGATGCTATCCTCGGTTGTGGATATTCGTGACTTCATCGCCATAGCTTGAGCTTGAGCTCCATTGACTTTTGATATTTCACAAACAACACCACCAATCCTCACTCTCTCATACCATCACAACAATCAGCTGATTCACAAACACAACATAACACTTTATACTATCTATCAGAATGTTCTCCCTCCACTCCTTCACCCGCGCGGTGCCAAAAACCACCAGCATTGTTGCTCGTAGCTTCAGCACCACCCCACGCGCTTTCGTACGCGTTGGCGCTTCTATCCCAGATATGACTGTCTGCGCGGAGGGTAGCCCAGGAAATAAGATCAACATGTCTGAGGAGGTTGGCGCAGGAAAGGCTTTGATCATTGGTGTTCCAGCTGCTTTCAGTACGTCTTGACACTTTCCTTTGACCTGCCGTGGAATATGAGGCTCGTGCAGTACTGTAGATATCTATGGCACGAGTTTGGGCATAATTGGCCCAGACGAACTCAGCTTAAGCAGATTGCTCACATATTGACTTTGTTACACGTCAATCATGAGACCGAACATCCACTAATAAGCCCACAGGCCCAGGCTGCTCCAACTCCCACATCCCAGGCTTCATGTCCCACTCCAAGATTAAGAATGCCGGCAAGGTCTTCGTCGTCGCCGTCAACGACCCATTCGTCACTAAGGCATGGGCCGAGAAGCTCGATCCAGAGGGTAAGAGCGGATTCCGCTTCATCGCCGACCCAGCCTGCAAGTTCACCAAGGCCCTGAGCTTGGATTTTGACGGGACTGCTATCTTCGGCAACGAGAGGAGCAAGAGATATGCGCTTTTGGTTGATGGTGGAAAGGTTATTCAGAAGTTTGTGGAGCCGGATAACACTGGTATTGATGTGAGCAAGGCGGAGAAGGTTTTGGCATCGAAGTAAATGTCAGGCAGTAAGATGAGGTTATAGGAGATTGAAGAGTCCCAAAATAAACTCCATTTAACTTCATACTACGAAACGCTCGATGGAGAGTCACGAGCTCTTCACGTCAAGCACCCCATGTGTCCCAAAGAATACACACCGCGACTCTGCCACGGATGAGGAATAGCTTCTCTGGAAGGTAAGCGCATCCTAGCGCGCCGCGCACTTGATGTCTTCTGTTTCTCGCTGTCGCGGTCTTTCTTCTGTAACAACAATCTTAAGACTTACCCACGACACCTCGAGCAACTGTGAGTCCCTTTTCTTCCTATTTTTCCGTTTCTTTTCGTTTTGATTCATCTACCTCTGCTGAACAGCTTAGTCAAGATGTCCACTCCAACCACCAACTTATTCCCAGGCCGCTTCAATGCGGGTTCTTCCGAATCCCCAAAGAAGGAGGCTTCAGACGACGGTGGAGTCGCCACTCCAACCTCCACCCCAGTCCGTCGCCGTGTCGGCACCCCAGCTACTCCAAAGCTGGATACCGTCATTGACCAGTTGCGCGCCATCCAGGCCAACCAGGTCATGGCGATTAACGAGTTCGGAATGCTTCTGTACGACCAGGTCGGCAACGGCCACCAGTTAGCCAGGGGCCTCTATGATCTCCACAAGAAGATCAAAAAGAACTCCGACGAGATGAACGAAGGACTTCGTATCTCTTTGGACACCATCTCCTCCAACTTTGAACTCCAGGATGACTGGAACAAGAGCGTTGAGGCAAGAATGACAGCCCATGAGGGTGTTATCGTGGCTCAGGCCGATGCTATCCGCAAGTTGGAGGCAAGACTTGAGGGCCGCCAGGATTAAATACCTGAAGGTAAGACGATTTACAGAATATCGTACACGAATAATACTAACAACATTCGCAGATCAGGGAAGTTTAGGTTTTGCAACGGGTGCAGAAACATTCACATAAAAAGGCGCTCGCTTCTTAGTGGTAATGGCAATACTTTGATCTCCCATTTTACTCGCTCAACCAGGGTATCATTTTTGTCTTATGGTCAAACCAAACCTCGCTCAGCTCTCATCTAACGCAACAAGCCACCTAAGTCCCTCTCCATCCCTCTCACACTCTCCTCCAACTCCCTCTTCCTCTCCTCCAGCTCCCTAGTCTCCGCCTCCTCCTGCCGAATCATCTCATCCACATCGTCCTCCGCACCACCATCATCCATCCCACCCATCTCCTCATCCTCATCGTAATGCCCACGTCCCTTCGCCCAGCTTCCTCTCCGGCCATACCCATCCTCCCGATTTCCCCCATCCTCCCCATGGCTATTCATCAGCTCCAGCTGCCTAGTCTGCTCAACAACCTTCTCCTCATAGTAATGCAAGCTGCCCTGTATCCTCTGATTCCTCTGCCTCAACAGCGCAATCTTCTCCCTCGCACCCTCCATATAGAAGACCTCTCCCAATTTCTCCGCGCCCCTCAACAATACCTCGATATCCAGATCCCTATTCCCCTCTTCCCTTCTTATTCTCGCATTCAGATCCTGTCCCAGAACTGCTGCAACAGCAGTATTCCTCCTCGGCGCCGCTCGCGAGGCTGCTGGCCCGGTTGTGATTTCCCCACCCGCGACATTGAAGACTGTTTGGCGCCGCGAAGACTTGCGCTTGCGCTCTTCGTCTGGGTCAGGGAGTGTGGCTGCCTTTTCGCGGGGTGGAGGGGGTGGGACTGAGAAGAGGGCGCGTTCGTGGGGTTCGGTGTCGCGGATTAAGGATGTGATGTCGTGAGGGGTTAGGAGGGAGTTGGTGAATATTTTAGGTGGCGGGAAGCTATCCGGTTATTAGTTAAGGCGCCAGAACCAAATATGATGAAGTAAGTGAGAAAGGAGAATGGTGCGACATACGGTAGCGAGGCGATTGATTGGGCTGAGAAGGAGATTTGCTCGAGATGCGAGGATAGGAGGGACATATTGACGTGATCGACTACAACTTATAATGCCCAAGAGTACTGCTTTTCCGGAATTATGTGCGTCGTTGCAAACCCACAATCTTTTGAGGTCGTGGTCGTGGTCGTGGTGATTGCGCTTTGTTTACTTTGACAAATGTGGTTTGCGTCCGCAACCTGGGAGACGCGATCGAGGTTGCGATGCTGCCGCAGCCACGGAAAGTGGGGCTTTGAGCTGCCACCCGCCCAAAACGATCAGAAGCTTTACTCACTTACAGCAACGCTCTTCAGACTCAAATAACACCTAATGGCATAATCCATGATTCTTAAAATACGTAGGATCTGTAGTAGCATGTATTTGACATACATAGAGCAGGATAGACGGATTCCAGGATTTGAGATAGTTACAAATGGAGGCCTTTGCCTTGCAGCTCTGTTTCCACTGAATCGTTCCGACACTTCACATCACTTGCCATTAAATAGGCGTCTAGTCGTGTAGTCAAAAGACTGCAAAGAGACTGGCGCCTGATTTGTAGATGTGTGATAGATCACAGGCTTTAAAATTATGAACAGTATATAAGGTGTACTAACCTCAAAACCTGTAAGATCTCTCGTCCACCACGACAGGTCACTTGTACCCATCTTGACTTGGCGCTTTCTGATGCCGCGATACACTATTCAGTCTGTTTGCAGCCAGAAAGGCCCCCTCTTTTCCGCTGAAGTAGAAATCTCTGGTCTCTTTCGACATCCGAAGCAATAAAGCTCTACTATTGTAACCGAGAGGATGCAGCGCAACGAGGCGGAACAAATGGTAGCCTTGCTCAACAGTGGACGAAAGCTGAGTTGATGTGCAGTATCTTGAAGGTCAATTTTGCCTGTACCAGATGAGCAGGTTAATATTGTCAGCCCCGCGCCTTAGAAAAGTAATAGGTGCCTCAGCTGTAGAAGTTGACAAGGATGTCTCCTATGATAGAGCACAGTCAATCCTGTCAAGGTATGAGCAGAAGATAGTAACGTGACAATATCGTGACAAGGGATTTCGAAATCGATAACGCTAACCTGCCTTGTGATAATGGATGATTACAGTGGAAAAGGGAAGCACAATAGTGATGAGGTCTGCCTCGCTTAGCCCGACTCAACCATTCCTCTAGCATAAAGCTACTTAGGTACATAGCGAGTGACTTTCTAACGGCCCAGTTTTTAACAGAACCATTTAAGCACCTCGTAGAATGAATAACATGTTGAATAAAACTAAATCTCACCCACCTCTCGGCATATGTCGATATTAGTTGAGCGGTCCCCCAGGCTAGACCGAGAAGCACAAGGCAGGCAGCAGCACTTAGTGGCCGAGGCCGAAAATATTGCTTCGGTTACTACTTCTCTAAACGCTGCTGCCATTTGTTTGCTAGGTACGCCAACTCCTGCTACCGCGCCAGCAGAAAGATCAAGTTACCCGCCCCTCTTGTGCGGGTGTTGCAGTTTCATACCGCACAGAGTCTTGTGTTTATATGCAAGACAGTATGAGGTATGCTTTATGTCGCCCAGGAAGGAGTTTCTATTCAGAATTTGGAAGCAGCTCCCAGTAGATGCAATAAAATGGCCTCTCAGAACGTTGTGGTTGCATGAACTTCAACCTTGACGGCATCCAAGTCAGCCTGAAAGGGCTCAAGCTTTTGGTGTAGGCTTCTAACTAGTATAGCGCATGTCAGACTAGAGATGGCTTGTTGGTATGGTATCGCTGCCTTTCTGGAGTTCGCAGTCAGTGAAAGCTATGGGGATTGATGAGGTGCGCCACCCTAAAAGGCTGGTGATTGTGGGCTGGTGCAACAGAGTAATGTGTGCATGAGCTGGGGATTTGAATGTAAGTGGTGCACAACGATGTGAGGCTTGGAAGTGGCTGTAACGTTGGTTTACGTGCTGATGAGAATAAAAGACGGGTAAGTTAGAGGAACCCTGGCGCATTATTCTGGGTGCTATATGACATGTTGAAAGCTTGTGAGATGCTAATCGTTGGTCTTCAAACCAACAAGACGAACGATTATCGAGATGAAGTAAAGAGGAGTCGTGTCGCATCGATTCTAGACCGTGAAGCACTAAGGAGTTGAGCGTGATCAATGACCGAGACTATGTTGCTCTTACAGTAAGACGCACTTCCTTTTCGCCGTCCCTCCACTTTCACGTCAAAACCGTAAAACAGCCTTGACCTGGGGACAAGCCTGTCCCAAAGAGGGGCCAACAATGAGATCAAGCCAGGGCAAAATTTCAATTCTTCAACTCTATACAAGTATAAAATAAAAGCGCCAGGTATAATGTAGCCTCTCCCGGCCGCCAACCTTTGCCCCATTGAAAGCAGGTAGTACAGTCTAACAGTCAGACAAATCTCAAACTCCGCGCTAATGTTGTTCAAATGGATGCTTGCTCCAAAAATGCACATATGATGCCGTGAGGTGTAGTCATATTTTGTACCTCTGACCGATACCTTTGTCGCGTTGCTTCGTGGCTACATCTCGTTGTATGAAATTCCGCTTCTCGGTTTCTCCGCAGATGCTTTAGATGCAGAACTTCCTATCCAATACCCTAATCGCTCTCATATCCTCCGCTCCAGCACCACCTGGAAACGAAAGCTTCTCATGCGGAATATCCTGGGGAGCTCCCGCCTCCTTCGGTGTAGCAGCTTCCGTCGTTTCCGCAGAGGCAATTTCCGGGGTCTTCGCTCCGGTCAGCGTCTCGATCGCAGCCACCGCTGCAGCTGTGGCTAGGTTGGCACTTCCGCGCGTAGGTGTTGCAGCTTTTCTAGCGGCGTCAGCAGCTCGAGCGATCTGCTGCACCTCCACAAGTGAAATACGGCGTGTTGAGTCAGAGAGCTGAGTCGGTCCTGGACTGGCCAATATATGTGACTGTGGAGCAGCTTCTTGCGCAGTGGGAGCTGGAGACGGCTGGCGTGCGGATGCGGCGGGTACTGGGACAGATGCGTCCGGTCCCTCTGCTGCATGAACAAGATTGGAGATGCTTGGGATACTGGTAGCCTGGTCCATTTTTGGGCTATTGAGAATGGCATTTAACCTTGGGCTCTGTTGCGATTGTTGGGATGTCTGCTCTCTACCCTGAGACGATGATTCGCGCTGGAGATGGTGGCCATTTGTTTGCGACTGCTGTGGGGCGGAATTTTGGTGCTGAAGAGGTGGAGGAAGTCTGTTGTCGACACCTGGCATCTGGTTCATATATGCCATCGGTCTCTGTTGGATCGACGGTTCCGAAAGATGGCGCTCTCCACCGTTGTAGGAACTTGCGCCGTATGGTTGCGCCGACATCTGCGGAAGCTGTCCTGGAAAACGATGCATCGGATCATGGGTATTCGGTAATGGACCTAGCGGGGATGGGCGATCGTAGGTTTGCGCTGGAAGATGCTGTTGCAGATGTGGTGGGAGGTATTGTGGATATGCGACTGGATGCCCATTTGCGGGAAGCGGCAGCTGGGAAGCATACATAGCTGGAGGATAGTTATATGGAGGCGTTGCCATTGGCGATGGTGGCCAGGGACCATATCCTTGCGGATACGGATATGGCGCACGGCCGAGTGCTTGTGGTGGCGGTCCGAGTGGCATTTGTTGTCCTAAGTGCATGTATGAACTGGGCATTGGTGCGGTTCTCATCGGCGGAGCAGAATCGTGGACAGTCGACTCCGGGTACATTCCCTTGACCGGAATGATCTGGCGCAGCGCAGGATCAGTAGTCGGTTGTGGCAGGTCGGCCATGGTCGAGTGTGGCCTTGGCGTATAGTAGCTGATGAGGTGGAGATGTTGTCCCGTGGATGTCGTAATGCTGAATGATTGTTTCATCAACCCATCTGCCTTGTAACGGTATCCGTCCGGTCCATCCGCATCCATATCAGCGTCCTCGTCGCTGCCTCTGCCACTATCCGGCGTCTTTCCACCAAGTCTCCTTGGTGCTGGAACGAAGTTTCCGCCGCCTCTCTTGCCCTCCATCTCTCTGTATGTCAAGAAGCTGCCGGAAACCCGGCTTGCGCTCCATGATTTCCCGTCTGTCCATCTTCTCATGCCTGCTTCTCGCTCATCCCACACAAAGACCGATCCTGACTGTATCGACTGCCTCTCCTTCTCGGATAACCTCCGCTGGACTCGAGGTAATAAGCCGAGTCGGCATGCTTCAAAAAGCTTGATCGCATCGGCTGGATTGCGTACGTGACCTCTGTACGTCTCCATCTTAATGTTATTGTCGTGGATAGGCCAGGTTGGCGGTCGTTATATGCTTCACTCGAGTACCGAGCCGTATGACACTCCGCTGTCGCTCAGCGCTCTGAGTCGTAGTAGGTAGTGACTGCGACTGGTTGACCGAGGCAAGGCTGTGGTGGTCTTGGAACCTCTGGATCTCTTCGACGAAGAAAACGAGTCGTTTTATGGGCAGTTATCAGTCGAATGGTGAGGATGATAAAATAGGATAACTCGAGTAGTATTGTTGAGCTCGAAGTGATCTCGAAGAGGTAGATGTTTGATGGTCTGTCAAGTTTAAGGTTAAGTTAGCCAGGAACCTTATTCTGAGCACACGTATCCGATAAGGATCCGGGAGGCCAAGCGACCGAGCCGAGACACCGCGCGTACTTGAACGACTGCGCCTCAACTTATCGTTATTCGTCTAAACTGTCGCCGAGAGCTGCTGTGTATTATTGCCTCTATGATGACTGTCTGTCGCCGTGGTAATTATTGTGAATGCTACACAGCGGCGACAGGGATGACGCAAGTATGCGACGGTGATGCCTCCGGCCTTGTCATAATGTCCGCAATTGCGGCGGCGATTGAGACAAAGAGGGAATGATATTACTTACAGCTGAGATGAAGAGACTGTTCGAGAGGAGTATATTCCTGTCGTGGAAATAAGAAACCCGGCAGTACGCAGAGCTTGGGAGTTGGCGGATGATGTGGAATAAAAGTTTCGGCGCGGCGGGCTACCTTAACATAATAGTTATAGGAGCACCAAGCGTCTTCTGCTGTCGCTTGAATAGCCGCGAAGGGGACCTTTACTAGCGGCTGACTAACGGGCGTTATAGTGGGCAGTCGACAAGGAGTTTAGGTTTCGTGCTCTGGCCCCTTGATATGCGTTATGCGGTTGGAACTCAGTTGCGCAAGGATCTTTGGGCTTAGAAAGGGGTGCTTGTCTACTTTGAGGGGCGGACTCGAAGGTGAGAAGTAGCTCGTCCGGCGGATAAAGTTGGCCGATCGTTTCTGGAAGGCTGGTCGTCGAAAACAGATGGAATAAAGAGCTCGATTCCTTCCCGCTTACTCGCTATTCGACTGAGGTAATCGTGTATACAGAGGATTCAAATTCTGGTATGAAAGGTGAGAAGATTGTTCGAGGCTGTATGCGCTTACTGGCACCCTTGTGGTATGCAGACGTCGTAAGAAAGTTAAGGTTAGAGTGAGGCGGGAAGTCAGAGCTTAAGTCAGGTACAGATCACACCCACTTCCAGTTAAGGCACAGCATGAGCAACGACAGCGGAGGGGGCTTTAGTAAAGCCAAGATTCTTGGTATATCCTGGGCCTTGAGTACTCGTAAACTCCATGCCAAGGTCCGTCCGAACTCCTAGCCGGTCAACTATGGTGGCACTCTATGGAGCCTTGGTGGGGCATGATGTAGTAACGAGTAAGTAACCTTTGCATGGCCGCCGTCTATCTCCAGTTCGGCTTACTGTACGAGTACCTTCTGCTTCGGTCATCCTATCCTTTTCATCCACTTAGGCTCGTGAGCCTTCAGGATTCTTCTCGGCTTGAATAGGAGGTATTCGTCCGGGGCATTGGCATGCATGCCAACCTATTCTGGTATGTCGCCGAGCGTATTTCGCTTTTGGAGGTTTGTCGTGAAAATAAAATTTGAGATTGGGAGGCACGGATCGGATAGCTTGTCCAACCTAGGAGTGTTCCATTTATGTCAATTTTAAAATTGACTGACGATTGGCAGTCAACTAGGTAAAATCACGGCTCACACAGACAATGACATGTCAATTTTCACTAACCTTTAAAGTTCGAATTTATGCCTAAAGTGGCTTAGCGGTAATGATAAGCTAGTATACTATGCCGAAGTTGGCGTTTTAGCCTGCTAGCCTCACCGAATCTGTCAATTTTGTCCGTCAGAAAATAAATTTACAGACGTTAGTCCAAAACCCTCGAGACAAACATGACATGTAAGGTAACGATGTACAGCCCTAGTCCCCAGCTTTTGCCAGCGGACGTAAGGATGGAGCATCGTCCGAAGAATTAGCCTATGCCGCCACCAGGGCCGAAAGGTCCGCCCGATTCACGATCGAACATCGTCCGAGCTAACTTCTAGCCTTTTGTTACATAAAGATATTACGAGCACCATTGTGACGCCGTGGTCGTAGGTTAACTAGGACTACCGGAATATCTACGGTCTGACAAGCAGCCTCGCAGTTTGTACTGGAGATCTACGAGAACGAAGCCTACAGCGATGCTTCATGCCTCATGAGGGAGATCAAGCCAAGACTTTTGTTCGCGTTGGCCGCTTGATGCAATGATGGGTCGAGTCTTGGAATTTATGTTCCAGGAGTACAAAACTTATGAAGCTCTTCATGAGGCCTCGCGCCGAGTCAGTCTTTCCTGATCCATCAAATTGCTCACAGGCTGAACTCGATGTGCTTGGCGTGACGTTTCTGTAACCTCTTATACTCTTCACTCCACGGAAGTCCATTTTACGATACATATCTCGCCGAGTTTGCTAACGGGTTCCACTACTCCGTATGAGCATTCATCTCTCATCGCTTTATCGCGGCATGAAGGCAGTCCGGCCGACGACCTTCCCTTCGCGGATGTTAGGCCCACAGTATTGACCTCAGCCACGACACCATGTCCTCAAAGAAAGGTACTGGTACTCCTTAGAAGCCTTTCAGATGGCTTGCTGCCGTTCATGTGTGGGCCTCGTGTCTTGCTAGGTTTCCTGCATGATCCGCGGTCCGCTTAACAGTCTGCTGTTGGCCTCGGGAAAAGTCTGAGGCTACGAGTACATCTCTGAGCCGAACATCCGCAGTCCTCACCTACCTCAGTTCCAAGTTCGAGCTGATGTCCGTCCACTACACCACCACTTACACATTCCAAAGTCCCATCGCTCCATCTGAAGATGCGGGAACGACATGTGTCCCTGCTCTCTGATCATGTTCGGTAATTAGCATTGCACCCTTCCCCAGCGTGGCCGTGATGCCTCGCGTCTCCCACCATCGGTGCCGCTTGGAATCCAGAATTGGCCGATTTGCGGGGAACCCCATTCGCAGCTATTTAGCTCCGTTTAAGCATGTTTTTAACGGCGGGCCAAGGCCAGTGCTTGCTCAGTAATGACCAGCGCCAACCAGGCATTCTTCTCTTTGTGCGCTTGGCGAGCTGGTTATCGCCGAGGACACCGGATGGCGGGATGGGTTGTGTCATGGCAACCAGCTCGGTTTGCTGGACTTTCGGTCTTCTAACTCCGTGGTGTTTAGAAATACATATCATGCCGCTGGATATGCCACGGTAACTTCTGCCTTCTGTCGTCGCCGAACACTGTCATCGCGCATCACATCCATATTTCCAGTGCCGCCCTCGGCGCTTCCTTATCTGCCCACTCAGCGACGCCACAGCGCGACGCCGCACAACGCACGCTTTCAATAACGTCGGCGATAACTTACTTTCGAGTACAGCTTCCCCGCAACGTGCATTCCTCTTGTCCTCATGGCGTGCTTGGCTGTCACGACGCCATCGGAGATGCTTCCTCTATCATCGCCTTCCCTTACAATTTACCATCTTGAGATGGTGACAAGAGTCAACCAAGGTCTGGGTGCTGCCAAGATGCTTGGCAGAGGCAGTTCAATTAACCATAATTTGTGGCGTAACATTGGCAAGAAGTTGACAAGGGTCCACGCGCCTTGTGATTCCTTGGCCGAGCTTGCCCAGGAGCTGGAAAGCCAATCATGATAGAAATCGAGACGATGGTAGGAAAATACGAAAGACATGGTACGAGTGGGGTTACTTCTGTGGCAGCAACCGAGCATTTACCACCTGCAATTGTCACCCGAAGGGGGTAAAGGCCGTCATGGCACAACCGTTAGGATGGTAGATTCCATTCTTCCGTAAACTGGCTCCGGAGACCGGAGACAATTAGTGATGCGGTTGTTGGCCAAGCTGGTGCCATACTGTAGAAGGACGAGGACACATGTGGTCCTTCTCCGACACCGGCAGTGGCAGTAAGTATTCCCTTTCAAGGAAGAAGAGTATGAAACACAGTAAGCTTGATTCTTGGTTGTTGTGGGGTCCCCGACGCCAAAGGCTTCTCACGATAGTGTTGCACGGCTCGAGTTGAAGGCAATTATATTTGAAATCTAGTACTGTACAGTATTATACATGAGCCCACGGGCGCTGATGATGTGAGCTCTATCTATGTGACGCAGTATACATGGCATCGACGTTGGGCACTTCAGCCAAGAGTGCCAACGTGTTTTCCTGAGGATATTCAAAGGTGCTCTTGTCAAGGGGCTCCGAAGGTCGGGCTCCGACGTAGACATCCGGTCGTCCGGAGCCAAAGGGCTTTGGATTTAGCTGTGCCTCGCGGCCAAAGGGTTAAAACTCTCTCAGCACTCACACCTGCCAACCCAACGAGGAAAGGCTACAACCTCGCGAATGTTGGGCACGCCAGCCAGATAGCCCAGCATACGGTCGAAACCGACTCCAAAACCGCCGTGTGGCACCGTACCCCACGTCCTGAGGTCAACGTACCACTTCATTGCTCCCAGAGCCTCCTCGGTAAGCGACTCTTCTGGGTTGGCGGGATCAAAGTCATGTGCGATCAGGCCTTGCTTGTACATGGACGAAATGAGCTCTGGTAGGCGATGCTCACGCATTGATCCACCAGCGACCTCGCAGAACTCGGGAACGAGGAGGTCGAAGCAGTCCACTGTCTCGCCTTGTGCTGGGGAATCCTCTGATGGTAGCATGTAGAAGGGCTTGATGCTCTTAGGATACTTCGTGACGAATACAGGTCCGCTGTCTCCAATGTTGCCGGCAATGTATCTCTCGTGCTCCGCTTGAAGTCCCGCTCCCCAGACTGGCTCATGTTCGAACTCATAAGCGCTGTTTTGGAGAAGTCGGATGGCCTCAGTGTAGGTGATGCGAGGCCATGGTCCTCTCATAATGCCTTGCCATCTTGCCTCAAGGTCGTCCGACAACTTCTGGGACTCAGCGTCCGCCCTCGTTCCGGTTCTGTTGCCATTGATAATTTCCTGGCCTAACTTGGTGTTATATGTTTTTGTGACCATATGTCTTAACATGTCCTCCGTAAGGTCCATGATGCTCGACATCTTGTCCACAAAGCATTGCTCTGCTTCCAGCATGTAGAACTCGCTCAGATGGCGAGCAGTATCGCTCATTTCGGCGCGGAAGGTCGGCGAAAGAGTCCATACTTTACCTACAGATTGTGCCAGCGCTTCCAAGTGCAGCTGACTAGATACGGTCAAGTACTTGGAAGCCCTAAAGAAAGCATGGTCGTCTCCAGCGCTGGCTGGTTTTGACTCGACCTCGGCTGGAGGTTCAGTCTCGACGCTGAAGACTTCACCCGCACCCTCGCAGTCAGAGGAGGTGATGATTGGAGGATGAGTCTGCACGAAGTCCCTCTTGGCAAAGAAGTCGACCAGATTGGCAATACTCTGAGACCGCAGACGTAGCAGCGCCGAGTTGAATGGCAGACGAGCACGCATATGCGGCATGGTTCTCAGATACTCTGCCGTCTGGTACTTCTTCTGCAAGGGGAAGGTCTACGATTTCGTCAGCGAACCCGTTTCTCGGAATCTCTCCCCAGATCTTAAGCTATCACATCACATACTGCAGGATCTGAAGCACCCAGTAATGTCACGTATTTCACGTGTAACTCGCATGATTGAGCTTTGCTGTTGGGCGACGCCATCCATTGCCCTGTAAGTCGTACAGCAGCGCCAGTAGTCAAGCTGCCAGTCTATCATTAGTTATGCAAGCCACACAGCCGATAGCTGTACGAGCGCTAGAGCCTCACCTTTGTGCTTGTTCTGGAGTAAGCATAGCTTGCAGTGGCCCAAGGCTGGAGCCATCTCCAATGGATGCAAAAGCACGTGTTTTCTGCTTCCTGATGGACCGGATGAAGCCAAATACTTCTCTCTCTGCATCACCAGCGGGCGTGTCCAGGAGTTTCGCGACAGAGAGATTTGCCGACTTCGACGAGAGACGTTGCGACTGCACAGTGCCGTAAGTGGTGGCTTGTAAACAGCGACGAAGGGCTACCCTGCCTATCGGCTTGAATGCCGACATGATCTACGACGGTGAGGAGGTACGAAGTCCCAAATAGTCAATGCAACGTCGGAGATGCAGTAGCTTCATGTAACAGGTATAATTTTTCTGGCTGGCGAGATCCGCGAGACCCGCGATCTTGAGATGGAGATCGCGCGCTTGTCGTTGTGTTGGCGACTGCGGTTAGATCTCCAGATCCCTGTAAGAGGGCCGTGCGTGATCGCGCACCTCGACGCCCAGCGCGAGGAATGCAGCCCTAGTATTCCTCGTCAACCTCCTGATCTCGGGGTTTGCAAACATGTCGTTCTTAGCATATCCACAACAAAAAGCCGCCATTGTATCCCCCCTATTCAATCCCTCACCGCCTTGTCTTGAGGTCCCTGAGACATCCAGATCGTGGTGCATGAACTACGCGCACCGGGCCTCCCGCCCAAGAACCAGCTGCATAATGGATGGCAAAAGCGCGATAATTACCTCCATAGTGATATTACCATCCCATGGGTAACCAGTGATAGTTTCAGGTGATCTATCACACATAAGAGAAGCCAATTTACCGAGAGCAGGATTATCTTGCTTGCAGAGCCTACGAAATCTCTCCGACGTTGCGGTCAATAGCCATGGTTTCAGCAACTGGAGCCTCGCGTTTCTCCATGAGACAGGGAGAAGCGGAATCTTCCCCGGCCATCCCTGAGTATGCGCGGCCTCACGGGCTTTGTACTCTATTCTGGGCGTCCGCAGACTACCCAGATCCCTGGTTGGAGAACGCTTCCGATATTCCTTTCATGTTGGATGAGATCTGTGCTCCTCGGTTTAGTATGTGTGTTGCGTAATACCAGATACGAGCGGACGAGATCGATCTTGCATTACCGGGCACCGGCATTACCGTTGGATCTCTACCAGCCGAGGAATATGGCAATATCTCGATGCAACAGATGCAACTTCGGAGCACATTGGCACTCTGGGTGCTGGCATGGAAGCATCCATTGGGTCGAAGCAAGCTCACGAACCAGAGGTCATACGCCTCCTCCTGATTTCCTTTCTGGAATCTATGCGTCTGATGAACGTTTCCAAAGTGTCGGAAGACACGTTTTTGAGTCGATCCCTACATTTCTTCTTCTTTTGTCACCATCGCCGTATTGTTGGAGGAATAACCCGCCGAGTTTCCACCATGGAGATTAGGTCTCAAATGTGGATATATTATTCCACACTCTCATATATAAGCCTTCACCGTTTCTCCACCCGCCCTAGTTTCCTGCATACACCACAGATCCATACCTCTATACACCATCGCCTTCCACCACTTTTGCAAGTACCTGACCTCCATTTTTCACACATCGCCACAGTCGACGAGTTTAATAAGCATGCCTCCGGCGAAAATCAAGCCATCTGATGTGGCTGCCGAAGCGAAGAAGACATACATACCTTACATTGAGTCGAAGTTCTCCGAGGTATGGCCGGCACACTCGTATCTCATCAAGGACTCCAGTCCAATGCAGTGCGAACCGCCTGAGCAACGGTTAAGATGCCGCATGAGTACGCCTCCTCACCACATTCTTCGAGCTAAGCTTACACTTTCATAGCTGTAATAGAAGGCGACCCAGTCGATGTGGCGTTAGAGCTGGGTATCACAATTGGCAAACCAGACGGCGTTGCCTTGGTGAACATGGCGAACGACAAACGACCTGGTGGTGATTGGGAAGCCGGTCAGTCCAAACCTTGATGTTGCGCAGATGCAGCTTCTAATGGTGTTCAGGGGTTCTCGCGCCGGAAGAGAGCATCTGCAGAAGGAGCAATCTGGTTGCAACGCTGAAAAGACCTGCTCCCAACAACAACCCGAATCCCGCAAATTACCCCATCCCTGCCACTGGTGGCATCTATTCGCCATATGTCGGTACGCATATCTGTTGATGTCGCACAAGAGAGTACAATCTAATGTTCTCAGTCATCTTTCGATCCGGGCCCGATCGCTACCAACTGTGGCAGAAATTTAAGAGTGAGCGAGCTCATCACAGATGCAAGACAGTCCACTAATTGATGCTGTAGCGCTGCCAGTCATCTCTGTACCTCCCGTGAAACGGCCAAAGCTAGACCAAAGCGGCACGCAATACTCATTCGACCAGGAGAGAGAATTAATGAAAGACAAGATTCGTACTGTGCTGCGGATGGCTGTTTGGTGGGGTCACTCAGATCTCGCACTAGGCTCATTTGGATGCGGACTTCAATTTCGCAACCCTACAAGAGAGGTTGCGACTATGTGGCGGGATTTGCTATACTTTGATGATGAATTCAGGGGACATTTCTCCAATATTGTATTTGCCTTCGATCCGCTGGACGGCTCAAACCCAAACCCTCCGCCGGAGAAATCCAGTTCACCAAAGGAGAAGCCGAGCTCAAAAAAGTCAAGCTCAGATCCGAAAGGGAAAGGCAAAGGAAAGGCGTCATTTCATCTCGAAGACATGGAAATATTTAGGGACGTCTTCGATCCTGCGAAGATGTTTGCGCGGTGAAGCGAGACAACATAGTAGAGCGCATGCGAACAGAGCAGAGCGTTATGGTGCATCAATCCTTGTCTGTTTGATCCTACGATTAAACGCCAACGCAGTGTGGTATTTTGCACAGCATTTAATCAAATCATCTGAAATCATTGTTCCGCCTAATCTGTGTCTCGTTCCCACGCCTTTCCAATGCTTTGCCCTGCTGCACCCTCCTGCAAGGGCGGATTGATAGCAGGAACGGAGAGGGGTGGGAGTGGTCCAGAGGACAACAGGTTATATGCTGTGTAGCTATGCACTTGTCCTTGGTTACGCAAAGATGTCGACGATGCTACCAGATCTTGAGGAGGATGAGAACGAAAATGCACCTTTCACGACCCAGGGCGCAGATCATTGTACCAGCCAGGAGCCTTGGTTTTGATGTCTCCGACCTAAATTTATCTGTCTTCCACTCGCTTGCACCGCTATCTACCGGTAACGAGTCCGATTCTCCGAAGCTTCAATGTAGTGCACCCATTGTGATTGCAACATCATGCAGGCGATGTTGCAGAACTCGTGCTATGGCTTGAGTCCTCATAGTCGGTAGAGCCACATAACGGTGCTGCAGACACCTATGCTGCAAGTTTCAGAGGCCAACGTGGCGGAACTTCAGTTGGACTGGAACAGCATATGCCAACGCACTGACATAGCCTTCACTACTCCGTGTCAGTATGTCATCCACCACCTTCCTCAACATTATATCTTGCAAGGTGCAGCCACAAGCTAGATTGTCTCATACATCATTGTCGGCCTTTAGTGAGCTCCACTCGCTATCACTCAACGAAACATGGCATACTGAGAAGTTGAGCAATACACTGTGTACCACCAGATTCATATATGACACCACAGCAAGCTAAAACAACCCTCATTACAAGACCTCTAGCCCTCTACTTGGATCCAGGCACCAAAGTCACGCTTCCAACCAAAAAAGCCTCCGTCTGGGCCTCTTTCGATTCTCACTCTCAGCCCGCATCTCCCCACGGACAGCTGCATCATCGTGCCACCACGGGGCACTTCATCGCCAGGATGCACCCTTGGATGAGCAGGCTGCAGATTCCCGTGTAACTCCTCTACTTCCTGCGTGTGATCGTGCAAGGATTCGGGGAGCCGGCGACGCGCCGAGGGCAAGCGCGAGGGAGGTTGTGCGAGGATGCCACTTCGTTGTCTTGCTTCATCTTAGACGAGGCTGTTGTGCAGGATGTTGCAAGATCTGGTGAGATGTCTTAATGAAAGACATAGCGGTCTCGCATATGCAAGCGAGCCTCGGAACTAGAGGTTGTACGGAATTCTTTCGTGGCGGTGAGCATGATGAGGGTGGACGACGGTCATGCGGCTCTTGGAGACTATGCACGGGATTTGCTCGATGATGAATTAGGGAAACCCAGAAAGTTCTGATCCCGAGTTTGTTCCGCAATGAAGGAAGGTCGGGCTGATTATTTATCCTGATATTTGGAATGATCAATTTGACAGCTCAGCTGCCCCGCCATAATGAGTTGCACCACCTTCCTTCCGATTATTGCTTCTTCCTCATCACGTTTCATGGCTTCACGGCAGCACCCACAACAGCACGGTTGTGCACGAACCTCAATGCCTATGGGGCCATATTTAAATGACCGCCAGCCATCAATTCATCTCTTGGTCGACGCATCTGCGCCTGCCAACCTGTTAATTGTGCAGTGACAGACCACCACCATCGTTAATCTTCATTTCGCGCCACGTCGTCACTATCTGCTATACTGGAGCCCCCCAGACGCCTAGACGTTCCTCGTCTTATGCACCTTCCTCGAGAATCGCCCGCCTGTCCATGTGTCGAGCCTGCGTTGCTCAGCTTCCTCATTCCCATCTCGCACCTGCCGTCCTTGACCGCCTCCTATGCTCCTTCCTCCTTCCTCCTTCCCTCCTTCCCTCCCAAGCGTCTGGTACATTACCCAAAAGGCCGAAAGATGTCGTTCGCTCTTTCCTCTTTCATCACCTTGATGTTTTCCTAAATATTGTGGTTATTGTTTACTTCATATACCTACCCAATAAGCTCCTTTAGCTCAGTGGTAGAGCGGGAGATTGCAGATCTTCAGGTCGCTTGTTCGAACCAGGCAGGGAGCTATTGTTTTGGCTTTCCTGACAGTCAGGTAGGTCGCCCCTTATTTTACTGAGATCTGGCGGCCTGCTCCTACCCCGATGATCATGACCATGACCATGACGACGACGATGCTGTCGTGCTGGGTTTTGCATGTTGCGGGAACAGAAGGCGTGTTGAGAAGTGTTCGAATGGGCGGTCACTGGTGTCACACTTAGGTCGACGACTTTGAGACGTCCTGAATCAGATATTCTATTTCCACTATCACTACGTACTTACTCACTGGATATATAGTGGGAAATGTGGCATCGTGGCAAGGCTTGTTCTCCTACGCATCTGGACAAACGATGACGGCAAACGCCTCGAAGCAAACAATCCCTTCGGGGCAAACAACCCCTCGAGGCAAACATTCCAACAAAGTGTCAGGAGAAAAGACAACTTAAGGCCATCGAGCGTTGTACATCACCGTCATCTGATTCGTGTAGAACGCCAAAGGTTTCCTTGAGATCCGTCCATCCGTGTATTTTGGAACTCTCCTGAGCAGCTCTACAGCCTCATTACAGATAGATTGGGACCGTTCAGGCAGTACGAATCCACACATGCATTGTAATTGTTAGCCCCCACGTTTTGCTTTCAGCCTTGACTGAACAATCATGGTCTGGATGTGGTGGTTGATAACCATCCTGCGATTATCAGAGTCCAGGGCTGCCTATTGCAGCATTGATGGTATCAATAATGTTAGGACCTCAGTCGTTAGGAAGTCACTCGATATGTACCTAAGTAGCTATGTCGTAAGAGAAATCGTCGAGCCGAGTTAAGCGAGAACACACCTTACCACAGTTGTCTTCCTCCTCTCGGCAATACTCATCTATCATAAACAGACAAGTTGACTCAATCAAACTTGAAATAATCCTTTGGTGACATTGAAATATTACTATTTTCCCCTCAAATTCCACCAACGCAAAGTAGTGGTTTCTCAGAACCGTCAAAGTATCTTCTCATAGAGTGAACTTTACACGAGGCTATGGTAGGGAAATTTGGGGCGTTCAGCGAAAATAGGGTATTCTGGTGACATCGAGTTCAAACCTTTGTCATACGTGTAAACACACCAAGAGACTAGCTTTAGTGTAGCAGGAGTGAAGGAAGCATTCAATGTTAGCATTTTTCACATTAGCGACTCCTAAATCATAAACAGTGTTGACCGATCAAGCTCCAACGAGTGGAGGAATCGAGCACTCTTAAAACAACATTTCCCCAAGAGCTTCCGAGGGACAAAGTTAGAAGCCGCGCGGCCTTAAAAGCAAACGAAACGAAATATTGTGTAAAGGGTGGGCAAGTTATGAGACATTCATAATTCATTATTATCTGCCTATTGACCAGAAACAAACCGTACTCCGGGATCCGCACCTAATGAGGCAAGAAAACCTAGTTCTCCTCATGTATGAGTAATCAAATCTCCAATTTTGTGTCCTCAGTCGCTCGCTCTGGGTGCTAATCCCCAAACAATTCTCTAGTTCTTCTCCCCAGAGATAACATCCTTGACCTGCCCAGTCAACTTGCTCATACCATCGACAATCTCCTGGATCTTTCCTCCTTGCTCTCCTTGCTGGGGGCCTTGAATTCCTGACACGGCACCAGATGAGTTGACAAGCTTCTTTTTATTCGCGGCAGCCAGCGAAATCCTGTTCAGCTCACCAACAAACGACTCTCCCCACCAAGCAGAGGTATACTTGTTAACATATTTCTGCAGCTTTCCATAATTGCTCTTTTTCTGTTCCTCATCCATGGTAACAGACTGGTGGATAGCATCAGCCAACTCCTCAGTGTTCCATGGGTTGACAATGAGAGATCCGTTGAGCGACTGCGCAGCACCGGTAAACTCGGAGAGGATCAAAGAGCCGTTCCGTCCTTTCTGTGCAGCGATGTACTCGTAAGAGACAAGGTTCATTCCATCTCGCGTCGAGGAGACCAAGCAGACATCCGAGACGGCGTACAGAGCGGTGAGCTCAGAGAAGTTGACAGACTGGTGCAAGAAGTGGATAGGCATGAATTCGATCGTGCCGAACTTCCCGTTAATCCTTCCAACCAGCTCGTTGACGACTGCGCGGAGGTTCTGGTACTCCTCAACATCTTCTCTGGATGGGACGGCCACCTGCACAAGGACAACCTTGCCTACCCACTCTGGGTGCTCAGTAAGGAATACCTCCAAGGCGTGCAGCTTCTGCGGGACACCTTTGATGTAATCCAGACGATCGACACCGACGATCAACTTGACGCCGTCGAACTTCTTCTTCAACGACTCAATACGTTGGAGCACCTCGGACTTCTTTAGCTCTTCGTGGAACTTCTCTGGGTCGATACCGATTGGGAATGCGGCAACGGTGACATACTTGCCCTTGAGCTCGACACCGTTTGGCGTCGTCGAGACACCTAGGATTCTGGCACAAGAGGACAAGAAATGGCGAGCGTAATCGTAAGTGTGGAAGCCGACCAAATCACAGCTCAGAACACCCTGCAATAGCTCCTCTCTGACTGGCAAGATTCTGTAGATCTCGGAGGATGGGAATGGTGTGTGCAAGAAGAAACCGATCTTGACGTTCTTTTTGGAGTCGCCGATCTCTTCGCGCAGCATTTGTGGGAGGAGCATGAGATGGTAGTCGTGCACCCAGATCATATCATTGTCTTCCACATCCTCGGCAATCTTTTGGGCGAAGAGACGGTTGACTTCGCGGTAGGCGGTCCAGGCGGACTCATCGAAGGTGATCTCTCCTGGGTGGTAATGGAAGAGTGGCCACAAGATGGAGTCTATTATTCTCGTTAATATTTCATATTTGTGCTAACCGGTTGGTCTTGTGAAAACATACTAGCAAAGCCGTTGTAATGGCGATCTGCGAGCTCATCCTCGATATAAATTGCTGTCGCTCCGTGCTCATCCTTCAACTGCTTATCCAGCTTAGGAATATCCTCCTCTGGAATTTCTAATCCTGGCCAACCGTACCATTGAAACTTTGTCGACTTGGTGAGACCGGAGAGACCGGTAACAAGACCTCCTGACGAGGTCTTCAGCTCAAACTCTCCGTCACCCTTCGGCTGGACGGTGATTGGAAGGCGGTTAGAGGCCAGAAGAAGGCGGCCTTTTGGCGCTTGATCTCCGAATGCAGTAGGCATTGTGCTGGTTGTGATGTAGCTTTAGGTGGCGTGGAGGCTCAGCTATGATATGTCGAGAGGTGATACTCGTAAACGAGGCAAGATGATGAGGCCTTGGGTATTGCCCAAACGTGGCGGATGATGAGGCCTTGGTTATTGCGCAAACGTGGCGGATTGCTTGCGACGCTGCTGGGGTAATTCAGGCTGTGTGGTCTACGACGACAGTGTCCTCTTCTCGAGTCGAGAGTTTGTTTTACGGTTGACAACTGATATGCAGCTGTCGTAAGGTGGTATGAAGGGAGAAGATAAGGTGAAATGGGCACAAAACTGCGACAATAAAGTTGTGTTTGTTAGAGAGAGTGAGGAGTGGAAGTGGATTCCCATCCAAAGGTATGATGTCGTTCGGAAAGTTACCAGCCCCACCAGGTTGGTCACTGAGCACGACTTGGCACCCAGGACTGGGCGGAAGATAAGATTCTAGGCAATTCTTTTTTTCCTGAGGGATTGAGGCTAAAATGAGAATGTGTATACTGTAATGAAAGACTCGCTGTAGCCATAGAGCTGATGTGCTATAGCCACATGTTCCTGTTCCGTTCCCTTCATCACCCGACTGCTCTGTGCCTGGCACCTCAACCTATCAAGACGTCGGCCCGGCGAGCCTATTTAACCATACTTATGCCTCAATGTTCCCTAAAAATGGCTTATTATCAAACTGTTAACTTATCGCATATGCTATTCTCATGTTATCGAAGGGCTGACATCTAGAACATGCAGCGTCCTTGGTACTTCTATGGAGCCTGTCCCAACTTTCTCCTCTCCTCTGGTGATTGATGGCCCAGTGAGGGGCTAGGCTACGTAATCCCGATGTTTTCGGTCCCACTATTGAACAGGCTTCATCAATGGCTCGTCATCAGCCACTGCCATTTTCTCTTTGGGGTGGCTGTGCTTCTAACTGTGGCTCGCCTACTAACATCGCATCTCGAGTACAGTCTATTGCCAATGTCTCCATGGCCTGAGCTGGCCCCCCACATACAAAATGTTGGCCATTGGCTGTGGAGGTATCTGCAACACAACAACAGGTGTGGCCGGTGTGTCCTAAATTCCTGCAAATAGATCGTATCTTCGCTTTGTCTTCCTCTAATCAGTTGAAGAGATCACTCTTTTACCAATACTAGAGGGTTCTCAGGACTTACATTCGTCAACAGAGCAATCTTCTGAAAACGAATCATGGGAAGCATCCAGCATCCAGCATCTTGTCATGCGGCTTTCAGATTGCTAGTATTCCGCTACAAACGCTGTAGGTATCTTCGATTCGCTCGCTTTAGGACAATGAAGCCCGGGAACACGATGTAGCACCAAAACATCGATTCCTATCCTCAATAATAGTCCCCAACATTGCCTCCACCACGTCCCTTGCCACTTCCCACCCTGTATCCTCCACCCTGGTCTCCTCTATCATCAAAATCATTCTGATTATTTCTCTGGTTCTCAGTCTGACGCTTCTGATGCGCAGTCGGCAGACTTGGAAAATCCTCATATTGCACACCACCACCATGCCTAGACTCACCTCCCACATCATCCAGGCTCTTGTAATTGGCACCAAGATTGCCTCTACCCCTTCCACCGCCTCTTCCTCTGTTATTATACCCACCCCTGCCTCTTCCGTTATCCCGTTGATGATCTCTCGGTCCTGTAGGGTAACCACCTCTGCCTCCCCTACCACTGTAACTATCTCCTCTGTACCCTCCATTACCCCTGCCGCTAGGTCCGCTAGGCACCCTCATCGACGTCGGACTCGATTGACCAGCGGACCCCCTATCACCATACCGTCGCTTATGTCTGTTCGGGAACAGACTCTCGTACTCGCCCTCCTCCGCATCTTCCTCCTCCACTCTCAACAGCACCTTCTCACCCACCGTCGTCTCAAATACAAAGCTATTTTCTTCCGTCACAGGCTCCCAGTTTGTGATCGAATTGGCATCTACGGGGCGCGCTCCCTTCTTCACTGCCAGGACGATGACCGGTGCCGGGTTTTCGGTATAGTACTTTGCGGAGTGAGGGAGAGGCCTGACCTGGACAGCCCAGAGTTTGTTGTTGAGGCTTCCCAGGCGCGTGACTTCCCATAGCAGCTTGTTGCCTAGGCCCCCGACTTTCTCAAGTATTGAGGGTGGTGCTGGACGTGGACATATCATGATGCTGTTGCCCATATATTTGATATCCTGGTCCGACACGCCCGGTTGCGGAGGCACGAGGGTTAACAGCTTTTCCGTGTCTGCTTGTTGTAACAGGTACCCAGTGAAGAAGACGGTCTTCTTGATCGCCATCTTCCGGCCCTTATCTCCCGCCTCCAGGGCTTTATTATGATCATCCACCAGCCTCTGGATCTCTGTCGTCTCCACAACAGGATCAAGACATGTCGCACCATCCACAACCTGAATAGCCTCCGCATCGATCGGTCCCCTGGTCGGCACGCCCCCAATCCCATTCTGCTTCCTATTATAGTCGACGAAGAAATTCCGAAAGCCAGCAACATGTTTCGGCCTATCCTCATAAATCCTAATCTCCTCCGCCTCCTTGTATGTCTCAATCAGACACCTCAGAAACGCCTGCTTAAAATCCATCGTATGCATCGCCTTCTCCCCTGTCGGCAGGACCTTCGGCTTAAGCACTATCATATCGAAGTCCATTCCCCTAGTCTCAACCATCTTCTTTATCAGCGCCGCAAAGCCATGTTCTGATCTGCCGGTGAGTAATATAGTCAAGGCGTCATTCTGCTCCATAGACAGATTTATAAGCTCAACGATCTGCTCATTCCACCATCCTTTCCAGGCGCGTTCCGATTCGATCTCCACGCCATTGCCGGTGCACGCCAGAATGCGGGAGTCGTGCCACCAGCCGCCGGCTATGAAGACGTCTGGTCGTTGGAATGAGCCTATCGTCGGGCCGTGCCATAACTTGGGGTTTGGGAGTGGTGATTTGAAGACTTGAGGCTGTTAACTATGGACGAGGCAGTGGGGGAGACGGTTACGAACGGGTGTTGTCGAAGTCGTAGACGTGGATTGCTTTGATGCTTTCAATAGCTGTGTTTAATTAGCTTTTGCACCCCCCGCGATCGTGGTATGGCGGCTCACGGACGTGGAAGTGGCTTCTCTGCGACACTGAATCGGTTCAGTGCCGTGAGAGTGTATTTGGTCGCAGCTGGGCCGTTGTTGGTAGGCTTCGCATGCAGCGCGGTATGAAATGCGTGCGCTGAAGCCATGATGGCGATATGAGATGGGGCAAAGCTCGCAGGACACGGATTTTGTAGCAAAGTGGTAGCGCTGGGAAAAGGGCGGTGTGGTTTGCAATATAATTGTTGTCGCAAGTGACAAGGCTGAGAGCTACAGGACGTCAAGGTAAGCCTTGGCGTGGGGAATCGTGTTGGCACTGGCAGAAGTGGCGCGCGACAGGGGTTAAGTATTCTGGCCATCGCACTATTGATAGGGTAATCGGGTGGACGTCGCCGAGTAGGTTTTTCGTTGATTATCACAAGAGAACGGCAAAGTTATGCAGCAACGAGTATACCGTGGCTCGGCCATCCCTTCCATTCCTATCTACGCTAATTCCGCAACCCTTGTCCCCTCCAATTCCGGAGGACAAAACCGACCACCGTTATCCTCTTCCCTTAGTACTCCTGACGCCTAATCAAACACCATTCAATATGAGATGCCAATATAATGCTCAGACTAAAACTCCATAGCCCGAGGACCAGCTGCAGTGACTTCCCTCTTCCTCTTAACTTTAACATCCATCTCGTCTCTCACCAAGCCAGAAACAAACCCTCTAAAGAAGTCGATATACGGCTTCAAGCTTGTCTTCTCCCAATCTTGCACTGGCTTCGATCCCTTCTCCTCCGGCTCTTTCCACTCATCAATCTCCTTCAATAACTCAGTGACCGTCGGGACACCAAGTGGATCGAACTCTTCAGCTTTTCTAGGATCGATAGGCACACAAACTCTGCCAGTGCCGGGATGAACGACAAATGGCGACTTAAGCAAATGGTTGAGCTTCTTACTGACTTCAATATCAAGACGAGGGTAAGTGTACTCCAGGACGATATCCTGCTTCGCCTCGAGCAGCGCTCTTGGATCCAGCGTCTTCGATGCGCCGGTCTTGGCCAACGTATCAATATCTGCCCACTTCGCCGTCGATGACCGACCAGGTACAGAGTCCCACTTCTTTCTCAATGACTCATTGAGCGTCTTATCCGGCAACAATTGCAGCAACCTTTCAGTCTTTTCCGTCGTCGCCCATGGATCCTGATCCTCCAGAATATCTTGCTTAAAATATCCTGCCAGCGTCTCCAAGCTGCGACTGATATGCGGATGCAGTGGCCTCCTAACATTGACTCTCTTCCCGCTATTTGCGCCACCCTTCACTAGCTCCAGATAGTTCGCGATGGCTCTTCTTCTGTTATCGTCCATTGTCCTAGCTTCCTTGTCGCATACCCAAGCGTGAGCTCCTCGACGACCGGAGTATACCCACATGATGTGCTTGAATCCGAAATCATCTCGTAATGCTACGTCGACGACCTTGATGGCCATGGTGATGAACTGCCAACATAGGTTGCAGATATTTGCTTTATCACAGCAAGTTCTGATGTCGTCGTAATCTGTCAAGTCGATATCGAAACACAGCTCCTTCGCCAATGGCTTGAACGCTGAGGTGTTGCGTAAGGTTTTGCGATCGCGAGGATTCATTGTGTAAACTGGTCCGATTTCGAAACGGGATGGCATAAGTCGCAGTACGTCCTTGCGGAGCGTGTCGGCGGTCGGGAAACTCTGGTAACGAAGGTATGCATCATTGCTTAACGTGAAGGCGAACTCTCTGTGCGCAAAATCGTTATTCGGAACAGGACTATGGTTGAGCCATTGGAAAAGGTGTCTCCATGGGAAGAGTCTTTGATAGAAGTTGCGCATCACGTCGGTATCTGAGGACCTCATCTGAATAGGCGCATCATCCGTCTTTACAGCCGCGAAGTCGCCGTCGGACCAGCCGTCGTCGAATATGTCCTCCAAGCTTTTTGCTTCTGGTTTTACGTCGATCTTAATATCGAGATTGGCTTCTTGTAACACGTCCGATGTCTCACCCTTGCCAGTCTCTACCAAGTCCATCCCATCATCGTCCTCGTCAATTTCTTCGTCTTGGTCTGCGGCTGGAGATCTGCTCTCGGCAGTGGTCGGTGTATGCTCGTTGCTTTCCATAACTGTGTCAGCAAGCTTGCCAGCCAACTCGGCTGCTGATGATTGAGACATTCTGAATTCGTTGATTTGTAGTTCAACTGAAGTTTAGCTCGACATGTGCTTGCGCTTTCAGACTGACTGGTTGGAGTGTTGATAAGAGATCTGGGGAGGCGTGTCGCGGGGGACGCGTTTCAAAGTGCGACGCGTAAAGTGGACTTGGCAAGGCTGAACGGCCGAGCTGTCAAGGCTCAAAATGCGCCGAGTACGGAATGCGATCGACCAATCTGACACCACTCATCTGCGAATCAAATCCGTTCAGTTGTCTACGTTGTAGTTTTAAGGGCAAAAGAATGATATACCCGCCCGAAACTGGAAAACGAATTATCGACCCATTTTCACTCTCTAAAGAACGATCGACCCCCATTCGGCAAGGTTGCATCAAGCGGTCAAAGGTTCCCTCTATTTATCCGTCATCTCCAGCCAACAATCTAGCGACGACTTATGGCCAATCGCGCCTGTCCCCCGACACTTGGTGCCCACAAATTGCGCTCAAAACTTCAGAACTTTGAGCTTTATTCCATGGCGACTTATAACAGTTCCATTTCACGCTCATTACATGTTTTAAATCAGTATGCGAGTGTGTGCTGTGTTGCATCGTGAGCTTATGGAGTGGATACGACAGGGTAGATCGCTTTGTTGAAAGTCGACAAGGGTATATAGTTCCTTTCGATGGGGTGGCAGAATTCTGACTGCTCGCCTCTCTCCTTTTCGTGTTCTCTAACCTCGAAGGATGTGTGCCCCTGCCAAGCCATCATGCACATTTGCACGTGGACAAATGTGGTATCGTATTTGGGCTTAAATGGCATGAAAGACTCATGAGTTATGTCGCCCCGGAAGCCACTCAGAGGAAGATGATTCCCACTTGTCAGGTTTCGGCGGGTACTCTCTTTTGCCCTAGTTTTAATTTCCTTCTCCCTCTCTATACGGCTGATTGGAGGCTTGGCAAGACGCTTATTGTGCGGAGAAACGGCCTAGTAGCTGGGACTTGACCATAACCATAACCATACGAGCACGAGAGCTTCGCGGACAAACTTGTGCCAGCTGTGCCAACTTGATGCAGTCATCTTCAGCTGTGTTGCATCGCTTTCAGTTACACAGCGGCTAAGGGCATTCGGGACGTTTCCCATGCCTCCAAAATAGTGCAAAATAGTGCAAATCCACTTAAAAACACACCAAAGTCACTTGCACTCTAGCTTGAGGCTTAAAGTCGCGCCGCTTACGACGATAGTTTATTAGAGGTCGAAGTGAAGAACGTATTTGACAGCTTTGCCTATTTTTTTTGCTTGACACCACCACATTCGTTTATGCCGGTGAAGGACTCGTTTTGCAACCACACACTCGTTAATACCGCAAGTGATCGCCACACTCATTCATCATGGTTTTGATCAAGAGCGTCGTCGCGCTCGCCGCGGCCCTTGCAGCCACCTCGGTAGCAGCGAACACCATTAAAGCCAGCAAAAGGCGCTTTGTGGGCTGCTACGATGCTCCCACCACTTTCTCCATGGGGAGGTCCGACATTTTCATGTCCAGTGGAAGCTGTGTAGAGACGTGCTTAAAAGAGGGCAACGCCATCGCAGCTACTGTTGATGAGCGCTGTTACTGCGGCGACGAGCTGCCTCCTTTGTCTACGTCCAATGATGACAGAAAATGCGATCTGCCATGTCCCGGGTACGAAGGCGAAGTTTGTAAGTTAAGGTATGGGCGATCTATCATAGAACCTGCCGACTGACACTTTCCAGGCGGCTCTGACGATGGAAAGTACTGGTCGTTCTGGTCCACAGGCCTTATGAAGGACATCGTGAACGAGTCCGAGAATTTTGCAGCATCAAACGCCGCCAGCATCACGTCTGCCACCTCGGCTGTACCGAAACCCACAGCTAGCACCGTAACTGGACTATTCCCAGAGAAATTAGCCGTAATGGGCTGCTATGTAGCCCCACTTAGCTACTACAACGGAAGGGCCAGCAAGTTTAAGGCCCATGGAGTTTGTATAGAGTCATGCGTCCGTATTGGGTATGCGCTCGCTGGCATGGAGAACAATGAGTGCCACTGCGTCCAGGGTCTGCCAGATTCCGACAAGAAAGTGGATGTTCCGTGTGCGAGCGTCCCAACAGATATGTGTAAGTATCGCCGATCTCACAAAGTCGATCCATGTACAACTTGGCTAACACTATCAGGTGGATCTAAGGACGGCAAGTACTGGACCTTGGTGGCTACGGGTGAGATGGAGGTTGTCAGTGATTCCGAATTTGATAACAAGTGGGGTTACGATACTTCTGTTACCGTTTCTACTGTCACCGTTTCTACTGTCACCGGCACCGAGGCATCATCTAGCAGCACCATCACCACTGCGCCAAGCGGAAGCGCTACATCAGAGCCGACCAACGACACCGCCACCACCACAACGCTTACTGGTGCTGCAAACCAGGGCAACACTTACCAGGTTGGACGACTCGTCGCTGCGTTCTTTGGACTTGCGATGGCTCTCTAATCTGACCCTGTGGCCTCGCCGAATAGGATTTTGACAATATGTGGCGTATAAATGCACAATGATTCAGAACCACTGCCATAGCATGCTAACCAGTGGCTACAATCTGACCAGGCTTATACAACAGACGGACGCATGAGTTTGAAGTGCAGTCTTCGAAGCGATTGTACTGAACTTACCTCAGTACTTTCATAGGAGGCCCCAATATCTCTCTTGCAATCTTATGTTTTGGTGAGGTGTTGATGTCGTAAGGCTTCGAGAATGTTTTGTGACTCAAAGTTTGACACAAAGTTTTGGTCGCCAGGATGAGCAAGGTCTCCTTACCGTAGGTACCCAGCATCTGTAGATATGGCACCAGCACAGCTGAGGCTCAATCATTGAAAGTTTGAGGGTTGTTCCTCATATCTTCAAACCGGCTACAAAATGAATGACGATACCGGTTCGATAAGATGGGTGAAGCACCCAGAAAGCTTGCGAGTGCGCTTTTAGGGCTCGATGCTGATGAACCGCTTAAAGTCTTGGAATTTTCCATGGAAAAGACGCTCGCATTCCGCGCTCTGTTTTCTTCTTCACGGCGCCAGATGGCGCAGACATAAGCTTGCTAATCGATTAGGTTCAACAAGCCATGATGGAACTTCAGACCCAACGGAGGGAAATCAGGACACGGCGACTCTGCCGTGGAGGCCACAAAATCGGCCCCTAGCCGAGCCTCCAAAATTCTGCTACAAAGAGATGAACAAGCACCTCCTTGAGCTAGAAGAGCACTTCGACCGGAAAAACATAATCCGAGACAAGGCCGCTCGAACAAATTTCTTTGACCTAGATGTGGAAGCTGATTTGATGGGTTTATACGACGACTGGGCCCTTGATATGCGTCATAATGCAGAAATGTCTGCAAACAAAACACCATCGTTGTTTATGTACAGCTCTTAGACGAACTCAATACAGATATTCAGCAGGTTGATGATAAATGGAAGGGTCTCATGTCTACCGGTTACCACCCTGTTCATAAAAACGAAGCAGTACTAGCTTCAACCGCTACGAGCACCGCACAACGGAGCATGGATAATACAATTCGCTTTGCACAACCACATCAGATGCATGGCAACCTTGCACCTCGGTTTTGCATAGATACACCATCTGGATTCAGACTGCTAGTAAGAGGCAATAATTTGGAGGTGCGCGTAAATAGAGTGTTTTACATAGCCTGTAACATTAATGCTAACGGTACACGGGTAGCTTAGAACGCCTCGATCGCGTGCAAAGAGGGCTCCCCACCGAAACTTATAATGGCCACCTTGACCTTATGAGAGCATTCAAGGCGAAACAGTAAGTGGTTTTTACGAATCCCCTGGGAAGTGTCTGCTGTAACCTGATTACGGCCAGGTGGCTAGGCTGGATGCAGCTGATGTGATTGAACGCATCTCAGACTTGTTCAGAGAGTATCCGGAACTTATCAAAGATTTTTCGATATTTTGGCATGCTAGGTTTCGGGTGGACGGCTCTCGACGAATCTAGAATAGCTGAATGTGTATGCTCAACACCGTCCATCACACTACTAAGCAGTGATCCTTCAATGAACTTCATTATACCTTTCGTGCTCCGAGTTATTGGAATCCATAGGGGCCTACAGTGCCATCATGGGCAGTAATGCCTTATCCGTCATAGCTTCATCACCAAGCCCACCACCATCCGTACTCAGGAATCCTTACCGCCGTTTCCCAAATCTCCCGCCAACCCGTCCCCCTTTCGCGCCAGTGTTCCTCAGTTTCAAGCGTTGATAATTGGTATGCACCTGCGCGCCAACCTTTTGTTTCCTCCCCTCGTCCTCTCCGTTCCTCTTGTAGTCGCCATGTCTCTTGGCACGTTTATACCTCGTGCCTCCTATAGAAGCAGTGTACTCCGTCCCATCATCTGATTCAGAGTCGAAGTTTTTGGTGCTCTCGTACAAAGGCAATGAGTCCGCCGTAAACATGGCCTGGGTATCTGGAATGACTGCCTCACCATTTTCTCCCCTAAGGCCATGGACCTCCTCGTCAGGCGGACAATCGTCTTCATCCATCACCTCAACCATCGAGGTGGACGCTTTCATCTTCTTAGGTGGCGCTTTAGATTTAGGTTGTACAGGCTTCATATTATGTCGTCTCGTCGTGCGCTTCTGTCCTTTCTTCTTATAGACAGCGAGGTTACTGTCTCGCTCAATCATTGCTTTTTCAACTTCATTAAGTTCTTCTTCATCGTCAGGGTATGCTAGGTCGGGAAACTCCATGAATGGGTTTGCCGTCTGACTGTCTTCCACTTGCACATCTGGCAAGGGTGCCATCTTCGGTAGCTCCCTGGCTCCTGGCGCTCCTGCTGTTGGTCTACCTGGTGACTTAGGTTTGATGGCCCCAGCAATCTTGGGCGGTGGTGGCCCATACATTCCTCCTTCCATCTCTCGCATAGCCTCCTCGTCATCGTCCAGCGCTGTGTCTTGCATATCCCTCAACCCTCTCAGCATGGCACTCAGACCCCTAACTAATGGTCTACTGGGGCCTCTAGGCCTTGGCGGCGACGGGGGACTTTTGATGTCACCCTCTACCTCATCTTCCTCCCCAATAACTTCCAACTTCCCTGAGAATCCTCCAGTATCCCTTCTCAAAAAAGCCGGCGTCGAGAAGTTCAGCTTCGACACCGAAGACGGCGTAAGAGACGTCTTACGGCTCGCTCCCTGCCCACGACTAGCCGACAACCTCCGCTTCAAAGGCGTCATAAAAGCATCCAACAAGAACCTTTTACCACTACTCCTCGGCGTCCTGGAATGTTTTGCGCCTGTTGGTGTCGCCATGACATCGTCCCCAATAATAGGACCTGTCTTCTTACTAGGCGTGGTGTTCACCAGACTATCCTTCACGGGACTCTCTTCATCTCCGCTAGGTAGCAAGTCGAACAGTCCGAGGAGTTTGCCATCTTTTTGTGGTGTCGGTCCGATGACAACTGGTTTTTGAGGCGTGAAGAGCGAGCGGATTATGGAGGGTGACTCGTATTGGTCTGTTGCTGAGATAAAACGACCTTGTGAGGATGGTGTGGTTGTAGATTCTACGGCTCTGCGTTTTGATGGGGTCAATCTGGTAGGAGGAGGTGGAGCGGCGCGCTTCGCTGGGCGAGGCAGAGCAGGGAGGATAGGCTCATCAGTCTCAATTGACTTCCGTGGTTTGGAAGAGGTGGGTTTTGAGGATTGAGGGTTTGATTCTGGTTTGGGTGCTCTGCCAGATATGAGGTCGTTGAGACGGGTGTAGTCTTTGTATTTTTGTGCTACGAGATGTTAGGATACTGGTACCAACTACGTAAAGTGAAGAATGAGGCGTCCATACCTATCCCGGGATTCTGCTTGATATCCTGTCTACGGGGCTTCTTCCCTCCGTTTTCAAGAGCGAAATCCCTTTCCCAGCCTTTCAATTCCTGTTTCCCTACAGCAGCCTCAACTACCAGTTTCTTCCTCTCTTCCGCATCCATAGTCGCTGCACGGTCGTCAATTTGTTGTACTTCGCAAGCAAAGCAGTTGCCGTTATCAGTATCCGTCCGTAATCGTTGTTGACGCGACGGACGCGACTGCTGGACCAGTGGCAGCCACTTAACACGTCTCTGAGAAATCCCGAGAATTAACCGATTATCGCAACCCGCGTTGCTGTGGCATCACAACCACCATCTATCTGCCCATGTCCAATACGCATCAGAAAACTCATTCACTTATTTATGGAAGTCGAAATAGACGACGTAAAACTCAGATCTGAAGTACTACAATCCACACTATTCGAGATATCACAGCGACAATCCGAGAAAGAGGATAAGGACGATGGAGCCACGGTGACAGAGCGAGCGGTGACAGAACGAGAGGACTGCTGTGTTATCTGCCTCGAGCGCATCACCGAAAAAGCGGTGACACGGCCATGCCAACACTCGGCATTCGACTTTATATGTCTGGTCAGCTGGCTACAGCAGCGCAGCTCGTGCCCTCTGTGCAATGCCGAGGTGGCGACTATTCATTACGGATTCGAGGAGGATGGAAATCACAAAGTTTACGCAGTTGCGCCTACTTTTAGATCGAAGTCTGTGCCTACGTCGCCAGGCGGCGGAACTGAGCAGAGTTTACCCCATAGGCTACAGAGGCGACGAAGGCCGTTGATAGCAGGAGGTACACCACAGCCTGATGGCGCAGTAGAGCGGAGGCGGAAGGTGTATAGAGAGATGCTCTACTCACTACATGTTGGCTCAAATGACATATCTGGGTATGAAGAGTTCACACCACGGTCCGTTGCTGCATCTACGGAGCTGCAATCTCGAGCACGGAAGTGGATAAGGAGAGAGCTCAAGGTGTTTCGCTACCTCTACCCGGATGCACACAGGAATGAGCCAGCGCATTCGAGCGAAGGAGAAAGCTCCGTTAACGGCAGGGACAGGAGAGCGAATAACGCGGAGTTCCTGCTAGAATATATCATCGCAATCCTCAAGACGATTGATCTGCAGGGGCCTACAGGACAGGCGCAGGAGCTCCTGAAAGAGTTCCTAGGACGAGAACATTCTGTGTTGTTCTTGCACGAGTTGAGGAACTGGGTGAGGAGTCCTTACAACACAGTGGAGGAGTGGGATAAACATGTGCAGTATAGAGGACTGCCTAAGGGGTCAGAAATGGCCACTGACTCATCGACGCCACGACTGAGCAGCAGCACGCAAAGAGCTGCTGTTACTGATAGGGCGGGATCGAGGTATTCGCCATATCCTGCTGTGCTGATAGGGGCAGCAAGGAGTCGTGCTCCAGACTGAAAAGACGCATACTGCCTTGCTCTACTCGTATGGCCTGATATGCACTGTACAGTATAACCTGGCTGTAACGAACCCGGGTGTAGAAAATCCTCCTTGTAACGAACGGAACTTGGAGATTCCCGGACTTTTGTATGAGTTAACGAAATCCTTGCAATGGCGATACAACGAAGGAATATTCGAAGATTTTGCGGGTATCATTATATAAAACAATGAAATTTACTCCGGAGTTCTCTAATGAAACTAGCCTATTGGGGTCTTGTCAAGCCCACGCTAGCCGTATCTGGGCAGATAACGGCGAACTCGGTTTCATTGAGTAACGAACCCTCTTTGTAACGAAAGAAATCATGTGATTTTTTGGCGTTCGGTATGGCCAAGTTCTACTGTACTGCTGGCAGAATGCACGGTGTGCATTCTACTCCGTGGCGCCTTCTCGTGATGTAAGACATGCTCGCATTGGCATGAGTAAGCATTCGCCGAGTCCTGGGTCAGGGTGATAATTGTTTGCCAAGACGGCCGTCAGAAAATGTGCGGCAACGCCGGCGAGCCTTGGTGTAGGCTTGGGAGTGGCTAAGTGGAACTTACACGCGTCCCTTGTTGGGTGCAAATCGCCAGAGTCTACGAGATGTGAAGAATGCACATGAGTGCTGTTCGGTGGGCACGGAGCCCGATATACTTCTTACGGCGATGTCTATGCTCTACTAGGCTCCACAACATGCTCTGTTCTGCATCGCAAGACCAGGCACGACTTGGCCCCTTTGAGCTCTGGCTTCCGAGAAGCTGTAGATCGCTGATTGGCTCCTTTCACTTTTCCACAGTTTGTGGTAGGAAAGAGTATCGCGACTATGTTCCGTAAAAGTGGCCGATTGGCGAACTGCGAGTAGCTTCCCAAACGGGCTTAGTTTAAGTTCTCACGTGACTGGAAATATTGGAGCCTGATGGACGAGGCTTTAGCATAACTAAAAATACATTGCATTCAGGGACGATTCTCGCCCGCAAATCTCCGCGTTTGCCAGAAGAGGTCTGGGGTCGACGATCCCGTCCGGGATAAACTGGAATCGGAAAACAGACCTTTTGGCTGAATGTTGACTGCATTTTACGAGGTGCAAACGGAGATATCGATTTAGGTTGTTTGTAAACTGCACCGCTTCTATTTGTATTCCCACACAAGATCGCGATGCAAAGTTGCTGCCACATGAGCTTTTTATATGAAACTCGGGTGGAGACAACTGGCGTATCATGCTAAGCACCAAAAGAGTCCTCATGCTGCAGGTACACCGCGCTTTCCCTCGTTAAGTTTAACGTGTCCCCTCCTTTCATTTCTTTTGTGGTCTTGGCATTGGCTAGATTGGGGTTGGGCGTGGCGCTCCCGTGCCTGTGCCTGTGCCTGTGCCTGTGCCTGTGCCTGTGCCTGTGCCAAAACTGCCACGGAAAGAACTCAGTAAGCTGCCCGGACCGTGGCAGCTGCCATTTCCAGGGAGCTCAATTTGCAACTTAGGGCCAGTGACGACGACTTAACGCCCGGAACTGGGAACTGGCTGTCTTCCCGCGCTGACCCGATAGAGGTGACCGTTAATAAAGAAGCTTAGAAGCGTATCGCCAAATATACTTGGTGACCTTATGCTGTGTTTGTGTGATTGCTGGTGTGCGTGCCCCCTGTCATTTTCACCTGCACCCGCCCGTCAAATTTTTGTGTATCCTTGCCCGTCCAGTCAACAGAACTCCTCTACATGGCACCACCTCAATCCCGTCTCCCTTTCGCTCCGCTCCAGACGCAACCTCAATCTTGCCGACGTCTTCAATCATCGAGAAGTCGACATCACACTCACTATCCAGCCACACCTATTCATCAATTATCGACTCGAGCAGCGTACACTCACTTACGCCCTGCACGATACATACCACGACTGTCGCTTTCGATCTGCACTTCTGCTTCTTTGAAACATCCAGCGCTCCGTCGTGTCCGATCAGTCACGCCAACTTCTTAGAGGCACCAGCACAGATAACCGAATCACTCGCGATTCGAAAGGTGTGCCTTTCGTGCATATCAGGGGACGACAAAGACGGACTTCCCACGAACAAGGCGACGACCGAAAGCCAGCCGAAAAGCCGTGGTGAACCTGCTGCATCTGACCAACCGCCGACACCAAAAATAGACGACGTACGAAAGAGACCGCAACCTCGAAGGTCTCGATTGCAGCGAACAAAAGGACGCTGTTGTCATTGGCGCCTATATACTCGGAATTGAACCCGAGCTTCTGATCCCGACCATTCGCGAGTCGGTCACGAAATACCAATCCACTCACAGACATAAATCGGCAACATGGTTTCTGCGCCTTACCTCGTCGCGCTTGTCACAGTGCTTGGATGCTCCGCCCTCACCACCGCGCACAAGAACCCAGCCGCTGAGATTGCACATAGACTCGAGCAGAGAGCAGCCCCATCTGGAAGAGGATGCTACAAGAAGCCTGAGAAGGGTTATTCTGAGGGAGTCTACGACGAGTATCAAACCACTGGCGCATGCAAGATGGTTTGTGACGATTCGGGAAAGTCAGGCATGGCCATCGATGGTTGGGGCATGTGTTACTGTGTTGACAAGCTGCCGCCATCGTCCAGCAAGCTCGACGACAAGAAGTGCGACAAGCCGTGTTACGCATGGCCAACGGAGAACTGTGGGTTTGCCCCAGAGCCGACTATGATGTAGCCTTCTTGAGACTAACAGAATACAGGTGGCGCGGATGATGAGGACATTTGGTCGTATTGGGACACTGGCTCTAAGGGAAAGACTCCAAGCGAGGAGGCCGATGAAGAGACAAAGTCGAAGTCTTCGGCGTCTGTTGCTTCCTCTTCTGCTGAGCCTTCATCCAAAAATGCTAAGCCAACCCAAACAACTGTGGAGACCACCACTGATCCGGCGGGTAAATACAATGTTGCCAATTTCGTAAGCATAGTATCATTAACACACTACAGGTGAAATCATCTACGTCACCAGGACCGCCGAGGCAAATCCTGACGACTCGGAGTCGCAAAAGAAGGAAGAAAACAAGGGACCAAACAAGGCAGGTATCGCAGCTGGTGTCGTGGTTGGTGTCGTTGTGCTCGCCGCCGCGGCTGGTGTCTTCTGGTTCTGGTTGCGCAGGACTCGCCGCAACGAGCTTGAGGAGGAGTATAAGCGCCAAGCCGCCATCCAGTCCTTTGTCAACCCACAGGTTGAGACAAGCAGCTATGACACCAGACTGGACCCAACGATCATCAGGAGGATGTCCAATGATAGTATCGCGGATAACCAGGACTACTCGAGGAGGATCTTGAAGGTATGTCACCACAAGTAAGGACGACGAAATGAGCGGAGCTAATATTAAACAGGTCACGAACGCCTAAATCACCATGAACACATACCACGGCACTGTCACTCGACAACCATATCGACCCAACAGTTTGCCACCTTTCACGACGATGACCTGTTTATTTCCGACCTTTTTTAGATTGCGCGTCCGCATCTCGCCTTTGTTATTGTCAGGCCTGACCGGAACCCAAGCGATCTTCGTTTTCCTTTAAATTGCATAGCTGGTAGCAATATCGAAAACTCATCAACACAACACAACATAACATAACACAACATAACACAACAATTCTACGAGGGCAGATGGGTTAGGAATGGATTTGTAGCCGATGTTGAGGAGACGTGATATAGCGTGGGCAATGGCGTTGTATACTAGTTCTTTGCGCCTGGGTGTGGGAAGAGAACGTGAGAGGTAAATCGAGCATGGACCTGGATGGTTGGATGGATGGTCTGGGTTTCGAGAGTAGTTTGTGCATGGTAGTGAATACAGAGCACGTCACCTTATCCCTCTCTTTCGTGAACAATTTGTAAGATATATGTAATTGCACTCGGCCGCTGTGCTCTTGAAGAACGTGCCGAATGAATATCGAGGTGGTTTGGCCCTCACAGTGAAGCAGACCCATGTACTCACATCCAGGTAGGCGGCAGATGGTTGGTATGTTGAGCGGGAACTCGGCTTCATGGTTTCAGCTCAACCTTGCCGCGAGACCCCACGTTCTTGTCTGTATCTTATGTTGATGGCATATGATCGCCGGTAATCGTGAGGCAAGCCAGCCATCTCACCCAACTTCGCATTTGCTAGCGATGGCGAAGCGGGTGCCTCATTATCTTTCGCCCAGTCCCAATACATCCATAAGAGCTCCACCCCGTCTCCGTATCCAAAATTGTGGTTTTTGTAGGCGGGTTTTTGATGTTGTATTCCTTCCACCATTCCTTCGCTTCATCGAGTAGCAGTTCATAGAACTTTTCATCCTCGAAAATCGGTGCTTCCAATATTGGTCTGTCGGGTTGCGGCGCAGATGTCGTCCCAAGGTGTAGTAGGGGCGACACCATAAGCATGTTGGGTTTTCTTTCCGGCTGCTTTGGAACTCAGATAGTTAGCATCCGTCTTGTAAGATGATGTTGTCGCAACGACTATGGTCGACATCATACTCGTGGGTATCATGAGTTTGTTTCCCGGCTGCTCTGGAGCTCAACAGCCCACCATTTGTTCTATGAGATTGTGGATTTCGACCGAACCCCTAGATTTATGATGCTTGGGAAGCGGGTGACCCAACCGCAATTTAGACTCTATTATATATGTGGTTGAATTGGACAACAACGGCTGAGGGAGCCAACTTTATTATGAGGCGGGGTTGATGACGGATGGTCTTCAGAAGTCAAGAGCCAAGAAATGTCTGTATACAAATAGGGCACCTAAATGAGGGTTGTCGATGCAACTGAAGCTGCTACAGGTACTTCAATACTTCCAGGTCAGCTGAGGCTGTGTTACCCTTCGAACTGAAACCAGCCCATCACCAGCATCGACAGTATCACACGAGGCCAGAACACATCCAGCTTGCCAAAGTGGTAACCTAACTCGGAAATTCAATATACTCAGAAGGGTCTTCTTCATTTTCGAGCCACTATGTTGATCGCTTTATCCTAAGTGCTATCTTATCACGTCATTCTTCCACCCGGGAACCTGCCTAACAATAGTATGAACAAATTCCGAACATTGAATCGTCCAAGCTCCATGCGCCGCGCTAAAACACCATATCTCACTTGTAATGCATCAATGGCCAAGGTTCCCGGTGCAAAGACTCCTTGACCCTCGGTTTTCCTTCACCTGTTGTACTCGTACTTAGTCCTGCAATGTCTCTTCCTTTTCATGATTTTCTTGTTTGTGCCATGGCTCTGTAAGCTGTATTGTCTTCGAGCGCCTAATAAGCACCCCTGATCTTGGCATACAAGCTCGTATCCAAGAAGTTATAATTCGGATCCACCTCACAGAACGGATGCTGGTTGAGCAGCGTCTCGGCGGTTGGCCGTTCCCTCGGATCCCTAAGCACTAGTTAGAATTGTATCACTCCCTCATAGCAGCGTATTTCGATTATGCACAATCCATTCTGCACACTCAATACCAGTAAGTGCAAGTGTGCACAATCGATTCCGCACAGCCGTCAATTTTGAAAAAAAGGGGCAACTTACGTCTCAAAACAATCACTCATAAACGCCACCGCCAACACACTAACCACACTCGCCACATCATCCGGAATCGGCGGCGCCTCACCAAGCATCCCAAGCTTATAAATAGCACCCACGGCCTCCTCCTTGCTCCACGGCCGTCTACCAGCAAACATCTCTAGCACCACACAACCCAGAGACCATATATCCACTTTCGCAGAATATCCGTGGCCCTGTGAGCGTACCACTTCAGGCGCCATCCAGAAGACCGTGCCTTGCATAGAGTTCGAAGCGTCGTTGCCATAGATATTGTCACTCTTCTTCGAGATGCCGAAGTCAGAGATCTTGCATGTGCCGTCGAGGTCCAACAAGATGTTGTCTGCTTTCAGATCTCTATGCAAGATCCCCTCGCGATGGAGGTATGCCAGGCCAGACAACGTCTGACGGGTAAGGGAGGCGACGACTGGCTCTTCGAACTTGCCGTGCTTGCGCAAGCACGAGCCTACACTGCCACCAGAAATATATTCCAGGAAGATAGAGATGGAAGACTCTTTGCGTTCACATCCGAGATATTGCACGATGTTGACGTGGTCGAGGTCTTTCATGGTGTCGATCTCCAGGTCAAGGGCTGCGACGAGCTCTTTCATCTTGTTTTTGTCTTCTCCTGCTGCTTTCTTGCTGACCTCAACTTGTTTGACAGCCAAAAATTCACCGGTGGTGGCATTCATACCGAGGTATACACGACCATAGGTGCCCTTGCCAATCAATTGACCCTTGAACCATCTGAAAGTAGCCTGGCGTTTTGGCAAATGGTCCTGTGGGATCTTAGGCAACATCATCGAGCCCCGTTGAGGTTTAATCTGTACGATATTTGCGCCAAACATCTTCGTACTCTTTCTGCGCAACAAGCTCGTATTCTGTCCGGCATTGGAGCCGGACTGCCCGGCGGCAGCAGCAGACGCACGAGCAGTGTAGCGTTTATTGGCGTCATGAGCAGATTTGGCAACTTCACGGATCGACTTCATCCTCCCAAGCCCGCCGCCAGTGCCAGCGCCCGATCTTCTGATATTGCGCTGCGCCACAGACTGCACTGATGACGAACGCTTCTGATCAATAGTCTTCAGGGTCGGTTCATCCGAGCCAAGTGTATCGGAATCATTGTAATAGTTCTCGGGCTTATCGTCTGGCACACTAGTAGGGGCCGGCCCAGCACTTAGAGGCTGGGCAGCAGTAGGCGACGGCGGCGGGCTGATAACAGCACCTTCTTCCAGAACCGGTTGATCCAGATCCAAGTTCGGGAAGAAGTCGTCAAGATGGTCGATAAGCGCCTCAGCTGGAGGTCTGTTCGCCCAGACATCTTGGCGCATGAAACTCTCTCTTCTGATGATGCTGCTCATGTCGGAGTTGCCACTAAAGCCGCCCGCGCTATCGGCTTCTGATAACGCCGAGCTAGGCGTGCGTCGTGACTTCCTCGAAAGTTCGTCACGGAGCTCGGGATTTTGGAGTTGGTCGGCAGTCACCCACTGATCTCGTGATCCTGAGACGTCGTCTTCTGAAATATCGGGCATGTTTCGTGACCATTGAGGCGAGCTGGCTGTTGGCGGCGTGCGGAAAGAGTCCTCGCCAAAACTGACGCCCTTCTTCGCTCTGGCCGACGGCTTCGTATTCAACGTGAGAGTTGGACGCTTGTCATTGACAGGCGATGACGGCTTGCTGTCCTTCTTCACTGCAATTGGAACAGCAAACAACCCATCATCAGAATCATCATCCGAACCGTCATTTTGGGGCGAAGAACGAGTCTGCGCGAAGGAGACGGCAGCTTCAGTGAAGTCGAGGTTTGGACCGTATGACCTACGATCTCCAGGCCCTCCTGGTGCAGGTCCGCTAATTGGACTGTGCTCTGGAGAAGCAGCTCTCCGAAGCTCTTCCTGTCTGAACTTAGCAATGGCCACGTTTTCAGCAGCCTCTAGTGTCTCAGAAGCAAAGTCGCCCGCGGGCTTGTAGTCTGGCACCTTGAGAGGCGCGTCTCCCTTGCCCCATGTAAGACTGTCAGGAGTGCCGCCAGCGGACCGTGGACTGCTACGCCCAGAAGTGGTGGGGTTAAAGTCAGCCATGGTCTTGGTACGCTTATCCTTATGCAATGCTGCGTTGCCTTCTGAAAGCGAGGCGTGCGGGAAGGTTGCAGCAGGAGCCAAGTTCGGACCCGGCTGCCCAACACCACCCAGTCTTTGACCCATCCCAACGAGAGCAGCGCCGATGCCACTGCCAGGGCCGATAACCGGCTTTGTACCCCATGCATTAGTTTCCTCCGGCGAGTATTCTTGTGCTCGCTCTGCAAAGCTCTGTTGTCTCGAGTCTGGCACTGGGCGTACGAATCCAACTTTTTGTGCCCGTCCCTCGCTAAGTGAATTCATCTTAATAAGCGTCGCTGACTCTGCTGGCGGTGGTGGAGGCTTCCTCTGTGGCAGCATATGCTCCACCTTATTGTCCTCGAATGGGGACGGCCTCGGCTTATCAAAATCAACTCTCCGGCCTACAATACCAGCCGGACTAACAAGACCAGCAGGGCTACGAAGTTCCGAGGCCTCGTCATCTGCTGAAAGGGCACGTTCCTTCTTCTTTTTCGCTTGTTGGGCTGCATTCTTCCTCTCCGCCTCATCTCGGCGCTCTCGTTCCGCGGCATGGCTCATCTGAAAGCTTGCCATCTGGTCAGCTTCCGAGGGACGTCCCTCGCCTGCTGTTGGACTGATTGCCTGCCCTATCCGGTCGAAGAGGGCAGCAGTATTTATGGCTTCAGTGGTTTGCAGCCCGGGCAACCCGATTGCATTCTGCCGTGTTGAGCCGTCTGTGGTGCCAACAGAATTACTGAAGGCTGAGGCCAGTCCAGCTGAAGGTGGCGCAGAGATGGCAGGGGTAGATCCAGGACCCGCACGAACAAAGATCTTCATTCCGCCAAACGCGTCCGCCTTCGTGCGCTTGGCAACGATGAGCCTGCTGTCGTCAAGTGGCTCATCGTGCTCCGTTTTACCGAGCTCTGTGATATATAATCGACTGTGGGTAACGTCATGTATTTCTAAGCTGTGGCAGATGGCTTGGCGGAGGTCGTATGGCGACTCAACATCTGTGATATCGCAAAGACGGAAATTCCAACCATCTGCTGTTGCCAGGACATATATCTTTGACTTTGTCGGACTATTGTGTCTACCACGTTGAGTATGTGTGAATTTGTCGTACTCAGATGCTGAGAACGTGGAGCCTGGCAAGGAGGTTTCACTCGCCGTCGCTCTAGAGCTGTTACCATAGGGTGGCTTGAAGTGCATTGAAGGACTCGTCGGCGATTCGAGATTGTGCTCTTCTGGTGAAGGAAACAAACCATCCTCCTTTGCTCTCTTCTTCCGGAACTTGTTAAGGAAACCCTTCGATTCCTTCGTCGGCGCATCGTCTTGGGGGTAAGGCCTAGAGCCGTCGTGTCCAAGGCGCCGTCCTTCCCTGTCCCTTGCTATTGCTCCAGCTAAAGCACCGATGCCAGAGCCGTAGGTCGCAGTGTTTGATGCTACAGAATCGTTGCTGGCGCTGGCTCGATGCCCAAAGCTAGAACTATGCGGCGAGGCAGACAACTTTGCTGAATGAAATCCAGGCAGATAACTTGCGAACGTGCTGCTTGGACTCCCACTTTTAGGACTGCTATCTTGACGTAACTCAGCTCCCATGAAATGAGCTCGTTCCGTCATGTCTGTACTGACAGTAGGGCTGTGGGTACGACTGTCGCCTCGATCCATTGATCTCATGAAATTCCGGTGGCCTGGCTCGTTCGAAGGTTGCCCCAAAGATTGCTGCGAGGAATTAGGAAGAGTCGAACTGCGGTTTTGTGAAGTTCGTCGAATGCCAATTGTATTGCGACTAAGATTTGACTCGAATGCCTGTTTGCCTGGACTCTGGTCACCGGGATTGGCGGTGTTGGATGTTGAGACATATGTCTCGCGGGTGAAACTAGGAGACAGCTCAGGTTTGTTGTCTGATGTTGGGTTTGCAGCAAGCTCAGCTCTGGATTCTTGTCTTCGCCCAGCCAGTTTGCGAGGTGGCGGCATCTTGCCACTTTGCGCATCTTTTATGCGGTCCTTGTATATCTCCACGTCTTTCTCGAAAACTTCCTTGATATGCTGCCTTCTGGTTGTATGCTTGTGCATGTGGGGCCAAATGTCTTGATGGGCCGGATCATAATTTCCTTCTTGGACGAGGGCAAGGAAATAGTGACCACTCAATTCATGATGAGCTTTGAATGCTTCTTGGAATTCGCTAGAGATGTTGTTTTCCGCCAACCAGTTAAGACAACGTTGCAACGGCCATTGCGCGTCCAGAGATGACTGTTCGGTGAACCTTCCCTCCGCATCAGCCATGCCTGTTTCTGATCTCGCCGACTGTCTCGGAGACCCCACTGTGTCGAACTCAGCGCTCTCCATGCGTCCGTCATAACCTGACAGACTGGGAATTCCTACGCCAACCCCGAAGGAGTCTCCTGCGTGTGGTATGTAGGTGGCCGACATTTGGTGCTCATTCTTTTGTACCTGTGGCATAGACTTCTGTACTGGCGGTGCCGTCGGATATGTGCCGGAAGGATTGTATGGAGTATATTGAGTCGTCTGAGGGGGTCTCGGAGGAGGTCCTGGAAGTTCGTGTGCTGGTCGTCCCCATTGACTTGTCCACCCACCACCTTGCGCAGCATGAGAACTACATGGAGGTGGTCCTGGAGGTGGCGGCAACATCATACCGTTAGCATGCTGCTGAGGTTGCCCCGGCATAGAAGACATGATCGGCCTAGGAGGAGGCGGTGGTAGTGGCATCATCGGTGGTGGATGCATCGGAGGCGATTGTATGGGGGGCGGTGGTGGGAGATATCCTCCTTGTGCTGCAGCGGCGGATACATGGCGCTGTCCTGGTTGATACATGACTGGGCCAGCGGCTGCGCGCGATGAAGGCCGATACGGAGAAGTCGCGTTTGGCGGGGCGGTGTCCGAGGTATCTGCTGTAAGAGCTCGTGGTCGCTGGCGCTGCGAGTTCGGATATATAGTGCTAGAAGAAACAAGAGACGGGTATGGCGACCCGCTACCATACGTCGGCACAAAAAGATTTGCTGAGTTGCCGTTTGTGTAGGTCGGGACGTTGTTTAGGATGAGGTCCTCATTGACAGTGCCTGAGCCGCCGTCTCTCCCTCGCCCTGAAGGAGATGCGCCGCGATTGATGTCTGGAGTATTGGAACGCGCAGAAGAGGAGCGTTGGCGAGAACTTGTCATGGTCGTCCTCCCATAGCTACCCTAGAGCTGCCAGCACACGATCACGACTGTCAGTCCTGTTGATTAGGCGTCGCAATGCAGATCAGTAATGTGATGGGTTGCGCAGGCCAGGGTCCGGCGCTTATTAGCGTTGTAGTCCCTTGTCGGTTTGGGCCGTTGTCAGGGCCCAGCCGCGAAGTGAAGGTTGAAGGCTGCGATTAGATGGAAAGTTTGTTCGAGTTCTCTATATCTCTGTTGCTTATGATATGTAGATTAGAACATTGAGCCCAATGGATAGCCTGTATCGGACCCAACGAGATGCAATGTTAGCTCTGAAAAAGAACTTCCCCTCGAACTGCCGGCATGTTTCAGGTGTAGAGTACTTAATGAGGACCGAAGTTCAGGTGTGCACGAGCCCACAACGCCAACCGTCCGTCAAACACGTGGCTGACGGACGGTCTGGCCGACTGAAATGTCCCGTCCGGATGCGGCATAGCTGTGGCTTGATGCCAAGTGTGGCTGATGCTGGAGAAAGTCAATTTGGCAAGCTTCGCTTAGTATAGTGAGTAGATAAATAGATGTACAGTTGCCTTCACAACACATCTTCCAAACGACGACATCTCTCTTCCGTTTTTTGGGTAGGCTTGTCTTTGCCTATGCTAGTGCTTACGATCCTCTGAGCACTGAAGCATCAGTCCCGAGAAGCTCTGAACATACCACGAGCTTACCAAACGAACGGAACTTGGCCAATTTTCGAGCTGCTACAAGAGGCAAGCCGCCATCAACCCCAGCTGCAACGAGTCCAGGCCCAACGCACTTTCGAGTTAGAGCTCAAGAGCTGCTCTCATTGTCCACGCCGTCTTTTTTGAGCGACTATGTAGCAACTTACCGGGCTTCAGAGCTGCTTCTCGTGTTTATGCTCCACGAGACGCATCACTCGGCCCGTTTCTCCCAGTCATGGCGCGTTCAGGCATCCATCTCGATCTTCGACTACCCATAAGACAGCCTATTCCGGCCTTCAAGTAACCGTCCCTTATCTTACTCCAGAACACGACAGATCTGCATTATCTTTAGCACACCCATTGCCAATCAGCACTCTTTCTGCCATGATATGCCGCCTTCAATGGCCTGATCCTGCTATGACGGCTAGCTTCCCACCGGTGACTTCATCATACAGTGGGGGAGGGGCAACCATCAAGGTCTCAGGTACCTCAATCCTCGCGCGCGATTGGCAGTCCACACCAGGTACCCATTTGTATTCCACAACCTTGCAGCTGTTTCAATCCGAGCTTCCCATCTCTTATCGTTCCCTGACGCCCTTTATATGTAAGCTTCAAATTCCTTCTGTTCTCCTTGCTCTTTCATCATACCCTCCTCACTTCTTATTCAATTCGTTCAATTCAAGCTCGACAATTGAGAATTGCGCTTCAAAACAACTACAAAAGATCCCCGCGAACAAGCAATACATACGGCCCGCCATCATGACCGACACACCAACCGACGTTCGCACTCGCGAACTCAAGAAGCCTATGGATATCGCCGAGTACCTCTTCTCTCGTATTAAGCAATTAGGATGTGATTCCATCCACGGCGTTCCAGGGGATTACAACTTGGTAGCTTGCGACTATGTTCCAAAGCTCGGCATGAAGTGGGTTGGAAATTGTAACGAGCTGAACGCAGGTAGGTTTCTGCACACCCAGACATTACCAAGCGGTTGCTAATCTTTCTCTAGCCTATGCTGCAGATGGATACGCAAGAATCAAGGGCCTCGCTGCTGTTGTCACCACATTCGGTGTTGGCGAGCTGTCAGCACTCAACGGAATCGCGGGTGCTTACTCCGAGCAAATCCCAGTCGTCCACATCGTCGGCTGCCCATCCACAATCTCTCAGCGCGACGGCATGTTGCTTCACCATACCCTCGGAAACGGAAACTTCAACGTCTTCTCAGACATGTCCAAGGAGATCTCTTGCGCCCTCGTCAAGCTGAACTCCACCGACGATGCCGCTGCCTTGGTTGATCACGCTCTCCAGCAATGTTTGGTTCAGTCCCGTCCAGTCTACATTGCTCTCCCAACCGATATGGTGCAGAAGAAGGTTGAGGGTGCCCGTCTTGCGGTGCCATTGAACCTTAATCACCGCCAGAACGATCCAGCAAAGGAGCAATACGTTCTCCAGCTCATCCTGAAGGCACTTTATGACGCCAAGTCCCCAGTCATCTTGGTAGACTCATGCGCCATCCGCAACAATGTCATTCCAGAGACTGAGGAGTTAATTGACAAAGCCAACCTCCCAGTCTTCGTCACACCCATGGGCAAGGGCGCCATCAACGAGTCCAATCCAAACTACGGTGGTGTTTATGCCGGTAATGGCTCGCAGCCACAAGTCAAGGAGCGCGTTGAGGCCGCTGACCTGATTCTCAATATCGGATCTTTGAAGTCTGATTTCAACACTACGGGCTTCTCTTACAAGACATCGCAGCTCAACACTATAGATTTCCATTCGACGCATACTACTATTGCTTACTCCGAGTTCCCAGGCGTCACGATGAAGGGTCTGCTCAAGGCATTGAATAAGGCGATTGATAGCAAGAAGTTGACTTTCAAGCCGGGACCAAGTGTCAAGAACGAGGTTAAGGTCAATGACGACAAGTCCGAAACTATCACCCAGGCATGGATCTGGCCAAAGATCGGAGAGTCGTTCTTGCAAGAGAACGACATCGTCGTTACCGAAACCGGAACTGCCAACTTTGGTATCTGGGAGACCAAGTTCCCTAAGGGCGTCTCTGCACTCTCGCAGGTCTTGTGGGGGTCCATCGGATGGTCAGTTGGTGCTTGCCAGGGTGCTGCTTTAGCGTCTAGAGATACGAAGAAGGAGAAGGGTGATCGCCGCACCATCCTCTTCGTCGGCGACGGCTCCTTCCAGCTTACTGCCCAAGAGGTGTCCACTATGATCCGCAACGATCTCAAGCCCATCATTTTCGTGATCTGCAACGACGGGTACACAATCGAACGGTACATTCACGGTTCTGATGCTGAGTACAATGATGTCAATAACTGGAAGTACAAGGACTTAGTTAATGTCTTTGGCGGCGAGGCGAAGAAAGCGAAGACGTGGCAGGTCAAGACGAAGAAGGATGTTAGCGAGTTGTTCGCGAGGGAGGAGTTAAAGAACCCAGAGGGCCTGCAGTTTGTGGAGATGTATATGGAAAGGGATGATGCGCCGCGGGCGTTGAAGTTGACGGCTGAGGCGAGCGCGAAGACGAATTCTAAGTCGCCTTAGATGACTTGACTACTTGAAGCGGAGGGAGCGTTAGAGCATGCTATGGTTTTATGACATAATGAACAAAAATTGACATATAGCAGACGCTGCAAACTCCTTGGCACATATGTGAAGCCTGTGATACCATGTTTATCTGAAATCCCTCCCGTCCGGCGTAAGGGTCGGTTTTCACGTCGAAGTCCCCCAAAAGGCAGCCCAACACCAGACTAAGACCATCCCAACCACCAAAATCGCGTCCGCTGCAGCCACCACAGTCTTTCGTCCAGTCCTCGAGTTCGTAGGTTCCTTCGTTCTGGTCCCACGCCCGCATGCCACCACTGCCGAGTGCACTGGGCCAGTCTAGCCAGACCTCTGGCTACGACAAGATCCCTCTCCCCGTTCGAGTGCACACTCAAAGTAAGTGGGTTCACCTAGCAAATATTTTATATGCGACTCCAAAAAGCGCATTTTTTGACTATGGGGTGTAACAGAGTTGAAGACACAAACATACAGTTGGTGCGAAGTCTGCCGTTGATGGCACTAAAGGTCACTTTCCACGTCGAGTCCCCTCGAATAGCATAATGAACGCCGCACCAAAGTCTTTGCTCCCGTTACCATGTTTGTCGGACTCCTTACTGAGATTTCCCACCCGCCTGCCAACGCCATTGAGCGCGGCACCAGGTACTTGCTTCACGTTGTTGCAACTTCGAAGCTCCTTCCATTGCGGCCTGAAAGCCTCGAACGATAAGTTTTCGGCGTGACCATGAGGAATCTCCCTCTGAAACCCGCAACACCCACTGCAGATCGGGCTACATATGTTATTAGAGTCGTCGGTTGGTGCCGACCACGCAACTGAAGCTCTCCAGCGCCCGGCTCGCCAGATCCGACGTGATACCTTCGTCGAGAAGGTTTGTGGCCTCGGCGTCGCGCCCGGCGTGGATGGGTTGTCGCTTTCTTAATCATCATAATTTTTAGGGGGACTTTGTCCACTAAGTTCTTGGAGTAAATAGTCCCGTTATTGAGCTTATTCCAAGCTGATCATTGTAAATGTAATCTGGTCTTGTCTTTTAAGTTGATAATCATGCCGAGAGCAAACGCTCTTCCGGTCGACCTAGATATGTGCCGGGCGCGCCTGCCGTTGCAAGCTGATATTAATAATGGACTCCCGTTAGCCAGACCCTTGGTAATGGCAAGTATCCCATGCAGAGGCGGAGAGCATTCATAGTGAGGTCATCGAAGACGCTTGTTACCACACGATTACTGTCTTTGCGTGAGAATTACAGAGCCAAGATAGGAACACGGATAAGTTTGGGCAGATTAAAAGGGCGAGGGCCGTAGGTTAAGGTAGCTTCACCTTAACTTGCGTGCGGGGCGTTGCGGCCATAGAATTCGATCGAACGCGCTTGGCCCTTCGTAAATGGTCATGTAGTCAGATACAGCAACTGTCACCTATACTCTTGCGAGATCCATGACCTGCGTTCTCGATGTCTATGTTCATATCATTCACTTACCGACCCAAAAAAATCTACGTGAATAAAATGCAACCACCGCACATCGCAAATACTCTCTCCATTACGCTGCGTGATGACTATGTTTCCAAAACATACCGTCACTGGCTCTAACCCTCCAAAAAGATATCACCAACCCATTTACAACTTCTGGCTTTTACTGGTGCTCATCCTCGTCAACAGAGGAGCCCCTGGCAACTTCCCATTAACATCAACAAGACCAACCAGCCCAGCCATCGAGAACACCACATCCTGCGCCTCCTCCAAATGCCACCTAGCAAGCGTCATCTTCTCCGCACTACCAACCTTGCAAGCAAAGTAATGATCATCCGGGACACCACTTCCATTAAGCGCACGGAACATATCCTCATCTGTAAAATCATCACCAATGCAGATCATGAACTCTGGTGCTTGTCCGTCACCGGTAATGTAGTAGTCGGAAATCAGACGCTTAACAATCTCGCCCTTGTTGATGAATGTTGGGCGGACCTCGAGGTTCATCTTGCCCTCCATGATCTCGACATCCCAGGCCTTGGCGATACCTTGCTCGAGCTCGATTTCGCATTGGCGAGCGTTGTAGACAGCGAGCTCTTGGTCGGCTGCACGGTAATGCCAGGTCAAGGCGCAGCGCTTGCGCTCAATAAAAGATCCTGTAATCGTGTTAGTTTTACATGGTGATTATGCAGAAATGATTTGACATACCCATAGTCCTCTCGGTATATTTTTGGAAAACACTCATGACCTCCTTCTGCCAGTTCATGTTCACGGTATCAGCCATGTTCTCCCACACCTTCTCTCCTGGGTGCTTCATGAAGGCACCGTGCTCAGCACTGAAACCAAGCTTTGGAACATGTCCCAAACTGCGCTCCAAGAACTCCTGGTCTCTACCGGAGATAATCCAGACGGCGTTTTTGTCATCGGCCGCCAACTTTTCCAAAGTCTGAAGAAGCAAGTTACTTGGCTTGGCATCCTCTGGACTCTTCACAATCGGAGTCAAGGTGCCATCGTAGTCGAACATGAAGAGGCGCTTTTTAGCATGCGTGTAACGATCCAAGCAGCGTTGGCGATCCAAAAGAGGAGTGTGTTCGGCTGCCTTTCTGGTCTGCAAAACAGACAAAAGACGCTTGACGTATCCCATTGTCCAGCTCTGCACGTTACAAGTAGTGACGTGGTGGTAGAGCTTGCTGTGAATCTCTGTCCTCTTCTCATCGCTCATCTCCAAGGCCTCCCCAATAGCACCTGCAACACCAGTAAGGTCCCATGGGTTAATGTGGATGGCCTCGGCGAGCGTGCCTGCGGTTCCAGAAAACTCGGAAAGGATAACTGAGCCGTGGTTATCGCGCTGGCATATAACATACTCCAAACTAGTAGTGTTCATGCCATCTCTGACACTAGTAATCAAGCCGATATCGGCGGCGCGAAGCAGTGCCAGGTACTCGTCCTGGGAAAGGTATTGTGGGTAATGCTGAACTGGAGAGAAACCAAGGGATCCGTAAAGACCGTTGATCTTCGAGACAAGCTCGGAAACCTTGGTGGCAACCTTGGTGTCCTCCTCTTCCGCTGCCTCTGCTAAATTTGTTGGACTAGTGACTTGGATGAGGACGGCCTTTTGACGCCATTCTGGGTAGTCCTCGAGAAACCTTTCAAATGCTCTGAGCTTTTGCGCCACACCGCGGACAGTATCAAGACGATCACGACCAACAATTATCTTCTTACCCTGGTACATCTTCTTTAGCGAAGCCACAGTCTGATCGATCTCTGGGCTGAAAGCCAATTTCTCGATGCGAGCAGCGTTGATGCCAATTGGGAAGACGCCAACAACCACCTTTGCGCCATGTGCTTGCACACCAGAAATATCAGACGGATAGCCAAGAATTCTGGTGCAGCAGGACACAAAGTGTCTGGAGTAGCTGAACGATTGGAAGCCAACGAGGTTGGCGCCAAGCATCCCTTCGACAATATCATCTCTCTGTGGCAAGCATCGCAAGAATTCCGAAGATGGGAATGGTACGTGCAAGAAGAACGAGATGTACATGTGAGGAATCTTTTGGCGCAACAACTGTGGAACAAGGAGCAGATGATAATCGTGAATCATCACAATATCTCCTGGCTTGTAAACTTCAAGAATTCTTTGAGCGAACTTCTCGTTCAAGTGTCTGTAATCGGCCCATGCCTTCTTTTCAGCTCTGCCGTCGGTAGGAGAATGCTGCTTGTAATGAAAGAGTGTGTAGAGCTCATGGTCGGCAAATCTTCTCCATTTGCTTTGATCCTTGAGGCAAACGTCTCCATCAGTAGAGGAGTAGTCAGACTCATCGGCAAGCCAGACAGGGACCGTCCTTCCGCGCTCGTCATGGGCGAGTTGGCGCTCCAATTTTGCTCTGTCTTCCTTGGTAAGAGACAATCCATCGGCCTGTGGTGCAGCCTCTTTTGGTGCCTCGCCATTGAGTGGAATTGGTGCCGAGGCCTTGTTCAGCGGTGGTATGCCAGAGACTGTGGTAGTAGCCGGTGGAGTTGCAGGGTGGCAGCTGACAGTGGACTGCGTAATTTCGCCAGTCCAGCCAACCAATGTGTGGTTCCATGGAGTGTCGTTAGATGATAGATATGCTAGAGAATCGTACAACGCTGACGTGCCGCGGCGCGGGCTGCAAGCCTAGGGTTGTTAACTTATGACTAATATGTGCGCCAACCGGTTGGTTACTCACCCATTCTGAGCCGGTGAATTGCAACGCGTATGGAACACAGAAAGTCGCAGAGATAACAGAGCCGGTCAGTGAGAGCGATGGGAAAGCTGTCTTTGGGTCCACATCCGTCAAGGAATCCTTTCTCTCTTGTGCATCTTCTCCAGCTGCTCTCGTTCCTGGTGTTTGAGCGGCTCTTACACGAGTAACCGGATTATCAACAGATGGAAAGTAGGATGCTTGGGCTCCCAAGCTTTCGGACGAGTCTGCTCCTGGTGTTGGAGTGACTGGTACTTCAGGCTGGCGCCCCGAAAAATCGCTGGCGTCCTTGACATCATCGGTGAACTGGGTCTTTGGGGAGGACATGTTTGGAAGGATTGTATGTCCGAACGAGGTCGAACCGGTTGGTTATCAGATTTGGCTGCGTCGCAGTGGAGTGTGCAAACAAGGGTTGAATAGGCTTATGGCTGACCAGTATGGCTTGGATATAGATCTCTTCGTGAGCCTGTCGTGAATGATGTGCAATGGAGATGATTCGTGAAGATATCCTGAAAATGAATGGCCTGAGAAAACGCTAGCTGCAGATGGAGTGATATTTGGTAAGTGAGGCTTGCGTGATGTGAAGAAGATGCAGCGACTGTTCATGGAATAGAAATTATTAATGTGACGAGTTGCGCGGTCGACCTAAAGTGAGACAAGCGTGAGGGGCACGTCGGTCTACTGAAAGTTGGCGGGCCAGATGCGTGAATCGAGGTGTCGAGGTGAGGGGCTTGAATGTGGCCAGAAGTGGTGCAGATAATGGCTGCAGGCTACGGTATTGGTTGAACTGGACTTTTGTTCAGCAAAAGTTGGCGGTGGATTGGAGAACATTCAGTAAATGCAGGGAGGGTGGCCTGGGTGGCCTGGGTGGCATGGCGTCGCGGTGAGGCAGACCGGGAGACGCTACGACGGCTACGTAATTGTGGATAAAGTGTCATCAGTCGGTGGGTAAGGGATCAATCCACAATGACAGACCCATCTATGAATTTCATGGATAGATAATATAATGTGGTTATGGTTAGGTATAAATAGATGTTAATGAACACATTTGATTATTATATCTCGATTTGGCGCGCTTAATCGTCTGTAAGCTGACGGTTCATTGGTTTTAGGTGGGTCGTGGTCTTTCGTGGTCGGACAAAACTTGTGGAATCTCAAAGTCTGGAACACCTCATCTTCTCCGGAGGTGTGGCTCTATCACGTGGAAAACATCTCAGATCTTAGATTTGTTGAAAAGGGGAAGATCCTACGGCTTGTGGCATCCTTCTGATGGTTGAAATGTAACTCCTGGGTTGCATGGTCATGCCAACCGATTATCCCAGAACTACTTTTACAAGAAATCGAGCCACGTGTGATGACATTGATCACCATCTGGGCAGGATAAGGTTTGCTCCAGCACTGCGAGCTTCTTTCTCATATGCATTATTCACTTGGCCATATCTTCCACACCACGAAGGCTGGGAGGAAATGATTGCGCATCTAGGTCTAGAATATACTGAATAATGGTTGTCTCCTCTAAATCTGAGAGCTTTCGCAAATTAGGCGTAATATCGTGCCTTGAGCGTACATTGTCGCGTCTGCGCTGTAGAGTGGTTCGGGACACGTTATAAACATCTGCAGCTGCCCGGGTGCTTAATTTGGTGTCGTTATCAAGAGCTTGAAGGGCTAGTACCAATTGGCTTTCATTTGCAGTAGAAGCCATGGTTTTTGGTGGGGATTTTAAGTATTAGAGAAAGAGGTGAGTGTTTGTGAGGAAAGTGGCCCGTTCGTTTTCCTGATCCACTCGTTATGCATGGACGTTAGCCTTTATCTTCCTTGCTGGCATTTTCTCTGTGATCTTCTGAAAACCCATGCCTCTGGATGCATGGGCGGCAGCTCCCCGGTGTTCCCTCGTAGACGGTCCCACTATTCCGAATGCTCGTAACGGGTGTGTTCTGCAGAAGTCTCACTCCGAGTCATTGAGATACTCGAACCAAAATGCCTCAAGACGCATACTACAAGGCTTGAGCTCAAGCTGCTGCACTACCGCTCAGCCTGGCACGACACGAGTACTCTCTTGTGTTTAGCTCACTGCCGGTGAACTAGCAGAAGCCTCGGCAGTCCCGGTCGATAGACTCGATGCTCGCGTGAATGGCCTTCTGGCCACAGGGAGAAGACAAGTCTGGACGAATGTGTTTAGCAATGGGTACTCGCAAGACAGTCAAAGTGATGATGTTCGGTCGCTTGATACAGCAGCCTCGCTCTTTTATATTCTTCATCGGCATGCGGACGCGACAAGCTAGGCGCTCGCGAGCAGGTTCCGAAGCGCAGCGGCCAGCTTTATTCGACGGGAGACGCGCTGAACAACTTCGCTTAACTGCTTAACTCACGTTTCACTTCTTTCAAGATGGTAAGTTATTATCAGTCCTTCGTGCGCCTAACAAAATGAGCTTTCCATATCCTTTGGTGATGCGCATCGCGGTTGCAGGCCACCCCAGCCAATCATAATGGCCTTCATTTCAAAGATCCTTGTCCTTAAAGCTCAACGTTGCACAGCAACCAATCAAACTCACAGCGTCTACAAGCGCCCAAACAACCGCGCTCAAGCGACCCGAAGGCCAGTTTCAACGTCGAGCGTCTCATCCTGTCTTTGACAAAGCAGTGGTCTTCATCGTACCAACCCTACACAACATGTCGTCGAGTCTAGAATCAAGTTTCATCCTCGATTCCTAATGTACCATGCCGCCAAACTTAGACAATGCTATTCATAGCAGGAGACTTGGTCGCTCACCCCGGACCTCTCGCCCTCAGGGATTCTGCCAGTGCAGTACATGTATATGTATTCAAGACCCTCCTTGTTCAGTATTTTTCTCCCTTTCTGCTTTCTTACAGATACCTCTAAGACTCTCGCCCCTTCTTTCCTTGTTCAACTTTCCTTTTCGTAGCACGAGTCGACAATCTTCACTTTCATTTTAAAAGAGCATATATCGGAGGGCCGGATCGTCAACACTATCATTACTATATACCCATTTCATATTCAGCATGCGTATTTTTAATACAGTCGTTGTTTCCTTGTTTTTTACTTCGCTTGCCGCGGCTGGTCCGTTGCCACAGAATAGAAGCGGGAGACAACAAAGCTTGTGAGTTTGCTTTGCACTCTTCATATCGTTGGAGTCCGCTAATAGCACGTAGCTCGCTAAGGGTTGCCGTATCATACTCTCATACGGCCGCCCCAATACTACCACGGGACGACACCTTGAACACCCCAGGCGCTGCAGCACTAGATCCAAACCCGACAGAGAACGCTCTTGCCAAAGAGCCTACGTTCGCCACCATACCTGACCAACCGGTTGACACGCCTGACGCCGACCCTGCGGCCGGCGATGGCGATGGCGGTGAAGACTCGAAAGATTCAGCGAATGGACCTCAAGAACCACCAGAAACCCAGCCAGCTACTGGTGCGAATCCAGACTTAAGCCGACCCGCTACCGGCCCAAGTCTTGACTTGAGGCAACCAGCAACTGGGACAAATTCAAGCCTCCACCAACCCGCTACTGGTGCCAATCCTGATTTGAGCCAGCCAGCTACCGGACCGAATCCGGATCTAAGTCAACCAGTTACGGATGGGAATCCAGACCTGAGCCACCCTGTAACGGGAGCTGGAGGAAATGATGAGATGGAACCAACCACTGGGTCAACTCAAGGAGTTCCGACAAGTCAGCCTGTAACCGGTCCGGGCGGTGATGTCCCAGTAAATGGTCCAGATGAAAAACTCGGCGATCCTGCTACTGGTGCGAATCCGGACTCCAGCCAGCCTGCTACGGGCATCGGTCAAGACCTCACTCCTGGCACTGGAGCCAATCCGGACCTCTCGAATAATGACCCGGCAACTAGTGCGAATCCTGATGCAAGTGCACCAGTTACCGGCGCAAACCCAGAGCTTACGGACGGCAATAACAAGCATTCAAACAATGCCACCGAGGCTGTAACAGGACCAGCAAACTCATCTGAACGTCTTCCCAAAAGCGAAGTCGACGATGTGCCAGCTCGGGCTGATGCAATTATTACCCCATCATCTGCTTTGAGAACAATCAATACGGATCCTACTGCTGCTACTTCGTATGTGGCTCCAGTATCTGTGTTATCGTCTCTTGATGACTCTGGATTAGAGGTTTCTGTTACTGGCACTGAAGATTCGAGCTCGACAGCCACGAGTTCTGCGAAGACCTCGGATAGTACAACTTCAGCAGACCTGAGTATAGAAACTTCAGCCACAATCATGGAGACGTCGATTGAGACGAGTCCAGAAAGCTCGACCTCTACCTTGTCTACTTCTCCGTCAAACCTCACTTCAGAAGTTGCTTCCGCCACAGAGGCTTTTGGAACTAGCACGTCCCAGCCGTCCGAGTCGAACGCAGAGACAACTGTGCCAAGCGAAACCTTTCTCTTCGCTGAGAATACGCCAATAGCTTCTCTTCAGGCACCAACCTCCTCTGTTTCAACAACAGAGGAGGTTGTTGAAACAGAGGTTCCAGCCACGACAGCCGCCTCCTCTGAGACACCTGTTGCGTCCACTTTTAGCTCAAGCTCGAACATCTATTCTCGGCTCACAACCACCGTCATAGACGGCACCACATTCGTTGGTCGTCTCACTCCATCATCCGCCAGCATTCTTCCCGCGATGACCCTACCAAGCTCGACCAGCATTGTGAACGAAACACCGTCATTTTTTTCCCTGGCCACAGATCCTGTAATCCAACTCCCAACAATAATCTCCTCCGACCCCACACCAACATCCATCAGCCCACAAATCTACGCCTCAAACCTCGCCAACGCAGAACAATACAACACCTCCTTCCTCTCCCTCGACAGCTCCTCCCCATGCCGCCCTGGCAGCATCGCGTGCGTGAACGGTAAGACAGCAACCTGCTCCTCCTCCTCCACATTCTCGATCAATGACTGTCGAGCAGGAGAGCAATGTTTCGCCCTCCCCATTCCCAACGCAGACGGCGTCTATGTAGGCTGCTACGATATCGCGAAGGCGGACGAGATGTTGAAGTTGCCGAGTAGTGGGGAGGTGACTATTGGGAGTGTGCTGGTTGTGGTGGAAAGCACAACTAGTTGGGAAGTAGAGGAGGTCCAGGAGGAGACAAGCACGATTTATCAGACGCTGGAGAGTACGATTTATGTTACTGTGCCTGCGGCTAGTGCTGTGCCGACGCCTGAGACGAAGCCACAAGTTGAACCTCAACATGGACCAGAACAGCCTGCTGCCGACCCTGCTCCTGTTTCCCAGCCACAAGCAGAGAGTCAAGCGCCTGAGCCAACGGCGGCAGCAGAACCAAGTGGGATTGAGCCTGTCGTTGTGCCGACCCCTGCTCCTACACCAAGTCCAGAGCCACGGGCGGAAACTGCACTGGCAGTCACGACCGTACAGAACAACGTGGAGCAAAATAATAATGAGCAGTTACCGACTGTGACGGTCACGCAGATTGTGACGGAGACACAGGTGTTGGAGAGGACGAAGACGAAGACGGCGACAGAGACGAAAACGGAGGTTGTAACCGTTACTAGTGCGCCACCGGGGTTTAATCTTGGGTTTGGGCAGTAAGATTGTGCTCTTTAATATTGGGGTCCGGTTCTGGCGGGTAGTTTGCTTTTTTTTATTTTTTAACAATGCTACAAGGTAGAGTCGAAGATGTTTAAGGCTCCTGATGACAGTTTCGCTGAAATAGAACACGAGTAATAATGTGACACTTAGGGTTAGAATCAGCAGAAACTTTGCTCAACAATTACTGTAATTGAATGCATAACCATTTAGAAACCCATCGCACGCGAGTAGTGAAGCCACGGTGCTCATGACTAACGCTCTTGTGGTCCCATTGGGCTTCCCATTCTTCAGACTTCGGCTCTTTTATGCCCAACGTTAGACAAGGATTGTGCTACAATTCGCGAGTTGCACGTAAAAACGTGCTAAATGAATTCGCTGCTATGAATGCCCCCCTTCGCATCGTTAAGGATTTTTGCCATAGCCCAAGGTCTGCTAGTCTGAGCTGGCTATCAGTGTAAGTTAAAAAAAAAATTGAGCGTGCGCGCGGCACATATCTAACATTGAGTTGCAGTTGCAGAGCGTTTAATCTCTGCTTAATTGCCATCTTGATATGCGCGGCCATGTCTACCAGATAGGAGTACTCAAGGTTGCCAATATCTTCCATTACCGCTTTTGAGAATCTGTTTGGGTGTAGCTTGGTGGCTCTGGCAGGTTTCTCGAATCGGTTAGCGGCTGATACGCGTTTGTGCTTCCTGAGGGTGGAGGCGAAGAACTATCTGAATGTTTCCGATGGTGACGTGGGATTTTCCTATGCATCCTCTGCTGATGCCTAACCCGTAAATCTCCTCTTGCAAAATAACTTTGGCAATCTGTGCATTTATACTCTTTGAGATGAGAGGTTCAAGTTGAGCAAAGGACCTCTGGCAGGTGTCGCATATTTGCGGCACTGACTGGCTAGTAGTTGGTGAAGCTGATTTAGACCTGTTACTAGCAGCTCCCGAATCCGCTTGGGTCTCCTATTTCATGTCAGGTGGTGGAGGCGATGGGTTGGCCTGCGCGGCTCCGCCTTTTTTGGTTGGTCTGGTCCGTCCTCTTGCAGACATTGGCGTGATTGGGGATTTAGAGTATTGAGTAGACGCGGTCCTACAGCGACGGAAGTGTAATTTATCCATAATACCGTTTCCATTTCGAGCGAAGCCCCCATATAAACTAGAGCCCGACTGGACACTTGCTTCCTTGTCCCAGCTATGTTAATCTCTGGCGCTGCCCCATTCGTAACCAGGATCAACGGAGCCGCCACTTCGACCCCCGGGTTCTGTAAATCGGGGAGGCGGTAATGGAGGCTGCGGCGAGTCGCCATCCCACCCATGAGGAATAGACACCCCAAAGCCTTGAATATTATTCTCTTGAGGCGCGTATGATGGCGCTTGCGCTTGAGAGTGCCACGGAATATCTATGATGGCTGGAACCCCGTGATGAAAGTTTCACGTCGCCTAGAAACCGTGTTACTCTGGTGTGCTGAACGTAACCGCGGATAAGAGAAGTGATTCAGGTTTGCGAAAGGGCGGCAGAGAGCGAAAGCTGAGCTTCACTGGCTTGGCATGCTGATCTCGTGTTACCGCCCAGGTGCGGGGTCAATGTGCCTTCTGGATTGGTACTTTGGTATTTCCGTCTCGAGTCAGGAGGAACTACGGACACCCCGGCCAACCATAGTCAACGTAGAAGCAGCCACTAAGCGGAATCGATCTGCTCGAAGCCCAAAAGCCGTGGTGTTTTAGATATGTATGAACGTTGGCATCCGTTCCAGAAAAATCCAGGGGTGTTGAGGAATCGGTCTTCACTATCCCATTGCCTTTGATTTTCGTCTAAAATGAGTGGTCTCATTGGTATACGCAGTCCTATCCGTCATTGCCGACGAAACGCCTGCCATGTCATCCTTCCTGGAAACAATCCTGATCTCTCCTGTCTCATCCAATGCTCTCAGAAGCAACTACCATGCATGCTCATCACATCTGCTATCCTCATCTAAGCGCCGAAGACCCTGTTCTCCTCCAGCTTATAATCACCCTCTTCTAATTTCTTCAAAGCCGTCACACCGTCACTTGTTAACTCCGGTCTACCCAGCGGCGTCACCGCGCCGGTGAAGAATCGTGGCGTCCACTCTATTCCAGCTCGCTCCCTCTCTCTCAGCTTCTCTCTCTGTCGTTCCTCAATCTCGAGTTTAAGCTTGGTGGCTTTGCTGAACTGCTTAGTCTTAATAGCTTCTGTGACGCCTTCCCAGTGCTTGCGAGACTCGTTAGATAGTTGAGCCTCTAGTGGTGGTGCAATCTTCTGGGCGCATGAAAGCGGAGTGAGATCCACGAGACACATCTGCGTCTGATATGGCGTTAGTATTGCGGTGCTAGGCAGCTTGTAGGAGATAGACTAACCTTGAAGTCTGGTGCGAACGACAAAAATATCTTCTCCTTCCAATTCCCAGACACCTTGGCCAGGATGTCCTCTGCCGGCACATGCTTTACCTCCGTCTTATCATCGTTCTCCGGGTCATACTTGAATATGGCGCCGTCCACTTGGTCCCTAGGTCCATACACCCACCCGTCTGGCTTATAATGCATAATAGCCTTCATCCTTGTCTTCGAACACCTGATATATGCGGTATCCCCCACGCTCAGTTTCAGTCCTCCTCCAGTAATGATCTTCGCAAAACTGACATGCGCCGATGGATGCGTAAGGTGGTACTCTTCCTCATCCCTCTTGTGCAGGGTAATATAGATGCCCAGATTATGCTCGCCAGGAGAGACCTTCACACTCGAGAACTCAAACTTGGCTGCTATCTGATCAAAACCTCTCGCCGAAATGCCCTTGCTTGGGCACTCAGCATAGAATGCAGACACAGGTGGATGGTGGCTAGTTTGCTCCGTCAAGAAACTAACTTTAACCGGTTTGGTGAGCTTATGGGTAGGTTCCCGGGAAGCAATACTGCTGATGCTTCCCCTAGCATCTTTGCTAGTTTCCCTCGAATTGACGCTGACTGGTCCTACATCTTTCCTCAGCTCAACGATTGCTGGCGGAGCCTCGTCGACCTCCCAGTTACATCTGAAGAACTCTCCCAGAGTTGAGTTATATGCCTTGTAAGGCCTGTTCTTGATAAACTTGAGATCTTTTGTGCACCAGAAACGAAGGACTTCGAGCATGCGGTCCAGTGCATCGTCACTATCGCCTATGGAGGTGAAGGTATCGGGGCAGTCGAGGTAGTTCCAATATTCAAGGTTCGGAATAGGTTCGAGCAGGGAGGCTGGAAGAGAGAAGCGCACTTTAGCGAGATCGCTCACGCCCGCATATCTGTGGTATTTATATTAGTCTTCGAACATACCACATTTCAAAGTGGTACAAGGTAGACCGCCAGTCTTCACTTCGGTGACGATGCCACGCAGAAGCCCACAACTAGAGAGAATGCTGAAGACCACAAACGTTTTCATTATTTTAAAGAACTCCCATAGTTTATTCTTCTCGCTCTCCGGCTTTTCCGTATCAGTGTGGTTGTCTGACGCGACGCTTGAGTCTGGGGTGTTTGCATTGCGGTGTGCTGGCTCAGGAGATGCGGGCGATTTGGACTTGGACCACGGAGCCATTATTCAAGTACTGTGCTGTTGAAAGTGCGCGTTGAAAGAATATCAGCGTACCCGGCTATTTAAGGCAGCTTTTACCCCTAAGTAATGAAGATTAAAATTATGTTTGAGTGAGTATTTCGGTGTTTAGTATTTCGGTGTTTCCCAAGGTCAAAAAGAATAGCGTCCTATCACTTTGAGGCGGCAGATGACGTTCGGGTGGCCGATAACGAGGTACCTGTGCGATACGATGACCTGATAGGTACAACGATGAGGATCGCCCTGCGCAACCCCTCTTAGCGGTCTGAGTATGCTATTTTGATAAGACTAGAGTCTGGAACGAGATTATTGTTGACTTCGATCTTTCCCCCCCTCACCGCCATAAATCTGAGGAGTTTGGGATACTTTATAGCTTATATCGGTTGAGGAACAAGTCATGCGCTAACAGATTGACAATTAAGCGCTGTCAAATGGACCTGGACCCCGAATCCCGACAATGGCACACGAGTTACCATGCACGAATATTATGGAACCATGCAGTAGGGTGCCAGAAGTATTCGTACGGCCGACATATTCACAGCCATGTAATTGAACGCTGCTTTAATGAATCCCCTTTTGACTATGTAGATATTCAACAACGATAACAATGCCTCCTCGTATCAAACGCCCTGAGCAATCACCTCAATTGCGAGGCCGTAATCTTGAACTTCATAGCTTTGGATGGTCCTTTCAAAAGATTGCAACCAAACATCAACTAGGCAAATCAACTGTTCAGTACACAGTTACGAAAGCGAAAGAGCGCCCAATCACCCAAGAAGGCAAACGGGTGGTATACAAAGTATTGAATTATTAAAGCAGCACACAATTACATGGGCCATAAATAAGTGGGCCATACCAATACTGCTGGCACTCTACTGTAACTCGATCGACGCGCGGCTGCCCATAGCGACAAAGATCTAGTATCACCCTGCTGAAATACGACAACTGCGACGGATGTTATATCCCTAGCACATCAAACGTTGCCAAACCTTGCACCACTGTTGTTAACGGACTCTTCTAACATGCTTGCTAATAAGACTCACTGCCCTATTGATGATATCGGTGGTACCAAACTACGGCCTAGTAATTATCGAAGGAAGCCAGAGTCGTGCCTCGTGGACAATCTCCAAGTTGGCAATTTGACAAATTCTCCACTTTCAGAGAGGCGTTCACCTCTCGTCTGTGAAGTTTTCATGCTCTTGATCGGCCCGTTTACGGTTTCATTCCACATACAACCTCGTCCATGCGATTGCTGTGTTATGCTTCTTTTCGGGCCATCCGTTTGTGTCTTAGGCACTTACTTACGAGAGGTATAACTTACCTAATGATCGTGCTGCTCTTTCAACATAGTGTGAGTCGAGTATGAAAGGGCAGGTCATCTCTGGCAAGCAGCCACATTGCCATGTTGTTGCCGTTCTTTCAGGATATTGCTAGGATCTGAACGACCAGAGTAGCTGTCATAGTTGGGTAGAAGCAGATGAGCATCTTTCTGTGGAAGACTGAAGTAGTCACCGTTACAAGCACAGAACTCGCCCTGAAGGAGTGCAGGTGCTCAACTCGCAGTCGTGGGAGGGTAGCTGGCACATATGCCAAAGTTCGGGGAACGTCCACTGCCTTTTCGCATACAACAATCCAACGATCGTAAAAGAATGCTTCCCTGTGAGAGGTGCGGTTTTATAGCCCGTCGCCCTTCATAGTGTCCGGATATGGAGTCCCAAGGGAATAGAGGACTAAAGTAGCGAAAGAGGAAAACGTAGCGGACAATATGGACTGCGCACGAGGATCGACCACGACTTTGAGAAATGAACTCGTCAAAAAATAGTGACGAGACACGCCTGACAACAACGAAAGCAGGCAACAAGCTCACAAGAAATTATTCGCTCAAACTAGAAAAAATGAGTCTTAGAGCCAACTTAGCAACCAGTGAGCTGATATATCAGCCTGAAACAAACAAACATCGTGTTGACAAGCTTCTCACGCCGTCTCCACGTAGGCCGCCAGTCAGAAAGACCGAGCTCTGCCGTCTACACTGTCGTCGCCGTCGCATCCAGACTCCCTGCTCCGCTACGTAGATATGTAGCTGATCGAAGCGCGGCCCAGCTTCTTGGGCTTCCTTCTCCGGAAAGGATGCGACGTCCAGAAGGTTGTTGAGATGCCTTCACTCTCTATTCATAGCCAAGCTCCTGTCATGCACAGGCTGTCATCTGAGCTGCTCCATCTCCGGATGATGTGTGATTCCCCGCATGACGCCGAGTATTGTCAAGCCCTACGCCGGCCATATCTCCTCCCAGAGATCCCAAAAACGCCAAAACAATCCCTAGCTCATTTTAACACGCTTATCCTTCGCCGATCTCATCTCGGTTTCAAAAACTCTGCACGGCACATGCTTCCGACACTCTTCCCGCCACTTCGTCTGATCAGCGCGCTCGTCGCGTCTTCGTGGGTTGGGTGATCGCCAAGGGTTGGTCGCACGAATGACATCATAATTCTGTCTTGGCATTATCCTCAAGTCCACATCCTTCACGGTTCGCGCTTAGAGCTGCCGAGCCCAGCCCACTTGCTGTAGTGGGACGCACAGCCACACCATTTCCACGCACAACTGTTCGCCGACAGAGCTTGAGAAAGCGGTGATGATCTGCATGCTGACTACTAGCTCCAAACCCCGGTGGGGCAGCAGATGTGCTGCTTCAAAGCCGCCTGTGCAGTGATGCCGTTCTTCCTCATCCCTCGTAAACAATAGCTCTTAGCTCAATGCCGCATGGGAATGACGTCAGTGTTGAAACTCGATGATCGTTCGGCGGGCTCTTGTGAGTGAGAAAAGATTGCGGCAATTTGAGCATGCAAATTGGTAACAGGGTTGTTCCTGGGTTGCGAATCCACAGGCAGAAATGGATAAGTAGATTTTGCACCAAGGAGCAGCTAAGAAAAATGACAAGAGACACATTCCGTGGCAGATCTGTGGGATTGGCAGCTAGCATTTGATGGGACCCGTCGTCCCTCGTAAATACTAATGACGGATAGCACCCTGAAAATCATGGACGAGCAATCCCGAAGGTTGCAAGGTGCCGGAGGCCTAAGGTTGCACCGGGTTGTTAAGGACAAGGGTCTGATAGCCAGACTCCTGGGCATGTGGTAAAGCAGCCACGTTGTGGCTGAAGGTTTCCTCCATGCTAACGTCGGAAGCTAGGTATGATGTCTCGCCTAATACGGATACTTGTGACATTATTTGCCAATTCTTATGCAAAATTAACCTTCTGCCACTCAGACGATGGAGTTTGAGCGCTGGCACTCCTTCATGTTCGTGTGTTGCTAATTATGCGCGGTGTGCGGGGGTTATTTAAATGGGTAGTTTTGGGGGAGGATACAGGTTAATCGGTTAGGGTTGAGCTCGAGTCACGGTTATTGTCAGCATAACGACAATTATAAGTGTACTGTTACTCACTTAACCAATAATGGTCTTTGTTTCTGTCTTTAAGCATGGTATGCAACACCAGTACCCCTCATAGCAAAGTTTTATCTCATCTCCAACGTACGAATAGTAGAAGCAACATTTAGCGCAGTCACCATACTCGTACAAGTATCTATGTTTTGCTCAAAGCGACATGGCGCAATGTTGAGGTAAAGCATCAAGTTGCTAAGCCAATTATGGCAACCCTTGTTAGGCATCTTCGGCAAGTCAGAGTTTTTAACCGGTTATACTAGTAACCTCAAAGATAAGAGTACTTTTTCAAATATCACGGTTGACTATGGCCGGCAGTTTAACTGGTTTTACAACCGTGTAAGCTCAACACCGCCGCACACTGAAGTTTATGTCTTAAGTAGTATATCTAATGAAACTAGAAAAGCCAATTCAATGAAAGATTTGGGATTTTGACTGTTAAGAGACCAAGCCATCCGACAAGAATTTGATAGCGGTCGGTGTCCTGCCACATCATTGCCGACCACCAACTAGGGGGTGGTGCAGGCCAACAAGCCTTGGACGAAGAATGGAAGATGGCATTGCTTGAAAGGGGCCACGACCTCCTCGTGCCGTGTCATGCGGTATTTCATCAGCCACATGAGGTCTCCTAGGTGTGTTTGGTGACAGTGGTCAACAACCGGATCCCCAGGTCATGGGTCAGGCCGCACGTGCAAGTGAGATGATACTGTAGGACATAGTCGATAAGCGGCCTGAACGGTGAGGGTATAACATTGTCCCAAAGACGCCATGCTGAGGCGAGTTTTGTTCACAGAGACAATGAGTACGTGCAACTTGGCCATTTTAGGAAATAATCTCGCCGGACAGAGAAAACGAATCAAACAACGGAATGAGGATATAGGGTGACGGTCGTATAAAATTAAACTGACTTGGAATAAGATGCCTATATGCAATATTTTTCAAAGACGTCTAGCATACCGTAAGACCTGTGACATGCAGCTGTTTGAGCACTTGCGCATTGTGGACTGATCAAGGTTGCATTCATCCTTGGTGGCTGCGGAAAGTGTTGTATGCCGCACGTGAGCCGGAGGAAGGTGAATCCGGTTTGAGTCTCGTGCGCGAGACTCAATACTACATACCCCTCAGCCGGAAGCTTGACAGGTATTCAAAGTGTCAAGCAAGTTC
>RCNJ01000122.1_pt1 | contig 66145 bp, 70 predicted proteins | sample 2041171 | NCBI WGS metagenome assembly RCNJ01 (sample SAMN09708213, study PRJNA481090) | feces metagenome | biome: feces | host: Pygoscelis adeliae | place: Antarctica: Rookery Lake | collected 2010-03-01 | reverse complement strand
TGTGAAAGGGAGATCGCGTCGCGTTCGTGTTGCTTATCGGAAAGTGGGACACATGCTAGTATGGGACACATGCATGTCAATCACGTTAGTTATTCTATTTACTTGCTTATGTAATTCAGTTTTGCGCACTGCCTCAATGCACTCCAAATGGCGCTGTGAGCTATGATGGTGATGCTGAGAGCTCCGTACTCGTACTGCATTCCGTACTCTACCTGCAAAGCCAGTAGTTTATGAGGGTTCCGTCCAGTTCGACGTGCAGACCAATTCCGTAGAGTAGCTGCTCCCTATCTGGCCTCATTTTCAGCATATGGCCCTAAGTACCGCACATCACATGGACTGTACTGATAATCCCACCCGTATCAAACACCACGAAGGTTGAGCATAGATAGTGCGAAATAGCGTCTCATTCACTACCACTTTCCACCATTGCAGTACGCTAGACCAGGATAGCAAAGTAAGATCGGGGTGAGTTCCGCCGCCTCGGTGCCGCTTTCAAGGATTGGGCTCAGCCGCCGTTGATCCTTGGCACCGCCTCACTGAGCCTTGGATGTTGCAGCTATGCAGTGACACTTGCTGAATTGAAGTTTTGAATTTTCCTACTCGTAGTTTTGAATGGGAGGTTAAAATGGTTGGCTCAGGGCTCCTCGTCATGGGGAAGAAAGGAGGAGGGTGGGGTGGGGGGTGGGAGGGGGAGCTAAGACTGGCGAATGACTCCATTCTCCATTTACGGGAGCATCCACTTCCCCATTCCCCCCAAAACGAATCATCACTCTCTCACCTCCAACCAGACCCTCACCATATAAGGCGGCCAGTTGCCTGAGGTCCGTCAGACGCCTCAGGCGCCTCAGTTTCTCCTTTCATACTCCAAGTACGAAGGTATTGGCCTATCACGACCAAATAAATTATCGCGGGCAGCTCCGGCATACTGTTCTGACGAACTCTCATACGTTTCCACACTCGTCAGCCAGTCGTAACGCTGGTGCGCGTCGAGACGTTCTCAGGGTTGTCACGAGGTCTCGGAGTTCTGACGAATGAAAGCTCTTTCGGGATATAGGGCTGCATGTTTGAAACGCATTTGGTGGCGAGAGCATGTAGAGATGATAAGAAGAGGCCAGCCAATGTTTCGGCCCATCTATGAAGATCAAGCAACGTACTGATGGTATAGCACTACCTTTTTATTATTTGATATTGCGGCACCTGCGCCGCGGTAAGCAGAACTCCAAACCGTCATGCTCGGCTACTCGACGAGTTCCACAACATCAAGGTTCTTACCTTTGCGTGTTTGCCTCCAGACCTGGATGTTGAGATAATATCGGGAACCGAGCATTAAACTACTGCAAGCGCGCTCGTACCCAACTAACTTCACACCTGCCATTCTTCTCTCGGCTCACATTTGTTCTCAATTTCTGAAACTAGAGTGGCCAACAACAGATTAACTAATAACCAACCGCGGATCATGTTGGATACCACGTCAAAGCAATTTGGCGCTTTTGAGTTCTGAGTCGTATCACACCCCAGCTACGTTAGTAACCTGTTTGCGCTGTGTGCGAGGATTTAATTGCATTTAGTGTGCTCAATAAATTGGTGAAACGTCGGCCCAGAACGGGCGAATAACTTTGCGCGCTCATGTGACATTCAATCGCTTCACACATATCCACAGCACCAGAGTCTGGAAAATCTTTTAACCCATTGAGGTTCGTCTGTGCCGTTATCTTAGAAATCGCTGCTACTCGCGTATCTACAGCCGTCTCTAATCTTAGATATCGTCGTCAAGTACTCATACACTCATGTCCTGGCTGGGGATCGGTTCCCATCACCCAATGCCCGAACGCCACTGATGCTAATACCCAGTACTTACCATGACCATTGAGAAACATAACTGCGGGTATCTCCTCCACTAAGCCGTCGTCTCTATTGCACTTTGGCTCTCGGCCGCTTGCTCCTTTTGCTTTTGCTGCTCCGTGAACTCAGGGCGGTACTTGGTTAGGTACTTTCCAGCCATGGTTCTTGCGTCCGGGTCTGCCACGAAAGATTAGTATGAGCGCGAAAATATTTAAAAATGAAACTTACACTCAACCCAAATCCGCTGCACCGCATCCAACGCCTCCTCCTTCACAGGCGGCTTCATCATAACCAAATATAGTAAGCTCGTCAAACTCAACGGAATCATCGCCGGATCAATACACAACCTTTGCACCCTCTTAAGCATCTCTCCAGTCACCCTCGGAATCTCCCCCAAAAACCTCGTCAGTACCTTATCCTTAGCATCTAAATACTGTAGCATCCCCTCCAATACCCTCAACGCCAACCTATCATAGTGCATAACAGGATGTAATCCAATCTCTACTTGAATGGCGTCGTTATACCACTCCTCGCACAACCACGACACGGCGACGTCGATGCGGTGCCGGAAGTCTTCGATGACGTACATGTGCAGCGCTTCGCGAATGTTATCTGATAACACCGCCTTGTTGCCGGACTCGAGCTTGATGGCGGCACCGTCGTCAAGGCCGGCGGAGGCACGGGTAGCGAGGCGCGTGACGATGGTCACCCAGGAGTCTTTGTCCCCGGTGCTGGCAGCTAGACGGTTGAGGCCTGCTTTGGTGCGCTTGGAGGATGGGTCTTCGGTGCCTTGGAGAGCGTCGAAGACGCGTGCGATGGTATATTTTCCGCCTTCGATAGCGGATTTCTCATCTAACGGCTGTGGTGCTGGCATCTTGAACCTCTCCACCGCCATTTCTGGTTCTGGAACGTGCGCTGGATTGGACTCTGATGGCGCGTTGTCAAGCTTGTTGAGGATCTGCTCTGTGTCCTCTGCTGGGGGGTCAAAGTCGGGCTCGTAATCGTCGTCCTCCTCGACTCCTAAAGGTGCCCTGTTGGCGTTTATCTCTAGTGACTCAGGTATTGGTGCTGGTACAGCAAGGGTATTAACACTCTGCCATCTCTTCAGAACAGCTTCGCCGCATTGTCTCAGACGATCGGCGTCGACTTTCTTAAGCACACTCACTACCAGGTTGACCACGATGTCGGCAGGAAGCGTTCTTATATCAAAGTCCTTGAGTGGGTTACTCTCCGTAAGTGTGTATATCTCTGCCATGGTATGTGGGCCAGGGCCAAGCGGAGGAACAGTGATAGGAGTTGTTGAACGAGGCGGCGGCAACGGCGGAGCACCCGGCTTTTGGCGCTTTGCGGAGTCGAGGCCATCGATAGGTTCTGGTGGGCAACGCTTCCTTGCGGCATCTTGGAAAACATCGGTTCTTGACAGTACGAGACGTTCGAGATATGAGCTGATCTTGGGTGCTAGGGGCCCGTGAGGGTCACTACGATAGTTAGCACAGTAAACTGACATGGTGTCTCGCCACTACATACCGTCTCAAGATGTGGGAAAGTAAGATCCTGGTGGTCTTCTCCATGGACTTGGCCATGACGCGCATCTTTGAAGTCATAGGTGAGTTGGCGAGTTTCAGAGGATTGAAGTTTAAGATGGCATTCAGGATCTTGTTAGAGATGGAGGGACGGGCACGGATGAGGATGGAAAGGGAGTTTAGGGTTGCATCAATGAGCACAGCATCGCTAGATAATTAGTTGCATTCTTAAGCATAGGAGGAGTACTTACGTTGCACACTCGTGGAATACACCAAGCATTCTGTCCAGAAGACCTGATGCCTCTGCTCCAAGCTTTTGTGGAGGGATTAGCTCGTGATTTGCTGGAGCTATTGAGGCTGATATCTCTGATGGATCTCTCCGCTAGTATACTGTGAGCAAAAAGTGTAAATTAAACAACAAGAGGGCTAACATACTTTACCGTCGACAGACTCAGGCGCAGCTGTCTGCACCAGCACAACTCTCTGTGCGAACTTGATGCAGCATATACGCACTCCAGGGACAGCAGTGTCCCATATGCGCAAGATCGCCGACTTAATAACAGTCATCTTCTCCCAAGTAGGTCTATCATAAGGGTTGTTGATACTAAATTATGGTTAGATCGAGCGCGGGTTACGAGGAATACGAGATGCGCATAAGTTTGTAAAACGGAATTTGGTGAAGCATGGTGTGATTTAGAGTGAGGTATCGTGTCAAGTCAAGTCTTAGGTTTTGGGTATACTTACATCCATTTAAACACCAGCGGGTATATCGAAGCCGCAGTCTGAACGACACTCTTCACGACAGCTGGGTCTTCATGCGGATTGTCAATCAGCACCTTCAAATGATCCAGAACAATTAAGCTCAGCGTCTCTTTCGAACTCGACGGCACGACAGGGCTCGCAAACGTCTCCGCCAAAAAGTCCGCTCCCCAGCGCCGAAACTCTAATCTTGCGCCTGGGCCAACGATCGGCAGGATTCCTTGTATGAGTTGGGGATACCAATTCGGATCACTAAGGCCCATCTTGCGCGCTGTATTCAGCTGAACAAGCTGCTCTGCCACTGATAACTCGGGTTGCGCCATAGTGGGCGGCTACTATGTAGTTCGCGCAGGTTTGGAGTGGGATGCGCCCCAGGTCGCGATTGGCGTTTTGGTGCTTCGTTTCCGTGTGGCTTTAGATCTATGTGCAAATCATCGCTTGAGCCCTTGAGCTAGATCGTGGAGGTTTATATTGAAGACGATTTGTGTGCTGCCCGTTCGCTTTGTTTGTTGTGAGTTGTAAAGAGTTGTTCTTTCGTGATGATGAGGCTCGCGGGTAGACGTGATGCGCGAAGTTCAAGGGTTGTTAGACGCGGCGCAAGCAAGCTATGACCACCCAGGCGGCCGGAATTCTAGAAACCGAGCGCTAGCGGGGAAGTGGCTCGATGGGCCAGCACTGTGAACCTCGAGACGTACGCGGAACAAAAAGCAGATTAATTTCACAACCAACACAGCCAACATGCCTCTGTCAGTTAATCGTTCGAATTCGATATCGACATTCCATTCTAACACTGTCACAGCATTCCAAAATCCTCCTACTATGACAAGAACTACAAGCAGTCCCCGGCTTTGATCCGCGCAAGAAGGCCGTACCTCGTCAAGAATCTGCTTACGGGCGCAGCTATCTTCTCATTCGCTATTGGTATTTGTACGTCCGCCTAGCGCTTCTAAATATACCGCCTGGCCAAATGCTGACACGATTCCCAGACGCCTTCACCATCAGAGCCGTGTCCCAGGACGAGTTCGAGGACGTCATCGTCCCAGATAAGCCAGCAGCACTCTCCCAAGAGCCTTCGTCGCAGCGCGCGAAGGTCGTATAAATAGGGCGAGAGATGGATTGTTTTATGCGATAATATCAAAGCGGTTACATGGAATGGTAAAAATCGCATGCGCTTGGTGTGTAAGATTATATTGGGTGTCAAGGCGTTCAAGGTTGAATACATATCTACTCTCTAGTGGAAAGCTAAATCCTTAACTATCCTTTATAAAACAAAACCATGTACAGAAAAGCCAGTGTAGAGCTTTGGCCCAAAAGTGTAGCCAGTCTCTCCATATTCCCAGAGATATTCACCGTCCCCTATATACCGTTTAACTCCAGTCATGATGCATTCTACCGCCGGTACTCCTTTCAAAACATAAGCCCGTTCTGAATCCCCAAATATATGCGCCAAACCTGGTATAGAACTGTCCACATGCGTTTATAAGCTGTACTCGTTCATGGTTCTCCGCCCTACCGCTGGCGCAAAGCCGTGGCCGGAGAAGGTGCCAGATATAGGAAGGCCGGTAGCATTAGGGTGAGACGACTTCCGAGGCTGTGATGCGTTCATGGAAAAGGGGCTGCTTGTTCTGACAGCCTGTGATGCTTGGCGTTGCAGGATGTAAGCGTGAGATGGGTGCTTTGGATTCGCCCACGGGGTTTGCTCAATGAATTGCTCCTCTGCTGGATTTGATGCTGCCGCGGATGCTGCAGCTCTTATAGCTGCGATGTCTTGGAGAGGAAGATTTGGTGGCGCGCGGTGTGGCTGTTTCTGTTGTTGGGATTTCTTGAGATGTTAGCATGATTTATCACAATATAACCGATGAGGATATAACACTCACCCCCATAAGCTTAAAGTCCTCGTCCCTTTCCTCCTCCGTCGCTGGAGCCATGCGTGGCGCTGCTGGAAAGCCGCGATACTTGGCAATACCGGATAATATAGACACTTCTGTGTTGTACGCAATCTGGTTCTTAAGCTGCTGTTGTCTCTTGGTCTCAAACTTGATCGCATAATCATCCACATTCGTCCCGTAAGCACGACGATCGTGCTGGATCTCGTACCATTGCTGTCCAAGAAGCTCAAGCTTCTTCTCACGAATAGCACGGACGTCTTGATATAACTGTGATAGTATCAGAGCGCGCCTGGCCACGGCTGTTTTCTCGATGGTTTGTTTGTGATATGCAATTCTCCGCTCTTCAAGACGCAGTCTCTCATCCCGCCTGGCGTCAATGCATTGCATCATGGCGCGGTACTCGGGGTGTAGCGGAGGATCTTGCTTCAGCATCCACTCTTCATGGTTGAGCTTCGCAAGGCGCTGTTCGTAAAGACGATCACGGAAGGATGAGAAATGCTTCTCGATATCGCTTAGTTGTTCAAGGGCGATCCGCTTTCTCTCTTCTGTTCACAAACGTTAGCTGCGTTGAGTAGGATAAAGTGATAAGGGTGGCTAACGTTCTTCCTCGTCCTTGAGAGCGGCTTCGGCATCGTCATCGACTCCAGCTTCTGCGTGATCATCTACTTCCGGCTTGCCGCCTAATTTTTCGGCTGTATCGGAGGCCAAAGGGTGAGCTCCAGAGATACTCTTCCGGGCAACTCTGCTATGGCTGATGTCCTCAAGAGCGCTCTCCTCCTTGTGTTCGTCAGGAAGTGCGTCGTCGTCAATTGCTTGGTCGGCATCTTCTCCGTAATCTTGGCCGTCCGCGCTCTCAATATCCGATAAGTCTCCGCTGACAGGGTTGGGTGTATCCGCGTCTTCGTGGGCAGAAGCATTGTCGTCAATCGCATAGCCGTCGGGGCCCGCGAGTACAGAACCAGTGCGCTTTCTGGAGGGCTCATCAAGCTCCGCCGGCCCAACTGAATCGCGGTCAACATGCTGTGAGCGTTTTCTCTTCTTATTGGTAAGATCGAAGGCGTGCATGATGTCTTTTGGCGCTGATGGCTGTGCTATGACTTTCGGCATGTTTATCGTATCGTCTGCGTCCAACACGTCGATGTCTTCGGCCGCGGATTTTGGCGAGTCCGGTTGTGAGAGCTCATCGTCAGAACGATCATCGTGATGACCATCGTTCTCTGGGTCGTCGTTCTCGTCGTCATCTTCATCATCGTCTTCTTCGTCGTCGTCAGCACCGTATAGGTTCTGAAGGTTGCTTGGTGTCCTTTCAAAAGTATGTGTCTTCGTCATGACGACGTCTTTATGCGCCCGGTCCTTGCTGGGCGACAGGTGCAACCTCTCGGTCTCCGCCTCTGAATCGTTCTCCTGCTCGTCTTCACTTGCTTCGTCCGAGATGTCGTCCATGTCGTCTTGGTCATCATGCTCCGCTTCCTGCTCAATGTCGCTTAAGCTGCTAGACCCATCGCCAACCTCGCTCTCTGCGTCGTTGTGGTCACGCATCGCAGACGGGAGCACTGGATCGCTATGATTGTCCATAGTAGCACTCATCTTGCCCAGTGATTACTTGATGTGCCGAAGGAGCTGGCGCTCCAATGCACATGCGCGGGTTGATGAGCAGCGAGTTGCAGGTAAGGTGCTGGATAGCCTCGCGGGTTGATGCACTATGCGACAGAGCTCTTGCAGCGCCGATGGATTGGATTGAGGTGCTGACTTGACCAAGAGAAATATATTGAAGCTGGAGGAGTCAAAGTAGAACAGATATATTCGTCGAAGAAAGGTGGTTATCAAAGGCGTTGTTCTGGCGTGAATGTTGGTGTTCGTGGGGATGATGGGCAAAGTCCCATGAACGCCAGATCGTACCCCATGTAATGTTCGCGCTAGCGGCCGGCAATCGCCGTGGTCGCGTCCCATCTGGTACAAAAATTATTGGGCCAGAAAAGATAAGGCCGCGCTCGATAGTTTGGCTACCGTAAACCGAAAAAACAAAGCACAACAAGATTTCCATTTGCAGAAATATAGCAGCGATGGGGAAACATTCTAAGAGTGCTGGTGACAGTAAGAAGTCCAAGCCGGTCAAGTCGTTGGTCGCAGATGAGACCGTCGTGGATCCAGGATTAGCTGCGTTGTTCGCATCGAGTGTAAGCATAGAATGTTCCTGCAACGACACCTCGTCCGTTATACTGAATCCTTCTAGGCTGGACCTGTCGTAGCACCACCTAAGAGCCGCTATGAGGAGGCACCGCCACCAAGCAAGAAACGGGCACCAGCGCCTTTCGAGGACGATTCTGACGAGGAAGATGAGGGTGAGGCAGAAGGATCTGGCGACGATGAGGATCTTAGCAGCATTGACGGCGACCTCGACGACGTGGAGATCGACAGCGACTCAGAGAACGAGGATGCGCCAGTGAACCCAATGGAGTTAGCAGAACAAAAAGCACCAAAGAAGCGCAAGCGCAACCAGGAGGAGGACTTGGAGGGGAAATACATGTCGAAACTAGCGAGAGAGGAGGAGAAGGAGGAGGCACAAAGAAAGGCTGAGCGCAAGCAGAAGCGTCAAAAGCTGCTTGTTGAGGAGGGTGATGAGAGCTCAGACGAGGAGATGGCAGAGGCAGAGAACAGCGAGGACGAGGCCGATAAGAAGCGCCTCGAGAGGCCTTCCGACGTGCCACAGCACGAGTCGATTGCTCCAGACAAGGAGACTTCGGAGTTGGAGAAGGCTGCGCGTACTGTCTTTTTGGCCAACGTTTCCACGGACGCAATCACTGATAAGAAGGCAAAGAAGACTCTCATGGAGCACCTGGAATCCTTCATCAAGGAGTTGGACGAGCCAATGGACGGGAAGACGAAGCACAAGGTCGAGTCTATCAGATTCAGATCCACTGCATACGAAGGAAGCTCTCTGCCGAAGAAGGCAGCGTTTGCGAAGAAGAACTTGATGGCTGCGACAACCAAGAGCACCAATGCATATGCTGTTTATAGCACCTCTTATGCCGCCAGAGAAGCTGTGAAGAGACTCAATAGTTTTATGGTTCTGGACCGTCACCTGAGAGTGGACGGTGTTGCCCATCCTGCAAAGGCCGATCATCGCAGGTGTGTCTTTGTTGGAAATCTTGGATTTGTTGACGATGAGAGTATGATGGATGAGAATGAGGAAGGACAGCGCAAGCGCTCCAAGATTCCCTCTGATATCGAGGAGGGTCTGTGGAGGCAGTTTGGTAAGGCCGGTGAAGTTGAGAGTGTCCGCGTCGTGCGTGATGAGAAAACTCGTGTTGGAAAGGGGTTCGCCTACGTGCAGTTTAAGGTAAGATTCATTTTTCGTCCTTTCTCCTTGGAGACAAACTAACAAACACCAGGATGCCAACTCCGTTGAGGCTGCTCTTCTCTTCAACGAGAAGAAGTACCCACCAATGCTTCCACGTGTTTTGCGTGTCACCCGCGCTAAGGCCATGAAGAAGACTGCAAACGCGCAGGCTCGTGAGAAAGCTCCACGTCCAAATCTCAAGAGCGACAATCCAAATAACACCACCATCTACAACCCAAAGATGTCGGCTCAGCAGCAATCCCTCCAAGGCCGTGCCAGTAAGCTTCTTGGAAAGGCTGGTGCTTCTCAGTTTGGCAAGCGTAACGACGTTACCCAGAAGGACTCGAGGGCTGCAAGTGGAGCCAACTCGCAGCCGCCAGGAATTAAGGGACCAGAAGCCTTCATCTTTGAGGGTTACCGAGCTAGCTCCGCCAATGGAAAGCCAAAGGATTTGAAGCTCGGAGGAAAGAATGTTAAGAGCAAGGGCAAGCCAAAGACCAAGAGCGCAAACAGGGCTGCCGCATGGAAGAATTCAGGCGGGAAGAAGTAGGGGATGCTGATTGATTGCGATTTAAATATTGATACCATTGAGCTAAAGAACACTTACCCTGCAATATTACCTCGACTGACAGTGACTGATAAACTCCTTGTTGAGCTCCAGAGCGCCTCTAAGGATATCGACGAAGCGGTCTTTCCTAATAACTTCGCAAGTGGAATACCAAATTTGTCCGGCGAACCAGTCTTTTATTCATTAAAAATTGTAAAGCCTGCCAAGATTCAGGAGAAGCGAACGGGGAGAACGAGGCGGCGGGAAGCTACCAATATAACGCCAAGGAGAGCCGCTGCGGCCGCATGCCAGCTCTCAAGTACAAATTTGTGTTGCGGGCCACACGAGGTCAGTGGGTTCCACAATGGAACAGGGGTTCAACCTGAGACGCCAGTAGCCCGAGCCCGCAGCCCATAATCCAGGAACCTGCGCCATAGGTCGCATCCTCCAACTTTCTAGCCGCGAATGTACTCCGTATACTTATGACCTTTTTAAACAGACGCTACTTAACGTTATTCGACCTTATAATTGAGTGGCCGGCAACACAATACTCCGTCATACTGTCATACGCCTTATCAACGCCAGCAGCTACAAGAGAGCTCTGATTAGGCTTCAAAACTGTCAACCGCCTGACAGACGCTGTGCGAAATGAACCATGCCGGTTCGAGATCATTTCCGGCGCAGCATACAGTCCTCGCACAAAAGTAAACAGGCGTCCCAAGACAGCACGCGCAGTGAGTTATAAGCATTCTTATCAAACCGTGTATACTGGCACACGCTGTTGTCTGCCAGCCTGGGACGGCATGCGGCATGTTCGCGGCCTCCTACACCTGTCAACACCAGTGTCCTGGTCTTCCCATTGTTTTCTGTAGCCGCGATCGTTCTCATCCCATCCGCATCGGAATTAGGCTCCACCGCAATCATGAGTTTCCTTCGCAAATTCTCGCGGAAGCACTGGCCGCAGTCGCCGAAGGAGGACATGCCAAGATCAAACGGTCCTAACAGACGTCCAGATGCAGATACACCACAGACCCCACAGGCCGTTGCTAGCCAAAATAGCAGACCATCCCTCGATCCAGGATCGCCGAGAACCCCCTCCACTATGTCGAATGCAGCTGTAAATAGTGTCAAGCTGGTCGCAGACGACTCTGAAAACGATAACGACCACAAGTTGCCAATGCCAAAGTCCGTGTCGCGCTTTACCCTCTCAGACAAACTCTCGAACGGTCACAGTGCGAACAATAACACCACCAATTCACCAGACAATGCGAACAACAACAGAGAGGCGATGTCACAGGCACAAAGTCACAACAACAATCCACCACCATTGAACGCTTCCAACGGAACCACCACGAGCTACAAGATGTCGCCAATGGGCGGCGGACACGAATATCAATCCAATGACCGGCTGGCATTGCCACGCGCAAACACGAACAGCACGTTATCCTCAGTTCGCATGATCTCAGCAGAATTCGGAGGCTCAAGAGTCCGCTCAAAGTCACCAATACCAGAAGCCGACACCTCTTCCCATGGAGGACCAGCGTCTCCAGCGCCATCAGACTGGAGTGCGGCCGTAGGCGGCGCAGCCATGGGCAAGACCAGCAAAGTGATTGAGAAGCTGATGGGCGAGAGAGACGCGCTGAAGCGTAACTTACAAGTCGAGAAGCTGAACGCCGAGGAGGCTAGAACGGCTCTGAAAATGACCGAGGAGAGGTTGGATTCTATCAATGAGGAGCATGCGACCGAGCTCCATGAGGCCGGAATTAACAAGACACTTTTGAAGAAGAGAGATAGACAGCTCGCCGATTTGAAAGACCGTGTCGATATCGAGCGCGGTCGCGCCGAGGCAGCACTTGAGCGTGAGCGCGTCTGGAAGGATACCCTGGAGAAGACGGAGGCGGAGTGCAAGCGCAACGTGGACGAGGCTACCAATCGCGCAGTCCTCGCAGAGGGCCGCCACAACGCCATCTCAAGCCACTGGGGTGACCAAGGCGCCACCGTCAGCCAAGCCGTCACCAAGCATAAGAAGGATATCAAGGAGATTCTCAGACTCAGAATCAAGGATGCTGAGCGCATGGATGAGTTGCAGCAGCTCTGTGACCAACAGGAGAAGGCACTTGCGAGCTTGCAGCAGGAGAAGGAGAAGATTGCAATTGCAGCCAAGACCTACCAAGAGGCACAGGAGAAGTCGTTGGCGGGTATTAAGAATGATGCTAAGGAGCGCGAGGAGGCTCAACAGAAGACCATCGAGGAAGCCACTGAGGTCTTGCACAAGTTGAAATGGGCGCTTAACGTGAAGGAGAACGTCAAGGGCGCGAAGTAAGCGACACATTCGACAAGGAACTAGCGATCACACACAACAACTTGCGAGGAGATTTGGGAGACAGGTGTTTGCATTGTTTGCTTTATATTGCTGGGTGCGAGCAGAACAATACCCCAGTGAGCGTCGCAATTAGGCTATACGGACATTTGAGACGAGCTTTAATGAGAGTGTTACACTATAGATTTGCATAGGCCAAGTGCTTACATAGCAACTGGATAGGGCATTAGATGGCAGGGCGTTGGTGGTGTTGTCATTGTGGAGTAGCATAATTGTCCAGTCTTTTGCTCTATTCTTGGTGTTCTTGCTTCGTGTGCTTGCTCTTATGTGGTAAATGTTATGATAAGGCTTTGCCGTCGAACAACGTGCACGACATCGTCATCAAGATGCACTCCGTCTCCTACCACGAATTGTCTGATTGCACGATGATAAACAAACTGCTTCCGTTACAGCGCTGGCATTTAGCTCAGCCTGATAAAATATGTTCGGCCGCACGCCATTTTTGTTGTTGTAGTTTCGATACACCTTTGGCGAGCATTACAACGGCATCAAACTGCTTCTTTTTTCGTTGATTATTTTTCCATATCTTGATTCTCTACGGTTAACCAGTTATGGGGAATCGCGACGTCGTGGAAGCCCCTTCACGGCTTCAAAAACCTTCCCTAGACAACCAAGAGGGGGTCCCAATACGCCGCGGCGATGTCCTCATCGCAGCAATCGAGCGCGGCCATGCCGCCCAAGATGCGCCAGCTGCGGCAAGTTCTGAGCCCGCAAAGGAACCGGTTCCCGGGAACGGTCGCAAGGACAAGGTTGATTTGGGCAACGAGCCACCAAGATCTGACAACAGTGGTCGGGGAAGCGGGACACACTGGATTGGAGATGAGAATCCACCGATGATCCGGATCGCTCCTGATCTCCCGGGTGGAAGGGAGACGTGGGTGGTGCAGCCGTTGGAGCAGTTGAGTCCGAAGACGAGAGAAATGTTGTGGGGCCATCCGGCGTATAGTGGTGGTGGTGGTGCTTGGAGATGTGGAGGAGAGGGGTGGGAGAAGGGATGGAGAAGGAGGTGATGAAAGAGATAGAGGGAGAGACAGGCAGGGGGTCCCCCCAAGAGGAGGACGAGGACGGGAGGGAAAAATCCCACGGATGGAACGTGAGATCGGAACAGCATTGAACCCAGCCGCTGCTCATTTTGTCTTTACAAATGTGGCAGGTAGTGAAGCGCAGCTTCACCGCACACTTGGACAACCAGTTACGCATGATCGTCCTTCCGCCGAGACTTCCGTCAGTCCAAAACTTATCGAACCCCTCATCCAACCTCTCGAAGAGTTCACCCAGCCGACTCCTGTACCTGACGAGGCGGAACTTGCCCGCGTTGCTGAGCGCGAAACTGAGAGACAAGAAGCCGAGGCGCGGAGAATCGCCGGGCACAAGAGGCTTGTTGCAAATGTGTTGGCGGCTAGTGCCTCGAAGCAAGAGCGGGGAAATTTTGGTCCTAAGCTCTGGGGTCCGGATGCTAAGAGTTGAGCGGTGGTTGGAGAGGAGGCGCTCGAACGTCAGGATAGCATGTGATGAGAAATCGGTATGGAGAGGAGGGCTTGGAAAGCTTGAAGAGCTGCGTAACGCGCATTCGACATGGGAGGAAATCGAGATGAGCTCCTGGCAGCATCAGCTTCAGAACTTCGGCATTCGCTGCGTGGTGTTGTCGGAAGAGGCCTGTAATTGTCGAATCATCACTCCATCCAAGCTTCCCAGCAATTGACTCACGGATCCATGCAGCCCTACTCCTTCAATCGGGTCAAAAAAATACCACAACCCAATGCCGCGCAAGCTTTTTATCGTCAATCCACGAGGCTTAACGTCGGTTAGGACAACACTAGTCCTTGTCAAGGCTGGATGGCTCCCCCCACCTAGGAAGGACGCGCCAAGCATATGTCTGTTGATCCGGTGTAGGCACGGTCCCATCGTTACCGCGAGATCCGGTACGGAGTAAGCGCGCTTCGTAGGCATGAGACTCTTGTACCTACGGAGTAGGAGGTTCGACTACTCCGACGAATACCCTAATGGCAGACATTGTGGCTGGTAGCGATACAGGAGCTGTATCGCAAAAGATCAGTTGTGGGCAGTAAGGACATTGACATTCGGCCCACCATCCGCTTAGTGCGACAATACGTCTACCCATTTGATGACCGTCTCGCGACGACGAATACCATGGGCGTTTCCTTCTGCGTCGTATGACTCTCTCTCCTGATGGACACCCTTCCGTCGTTTTGTTTCGTAAGCAGAAGAGTCATTGGTATGCATTTGCTGCGTCACTGCGGCTTCTTGGCCGCCATAATAGGGTTTCGCTTTCGCTTTAGGCACATTTATGCTTGTTCTCTATCGCTTGCTGCCGCCAAGCGCGGTTGAACGAGGATGTAGCTTACGAGGCATGAAGGGCCGCGATGCGTGGATGATGAGTAGGTGAACTTACTAGCAAATGAATAATTTTCTTGCATCCGAGATTCTCATTAGTGGTGTGATAGTGGGTTTCAAGTGAGATCCGATTGAAATGCAGGCAGCAGGATAACGCAACCACGTCCAAGGTGGCATACAAGGCACCAGAATAACCACAATGAAAAAAGCATACAAGGCAGCCAAATTCCCGAGTAAAAAAAAATCAGTCATTAAAGCTTCGGATCAGATCAATTAGACAACGAAGCAAGCAAATTCACATCAACCTCACATGCTTTCAAACAAACCACCACGATTTTCCACACAACCTTAAACACCACTACCACCTCAACCGCAACCATTCATTCTCCACATCCAAACCACAAAAACAACAACACAAACACAATGGGCTCCCTAAAACACTACTCCGCCTCCATCGCCTCCAGCGAGTCAGCCTACTCCTTCGAGAAGCCATCCGAATCTCAATCCTCCTCAAAGTCCCAGTCCTCCGGCTCAAACTCACACTCCAAGCTTTCCAAGGTCAAAGACGTATTTAAAGAGTCCGCGTCCGCTCGCGCCGACCGCTTAACCAACGAATCACCCGAGGATAAGCAGAGGAGGGAGATTAATAAGAAGGTCAACCATATTGGTGGTTTTTAGTAAACCTCATCATCCCATGACTATATCGATGCAGATGGGAGCTAGAGTAGTGGCATCACTTCCACTTTGTAGTGAAGCATCACTAGACTTTTATACCGGGTTCCCATCTAAGAGGGACCACGGTTCGAGTTCGGACGCCATAGGAATACGGCGTTCATGGGTGGGCTGCTGGAGTGGCCCACCTGGCCGCAGTGAACGTTGGGAGCCTCTTGCATGCGGCGTAGATTTTCTTTTGTTTGGATAAGATAGACCGGCTGGCGGTTAGGATGCTAGGAATGGGAGAAAAAGGGAGAGGGGGCGAGGATGAGGGAAGATAGGAGTGGCGGTAATTAACGGATAATATTATGACTATGTTAACCGGTTATTACACTTGCGAGCTCACCAATGATGTTTCGTGATGTGCATTGTGACTTCGAAATTGCGGCCATGGGCGCTGAGAAACTGTTCAGTCGTTGACGGGATGAAACTGTTTTACTCTGTTTCTATATCTCCTTCATGTTTATCGTTCTTCTTCGTCGATATGAGGTCGAATTGCTGTTTAAGTGGCGTTTGCTGCTCTCAGGCCCTCTCACCTGTCTATGCCTTCACATCAGAGACACCAATAATCTCAGCATCCACCGTATCCTGCTTCGGCGCTATATGTGCCGCAGCTCTTGCAGTTTGATTATGTACCAAACGCTACGAAATGGTTAGTCTCTTTCTTCGCAGTGTTAGAAATAGCTTATAACGACTCACCAACTGATTCCTCAATAGCACAGCAATAGTAACCTTCCCAATACTCGGCACATAAATGCTCGCCTTCTCCTTGACCGCCTGGCCTTCAAAATTCTTCTCACTCGAAAAATTCACACACACACACCCATCCCTCAGCTTCTCAGTTGGCACCTTAAACTTTGGACTTGGAACACCTGTAATCACCACATCGGATAACGGCAGGCAGTCTTCGAGTTTCAAATCCGGCATAGGCGAAGCGTGGTAATGCGGACGCTTCAACCCCGAGCCGCGCGTGAAGAGCTGGATGCCGTCTAGGTCCACGGAGTAAACTGACGCTCCATCATTGGCGAGGAGCGCCGCTAATGGTCGCCCGACAACTTCAGATCTATTCACAACCGTAATGCTTCGTCCGTGCAAGCGGTTTCCGTAGGGCAGGATAGTGTTATAAACACCCAAATACTCCAGCGTCTTCACCACCGCCAGGGGGGTACAAGGCAAGATAGACTTTAAAGTATTGGTAGGGTGGTCAAGGAAGCGGATATTCCGGTACATGTTGAAGACGTAGCGGTGGGAGAGGCCCTCGACGTCTTTGTCTAGGGCGACGAGTTCTTGGATGTAGCGGTCTTGGGCTGCGCCGAAGACTGGATAATACACCATGATTCCATTGACGGAAGCATCAGAGTTGCATTCCAATATAGTGTCTTCGAGGGCGTCTTTGGAGAGGGTGCGCAGGTCGAAGTCGAATCCGCTAGGGGGGGTTAGTCACATGTCTACTTCCATGCTCCCCAAGTGAATGTGAGAGTTTGGGAAGGAAGGAAGGTGTAGCTACTTCTCGATGCAGGTCTTCATTGTCCAGTCCGCATACATCTTTGCGGCAGGATCATCGTTCGCCAGTAAACCGACCACCTTTGGCTTCACAGACAGCTTCTCCAGTCCTTCTTTCACCTCGACGAGGAGCTTCTTTTGGATGCCGCCGGCAAGGATGACTTTGCATGTTGGTGGGATGGTCGCAGGAACATGAGAATCCGCCATTATGGCAGATGTGGCGTAGTGAGAACGCTGGTAATTGGGAAGTTATGAAATAGTGACGGAGTGTGACGAGACAAAGTATAATTAAGTAGAGGTTGGAATGACAGCGGTGGCAGCCCTACGACCTCCAGAGTCATTGGCGGGGCACTTTTTAGTGGGAGATTGTGCGATTGTGGGGGAGACGTGGCGAAGGCATTTTCGTGGAGACGCGCTATCACGTGCAGATAGGGATCTCAGTTTGCCGAGTATGGTAATTGTACGGTTCGATTCCAACATTGTGTGAGGGTTGTGAGTGAATCAAGTCATAATGTTATCTCGATTGTATTTTATAGGTTTATAACTACTGCGCGTGAGTTCTTTATCTTTGCAGCATGCAGCTACGACCGTCACATTGTAGTCTTACAAGAGTCAATGTCCCTGTGGGTGTTTGGCAGAATTGCAGCTTCTCGCTTGTTGCTAGGTAATTAGTAAAACCCTGCTCAATCGAGCAAATCTACCATAGCCATCTCCCCCACCTGCGCCTGCAAAGTCACATTTGCAACCAATCCTGCCCCACCGATCCTGCCGCAAGCAACCTCAAATATCTGTTGCGCATCTCCGATCTGCGCCATCAAATCAATATGGCCGCCGCCATCACCTACGCCGCTTATGCTCCTCAGTCGTGGGTTCCCAAGACCGGGGCTTGGACTTCGATCTGCCATCTCACTATTCTCCTCTTGAAACCCACTTAACCCAGCACCACCAATAGTCAAAGCCTTGTTCCAGAGATCATCAGTCACAGGACCTTCGTGGTTGACCACCAGCAACGCCCACTCCATCTTCGCCCACCAGTCCGGAGGCAAAAGCCCCAGAATACCTAGGACCTCCTTCTTCGCCACGCCTTCTAGCCACCATGCGTCGTCCACCGACCTCGTCATCGCAAAGAAACTCGATATTATCACCAGTGCGCGCGGATCCTGCTCCCCAATCAGCTGGATGAACCGCCTCGAGACTGTTGCAGGGAATCCTAATATCCTCGGTTTCTCAGGCTTCGCGTGTGCCCAGTTGAGGTATGCAACAGAATGTTCGTATGCCTGCTGGGTTTCTGCAGAGTCTGAGGGTGACAATCCTTCGAGTTGTGCTGGCAGATCGTCAAGCAAGTGCGTGAAAGGCTCATGAGAGACGACGTTGACGTTATGGCTCAGGGCCGGCTGAGCAGCAATGATGGGCCGAACGTGCGGGCTCATTCTAAGCCAGCGCCACGAGGTCAACACAACGGTCTTTACACCTTGAAAGCTGTGAAACCATTGCACTGGTAGTTGGTATGGCTCGGCTTCGAGATCATCAGGTTCGTTCATGAACCGCCTACTGGCAGAGGCCTGAAAAGCGATGAGGGCGGATGTGGTGAAAAGAGCTTCGGCATTATTCTGGTTAACGCCAGATGCTAGTGTCTGCGTGTACTGGCTGAGAGAGGAGGCCATGTAGCCGTGGAAGAGGCGGACAAGAGATTGGTCGTTTGGAGTAATCGTTCTCATATGTAGCGCCGAAACTGCTAGGAGTGCATCCATCAGACAAGGATTCTGAAAGGCCAGCGTAGGTACGTATATCTGCCATGCCGTCTCCGTGAGAGCATTATTCGTCGCTGCCAGCGTCTTCGACGTCAAGGTCGTGTAGTTGTGCAACAGTCGAAGTTCCGTCGCGCGCGAGCTCGCCGAATAGTGTGATAGAGTATTCTCAGTCGGCTGTGCATACATTGGTGTCTGTGTCCGGGCTATGCCGGCGAAAGGCGACCGAGAGGCATATCGAACGACAGAGCTACCACTATTGGAGGGACTGCGAGCAGGCAGTGGAGTGACAGCGGTTGGGTCGTCAAAGTCGCATATTACGCCGTGCTTGGTGCAATTGCCACAGGCCGGGTGTTGTTCATCGCACTGATGACAGTGTTAGCAATCGGTTAACACATGTCACGGCAACGAGAAGTTAATAAGTACCTTGACCTTTCTTTGCTTGCAGCGTAAGCAACCAGTCCTGGATTTTTTGTGGGATTTTCTGGGGGGCATAGCTCTTTAAGTGAGTATGCGCGGGTTGAGAGACGGCTACGGCGAATACAAGTCGTAGTTTAGCTGATTAATACTAAGCATTGTCGTCCGAAGCATATCTATATGTGTAGACGGTGCATGAACTGGCAGTGTCGATGCTCGTGGACGGAGATAGGATGGTGATAGCGAAGGAGTGATTTGATGAAGTTGAAAGTGTCAACGCATCTGAGTGGTGAAGTGAAGGTTGAAACAAGGGGACGGCACACGTCGTTAACAGGGCTGTGCAGAAACCCCACAATCTCGGAACCTCGCTACTGTCGGGACGTTTGCCAGGCGCCGACGCAACTATGAAGTGACAAATGTTGTAAGGCTGTGTTTAGTGTTTGACCCTTTGTCCTGTAGGTGAGGCGCCAATTGACACTCGGCACTTTTTAAGATCTCTTAGATCTCTTAGATCTCTTGATCGTGATATTCAGGTCATATGGATCTCTTCGGCAGCGGGAGTTCCGCATGCGAGATCCGTTATTTTTCAGGATAGGAATGCCCACAGAGACAAGCACAGCCATTCTTGTGGCTAGAAACCCGAACGGGACACACAGGAACCGCATTCGTACTCGCGTTCAGTTCGTGGTCCACCGGCTGCTGACTAACCAGTCATGAGGACGAGACTTAGGCGATAAAGCGCCCTCCTGTTTAGACGCGGTTGTTCAGCCACAGCGCTGTCAAAACAAGGTTATCTGATGGTGCATCGCTTGTGCTGTTGGATGAGAGGGTCCATCAATGGCAAATCCCCAAGTTTTCGAACTTCAGCTATGCACACTGCCTATCACAGGTCACTACTTTCTACGACCTCAACTACAAACTCGTATATACTCGCTGCGGAGGCGCATCGATGATGTCCTGCGTTGCAGGATTTGGCGGACTCTATAAAAGAGAGTCGTCCTGTTTGCGACGAGTCATGCTGCTGGCACTCCGCGATGCCCAGCCCTCTTAATAAGCTCACATATTCGTATCTGCTACGCGCAGGCTTACTCTACGATAGTGTCCAGTTATCGGGAGATTTAATGTCGACGATATCCGAATTCTGCCTATTAATTGCTTCTGAGATGGTTCCGCCCTTCCATGCACGTTTGAGACTTCATCATTTTACTCCTGTCAGATTTGAGATCTCGATCTTGTGATCTCCCCATGCATGCTCCTACTGTGACACAGCGAAAGTCGGATGTTGTCGGCTACTCGCCCCAATATTTTCGACCTACGTGGTGTTGTGCTCTATACTTGTATGTCACAGAAACGCATGCTATTCGCGATGTAGAAGGAGTTGTACAAATCACTCGATCTTTACGCCCTGCCACTAACAACGGGCAACAGTGACAGAATTACCCGTCAGGAAATGATTTGTATACAGAAGAACGGTCAGAGATTTCTCTCCGGAGCATCTTAGTTTTCCGGTCGTGGTCCGCTGAAATTCGAAGCTTGGAAGGTGCCAAGCTTTCGTTTTTGCCGACGTCGACCCCGCCAGGTGGATGCTAGCTCGGATGGCGCCATCGCAAGGCCAGTCCGTTGTTCTACGTCGTGACAAGGATACGAGCAAACGGTCACAGCTCTCTTTCACCACCTTCTTGTTGCTGTCAGGGCGCTGTCGCCAAAACGTTGGCCGGCTTAGCAATCAAGTACTCGTACCACTCGAACTGGACGGCCATCGGAACAGCAATGCCAGGAACGAGACGGCCGATACCCGTATCCCTGGTTGACAAAGCCGTTCCCCTGTTGTGCCACCCAACCTTGCAGTGTCGTTCTCTCTACCCCGCATAAGTGGCCACTGTGCCGTCCCAAATAGTTTCCTTGACCATCTCAAACTCTTCTTTACCCCACTATAGACTCCTCGCTTCGCCGCTTGTGGGATAGAGCTAAAGAGGTATACACATAAGCTTTGGGCTCCTCTTCTTCATCTTCTGTTTTCCTCGAAGCTCAATTGCACACTATACTCAAACACCTTCAACCGATCAACCTACAATCCTTCAACATGACTGTTACCATTGAGCCAACCCACCAGTCGATCGCTCAGATGAAAACTGATGGCCCAATTGATACTCCTCCACGCGCCCCATCGCCAGTTCACCGCTTCGGCACCCTCGCCGTCCACGCTGGATCTCCTCACGACCCAGTCACCGGGGCCGTTATCGAGTCAATCTCCCTCTCCACCACCTTCGCCCAGACCGGTGTCGGAAAGCCAGTCGGCCAGTACGAGTACTCCCGCTCCTCCAACCCAAACAGACACAACTTCGAGCAGGCCGTTGCCGCGCTTGAGCACGCCAAGTATGCTCTCGCCTTCTCCTCCGGCTCTGCCACCACCGCTGTGATCCTCCAGTCCCTCGCCGCAGGCTCCCATGTCATCTCCGTCTCCGACGTCTACGGAGGAACCCACAGATACTTCACCCAGGTCGCCCAGGCACACAATGTCCAGGTCACCTTCACCCCACAGATTGAGGTCGATATCGAGGCACACATCACCAAGGACACCAAGCTCGTCTGGATCGAGACCCCATCCAACCCAACCCTCCGCCTCGTCGACATCCGCGCCGTCGCCGATGTTGCCCACAAGCACGGCATCATGGTTGTCGTTGACAACACCTTCCTCTCCCCATACGTCCAGAATCCACTCGACCACGGTGCCGACATCGTCGTCCACTCCGTTACCAAGTACATCAACGGCCACTCCGACGTTGTCATGGGCGTCTGCGCCTTCAACTCGGAGGACATGAAGGCCCGCCTCACTTTCCTTCAGAACGCCATCGGTGCCATCCCATCCGCATTCGACTCCTGGTTGGCCCACCGTGGTCTCAAGACCCTCCACCTCCGCGCCCGCGAGGCCAACACCAACGCCACCGCCGTTGCCGCCGCTCTCGAGCAGTCCCCACATGTCATTTCCGTCAACTACCCAGGAGCTGACTCTCACCCACACCGCTCCATTGCCCTGAGGCAGCACCGCAACGGAATGGGTGGTGGTATGCTCTCGTTCCGCGTCAAGGGCGGAGCTGCCGCCGCTGAGCGCTTCTGCCAGCAGACCAAGATTTTCACTCTTGCTGAGTCTTTGGGAGGTGTTGAGTCTCTTGTTGAGGTTCCAGCTGCCATGACACACGCCGGTATCCCAGAGGCTGACCGTGAGGCCGTTGGTGTCTACGACGACCTTGTCCGCATCTCCTGCGGTGTTGAGGATGCTGAGGACCTTAAGGCCGATGTTCTCCAGGCTTTGGAGCGTGCTGTTACTTTCCCAAAGATCGCCAAGGGACTTAACGGCCACAACTAAATCATGCATAATGAGGGAAAACGGGGATCAATGATTAAAAGCGGGATATTATATCACAGGCGTTAGGAAGGACCTAGAGACTGGTCGCTGGACAGCTACGCGCTCCGCGGTCATGATGAGAGCTACGAAAACAGGCGTTTCAAGGCATTAGGTATAATGATAGAAGATATGAGTAGTCAAAGCTTGGATTAGGAGCAATTAATGTTACCATCAGTTTGGCGACATTTTTTTTTTACATTCGCAATCATTCTTCCTACTGCAACATGCATGTATCTGCTTGTGCTTCATAGAAGCCCCAAGACACCAGCCTTTCTACCCCTTTATCTACCCCTCCAACCACACAACCATGCGTACTAAAAATCCTCGGCGGCTCCCAAGTTTTCCACAGCATTCCCACCTCGAAGCAATGACAAATGCCATCCTCCGGCGCCCCTCAGTTGGGTCCTCTTTTGCCCACTCTGCAGCAGCGAAGTCATGCAGGAGCGGCAGAGGGATCCACCCCTTTCCGCTGCTCGCCTTGGATGTGCTGGCCAGATTTATTGTGGGCTCGGTTGAGGGCCGGTGAATTGCGGATCTGCGGTGCATGAGAGCTCTTGAAATAACCGCTTTGTAGCTTCAGTATTTGTGACGAAAACATGCAGCGAGCTGACGGTTGAGCGCCACTTGCTTGGACGGTGTCAGGGCTGGGAAATGGTAGTCTTGATCCTAGGTCCATAGTGAATCAGGATCAGGAAGTCATGTGCTTCCATCTAGCCAGGGGATTTTACTTTACTAATAGCAACATGTAATTATCCAGAATGCTAATGCCATGCTGGAGATAGGTCGAAAAGGAGGAGTATGAGCAAGATGTGTTTCATATTATCAAATAGCTAGGCGTCGCGCGCAGGCGTTACTACGATGAATGTTGCTCTGCAAACTTTATGTATTCAGGCTCAATTGAACCGCCTCTCAAACGTTCCATGCCAAGCAATCCACAGCCATATTCTCAACGGCAAAGTATCTATATTCCTCCGAAAGATGGGCTATTATCCATCTACCCTGATCAACTCTTTAAACATCCATCTGACCCCCGCCAAGCCGCCCCGAAACCACGAACAAGGCCCACGACAACTGCAAATTCTCTTAAAACTGATCTCAAAGCGTTAGCGTCTGAGCACGCCTAGCATGCAATAAGATAGTGAAAAAAATTGCGACTCTGGATCTAAAACTTGGGCTCAAGGTGTTCTGGCGATGGAAACAGCAGTGGCTATATATCGCGTATAATTTTCTAGCATACACTGTCTTGATTGCACCTTGACTTTTGGCCGCTGGGTAGATGCATGTTTTCGTTGCCGATCGGGGTAGATGGATATTTTTCAACGTCTCGAGGGGAGATAGAAACTTTGCCCTATTCTCAATAGGATGGTCGTGACATGGAATGTCTGGTAGATTGCGGGCAAGACAGGCTTAAATACACAGAGGCCTTCTGGGGATAGACATCTATGAATAAAGCCGTCTTGTAGGTTGCCCGATCCCTCAGGGGGAAGAGACATGTCATCGCTGCCACTGCTCTCAGGCCATAACCGGCTCACCTACGATTCTTGCCAGTATGCTCGGTTTCAGATACACGAAGCCTCATTCGGTTTCATTAAGACCAGCACACAATGACCTGCGCAACGCAGCGGCCTCTCACTCGAATGCTGCAGCCCCTCTGAAGTATCTAGATGTCCAATTACTCAACACCAAGCCTATCCTTCATCGCCTCGGGCATATTCCTATCCCAAACAATCACCCTCCCCTCCTCTCCCAGCCCCTCTCCCTCCTTCGCCGCCTGGAGCATCTCAAACCCATACTCCTCATGCACTTTTGCTCTCAACTCGAACAGCCTATCAATGGTCTCTTTCTTCATGGGGCCATCCGACTTCCTCGAATTAAGAGCCACAGGCGCATGCTCAAAGTTATCGATATTCCAATAATCCAGAATCCTATCCCTGCGCTTGAGTTCTCTAGCGAGCTTGGCGGCGCGACGCTCGCCGTTGCGCTCTGCGTTACCTTTTTCGACTGGTTGGCCGACGACGGAGGGCGTTACTTGGTGGCCGGTGTGATCGAAGAGGTAGGTTGAGGTTGCGAGGGTGTTGTCGGATTCGTAGCCATCTGGTGGTGATGTTAGATCTGTGTTTTCCAGTATCAAATGGACCTAGAAGGGGATGAACTTACCATGAGCATCTGATTGAGCACCATCGCCATACAACTGACGGATGGCATCAAAGTGGGTGCTATTCATGTGCTTCTTCCACTCCTTGACATTATCAAAGTGAGTACCTGGATAATCCTCATCGCCAACAGTGTAATCCTCCGCACCGCAGGCGTGCCACAAACAAGTCTTCCCCATAGACACAACATCGTCATTCTGGCCATGGACAAAGATTACATGGCGCATCAATGTCTCCAGGTTGACGAGATCCTGACCGCAGCCCTGCCACTTGCACCTGAAGTTGACGAAGTTCGGACGTATCTTTTTCGGCTTGTGAACAACCGACGATACAGAAGATGCCGGCGATTCGTCGCGGCGCTTACCAGCTCTGACCTTAAGGCCAAGAATTTCTGCTGAAGTCATCGGCTTGTAGTTCGGTGCTTGATTGCGACCTTCTCTAGCTGTGGTGCGACGGGAAGGAGCTTCGGACATTTCCTTAGTCGACTTGCGAGCAGGCACAGCAAATCCATCGCCGTCCTCAACCACCATAGGCTCGTTCTCCACTTCGTCGGCATTGGTCCCGTTGCGGAGAGAGCTTGGACGCGATGACCTCGAGCTAATGTTGAAACGGTTACCGCGAGTTGGGGCCGGTCCTTGACGTGCGACAGCCATCTTCTCCATGAGTTCGGCTTTCGCCGAGCCGACCGCGTCACCACCTGGGTCAACGATATCCCAACGGAAGGTAGACAGGTCGCTGTCGTTATTAACAGCTCTGAAGCGCTTCAAGCCTTCGAGATGCGCGTTCAGGGCACGTTGTGTTTGGTGCCTGCCGGTTGCAATTAAGACGTCACGTGCTATCGTCTTTGGGTTATAGCGGGTCCTGCGCCTAGCAACTGACGTGCCGATAGGCTGGACGATTCCGTCGAATTCGAGAAGCGGATTTCTGTTGTTTTCTTTGTTTCGATGTTGTTGTTCCACGATGTTTACTTGAATATATGGTTCTTCGACGTGTATCGAGCGGTAGGTCGTTTGAGGCTGCTGTGCAGACGAGTTCAAAGCGAGATGAGGTGGTGGTGGTTGCAGTGGAGTCGCAGCTTGGTTGACGCGAAATGGAGACGCGCTTTGAGAAGCGGCACGTGCGCCGGGTCCTGCTACGGCTGAGCTATTAATCCGATCGACCCACGGCCTCGGCCGCTTAGAACTGTCAAGGATGGAAGGAGACCCTCTGTTCATGTCGCTCGTTGCGGCAAAGGGCCGCTTCCTGTTGTCTTGTGTGTTCCACGGTCTGGCAAACGGCTTCGAAGCCGGTACGCTGTGGGATATCTGCAGAGGTCTGCTAATACCTGCAAAACCAGGGACACCAGGATCTGGTGTGTTTGGCGCCTGAGGCCAGTGAGCAGGCGAAATATATTGCTCTGGAACAGCGGGTGGTTGACTTCTGTTGGCTCTCCAGAACTGATTGTACGAGCCAGCTCTTTTGTGTGGGGATGGTACGGCGGCGTTTTGCGACAGGGTACCAACCGCTGGCTGATTTCCCCGCCGAGGACCTGCCGACCCTTGCGCAGCCGCATTCGCCCTATTGAAGGCTTCCACTGCCGATAGAGACTGAAACCGACCATCATCATCATCGCCTATTTCGCCTATTTGGGACTGGAACGAGTCTTCCATTTCAACAGCATTAGCAGCGTGAGGTGAGATATGTTTATCCGCCTCTGTTACGGTCGTCGGCGACTGTTGAGGCGCTGGATGAGATTGGAAGCGTCCGCCATTTGCCTGCACAGGTGGTTCGCGCACGAATGCGCCCTGCACAGTGGGAGCAACTCCTGGCATTGACCCATACTTCGGTGGCTGATAACCAAGATTTGTGTTGGGCGGCTCAGACATCGCGGGTCTTGCCGCAGCAGGAGCTGATGCTGGTGTCGCCATTTGGCCTCCGCTGGGAGTCACAGGTTTGGGCTGCTGGAACTGGCCTGAATAATCTGGCGTAGCTACTGCCGGTGATCCTGCATGTTGTCCTTGAGGCTTTGCAGCTGCACTTTGTGGATTCTGAGGCGAGATAACAGCAAGTAAAGTCCTCGCAAATTTCGAGCGATCGATGAAAAACCCGGCTTTCTCAATCATCTCACAGACCTGTACATAACTTGGGTTTCTCTTCAGCATGTTACGTATCGAATCTGAGTGCATTTTTTTTCCGGAGTTTTGTGGCAGGGAATTAAGGAGCTTTGAACCAGTTTCAGCAATAAGGTCAATATGCTCATCGGGCCACTGTGCTGTCTGGTTTTGAGGCTGAGCATTGTGAGTCATGCGGGACATGCTCCTGGACACGGAGTTGACTTGTTGCTGCTGCTGTCGTTGTGCGGTCTGTGAATTTGGGGTGGCAGAGCCAAGAGGCGTCTTAAGCACGCCCGACTGGTCGCCCTGGGAGCTAGTAGTTACAGCAATCATATGCGGTCGCGGAGTATAAGATGAAGACACCGCTGCGTTTTCTGTCCCAATGCCTTGTGCTGGATAGGACGACGCATCCCCTGCTCCACTTTGTTGCATAGGTTGCGCTGCTTGAGCTAAAGCTCCCGTTCGAGGCTGCTGCTGCTGCGGCGGTTGGTGCGGAACAGGGCTTTGTGTAGCAGGAGGAGCGGATCCATATATCTGACTAAACCTCTCAAGCGCAGGATCCACTTCAAGTTGGACCGGGGTAGCAGGTTGCTTGTTCTTCGGCTTTGGCCCAGGCTTCTTCCGAACTTTGGGCGCCGCAGGAAATACTCTTAACTCTCCCATAACACCTTGGGAAACGACTTCAGTCGAACCATGCAGCCTATTCTTCGAGCCTCTTGGCCTTCCTGGCCTCCTTTTCATTGGTAGTACACTAGGATTCTCGGTTTCAAAGGTTGAAGCACCATTCTGTTCATTGGCAGCTGCAACTCCTTCGCTCTCAAAAGCGCCGTACGCATTCTGAGACCCATCTGCTTGTACCATACAGGTTTTCTTTTTTCTACTCCGCTTCGGCTCCTCTAACGAAAGTAATGGCCGCAGTTGCGGCGGATGTGTCACATCTCCTTGGCCCTGCTGCACCGGCACTTGTCTCTGAGAATGCGATGGCTGCTCTCCAACACCAGTACCGCCAGCGGCACCCGTGACTGCTTGTGACTGTGGTTGTGGCGATTGGCCGGGCTCACCATCACTCTTCCTCACAGAAGACCACAACTTAAGGAAAAGCTTTGGGTCTTTAGACTGGAAAGTGCGAAGCTTTTCTACGGTCCTGCGTAGTTCTTCTACCATTTGCGCGGCTTCATCCATTTCAGTATTCGCGGGAGTTTCCAGACTCTGAGGTAATGTCGAATCCCGCGTTGGTTGCGGTGTCATTTGCACTTGGTGTTGTCCATTTTGCGAGTGTGCAGAATTCATTTGCATACTTTCGACACTTTCTCGCCTTTGCTCGTCGTTGAAATGGCTTCCGTGTTCGCCATCAACATGACTATCGTTGCTAGCATCTCCCCCTTGCACTTCTCCAACATAGCCCTTGGGCAGGCCTTGTTGGCCTTCATGCCACGATTGTTGAGAGGGCAGAGTCTGAGACAGCGTCTGAGCAGCTTGGAGTGAGGCAGCTTCCGACTCCTGTCTCCGCCTCGATTTTTCCGCTTCCTTGGCTGCTCGTGGCGGGGCTGCTTTCGCGGCTTTTGCTGTCTTCTTTTTCTCCTTCTCCTTGGCCAGACGTGCTGCCTCAGTTTCTTCTCTCAACCTTATAGCCTCAAGCCTCTCCTTCTCGGCGGTTTCGGCTGCTTCTTTTGCTCCCCGCGCCCTCCTCTCCTCTTCCTCTTTGGCAACCCTTGCAGCCTGCGCTTCTACTTCCTTCTGGTATTCGTGGTAACGATTATACACTAGACTAGAGTCAACGGTGGTTGGTTGCTCGGAAGACAACTGGCTGCGCGTCTCAACTTGCTGCGACTGCTGATACATTCCATGTCCTTGTCCTTGTGCATATGTGCTCTGGGAAGCTGTTGGTGCTTGCCTTGGTTGGTACATGCCATTTCCCTTCTTGGGCCTCTGTTGTGGTTGACCAACGGTTGGCATAATCACATTCACCGGCGCATGTGTCACAGAAGGAGAATGGCTTGGAAGTTGGCGTGTTCTCGTATTCCGCCCTTGCTGCTGACTGCTGTAAGATGTATTTCTAGTTTCTGGTGTTGGCTTCCTCATCGGTGGCACTGGAGGCGTTGGTGTGTTGGCCTTTCTCATCATTTCCGGAGACAATCGGTTAACTCTTGGCGGCTGACCATAGTTATGAGACGAGGCTGCCGTATATGAAGTCTGCTGTGTGCTAGGCTGAAGAGCGCTGTTCTCAGTAGTTCTTGCGGTCGCTTGGGCGCCAGCTCTTGCCTGGTTCGCTGAAGGCGAGTTGGCAGCATATGAGTCGACGAGTCCTTGTGGGCATGTCGGCGACAGAGGTTGCAAACTATAGGACGGTATAGTAGCTGCTCTTGGGGTGCTGCTCATTGCAGGTATCTGCGCTTGCGATCCTGCCACTTGTGAAGTCCCTTGCGCCATGGCTGCTGGTCTCGCTGGATTCTGGTCGTACTGAGTAGTCGGCCTCTGAACAGCATGTTGTGTCCCGTAGGCATTTGATGACGAATAACCTGGCTGTGTAGTCTCTGCCGTAGTTCCAAAGCTCAGGCCAGATCCATAGCTAAGACTTCCAAGAGCGTCTGCATCATAAGTGTTCTGTGCTGGTACTTTGGACGCGGCAACGGCCTGGAGCCCAATTAAGCTGCTCGCATTGGCGTTCGCAGCCGGCCTGTAACCTCCCCAATTGTACGTGTCGTTTGCCGTGGCCGCGCTAATTTGCGAGTATTGCCCGTACTGGTAGTCCTTACTTGTGTACGTTCTTCCTGGTGTCTCGGTGGTTTGCAGGCCATAGTAGGGCGCAGCTGTCGCATTCGTCGTAGAAAAATGCTGATGTGAAGACTGCGATGCTTGCACGCGACCATTGGCCGAAGGATAATTGTCGCCATATCCGAAGTTATTGTTCGACATATGAGCGGCCTAGTGCTAACTAGTCGTCAGTACACGCGCTGAAGCTACCCATGAATTGTTGCGACGGGAGCGCACCAGACGAAGAGAAAACGGGAGACTCGCTGGTGAGTGCTCCTCTTGCAAGAAGTATATCCCACAGTCACCTCCCCGTGGCCGAAAGATGAAGTATGGATAATTCCACAGGCATGCGAAAGGAAGTTCGTGCTTGAATTGTGGCGACGTCGCAAAAGCACCGCTCACGAGCTCAAGACTGGCTATTGAGGAAGTCGTGGTATCGGGGCCGGCATTACACTAAGGTGATAAGATCCGGTGGAGATCAATGATTGGTATAACCACGAGGCTGTCACTAAGCACCTTTACAAAGCGAATATAATGAGTAGGTTGACAACTTTTAGGAGCGCAAACAGATTATTGTGCACTAAGCCAGTTTATCATTCTTGCTATATCGTGCCTTGCGATTAACACGTTCAAAAAGCGGCGTGCAATATACGGTACTGAGAGTCCTTAGAGCGAAGCGCCAGCAGAAGTAGATGATGTACCTTAATCTTTACTGTTTCCTGGCCCCAGTTATGGTTCCTCGCTTACAATTATATACTCTTTCTTCTTCGGGCTTAGTGTTCTATGCAATACACCTCGTTTGTCCTCCTCCTTCCACCTTTGCTGTTGTGATTAGACTTGGCTAGTTCCGTGCTATTCCCGACCCCTGGTCCAAACGTCAACCCCATTTAAGTGGCCTGTGTTGACCTGTCAGCTTTGCTATGTAATCAACCACCTTGTAACTACTAACGTAAGGCATATAGGAAGGAAGCATTCCTCCATCTGTAACTCTCAGTCTCCTGCTCTTTTCATACTTCACATCAATCAATTTTCACTTGTGTTTCTTAACCTTTCCCGATCTTCAGGTCACTTTGAAACCCTCCAATTACCTTCAGCATAGGAGCATATCCTAAGACCAACCATTGAAACCATGGCAGCCTCAAACTTCTACGCAGTAATCGCCGGCGTTGGCGGTGGCACGGGACGCTCTCTCGCCCTCAAATTCGCTTCCACCTATCCTACCATCTACCTCCTCGCCCGCTCCGCCTCCTCCTATGACCCAATTGTCGACGAAATCAAGAAGAACGGCGGAAATGCTATCGGAATCCAAACCGACGTCACCTCATCAAGCTCGGTCTCCTCGGCCTTTTCTCAAATTTCCTCAGACGCCAAAGGAAAGAACCTCGCAGCAGCAATCTACAACGTCGGCGGCGGTTTTGTCAGGAAGCCGTTCTTGGAGCTGACGGAAGAGGAGTTCGCGGCTTCGTTTCAGTCTAATGGAATGGGCCTCTTCAACTTCGCTAAATCTTCTCTTCCGCTGCTTTTGCAAACTACCAAGGCCTCCCCACCAAATCCACCAACTCTCCTTCTTACCGGCGCAACAGCCGGTATGAAAGGCTCGGCACTATGTGCATCTTTCGCTGCTGGAAAGTTCGCCATGCGTGCTACTGGACAGTCCTTAGCTAGGGAGTTTGGTCCGCAAGGTGTGCATGTGGCTCATGCCATCATTGACGGAGTGATTAACACGCCGAAGTATCAGAAGATGGCTTGGACCTGTAATGAGGGGAAGGAGGATGGTGCGATTGAGCCTGATGCTATTGCCGATGCATATTGGTGGCTGCATACCCAGCCGAGAAGTGCTTGGACGCATGAGATTGATATTAAGCCTTATTGTGAGAAGTGGTAGAGAGTCAGAGATAGGTGATACAGAACGGAAATGCAGAACAATTCTCTAAAAGCAAGTTGTCAAAGTAAATTGTTATTTTCCACCCTTTAGCAGGGCCAAACATTACGCCTTGCACTCCGCTACTCCAGATATACTCCTCTTTAAGCAAGTTGTTACAGCAAATTGGTAATCGGCGGTCAACGACCAGCCTCACCGTCGATCATCACTTCCAACACGAACACATCCAAGCCAACAGCCACTTGACAATCAATTGTGCAAGAATGGACGAGTACGTCTATCGAAATGAGAGATGTTACGATGTGATCTAGATCAACATGATTTACATTCAGCGGAGAGGGGAGGGGTTACTCAGATCAAAGTTCATTCTTCAGGATATCTACTTTCTGCATCAATCTCTCAACATACTTCTTATCTCCTCTTTCCCTCTCACCTCAATCTCATTCCCCTCCGTATGACCTCTTTCTAATCTCGCATCGCACTCAGCAAATAGAAACTAACCCTCCTCAACACCATACCAAAATGCAACATGAGCTTTGCTCTATCCCCGTGCACCGAAACGAAGTAGTCGCCCATAAAGGAGTGTATGTGCCTAACGCCGAAACCATGCATGCCGTCGCCTCGTCATGAACGCTCTCTCCTCCTCTCTCCCCGCTTCTTCTAATCTCTCACCTCCATCATCCGCTTCTCTTGGCATGCCTCGATGGCTACTTACCTATCATACCTCCCATTATTCATATCCACATGCTGCCCCGCCTCCTCCTCATGATGCAATGTCACAGAATTAAACTCCATAAACGGATCCACCTCATCCGCCCCTGGCGTCTTCATCCCACTATCAAGCGGCACGCCCAACTTTTTCAAATCCCTATTCGCCATCGGCAGATTCTTGCCAGTAATGTCCACACTCTCACTCTCCTTCACGTTTCTAAAATTCACCGTATCAATCCCCCTCCCCTGATGCGGCACCATGGGCGGCTTCGCATGGCGAATAAGCGCCCACTGCGTCTGGCGGAAGAACGGGTGACCCTTGACATCTGCGGCTCCAGCGCGAGAGCCGAGGCGGCGCGCCTCGTCTTTTATGAGGAGCTTGCGGATGAGGGATTTGCAGACACTGGATTGCTTGGTTAATGGATATTATTTAGACGGGGATGTAAATGGCTTAGCTAACCTCGAGATCTGTGGATTGCCATTTCCTTCTGGGAACGGCACTTCATCCCTCAGAATGTTGGCGAATGTAGCGTTTCTGTTCTTGCCCTTGAAAGGCGTGGTGCCGAATAACATCTCGTAGATGAGGATGCCAAGAGTCCACCAATCGACAGCGGAGGTGTGTCCACATCCCTTGATGACCTCTGGCGCAATATACTCTTCGGTGCCAACAAAACTGTTAGTTCTGAAGTTGTTGATGCAGGCCTTGGTGTTGATTTCTGGTAGTGAGTTCGGGTTTGTGCCGTTGGTGCCGTTGCGCTTCATGATCATGTCTGGCTTTCCGCCTGGGTCGGACTGCTTGCTGAGATCGAAGTCTGACAACATAATATGTCCACTCTGGTGCAGCAGGATGTTCTCTGGCTTTAGGTCTCTGTAGATGAATCCCATGAGATGGAGATACTCCAATGCGGCGATGACTTCGGCAGCGTAGAAACGAGCGTCGTCCTCGGGTATGCATTTGCCTGGCCGGGTTTGTAAGGCACGGAAGAACTCTCCACCAGAGCAGTATTCCATGCAGAGGTAGAGGTGGTCTTCGGATTGGAATGAGTGGTAGAGTGTGACGATGAAAGGGTGGTTGGAAGTGGCGAGAATTTCTTGCTCGGCGAGGGCGCGTTTAATTTTGTTACGCTTGATCATCTCCTTTTTGCTGAGAACTAGGAGCTATTAGTTTGTAATTTCCACTCTTTTAAGAGTGTTGATGACTTACCCTTCATAGCATACAGCCTCGAGCTCTTCTTTTCCCTTACAAGATAGACCTTGCCAACATCTCCCTTACCAATCAGTTTGATCTTGTCGAAACTGTTTGGTCCAACCTCTACATTCCTGACCTTTATCGAGTTCGAACTGTAAGTTCTCCTGAACGATGCTGGTGCCGTTGGCGGCAAGAGTTCTCCTAATCCATCATCTGCACCCGGCACAGCCAGACTTGCACTTGATGAGTTCTCTGTTAGGCCGCCACCAACTGCCATTGGTGCTTTGCCTAACTCAGCGGTAGCCGGTCTATCCCCAGACGACTTGCCCTTCGAAAACAAGCCTTGTGCATTTGGCGCGCTAGCCACTCTCCTGAGCTTCCTCGCCAACTCCTCCTTTCCAGCTACGGTAGCCTTGTCATTCGCGCCTGACGCGGCACTTATCTGCAGAGTAGGCATACCAGCGCCAGTCGGACTTGGTGGTGCTGAGCCATCATTGTGATGTCGGAAGTTTGGCAGCCCCTGATGTTGAAAATATGGATTTGCGTGTGCCGTCGGGCTGTCGGTTGCGTCTAATGGGTTTCCTTCACTCGCGACAGTCGCAGATCTATTCCGGCCTAAGCCGCTGAAGAATTTCGACTCCCTAAAGCTGCTCTTTGTGCCCTCCGGCTTCAAGCTTGCATCCTTATTATCCTTGCTGTCTGCATCCTTTTTGTCGAAAGACAGGCTGTTTATGCGGAAGAAGTTCTTGATCTTCGTGTTGAAGTTGCCATGGCTATTCATCTTGCCCGATGACGATGAGAGGCCGGCGAAGTTGCGCTTCTCGTGGGGCGGGGACGAGCCCGGGCCTGGCGATGATGAGTTGTGGTGAAGCAGGGTGGTCATTTGGGAGTGACTGGCAGTGGATGAGACTGCTGCAGTCGTAGTGGTGTTTGTGACGATATCGTTGCGTGTGTACCAGTAGGTTGTGGTTTGCGTGTATCGACAGATTGTTCACCAAGGCGTCAATGGTGTGGTGCTGTTGCTGATCAATCGTGGATCGTGATGCTTGCGCCCTTGCTGGGGAATGGTCCGTCCGGCACAAGTTGGAGCAGCAGCGTCCAAGGTGGCGCAAAAGTGGGCACGGTATTGAACGGTAGGCAGCTGGACAAAAGTAAGGCGCCAGTTACCTGTCACAGTTGAGTATATATGAAGTAGAAAGCAGCGACAATCGGAGTTGTTGCGGAGTTGCCGTTGATTGTGATTGGTAATAAGGAGAGATTCAGGACAAGGAATGTTTGTGGTGTCTGTGTCTGGCGGCCGATTACGAAATGGCGGTTCTTGTGCTGTTTGGGAAGGAGGAATTGGCACCACCGTCTGTCCGTCCAGCTACTGCCCGTGGCAGCCAAAGAGGGGCTGAGAAGCATGAGGCTTGACGCACGTTAGTGTGTGGGTTCGGTAGGTTCGGTAGGTACCGCCAGCCGTAACAAGAAGAGCCGTAACGTATCAGTGGAGACTTTGACGTCGTTCTGAACTGAGAAAAAACGCTAACAAAGACACTAGTTTCGCTGTTTCGTCGAATTTTAGCACGCTGAATCTAGCTAAGATTGACTTTCGAAACCCATTTCCCCTTTCTACGAATCACACTGACAAGAACAGTCCTCTCTTACCCGCTTATCGATGTACCGCGAGTATCGGAATGTCAGACTTCTTCAGCGTGTAGTCTCTCCATCTTGCATCTTCCAGATTCGCCATACGAATCGAAATCATGCAAGTGCCTTCAAAGTCACAGCTAGATTTGCGAGCTTAAACGTTGCATCGTCGGCTCTATAATAAACAGCAAAGACCGATGCCAGGCCTGTTGGCATCGGCAACAAACATAGGGGCTTTCTGAAAGTTGGCCGTGTTCCCAAGCAATGAAACCTCCCCGATCTATTCGGCTTATAGTACAGTCTGCAGTTAAGCTTCACGGCTCAACAGAAATCTCTTCCTCTGCCGGCGGCAGCATCAACGGGCCTGGGCGAAATCGTTCCTACACCACGAGTCAAGCTTTCACCTGTTGTCCATCCTCTGTCCACGTGGGATCCCAAGCGCATGCACCTCAATCCACTGTTCTCTTGGCTCCCCAAGCCATGCGGTCTTCCCCACAAACGTCCCCAGACTCCAGCCCTGTGGGAACTTAGAACGAAGTAAGGGGTACAATATCGTTTTAGATGTTTCCCTGGTCTTTCTTCTTTCGAATGGAGCGTATTGATAGTGCTCTTCTCAGTGACTGAGCTTCATCAATATACAAGACCTTAATCCAGTTCAAAGTCCGCCTCGGACGATTATCACCGACGATATCGCCTCCGGTCCCCCCTACCCCGCGCTGTCGGTCCTCTATACACCTTTACCTTTCGTCATTGATCTTTGAACATGTCTCGACCTCGGTATCCAAGAGCAGACTAAAGAAACTCTCGAGCACTAAAAAAAAGCTATTCAGAGAGGCTCGCATGCTATATTTTGTAACCATTGTAGTTGTCTTATAGACTAATCGATTTATAAAATCATCAACATAGCTTCTTATGTTAACCGGTTGGTAACATGGTAAAAAGAACCGACGCCTGTGTGATTCGAACACACGCTCCCGAAGGAAATGCCTGACTTTATCTTTGATAATAGCAGGGCATCGCGTTAACCACTCCGCCAAAGCGCCTGTCTGTTTCTCTATATTAAAACAGTAAAAATAATATATTACATGTTAGAACGATCAGAAAAGACTGCAAGGGACGGAACGACCTGTCAATTGCGTAGTCTTGGCGACGCCGTCGTCAATTCAACCGATGGTGTGCCGACGGCAGCCATTGTTATCATTTGTACACATGGAAACTATTCGACAACAATCACTTTAACTACTTCGTAGACGCGAAAGTTGGGGTTGGTAAGATCACAAGTGTTGGTTGGAGGAGGAGGGCCATGATCCTGATGACCTCGAAATGGAGTTCTTTGTGCAAGAGAGAGCTTCGCAGTAAGGGTCAAAGTACAGATGGGAGAATGGGCGCGATCTGACAACGGTTCAGCAGGAGGAATGCGGTATGAAGTCACTCCGGGCATTTATCGATAGAGTATCGGTGACAATGGCCGAAAAGCCCTTGATTTATGAAATAACTCTTTGTGAGTGCATTGAATGCTTGTCCCCTTTGAGATCCCCTTTTGTGATATCCATTCGCAGCCGTTTTCCAGAGGACAAGGAGAAAAACAACGAAGATGATCCTTGAACGCAGGCTTGTTCCGAGGATCCATAAAGGCACTCCTTTCCATTGCTTCTCAGTATATACTCTCGCTTTCCGATTGCGTTCTGTAGTCCATATAAAGCCATGAGCACCTCAAACCAAAGACACGCCTCGCTAGCAAATGCCATCGTCCTACCAGAGCTATTCCACCGCAGCCCTACTGTTGGACGCTATCATTTGGTGTAGAGTGCAAATTCATTTACTCCACACTGCCACACAAGTACAAACCGAAGGGCGAACCCGAACCACAGAGACACGACCTCGAGGCTTTTGGGACGAGGATGCATTCATGGGCCTTGTGGGGTTCCCAAACGACATAATCAATGGCCTGCTCCGCGGCTATGACGCTAGGGCGATAGACTATATGGATCGCATGAACCTTGATTCGCATCCCACTGCTCCAGACCCGCATTAAACGCCTTGGGAGGTAAAGGATGACTGTAGTATCGACACAGATCCGTGACCACCTCAGGGGGTCGGGAATGGTCCCAGGCAAATGTATGAGCACAATGGAAAGTCGTAAGTCGTGTGCACATCGGTACTCGTGCAGGGTGGGACATTGTGTGGCTTAAGAGGCTTATTAGAGCACTATTTACATTTGAGCGGGCATCCTGGGCGTTTCACCCATCCCATAGGACGGAAGGTAACTGGTACCGCCAGCCCTTTAGACAGTACGCAGTTGTTGGAAGCTCTGGGTGAGGCAGCCTAGAGATGGTATGGAGTGTTTTAATGGCTTGATGCGTATGCAAGATATCCTGGAGGTGGCAGACATCAACCGACAACGCTTATTTGCATTTAACCTTACAAACATGATTTGAGAGATCGACGGTGGCCTTGGATTCAATGGCGGGAAAGAAGTCGACTGTAGGGTGGAGAGCCCATGAAGGCTGTCTCGAACCTGAAGAGGTTGATAGGTGGGTGCGCTTCATTGTGCTGTTTATGAAGTGGACCTACGATGCACTCGAGAAGGCTTTTTGGGACTTTTTGCTCACTGAAATCGATAGGCAGGGCGTGGAGTATTATGAGCAGATGTATAATGAGGGCGAGAGGAGGGGGGACTGATCAGGACTTCTTGGAGTTTGAGACTCACGATTTTCGGAGGAGCGATCAGATTGCGGATATCTTGGGTTTGAACTCCTTTGAGGATTGCTGGCGTACTCATACTAATTGATCGCTTGGCCCCGGACATCGATGATATTGGAGGGGGACCGTCAAGCCTGCGCAGGTAAACATAACAAGTATATAGATCCATATCAAACTTGGAAATAACAATAATAGAGCAAAATAATCGTAACAACTCTATGTCCTGCCATCTTGAGTCTCTTCAGTTCCCCTCGAATCTAGACTCCTAGCCTCTACATGTACGACAGCACACACCCCCTCTCCGCTCACTGCACCTCCTCAAAAAACCGCCTATCTTTAACCCTCCCCCCCACAACTCCCTGACTAGCAGCCCTAGCTTTCCCAACCCTCACATCAAACACCACGTGCCAAACCCCCGGCGCAAACGTCTTCACCAACTCCGTGTGCCCAAGCTCCACTCTCCTTCTCACACAGCCATTCCCCTGATAGGGATTAAGTAGCTCCTCAAACGCGCCTCTCACCTCTTCCCCTTTCTCCTCGATCTCTCCCGAAGCGGCATTCTCATGTACATGGATGAAGCCGCCGTCAATGTTGGTGGAGATCAATTGGGCGGCGGTGTCCCAGGAGCCACTGGAGGAGGGGAGAAAGCCGAGGTTGATGTGTCGGATGCGGTAGGGGTTGCCGCCGCAGTTGCCGCGCATGGTGGAGAGGGCGAGGAAGTTGGTAAATGCGTGTTCGTTTGACTGCTCGTAAACGATGGCTCTCTGCGGGCGGAGGCCTTGGTTTTGAAGCATAGCTTCGATGTCTGTTAGTTTGTTGGTGGTTGGGAGGTATGGCGACTCAGTCGACTCGGAGGCTTGTTTGCGAGGTGGTGCTGGATTAGACTTGTCAGACGGCTCAGAATGCTGAGATGGGTTGACTGGTGGCCCATCAGGCGATTCGGAGATGAAGAGCGTCTCGTCATCGTCGATAATAACGTCTGGCTGACGCTTTGTTGTTTTTGCCTGCTTTGCCTCCACTATCTTCATATCCCTCTCGCCTGCAACCTGTCTTTTCTTCTGCTTTTCTGATGACGGCCTAACGAAGAGCTCCTCCTTTCTCTCCGTCCCTTTCTCCCTCTCCCTATCCCTCTCATACTCCCTCAGCCACTTCTCCTGCCTCTCCATATTCGTAATCTCCAACAATCCCTTCCCCCTTAGCACAGTGCACTCAAACCAATTCTCCTTCGCGCCACGTCTAAGTCCCTCAATCGAAAAAGGGTTAAGCTCATACGCGATAACGTCGTATCCTAGTGTGAGGTACGAAAATGTGAAATAGCCGATGCCGGCGTAGAGATCGACTGCTAGTTGTACTTCACTGAATTTATTCTCTGGCTTCGGGTTCGTGGACGCGGTCGTGGAGAGGTGGTTGTTTGTTGGCTGGGATACTGGGAGGGAGGTTGGGATTGTGGTGGGTGCAGGTGGTGGCATGAATGATGGCCTGGGTTGAGGGTTATCGAGTGCCTCAGGCGAGGAATCGATGGGAATGGGCTCGGTGACGGTAATTAGACCTGGCCCTGACTTCCCAGCCGGACGTAGTTTTTCAAGCTTTTTCGTCTCGCGAGGTGCGGAAGGAAAATTCTTATTCGTGATATCTCCCATCGGTTCATTCGTCCCATCAAGAGCGCCCAAGTCCATCGCTACATCCTTCTCCGCCTTCTCACCATCAAGGCTCATGCGCCGTCCTTTGTTATCGCCAACCTCTGCCTCGCCATTTGTTATCTGGCGCGTTGCCGCAGCTTGAGCAGGCTTAGGGTAACTCCTATACGCCGACGGAGGCTCAAAACCCAAAACTCTCGCCTTCTCCTTAACATTTCCCCTCGAAAACATCGTCCACCGCGGTGCCCAAACCTGCGTAATCCGATTCTGCTTCGCCGTCACCCAAAAGGCGTTGTCAAAGTCTTCCTTACCAATCAGATGCGGCGCATCAGGTGAGAGATAGAATCTGGCCGTCTCAATATCTGGTCCAAAGTCCCCGAACAGCATCTGCAGCTCGGTTGGTGTGCGGAGGGTGTTATCATCGCTATCGTTGTTCTCAAGTGGGATACCCTTGTTGACGGCGAGGTGAGTGAACGCCTCTTTATCGGAGCTGAATACATCTATGGCTTTCTGATAGAGATTGTTGACGTCGTGCTTTGAGCTGGCTTCGAGGAGCTTGGCCCAGTCTTTGGTGGTTGCCCCGGGTGGCAGCATCACGAGTGGGTGGTAGAGGGTCCATTTCTTTGGGATTTGAGCAAGGAGCTTTGGGAGCTTGAGGCGTTGGGGTGCTGCGCGAGTATTGTTGTAGGTTTCGATGGTTTGGAGCGTCGCGTCGGTGTTAAGGAAGTCCCAAAATTGCTGGGCGAGCTTGTTGAGGCTGTGACTGCCTTGGGCGATGTTGTTGCCTGCCATTTTGAGAGCAGACAATTGTGTTGTGATTGAGTCTAACAGTTCTGATGGTAAAGATTCTGTGTTGAAGTGGGACGAGAGTTTAGGCTGCTCGATGGTGGTCTGCGACTCTGCCGCGGCGATGTTAAAGTCGCTTGTTGATGTAACGACTGTCGTAGGTATTCGCATCCGTCCTGGTGGATTGCCTGATGGATTGGCTTCAGCAACACCATTCACTTCGAGCAGCCGGCGCTTCCAAACGCCGACATCCTTTTTCAATCTAGCGAACATTGCTATAATTGGTATGCGTGATGGATTGTTTCGTACCATTCTCTCTTACACCACTATCTACTTCTACAACGTCCTCCTGCGGCTGGATCTTCTCGCCCTTGAACAACGCATTTTGTCCCTCGAGCCACGACTTTACGGCTTTGACCTGTTGCTTTCCACAGACAACATAGAGTCGCGCGCTGGCATCCTCGATTGTCATTTATATAGAGGGTAAAGCGAGAATAAAGTTTAAGGGTGCAAAGATGCACGAAACTACTTGAGCAGGACGTCGAGGTGGACAAGGCTGAAATACTGCCAGGCGGTGAGTGGTGTGATCATCAGCCTAGCTCAGCCTTATGTCAAGTTGACCGCCAAGCTTTTCGTTGTCGCTTCTTCTTCAGGAATCCATTTTGCTCGTATTCGCGGCTAGGGGATTCTGATTGATTCCCTCAAGGACAGAATCACATACATGCGGACCTGTAACCATGGTTGCGCGACTTGGAAAAAGGAAAGCTATTTTGGATTCTACTCCATTTCAAGGCAACAACAACAAGCGCGATTAGCCTGCCTCTAACGACGTTAATCTCCGCTTTACCTGTCACAACTCAGTGACGCGGTTAAAAATGAAGAGCGGAGTGTGCTTGCACCATTTCTGCAAACATATATTCAGGAGTGGATTTCAAAGTAGCGCTCTGACGTCCTCATCATTCCTAAAGCGAGAAAAAAAACCAGGTCGATATCGCGATATCCTTTGGCAAGCGGAGACATATTCGTCGGTCGGCCTATCTCCGAAGATTCATCAGCCGCGGCCGCGCCAAGGAATGGGCTTGACAATGCTTGGTGGTATGGTAAACTCTAAATCCCACCGTTCGGAGATAGGGGGGGAGTCTGACAAAGATGCTTCACGACTTGTGAGGAAGTGCGACACAGATTGGACGCAGATAAGCTCTCGTCGGTGTTACTCATTCAGGCTTATACTACGTAGCGAATTTATGGCACTACGACTCCTTGAGATGCGTTTGCGATTCGTTGCAAGAATGCCAGTAGCTTTGGAGCTGACAGATTTTCATTCTCACGGTGAGCAATGAGTGAGGTTGGGTATTCTTTTGCGAGTAGCCTAACGTCTGTCTTCTTTGCAAACGGTGCCCAGAGCCCCAATTAGTCGACCTGAAGACGCCGTATTCGTCATACCTCAGTCCTTGGGACATCTGCACCAGCGCTTGCTGCACACGTTTCAGAGCAGTCGCTGCTCGTACCTGCACGTGCTTTGTAATGCCGCCCCGCCAGAGTTTGTAAGCCCACTCGGGGAGTTCCCTTAGCTCAAACCCATCTCTGGAGGTAACAACTGGCGTGCGGTGCAACCGCACTAGCAATAGTGAGATCTCACCCGCCAATATGCAGATCCGGTGGGTTACCTCCACCACTAGCGAGCTGTCGTCCATCATAAAGCTGGGTCATGGCGTTTATCTGTAAACGCACAAGTGACATGCAGCCAACGGCGTTTAGGGTGCTGATACCATACGGAGGGTCTTCGAAATCACCCTCCGTGTTGCTCCTTCTCCGTGAGAATTGTTTGGAGGGACACGGCTTTGTAAGAAAAGAAGCGGAGAGAATGTCATCTTCACTGGAGTTAAGGGAGATTGCACGGTGAGAACTGGTTGGTATTTCGAATATATAAGACTCTATTTTCCGAAGAGAGTCTTCATTCTTCTCTCATATCACTCTCAAGAAGGATTTCCTTGTAAACGATAACATTCTCGTACATCTTCCCTATATTACCTGAACAACACCACCAGCATACTTTCGTCTTACCAACACTCGGAAATGGCGGCCCTCGACGACAAGAGGCCAGATTCAGATGTTTCACCTACCTCCCCAGTCTCTCCAAACGCCATCTTCTCGGTCGATGAGAAGCAACCTACAACGGTACCCTCATCCGCCTTCCTCAACGTCAATAAACCAGCCGGAGATACATCTCACAACGCTTCTGAGCGCACCTCTATTTCTGGAGTTGACACCATCGACGCCGAGAAGGCCACCACAGCCCCCGCACCCGAAGCACCGCCCCGCGACATCCAAGGCCTCAAGTGGTACCTCGTCGTCACCGCAATCCTCAGTTCCATCTTCCTTTTCTCCCTCGACAACACCATCGTCGCCGACATCCAACACGCCATCACCGATGAGTTCTCAGAGATCCAAAAGCTGCCATGGCTCGCGTCTGCCTTCCTCCTTGGTTGTGGATCGACGGTGTTGTGGCGGGGAAAGATCTATAGCAGATTTGAGGCGAAGTATACATACCTGATCAGCTTGATCCTCTTTGAAGTCGGCTCCGTCGTCTGCGGTGCTGCGCCAACCATCAATGCACTCATCATCGGCAGAGCTCTCGCTGGAGTTGGCGGAGCCGGCCTGTACGTCGGAGTCATGACACTCCTCAGCGTCACCACCACAATGCAGGAGCGTCCAATCTACGTCGGCTTGACGGGTCTCATCTGGGGCGTCGGCACAGTGTTGGGTCCCATCGTCGGCGGCGCCTTCACTGACTCCTCAGCCGGCTGGAGATGGGCATTCTACATCAACCTCATCATCGGCGGCGTATTCGCCCCAGTCTACGTCTTCATGCTCCCGCGCTCTGATCCGAGAAAGGGCACACCAATCCTGCAGCTCCTCAAAGAGATTGATTGGGTCGGATCGGCTATCATTACTGGTGCTTTTGTATCAGGAATCATGGCCATCTCTTTCGGCGGCATCCTGTACCCATGGAATAGCGGACAAATCATCGCCTGCTTCGTGGTCTCCGGCGTGCTCTTCATCGCTTTGGCTCTCCAGCAAGTGTTCGCCATTTTCACCACGAAAGAGGAGCGTATCTTCCCCGTCCAGTTTCTGCAAAGCCGCACTATGATCCTCCTCTTCGCGCTGACCGCCGCGGCTGGAACAGGCATCGTCATCCCACTTTATATGTAAGTTCTCCGCATCCCTCTTCCCACCTCGACTTGACACTAACATGGTTAGGATCCCACTCTTCTTCCAATTTACCGCCGGCGACGCCGCCCTCGAAGCCGGCGTCCGCATCCTTCCCTACATCGCCCTAATGGTCTTCTTCATCATCCTCAACGGCGCCGTCCTCTCCAAATGGGGATACTACCAGCCCTGGTACATCTTCGGCGGCATCTTCCTTCTGATCGGCTCCTCGCTAATGTACGCGGACGTCTCGTATACCACTGCCGCGCCAAAAATCTACGGCTACTCCATCCTGATCGGTATCGGGGCCGGCATGTTCGCTCAAGCCAGCTTCAGCATCGCACAAGCGACAGTCAAGCCAGAGGAGATTCCCCAAGCAGTCGGATACGTGGTGCAGGGACAGGTCACGGGCATCACCATCGCGATCTCCGTCGCCAACAGTCTTTTCCTCAACGAGGCGGAGAAAGGCATCGCCAAGGTTCTGCCAAATCTGCCACGAGAGCCGATCCAGGCTTCCATTGCGGGTGTCGGGTCGAAGTTTGTGAAGAGTCTGCCGCTTGATTTGCAGGATCAAGTCCTGCAGGCCATCGTGAGGGGACTGAATAAGACGTACATTTTGATCATTGCTGCGGGTGCGTTTACAGTTGTGGCGAGTGTGTTTTTGAAGAGGGAGAGGCTATTTATGGCGCCTGGCGGGGGAATTTGAGGTGCGCTCGGGAGATGAGAAGAATTGCATTTGGTGCTGTTGGCGGTCTGTGTCTGTGGGAGGGAAGGTCATGGTGATACGACGATGGTAGATAAGTGGTTGGGACTAAGACGAATGGCGAAGGATAGCCTAATAAACACACCTTTCTCATGAACTTGCCACCTAACCGCCAGCCATATATTACGTGCAAGCTTCGTTCCTCCATTGACAAGTAATCAATCCAAAACGAGTTCAAGTGAGGATTACCGAACCCCAAGTAGTTCAGGACCCATTAGCACTTCGTCCTCTGTGACGTTGCAAAGATTTAGCTACAAGCTTCCTGCGTTGAGGTCTGCAATTGGAGAGTCAGGATAAGGCAAAGGCATAGTGATAATTCGCCGGATAATATTTCATCTTCCCACGGTACATGCTGCAGCAACGCTGAGGGAGAAGGGCAATAAAAGTGTATATGCCTACAACAAGGAAGCTGCTGCGGAGTTCGGATACGAATACAAAAACAACGGTAGATTCAACATCAATGAACTTCTTAAACTCGATATGTACGGAAATCGGTAGGCACCAGATAAATCCAGCCTCGAATAGCGAGCTCCTCCTAATCTGGCGTAATACGCGGTCACATAAAGTACAACAACCGCCATTGCTCGTGGGAGAAGTTTTTGGGATTTTGGATTGCCTTTTTCCAAGTGCGTTGAAAGCGCTCCTTGACTGCCCAAAGGTTGTGAGGTCGCGCTTATACCGGCTGTTTCAGCCATGAGCGCTGGGCGACCACGGATGACCCCCGTAAGCACTACGGAACGACAAGCTTTCGCAAGATTGGGAAGAAATTTGTGGCGCCACTTTTTAAAAACTCTGTTGACCGCTTAGAGGTCTTCCTCGGTTGTCGACCGTGAAGGGGATTCCTGGCTGATTCCTGGACAAAGTGATCGCGGGAAACGGCAGCGCCACAACACCTTCTCGAAGCCAGAATGATGAGTTCATGACGCTACGCGTACTCGGGTTTATGCTTCAGGAAGGCACGCGACAAGCCTCAACCGCCCCAAGCCACCCAAGACTGTCCCAACTTCGCAGTTTCTTTGATGCATTTTCGAGGGTTGGAGCAGGAAGGACTGAGGAGAAACACTCGGACACTCATGTGAACCAACAGCAAAGGTAACACACATTGTATGGAGCTCGCTTAAGACTCGCCGATCCTGTTGTGTCAGGCTTAGTGAGCTAAGGTTGGGGTTCGCTTGGCGGGTATCATGTCTCTGCTAGGCTAAATGCGGGCACAAATGTGTTTTTGACAGGGCTGAGTGCTGGAGCGGGAAATGTGACGGGGACTTGACATGGGTGCTAGACAATGCATCTGGACCATAGATGGTGGGGCTCTTTGTTGCGATTGTCGTGATTACGTTATGAGTAGTTAGCAAGACCATTGCGAGGAAGACAGGGGAAGGATTGAAGATGAGGACTGGAAGGAGTTATTGCGCACTTTGACTCGGCCTTGTTGGACTGAAGATTGCCAATGTTGGGGAGGGCAGAGGGCAGAGGGCAGAGAGCAGAGAGCAGAGAGCAGAGAGCAGAGAGCAGAGGGCAGGGGCCAGAGTGAAGATTGCTGATGTGAGACGGCCAGCTCAAAGTTTGGCCGGTGTCGCTTCTCCTACAGGAAAGCTCGCAGCTCTTGCTCACCTCTGCATGTAGATCTTCCGCCGCTGAGAAAGGTAAGTAAGTGGGTGACACCGAGTCGTCTCAAAGGAAAGAGTGTGTGTGTCTGGAGCGCCATGTTTTCCCAATGCGGTACTTTATACGTTCGTGAATGGCGACATGACGGGGTTCCGCATTCGTTCTGGAAAGAAGAAAGAATGCTCGGAAAGAAACTTGCCGAACCATGTCATGGCAGACTCGTACTTCGTCTGATGGCGGGCCTACTGAAATGCACCCAATATTCCGAGGTATCGTGGCGATCCTGGTCAGATCACCACCAGATCACCACCCCCGCATTCCCTGCCTCACATGGTCGCACCACAGCTCCCTCTCGATCAGTGGTGGACGCTCATGCAGTCAGCCAGATTCTCCCAATAACACTCAAAATCATTGGTCCAATCTCCATGATTTGGAAGGCTCCACGAACAGTGGCTCGGCCTGAGCGAGGCTCGGCGGGCGGACCCCATTGTGCGACCACAGATAGGGATCCCTGCTCACACCTCACTCCGCCCTTTGTACTCCATGGGCAAACCATGCACTCGTGCCTCAACCTTGGAAAGCCATGCCTGTTTGGGGAATTGTGAGCCGCTGCTATAGTCGTGCTAGTGTCGTGCTAGTGTCGTGCTAGTGCAAGTGCGGACACAAGTGCTAAGCTCGTTGTTGAGCTGTGCTCGGCTGGGGCTTCTAATGCGAGTTCCCCCCAAAGAAAGTCGAGTTGAGCCATAGATTGCCATTTGTGTGTTTCTTCATCTTCTAATTTCTCACTCGCAATCTCGCTTTACTTTGGTTTCTGAAATACTTCCAGCATATCTGTGTCCATTGAACAAGTTATTATTACAGATACTGAGCATTGACATACGAGGTTTGGGCCGAATAGTGAAGAAGACCGAAACATCTGAGCACATCTGAGCACATCTGAGCACATCTGAGCATTTGTCGAGTCGTGCTTCGATACCACACAATGAGGTTATCCAGGACGCTCGGCGTAGCATCGGTGCTGGTTGGCCACGTAGTAGGAGAGACACATGTAATCAAGATGGGAATTGTAAGTCGACATGAGAGTCGTGTACTGCGACGAATACTGACCTTGCCGGACCGGACACAAAGTCGTTCCCCAGCAAACCGAGGCCAAGGTCGGCGACATCATCCAATACATAATGTATCCCAGCGATCACTCGATTGCGAGAGCCTACTACAACGAACCGTGTATGCCGATAGACTGGTCTCATGAAGAGTTGGACATCAAGTCTTTCTGGCAGGACTTCACGCCGGTAAAGGATGATACACCTTACGACGATGTAATATTACTCTACCACTCTTTCTTAGCAATGCTAACCATTCTATCAGCTCCCTGTGTTCGAGGTGAGAGTGAACGATACGGAGCCAATCTGGTTCTATTGTAGTGTAAAGAGCTCCTGTTCAGACGGCATGGTCGGAGTTGTATGGGTCAATGATGTAATCCCTCCTATCTTCTCAGAGGTTTGAAGCATCTAACAAGTATGTTAGACTCGAAAGGCAGCCGAGAAGACTGAATTATTCAACACCCACTTGGCAACAGCAAACAATACCGCAGAATCGGAAGTGTATGGTCCAAACATGGAGAAGCCTAAAGGAGAGGATGCGCACAAGTCAAACGAGGGCACGTCATCGGCGCCCGGCGACCAGAGTAGCGGCGGCATCTCCAAGGGAGCCATCGCAGGCATCGTTGTCGGCGCCCTAGCCGGTATTGGCCTCGTCGCCGGCCTTGTCTACTGTTGGGGTCGCAACCGCTCTCTCATGGATGTCCTCAAGTACTCCCGCCCACCATCCGGACGCATCGCACCTCTCCCAGGAAACCACCAGGAAACCGCCCAGGTCTCACAGCCACCATATTCCCCCGCACCACCATACGTTCCAGCAGCAGACTACACCCAAGACAACAAACACATCCCAACGCCTTTGGCTAGCCCATACATCCCAACACCCAACGCTCATGAGTCCTGGATGTCCGTGTCTACCGTCCGCGGCGGAAGCCCAATACCACAAGACCTGCAAACGCAATGGGGTGGCCCAACTGCGTTCACGCCAGGCTACCAACCTGTCAGCCCGCCGATAGAGCACCAGGGCCAGCCGTGGAGTCCGGGGGGCTATGGTCACTCGAGAGCGCCTGGTGACGTGGTGCAGATGCAGGAGATGGGTGCTGGGCAAGAAGCTGAGGCTGAAACAAGACAGAGCCGGGCGAACAACGGGTATGCTTCCCTTTCGGCAAATGAGTTGCCGTAGACCTTCTCTGTGGTGTTGCAGCGAGCGAGAGGGCAGCATGAGGACGGCCATGTGTGGTAAGCCTTATGCGTGTGCCACTCTCGTTCGAGATTAGTTTGTGCCAAGGTGAAGTTGATGCTGATGATCTTACAGGTTCCCGGGTATGGAATACTGGGCTGGGCCGGTGGAGATGGATGCAGATGTCACGAGAGGCTCGACGGTAGGACATCAGACGAAGTTTACTGAGGGTAGCGAGTTGGGTGGTGATTCGGTGGTGAAGAGTGCGGAAAGGAAGTGATACCCAATGGTACAGCTGGGATCAGCAGGGATGGCTTTAGCACATTATCGGGCGTATTTGGGACATTTGGGACCGTAAACGGCTTGCGTGGGTTTGGGATTGGATTAGGTTTATATATTGTCATATCCTTCTTTTACCACTCCGGAGCATGCAATCTGTTGTGACGATATTGTAGTGGGAACTCGAGTGCACCCATTGCTATTAACAGGCCGAGCCTCTTTTTCTTACTCCGAAACCACGAAGGCCCTCAAGACTAAAGAAGAAAGAGCAGCACTCACAAGAAAGAGCAGCACTCATGAAGCAAAGATCACGAAGCATTTATGTGAGGTGAGGCCTTCCGTATAGACCGTTTGCTTATTGTAACAGCCCGCCTCTAAGCTTCTTCTTATTCCAGTCACATTATAACCATAGCCATAGCTACCGCATCAAATCTACAGGCCGTCTTTCCACCCACCCATTCAAGAAACACAAAGATCGCACCTACGCCAATACGAATACAAGTGCACATAGCATGTCAATATCATGCATACCACATACATACGACGAGGCATCGTGTTATCCCGTACCTGCACCCACAATCGCGGAAGAAACGTGTTGCCATTCCGTAATAAGCATCGAAGCAAACCTACAATTCATCAGCGAGGCCGTCAAGTAACGTATTAATCTTGGTTGCATACACCTTTAACCCCGAAAAGCGTATAAACAGGCCATTGAAAATCCTGTCCATTTCGCTGGCGCATTTCACGTTTTTGAGCGCGTGTGGTAGTAGTTGTACACTGTCTTGTCGGCCCCGATGTATACCAAAAGGAGGAGAAGCGGGCGGATGAAGATAGCAAATGGAGTGGGCGAAAGCCAGCCTGTGGCTGTGTCTAAAGTAGGGATGGATACGGTGATGGTGTGGTGTTTACTGTCGACTGTCTTTGCATGGGAGGTGAGATTGGCCCAGATGGGCTTTTGTTATTGGGTGTCTCCAGGAGGAGTTCTTTGTCTTCGACGCATTGTGGTCAGGTTCTGAGGAGTCCGAGGGATGATGGTGGTGGAAATAACGGAGTATAGGGAGAACGGCAGGTGTGGTTCTTGTTGTGGTTACGCCCGACTGGCAGGTGACGTTGCTGGTAGATGACGGCACCACTGAACCTCAAGTCTGGATGCATACGCACGCAGCACGAGAACCCAAAGCCAAAACGTGGCAACACGGATTAATAACTCACACTAAATCGTAGTGACTTCGTCTTGCATTCTAGAGTAAACGGTATATGCATTTATCTAATCCGAGAATCCCTCAAAAGTACTCTCGCTTCCCGCATGCTCCTCATCAGATCCCTCTTCTTGGTCTCCCTCCTCAGAGCCCTCCTCCGATCCACTCTCATCGTCAGACTCACTCTCCTTTACCCCAAAGCTAGCACTCACATCCCACCTGTCCCCCTTAGCATGCCTCGAGACATACTTCACGAACTTAAGCACGCCTGAATCTCTGAGCACAATACTCATTTTATTCCAGCACGCCGGGTTCGTAAACAATGTCGAATCATCCTCATCGCCCGCAGACGCTTTATAAACAGCCGCATCATCATTCTCATCGTCGTCAGTCGCCATATATACCTCATGGCCCCCAACATCATCTTCCTCGCCCTCCTCCTCCATCTTCTTAGCCTTCTCCGCCGCCTTCGCTTCCGAGCGTGCTGCCGCCTCCTTAGCCTTCGCTAGTGCCGCCGCCTTCGTTGCAGCCTTCGCCTTCTTGCCCTTCGGCTCTGGCTCCTCTTCCTCCTCAGCCTCCTCCTCATTGTCGGAGTCCACATCGTCGCCCCAGCCGGTGGTGGGGGTGAGGCCGAGACACACTTCGAGTCTTGGCGCGCCCTCGTGGGAGGTGGCAAGAGCGTAATCTGAGCCTTTTCTGAATCTGCGGGCAAAGATGTCGTAGTTCTCGATATCGCATACTGTGGCGACCTTTAACCACTTTCTGAAGGGCTTTGAAGGCAAAAGTACGTTGACGAGCTCCTCGATTGGGGTAAGTTCTTTCTTCGCTGCTGTCTTGGCTGATGGCTCGAGGTAGAGAAACTTGTGCTTGTGTGGTGGCTTGGCGACACGCCAGTCGGATGTCTTCTCGACTTCTGCACCTGTGGGTGGAAGTGGCGTGGCTTCTTGTGCCTCCACGAATGCACGCAGCTTCTCCGAGAATTTCTTCGATAATAAGTTGTCGACTGTAACAGCCGAGTTCTCCTCAAAGTGCTCAGCGACCTGCTCCATAGTATCTGGAGTCAGGTAATGTGGCGTCATGTACTTGAGCAAGAACTCAATATCCTCAGTCTCCAGCCCCTCATCCTCTTCTTGATCTTGCTCAGATACCTCGACAAACTTCTCCTTGGGGAGATCGTGCTCGTCCTTGCCCTGCAGCTGCACTAGAGAGGACTTTTCAGCCAAACGAGCTTCCTCTCCTGGGATATATCCCGCCTCCCCTTCTTGCGGGATATGGAACCATCCCGAAATAGCCATGCGCACACGCCCACCCTCTTTCTCCAACTGCGCCTTATCCTCAGCATGAAATACCTCCTCCACATCATGAAAACTCAATCCCGGCTGGACGGTAAAGAAGCTCAGCTGATTCCACGCCGGCGGAATAACCTTGCTGAAATCCGGACTAGGAACCGTGGCAATCTCTCCATTAGCGCTCTTAGTCGGTGTAGTAGGGTAGAGGCGGAGTGCCCCTCCCCACTCTGGCTTCCACGGAATATCTGGGTCTGGGAGGTAGAGGATATATGATATGCGGCGCGAGCCAATGACGTCGTCGTGGCAGAGGAGGTGGCAGCCGGGCGTGTAGACATTGATAGCCATATCTGTTTTGTTGCCGCTCAAGGAGCCGGAGCCGGTGATGCTCGCGGCGTATTTTCTGAATTCGGGGGAGTAGAGCGCATCGCGGAGCTTGAGCAGGCTTGGGAGACGCTCCAAAGCTGCATCGTCGAGGCCGTCGAGGTTGGCGAGGTCGCCCGATTGGTGGATCTTGTAGATGTCGGTTTCTTTTGGAGTGAAGGAGACATTCTCTTTGACTTCGTTGCGGACGGCGCGGAGGAGAGCATCGTTCATTAGCTCGTGGATAACGGCATGTTTATATGGTTCTGATTCTTTGAACTCTTGTGTGTACTTCTCCAGAACTGGCTCGTCGAAGAGGCTATCGCCGAAACAGCCGGAGATGTCGACGGGCTTGGACTCTATTGTCGCGGCGAGTTAGCCAAGCTCATTCTCACTTCCGGCCACCAACGTCGCCCAAGCTTCTCATCCACAGCTCAATTGCCAGGCGCAACAGATCTGAACAACAAAACATACCCTTGACCCTCTTAGCCTTCGCACTCTTCAGAATGCCATTCTTCGACGACTCTATCTCCTTCGACTTTCGTTTTCCCATCGTGAGTTGACGGATAGTTATGTTGGATGTGTGGACAAATAATCGTTCCACGCCGAAATTCTTGATGTGACCGTGTGGTTTCTGCCACTTGACCGCCTTGGGGCCCGATCTGATTGAGGATGGTGCAGCCCCGCAGTTGAGCTAAGGACAGGGGTGCTCCAATTTGATGTGCCACCCTTAAATTATTTTGGGATTGAAGCTTTGGGGTGGCACGTTGAATACGCGCAAACCTCCTTCATGCTTGGCTTAGAGTAGCCAATCCTCTTCTCTATCAGCACATAAAAAAAGGCGTAAAAGGCGCGACACGTGGCCTGGATATGAGTTTCTAGAGGCAAAAAATACCAAAGGTTCTCAAGCATGGGATTCCGCGGAGCAAAGCAGTTCGCATGGATAAATGCAAATACAGTAAGATCGGTGAGATGTTGAGCAGAGCTTCAAATCGATTGGCCCGCTTGCGATGGAAGGTACATTCAGAGTAAGTGGAGTAGCTATAGGTAGCGGAGAGTAAAGGGTAAATACAGCCCTCTTTCCCCCTCATTAAGCCGTAGTAATCATCATCCCTTCATCTTCATCTCATCACAAGCTCCACCTCTTTAGCCCACCACGGACTGGACACTTATTTCCATCCTTCTCTTCTGTGCAACCATCTCCATCTCAAACCTATCCGTCAAATACATCAATAGCTACACCCCCTCCACAATGGCTACCTCCACCGAAACAAAAATCTACACAGGCAACTGCCACTGCGGCGCCTTCAAATTCCACGTCACCCTCCCCGAGCTCAAAGATGCACCAACATGCAACTGCTCCATATGCTTCCGCAAAGGCTACATGTTCGCTGAGCCCAAGCCCGGCCCATTCATTGTTGAGCGCGGCGAGCGGAGTCTTAGCAGGTATTTGTTTGGAAACAGGATGTGGGCGCATGATTTTTGTGCGAAGTGTGGGACGACGTGCTATATAAGGAATCTGGGGGATGATACACAGGATATCGAGGTGGGTATCAATGTGAATTGTTTAAATGATTTGGACGTGAAGGGGCTCAAGACCTCGGCCACGTGAGTAGCATCCTCACCAGCCGATTTGTAGGATAGGGAAAACAGGCACTGACAATAGCAGCATGGACGGCAAAACCTATGGCAAGCCATTCCAGCCGCAGCCACCGATCGAGGCACCTCAGATCGAGGACAAGGAGGGCTGGAAGACTTACAACGGGCAATGCCACTGCGGCAAAGTCCAGTACTCCCTCAAGGCCGATCTCGAGAAAGAGGATGTCGTCGTCGACAACTGCAGTATCTGCAACCGCAATGCTTATGTCTTGGCTTATATCCCCTACAATCGAATCAACTTCAAGGGCCTGGACGAGGAGACCACCAACTACACAGGCGTCGGCTCCGGCAACGCCAAACATCGTTTCTGCAGTACCTGCTCGGTGCCAGTGTGCCTCGACACGCGTGGCACTGAACTGCCGGAAGAGGTGAAGAAGAACATGTCTGCCGACATTCTTGCCAAAATCAAGAACTGTCCGATTAATTTGAGGCTCATTGAGGGATTTGAGGAGCTGCTGAAGGAGGGCAAGGTGAACGTGAAGAATGCGAATGTGGGGACGGAGGGGTATATTGTTGCCTAAGTGCAGATGATGAAGTGAGAGCAGAAAGAGTCATAAATGACAAGGTGTGGATGTGGAGGAAGCTAGTTTACTTCATTTACGTCGAAACACTTCAAGCGCAGTCGGGATTATTAAATGATTGCAGTTGATTCATTACTCAATAGTCTAATCTATGAGTGCCATATCCATGCCATGTCGTCTATCCACAGAAATCAAAATGGTATATCCATGCCGCTACGCCGTCGCTAGTGTCGCTGATAAGGAAATGAAATCGTGATGGGGTTCATAATACAAGGTGCTAGAAAAACGCCGAAAACAATAAGGGGAATTGCGAAGGAGGAGTCGTTGATGGATGCGAATCACTGATCAGGCCGAAGACAACGGGCGTAAACGTAAATGACTCGAAGCCGAGGCCAAAGCAACTTACTTCTTCGAACTCCTCTTGCCATCCTTGCTCTTCGACTTCTGACGCGATTTGCTACCGCCACCGTTGCTGCCACTAGATCCTGGACGAGCAGTGCCGTTGCCACCGGCAGTGAAGACACCACTCGTATTGGCAGTTGGCGCGGTAATGCCATCACCGATTCCTGGAACACCGCTGATGATAGACATATCGGCCGCAAGGACCGCTGGCTGCGATGGTGGCAGGTTTACAAGAAGGTCGTTGTGAATGGAGTCAAGTGGCTGACCGACGACACCATATTTTGCGAAGTTGATATCGGGTGTCTTGCTGACGACCTGTGGTGTCGGAAAATAGAGGCCATCAAACTTGGACTTCTCGGCATCAACAGTCGCAGTTTGTGCCAATGTCTCCCCGTCATCGTCATCTGAATCAACCATCGTCTCATCAGGATCTCCATCCGCAGCAGCGGTGGCAGCGTGACGAGTCTGCTCAGCCCTCAAGTTGGCGATGGCAGCGATACGATCAGCCTCCTTGGCAGGGAGAGCGTCGCCGCCGTTGATGATGTGCTCGTGTTGGGTTCTGAAGGCGTCGCACTGAGCTTGGGTGAGAGAGGAATTCCTTGGGGTAATTAATCCATTGGCAATAGCGTCCAAGAAGCCCATTTTGTCGGCTGAAGCAGCGGCCTTCATTTTCGCTAACATGTGGATGTCTGCGAGAGCACGTCTTTCTTGGTTGAGAAGAATGCCGATGTTCGCGCCGACCGCAGTGACGTCTTCGTTGCTGTCATAGTCGATAGTTTCCGGGTCGGCGCGCGGTGCTTCGATGAAGAGGGTATTGCGCTGGTTCGAGTGTTGGTAGGTGGTGAATTGTGAGGATGTGGTCGGTGTTGGTGAGGTATTGAATGTGGAGCGATCAAAGGATTGGTCTGTTGGCGACAGCGGAGAAAAAGGTGGCGGAGAAGGAGGCATCGGGATTCGCATCTCGGCATCCACACGAGCTTGGATAGCGGGATCTTCGAACTTTAATGGATCTGTAACGTCTTTCATAACATCATTTTCTTTCTTGAAAGAAACCTTTTTAAAGCCCTCCACATCGAAAGTTGCCGTGAAAGGCGAAGTCATGATGGAGTTTGGCGTAGAATGCGATTAATGTTGAGCTGTAAGTTCGTTGCGAATTTGAGCCAAGCGATCACGGGCTATTCTTGGTGCGTCGGCTCTGCGTTCGCTGGGAATTTGAGCCAAGAGAAACCGGGCTACGAGTGTTCTTGTTGCGTTTGCTCTGCGCTCGTTGTCAATTTGAGCCAAGGCAGTAGGGCTATTTTTCTCAAGTTGGCTCTACGTTCGTTGCGAATCTGAGCCACGGCCTGATGGCACACTCTTCTTACGACAGCACGATGCCTATCTCCAGTAATAAGCGCGAGACGGCGGTCAAAGTTGGTGTTGAAGTAAACTGTCCTTTTATTAGCAATGGATCGCAACAATGGGCAGGGCGCTAACAACATCAGGGCTTCGGCGACCACGAAAGTATCTACGGTTGAGAGAAGGAGGGTCGACAGACCTGGTTGATAAATGGCAACAGCAGCGTTTGCGTTGTGAGCCTGAGCGGCGGCGGTGGCAATTGGGTTGACGTTGGCGAATGCGACCTGGTTCGCGACGACACCTTGATGGACTTACGCGTTGACAGCGGCCGCGCGTGGAGCGATAACTGGTGCGGGAATGGCAACAGGGGCGAATTTAGTAGCTGGAGTGGCAACAGTAGTTGGGGCGGCAATAGCAGCTGGCGCGGGGAAAGCAACTGGGGGAGCAAAACGAACTAGTCAGGCGTAAGCGACTGGTGCGGCTTGAGCTTGTGAGCGTGGTGTGGGATAGCAGCTTGCTGGAGAGGAGGTATCGGTAAGTTGGAATGGACCGCGTCGCAAGGAGGAAGCCGGAAAGCGATGCAACGAGCGCAGCGAGTTATGTTCTTGATATAGCTTTGTGTATTCTGTTCCAGTACCTAACAATAGTGCGTCTTTCTTCGCTTCGTACAGTTCCTACAAGGAATGGATGCAAGATGTCCGTGGGTCGCGAACGAGGTTATGGCCTGCCCAGTCGGGTTTTGTCCTAGAGGGCATCCCTCTGTATCTCAATCAGGACTTAAAGCGGCATGCCAAGGGATGTGAGGAGAAATGGCGGGCCGACCATAAGATACGGATCGCGAGATTCGATCTGGAGGCTCACCGATTCGCCGCCCCATTGTCCGGAGTGTCCGGTTAGCATTCTTTTAAACAACGCCGCAAGTCACGTGCAAATCACCAAGCTCTCTTCAGCTTCAGCTGAAACGATTGGAGATTTGGCGCACTGGCCACGTGTAACTACAGTAATGCAGGAAAGCTCACAGTTGAGCTGTCATATGTTAAAGCAAGGAGGGGCTTTGAATGGACGACGCCACGGCACTTGAGCCATTCTGTGCAGAATCTCAGTTGCCAATGGCACCACATTACCCAAGCGCTGAACCACTGTGCTCAGACCCTGCGATGTTGTCCCTTCGGTGGTTGTATTCTTCGTGCAACTGGATCTTTAGGAAAATCGGCTGCTCGTAAAAGCATTCCTTATTGTGGAGACCTAGCTCCAAATATCATCACGTCTCAAATTTCCAGTTTCCTCTTTAGTGTTTCATTTCCTTCTTCTTCTTTACGTAATTAAATATCGGTTACAGCTCCGTACAGGGCAGCGAGAATATCTGTGCTCGGGCCTCGTCTGGCACTTCCCTAAACACCTCAGTAGGCAGCATTTTCCAAGGCTAACACGCGCCCGGGCAGCACAGATTGGCGGAAATCTGGTCCATATTTGTGCGGAGGAGCCAGTGGATAGCCGGCGGGGATTCGCTAGTGCATGCGAGGGACATCCCAGTTGGAAACTCCATCTCTATCGGCCAGCGCGGGCTTCGCTTTCCCCATGTTCTCGCACACCACCTTTCTGTTCTTCCCGTGTGGCACGTCTTTTCCACGCGGACGACACACAGCCCACCACGTTTCTCGCACATGAGATGACCTCTCCCTTGGTGAGTCGCGGAGCTATCGGTTTGACGAGGCAAGCGCTCTGTACCTAAGTAGCTGCCAATTTCCTCGCTAACTCCGAGCCTCTCTGCTCTTGCCTCCCACCAAACGTCGTCGCATCTTCAGAAGACTTTTCAACTTCGCTTGTCATTACTGTTCCTTCCCCGTCCGACTTTCATAGCTGCTATTTGCCGGAGTTCTCCTGTCCAATCAGTCATTTTAACGAGGCTCTATTCAGAGACCTGGGGCTTGTCCTGCAGTGGTCGCCGCCATAAGTCGATTACCTTTGTATTACACGGAGACAGCTTCAAAAACGATAACAGTTGGCACTTCCACCATTGGAGTGTATCTGCCACAGTTACGGAGACGCGAGCTTCAGCATCCGGGAGCGCCAACTCAATACGGCCAAGCTGATGGAGCTGATGGATACAACAACCGGTTGACCGCGCAGTATCAACACATCCGTCAGCAACATTTTCGTCCGATTATACACTACGGAGCAAACCGGCCGCTTCCAAACTCCGAATACCTGTTCCGTGTTTTCAAGTGGCAGACCAATATCCAATCTCGCCAGAGGCGTTCCCCGAAACTATTCTGGTCCGAATCGAATTACCGGGGCACACATATCACGAAGCCGCATCCAATTCATTCTGTCCGAAGGCATTGTCGTTTTATCGACTACCTCGCCTCGACAACCACAGCATTGAATATCTATAGACTGGTGGATGTTAGTGGCTGCTATCTTCATTCCCATACTGTTGATTGTTGAAGATGCTGACTGGCTAGACGTCCACAAGTTTAGGATTAGCCACCTATACATACGCTCTCTTGTATAAATCGCCCAGAAAACCTGGCCCTCTGAGTAGTCTGCTCCACATCACGCCAGTATTGTCTGTTCGGCAACTTGAGAGCAGGCCGCCATCCGTTCAATCGCAAGCACATCGAGGCATGTCAAGATGAATGAGCAAGACCCGTTCGCCTTCTACTCTTTTTTCGAAAAGCAAGCTACTATTCTTGAGGAGCCAGTCGACTACAATCAGACACAGACCATAACCAGATCGACGGTAAAGGCAATTGGCAGGGGCCAGAAAGAGAACAGATATTGTAAAGATATGGATGGGCGAGAGAGGACCACCAACAAACGTATGGAGATGAATTACAACGCCGCAAAGCAAAACAATAGAAGAGCTGGGGTTGTGTCAGAGAGTGATGAAGAGGACATTGTCGTGTACCGGGATGGAGGTTTACAGACTACACCACCCAACGAACAAAGGCCACAGCCAATAAAGACCCCAGTCCACCGACCGCACAGCTCAAGTAATAAAAGCCCAGCAGACACCCTCGCAGGCAATGGAAAGCAAGTAACAACACCACTTTCTCGCATAAAGACCGCCAAGTCCACAGCACGAACATTAGAATCATCGTCCTCGAAAGAAGACGATCGAGGGCAAGCAGCCTCATCGCCCACAAAACAGCCGGGAGAGAGCAAGAAATCATGGGGGAAGCGAGCTTTAGCACGGACCAAGGACGTCCTTTCTATCACGGCGAAAGAGCCTAGCACTATGGCATTTGAGGAGTTCCGGCAGAGAGAGTTTAAAAAAGCTGGCGTGAAACCCGGCGACAATGCGGCAGCAAAACTCCATGTCTCGAGTCAGAAATTACCTCCTGAGGCACCGAATCCAAAATCTAAAGATCCGCCTCCATTGAGTAAGAGCACGACGGATACCAACACGGAGAGAAACAAGAACGCGGGGAAGGTCTATAGTGGTGGGAGCAAAAGTAGCACTGCGACACTTGGTGGTCCACGCTCACGGCCTGGTGGAAGTAATGGAGCACCCAGCATTGCATCGAGTGGTAGCCGGGACAGTAGTGTCTTTTTGAGTGGCGGTGGGAGCTCCAATAGTAGGGTTAGCTTTGGTAGTGCGAATGGTCTCGGGTTACCGCCGGATTCTGGCAATGGTAGGCTTATGCATAGCCAGATGGATGGTGCGCCGAGGAGGGCTGTGCCTGCTGGGACGCCGGGAAGTGCTGGGAGCGCTGTGAGTGGGAAGTTGACGTTGAATAAGAAGCAGAAGGAGGCGGCTATTGATGACAGGTGGTGAGCTGGTAGATAATGTACAGGGCGCAAGCGGGTGACATGAGATCTTGGGCGTTTAGGGCATTGCGAGAAGTAAGAGTGCTAATGATACCATTCTGGCATTACTCCTGTTTTTGAGCCCATAGCGAGGAGTCAGGTGTGAAATATCTATTACGATAATAACTAGGAAGGATAATATGATTGATCAGCTTTCTAGAACATCGGCAAGATCGGTTTGTGTTCTTGCCTTTGCTAGTCCTGCGCATAGAAAGATGGCTGGGAGACTACTGCACGGATATGCGCCCTTGCGTCCGCTCTCTTGTTGTGTGCTTCTAGATGCGTTTCGAGAGCTATATGTCTCACTTTTGATGCGCGGCAAAGTTTGCACAGTGCAGCCTTCAGGCTTTTGAGCCACGGATTGCCGTATCCATTTAATACCGTGTTATATTGACCTTCATTTGAGTACCGCCAGTATCGTACTGATATATTGATCGTTATCACTTACAGCATAAGTCTGTGCTCTCTCTTAGCGGCCGATAGAAATTGTGACTTCGAATGGCTTAAATCGGTGGATCTTTCCCAAGAGCCGAGGCAACCTTGGGGCACTCTAGGCACGACAGGTACCCAGCCACTATTGGCACCCCTTTATCCACTAAACATGGGCGGTTCCTGAGATGCAGTATGATCACGGTGAATCGTTCTTACGAGCCGAGGTCAAAGAGAGACATCAATCACCCACTTAAAGCGCGTGTAACTCGGCGGTCCAAATTTCGAGATCACGACCCTGGCGCGTGTTCAGAAAGCACTTAACGCGACAAAAGGGTGCCCGTGACCACCGTGGAAGTCTAAAGGCTTTTTAAGTTGCGAGTGACGTGGTTATCGATCTTAGAAATAGAAAGGGAACTACAATAGAAGGCAGGACGGTACCTTGTGTGTATTTTCAGCTTCTGGCGTCCTGATCTGTCACTTTTGCCAAATGGTCGCTAATCGCGAGGCGCATTGACAGGGCAACCACCACGGCTTTGACGTGAGGCTGCTTAACTGCCTACCACCCTTCACTTGCCTTTCTGGGAAATCCTATAGACGAATATAACGAATAAAACGAATACATACCTGCCAATGTGCGGCGCATCTGCCTGTAGCCTGTGCCGATCTTAGGTCCCTTGCTCTACCTCAACCGAGTAGCTGCGCGCAGCGATACGACAGCCTTCACTTTGCTTCTTGACAACGATAAGAGCCACATAATATAGGGAGAGGCTACCATAGTCCCGCGTATAGCTGCTGTGAACATCTTACCAGCTGCCAAACTGCCGCGGAGTTCCCTCCTGGCGCTGTAGCAGCAAGTGGCCGGCGTAAACGGCGTTCCCCAGGTCTCCATCGCCGCGGTTACCATCTTGTAAGCAGCACCGCGTACACGTAGCAGCTCTCTTGATTCCGCAGAGCTCCTCTGTGATCCGCAGAGGGCTTTAAGACCACCCATACCACGCGCATAATAGCCGAACGCCGTTCTCCGTTGAGGACTGTCCTGCCGTCACCGTCGAGCCCGAGCCCTGTCACCTCTTGACCTCAATCTTCAAACACGAACCCATACACTCCATCAGACGACACACATATCCCCTCCACCATACCTGTCAAAGTTCCTTCTTTACAGCGACAGCTGAAATATCCAATACTGAACACCATCATACCCATCTCAATCCTCTCCATCCTTGAACCGTCAAGATGGAGGAGGAGGCCACCCAACCTGGTACATTATCCCACTCTTTTAATACCGTCTCATCTTTCTTTTCACTGACCATTTTGGTTGCCCTCTCTTGCGTCCCTCTCGGCTGCCCCTCCAAGCACTTCGACGAAGACTTTGACATGCTAACTCCTACCCCCATAGCTACCCAGCAGTTCATGGATCCGCGTCGCAACGGCGAAGCAACATCTGACCTCTCCGACGCCGACCTGTGCGACATCCTCTGCATCCTCCACCCAGCATCTGCCTCCTCTGTCGCAGTCTGCGCTGCCATCGCCGAAGCTTCGCCAGATAACACCGTCTCCCGCGCTTCAATCCCAATCCGTGTTCGCGGAGCCACTCCAGGCACCGAGAATGCAATCAACACGCAGCACCTCAATGGTACAATGGACCAAGCCGAACGCGGTATCGTTTCCAGAGACATTGCCCTCAGACTCAGTGCCGATTTGAAGGATCCATTGGCTGGTTACACTTTCGGTCGTAACCCAGAGCGCTGTGATTTCGTTATCAACCCACCGAGCACGGATGGCTCGAAACGCATCTCAAATATCCATTTCCGTATCTGGTTCACCGAGCAGTCGAATGTCATCATGCTCGAGGACCAGTCCACGAACGGCACCTGGGTTGAGGGCAAGTTGTTAAGAGCTAAGCATAAGGAGAGTGGTGGTCTCTACAGACATATTCTGGTTCAGGGAACTTTGATCCGTCTTCAGATGATTGCTGGGAGAGACGATGATCTGAAGTTTGTAGTGAGAATCCCGAGCAGAGAGACTGGTAGCCTGTCTCAGGGTCTTGATGAGATCTGGGAGAGGAATGTCCAGGCGTGGTTTGAGAACTTGCGTCGTGTGAGACACGGGCGTGAGGAGGAGGCCAGGAAGAAGGAGGGTCGTGCGACTGGTCAGACTGTAAGTTGCCCTTGGTCTTGTATATGTGCTAGCGACGTGAACTGACATTGTGTAGCCGGACATCTTTGCTAGTAACCAGAATTTGAACGACTCGGTGCTCAGCCGTAGACCAAAGGAGTGGAAGGGCGGCGCCAAGTACAACAAGGGCCAGATGATCGGCAAAGGCGCTTTTGCAGCTGTCTATATGTTGACTGACAAATTTGACGGCACCCAGTATGCGGCCAAGGAGATCTTGAAGAGGCAGTTCGTCAAGAACGGAATCGTGAATCCGAAGATTGAGCATGAGATGAATATTATGAAGCAGATTCATCATGTACGTGTCCCGATTTCGAGGTCTTTTGCAATGAAATCCGTGCTAACAAAACCTAGGACAACATTGTCAGATTCATTGAGCATATCAACTGGGTGGATCACCTTTATATCATCATGGACTACATCCCATGCGGAAGCCTCACCACTCTCATTGATGGGCGCGGGCCACTGCCAGAGCTGGCCGCAAAGATTTTCGCCCACCAGATGCTCGATGCACTCAAGTACCTTCATGGAATTGGTATCACCCACCGTGATATCAAGCCAGATAACATCCTGGTCCAGAGCTGGTCGCCAAATCTCCATGTGAAGCTCACTGACTTTGGTCTCTCTAAGCGCATCTTGCCGGAAGAGGACACCTTCCTGCGCACCTTCTGTGGCACAATCCTGTATTGTGCTCCAGAGGTATATCCAGACTATTACAACTATGGGCCAGCAATCTTCCGCGAGACGCAGAAGAAGGACCGTAGATCGAACAGATATGACAACCTCGTTGATATCTGGTCTCTGGGAGGAGTCATCTTCTACTCAATCACCAAGCAGCCACCATGGCCAGCGACTGAGGTCTCCATTCCGCAGATGTTGCATAATGTTATGACCATGCACTTGGAGACGAGGCCGTTGTACCATGAGGGACTCTCTCAGGACGGTGTCGAGTTTATTAGAGGCATGTTGTCGAATACTCCACAGAAGCGTGCTGAACTTGCTACTATTGCTAAGTTGGAGGCACATCCATGGTTGACCGGCCGTCGTGCTGATGAGAGCATCGAGTCCGCGGACACTGATATCCAGCCTGGACGTAGAGCTATCTTTGATGGCCAAGATACGCCAATGACCGACGTTGATGCTGAGGATTCTGGTCAATATTCGGAGGTTGGGCTTGAGCAATCTGCTTCTCAATTGAGCATTTATGACCAAGGTGGAGCAACGGGCGAGGAGTCGGATGAAGTGGACTTGGTCGCGAACACGCGTGGCCCACGTCAACTCCGCCGTGGCTCGGAAGCTCCCGATTCTCAGGCGGGCGATAGCTCCTTTGAGCACGAGTCTTTTGATTTTGCGGCCCACGTTCAGAATCGTCAAAGTCAAGCCGCAACTCGTCAAGCCGCTTATCCAATCTCGCCAGCACAGCCGCCGTCGCGCTTATTTGGCGAGGTTCCAGGAGCCGTGACAAACACCAACTCTCCAACTCCAGCCGTCTTTATCAGAAAACCACGGCAAGCACAAATCCTGAGACGCGACTTCAATTTCCAGAACGAGAATCGCAACCCATCTGGGTTCTTGACGTCTTCGATCATGAACGAGCCAAATGGAGGCGGCCCAGTTACAAACGACTCCTCGGCCGCTTCGTTACACGAAGATCAGGTTCATGCGCAATCTGTTCAGCAATCGCCGGCAATTAATAGGCAATCTGTTCAGCAGTCGCAGGCAATTGATAGTCAGCGTGGACACGCTCCCTCTCTGTTGGGCGCTGAGTCTTTGGTTCAAGAGATGGCTCTCACATCTGCGTCTGCAACTGCAGGCCAGCCAGCGGGCGCCACCGCGCCTCTCTTTGGCAATGGAGGCACAGGAGCCAGCTTACGCCGTCCACGCGAGGCTGATGATCACGAAGACGGACGCCCAGAGGCAAAGAGGCACCACAGTGTCGTTCTCGCCAACGCTGCTGGCGAATCCGACGTCGCAGCTACCGAGAATGCCATTATCCGCAATGTCCCACTCATAGAACCAAATGTGTTCTTTGATCCAGAGGACCGCAGAACGCATCATCTGAACTACCCGCCAATGACGCAGCAGGAACATGATGAGATGGTCTTGCTTGCTCGCACTCAGGGTGAGGAGTTCAAGCACGGTGGCAAGTTGTTCGATACGCTTGTCAAGGAGAACCAGGAGGGCAATGTCAGCCATGACGAGGGTGAACGCGCCGCTACTGAGGCAGGTGTCTCCACTGCACCAGGTCCAACGTCCGAACGCAAGGAGCTCGAGCTCAAGGAGGGTCTCGCCCTCGAACTCTCGGAACTCCCATTCGGCGGCAAGTACGGCGGCTGGCTCAACGGCGTTCCAACCAAGGAGATCGCAAAGTACTTTCCAGAGTGGAAGCACTACCACGGCAACCTTGGCCCAATCCCTGGTCATGCCCTCCAAACCGCCAACGCTGCCGGTAACGACGGCTTCCAGGCTCCACGCCGCATCCTCGCTAAGCTGATCTCAACCCCCGACTCTGTCCTCTCTACCATCAACATCCCTACTACCGAGGCCCTTACTACATGGGGCAGAGGCTACAACAACACCATCCGCTACCTCAACGGCAACGAGGACCGCGTCCCAAAGAACGCAATCAAGATCGTTCTCTGGGCTCCAGGCCTTCAGCCGGGCGCGGAGGTCCCAGCCACCGCCGAGGCGGCCAAGGACCACCGCTTCTTCATCGCCACCAAGGCTACTCATGGAATCAAGGTCAACAATGTGCCGATCTTGTCTAACAAGCCGAATGAGCCACAGAAGGAGGTGTGCCTCTATTGGGGCGAGCTCCGCCATGGGGATGTCATTGAGGCGTGGTGCCACCTTGTTAACCGCCGCAATGTTGTCAGAATCCGCTTTGAGTGCTTCTGGGGAGGTAGCAAGGAGGAGCGCAAACCGGGCCAGTTCTTCGATGTGCTTGAGACTGGGACTAAGCAGCAGGCACTCGATAGATTCTGTCAGTGGGAGGAGAGCAGGATCATGAAGGAGAGGTATGAGAGGTATGAGAGGGAGGTCAAGGAGAAGGAGGAGAGGACCGCTGCTAGAGCCGCCGCCGCCGCCGATGATACGACTGGCACCGGTGCGGGCGAGGCTCACTCCGCAGGCTCCAGCCAGACGGATGACGATAACCTCGACGCGACTCGTGCTAATGGTCCGGCGTCCTTTACTCTTTCTGAGGGAGGTACCGTCATGTCTCGTGGCGGCACCCGTGCCATTACTCCTGGTGACTCCATTGAGTAAATCTCTTGACAACCTTTACGATTTCACGACAAGGCTATGTACCAATGCTTTCATGCGGCGGATTTCTCATCGACACCTATAATTAACCTCACGGACGGGATGTACGATCGATTGATTCACTTCCATTGATTTATGGAGTTCGGCACAGGCATCATCATTTGCTCTTTGGGGAGTTGACCGAGGATACCACTTGCTTTACATCATGGCACTAGATATTGGCTGGGATTTGCCTTGATTTGGGACAGATGAGAGCGATGGGTTACTTGATATGGATACCTGCGATAGGGGGCAGAGTAGCGAATTGATGAGAGCGATGGTTTACTTGACATGGATACCTGCGACAGGGCGCAAAGTAGCGAAGTGATGAGATATGGGGGGCCAGAATGGTTAAGTAGACAAGATCGACCCTGATCCAGCCTTGTCCAAGGACGGGGTGGAAGCAGATGACAATTACGGCTGCGAGATGCTCGAGGTAGACTCTGAATGAAGAAGACTTGAATGAATAAATCTGCCTGATGGCTTTGGTGTGGTTCTGAAACCGAGATTGGGCTCGATATCATGATTAGAACCCGCAAAGAACCATGTCTTAACAAATTCAAGAACTGTAATCCAAGCTAGGGTATGACTTTGAAAGTTCGTAGGGGGTTCGAAGCAATATAAACTAGTGGTCTATGGTATAATCAAAGTCGCGTTGTGCTGTTGTGCTGTTGTGCTGTCGAAGGATGTCTAGTTATGAAGAGTAAACACGTTTGCCACGGAGTACACATTTCTATTTCTTATCCGGCATCAGGGGTGAAGAGCAGAACTTCATGGCTTCATGGACACCCCGACAGAGTAGACCCGGGTCGTTTCGCCAAGGACACGCGGGATCTGAGACTTTCAGGGTCGGTGGTGTAGCTGGCGATGTGAGACATGGGACGAGGCGGTAAGGGTATCACGTCCAACTTGTGTAAAGATCGAGATCGAGACCGACAACCGGGGGGTAAGATGCGGCTGAGATGCCTCCGTAGAATGCACAGGCATTGGCAGGAACGCAACAAGACCGAGGTTTGCATACTGTGAATGGCTGGATGGCTCGAGGGCTCAGCTTAGCTAAGCCATACAAGCGGGCCGAATTAGAGACCAGACTTGGGAGAGTTGTGTACACTCCACGGCAGCATTCTTTTCATGCTCGCAGTAAACAATAACAGACCATATACACCACTATGGAGCATCAAAAGAGCTCTTCATTCTCCCCGCCTCGTCGGCTCATCTCGGGAAAACCCCTAGCCGCCGTGTTTCAGGCCGAGGACGTGCCGCTAACGCACCGTTGCTGACGTGCGTGCGTAGATGCCAAGCGGTAGGCAGAAGAATCCAAAGAGCATTCAACTTGCCGGCAACGGGCATGTCAGAGATATATTAAGGACTCTTCATGGAAGGCCGAATGCTTGCATCGAAGTTTCAAGCCGAAGCCGACGGGTGACGACATTCAGTCCGCACGCATCGGAGTGACGGCAGATTGAGCTGCACGTTTAAAGCTGGAGTTGATGATAGTAGGAGGGGAGGTGATAGTAGGAGGGGAGGTGATAGTAGGAGGGGAGGGAAGTGAGAGGGGAG
>RCNJ01000120.1_pt1 | contig 68208 bp, 58 predicted proteins | sample 2041171 | NCBI WGS metagenome assembly RCNJ01 (sample SAMN09708213, study PRJNA481090) | feces metagenome | biome: feces | host: Pygoscelis adeliae | place: Antarctica: Rookery Lake | collected 2010-03-01 | reverse complement strand
CGTGTCGAGCTGTTAGAACAGCAGCGAGACATGCTCTGACAACAGAACAAGACGTGTTTGAGTAAGGTAAAGACGCCTAGACTCAACAGTTCTATTAATTTCATTTCATTGTGGTCTACGAATTCTAAAGGAGGGTATGACTCGAGAAAAGTGCGCAGTTCGGTGATATGCGCAACTCCGTGATGAAGCACGTTACTTGTTGGGAACGCTAAAGACACCTATGAAGAGTTGAGAGTTTTAGTTCCCCTTTGGTGGCTGCGAATTTGTAGTGCTCTATTTGAATGCTCAACAGTGATCAACGGCTTCGCTTTCGCTGCCTATTACGAAGCTACTTTCGACGCTATCTCGAACATCTTTGGCGCCCCTGTTATTCTCTTTATGGTTCCCGTGATCTCTGTGTTCAATCTGCCCTTCAGTAGGCTTCCTGCTATCTCTCTTTTCGTCCTGTGCTGAACCACCTCCTATGGAACCAAGCTCCTTAAGCCACTGAGCGTCGGCGGGAAGTTCAAGGCTGGGGCTTCTACTATGATTGCTCCGGCTGTGGCTCGTACTCGGGAAAGATTCGCTCTTACGCCTTCCCATATTCCTCTCCGTCGACATCCTCTCACTCTCCCTAGACGAACTCTTGGAATACACAGGATACGACACCCTCCTCCTAGTCCTTCCTCTCTCTGGCCCCTCGTCAAGAAACGACACCCGGCGCCGACATTGTAGAACTCCGTCTTCATCATCATATTGCTCCCACCAATACCGCTCCTCGCCCTCTCTACGCGTCCTCTTCTTCCCGTTCAACCGGCTCTGTTCCCTCCTCAAATCCAGAGTCTCCTGCAACTCCAGATCCCCCAACTGCTTCGCAAGTCGTTCCATAACATCATCAGGATCACTGTCCCCGCCGTTTTTCCTCCTCCTCTTAATCTCTCGCAGCTTAAAACTCCCCCAAAAAAAACCATCGCTGCCTGGAATATGGTGCCAGGGCTTTTCAATAATCGAAAACAACAAACAGTCCACGCCAGCCTGGATGCTCACTGTAACCCTAACGAATGCGCCCAATACCCATGAAGGGTCGGCGTATTAATCTGCGTGGTTCTTCACAATCATACTCACGAAGGGACAGATCCAGAGTATCAGATAAACAGCAGGGTAGACAAAAAGATACCGTAGCTGTCGCGTCATCCGTTCGTGCTGCGCCATAATAACGTTTTTCTCCACCATGTGTGGCACGTCGTTGATCGTGTCTGTTTGATTTAGCACACTTGATGCGTTGGACGAGATACTCGTTATGCTGCTTATGCTCCGTACACTGTCTCCCACTGAGTCCCTCCTCGGGTGCGCCCTCTCCATCCCCGTCTCTGTGCCAGGAAGAGACAACGAATCAGCTCTCTTTATTACACTCGGAGTCCCTGACCGCCAATGGCTGTGTAGGCCGATAGACTGCGGACGGCGTAAAGACAGGTCGAGCGTACTCCATAGATGGCGATGTCGCTCTTCCTCCTCATGTTGCTGTTCTGAAGGTAGCAGGTTGGCCCTGGCACTAGCAAAGTCCCGGGTGATTATGGGTACGTCTGGGTTTCTGTGCGATGAGTCGGCCATGATCTGGATACGTCGCAGGGGTGCTTGGAATTTGTCCCAGACTTTGTGGTGTGGTAAGTCGTTACAGGGATGCAGGTTTTCTTGTGGTGCAGGTGCTTCAGTCGATGGATTTACGAAGTCGGTTGCTGTTACAGGTGCACTCTGGGTATGGGTAGCATTCGTTTGTGTGCCCTGTTCGGGGACGGAATCGTCAGTTTTGGGGTCTTTTCGCAAATCTTCTATATTTTGTTCTTGGATCCCAAAGCCTCCTGGTAACTCTGGATCATGACCCCACGCGTGCGTGACCTCCAAGACCAAACTGCTATCCAGCGCTGCCCTAGATCGCGAAGAATATGGACTGAACGACGGCTCCCTCCTCAGTCTGCTCCCTATCTTACTTCGCAGCCCTCTGCTAAAGTTGCGCATCTCGGTCTCAGTCACCGGATTGCGCTCTTGCTGCTCCAAGTTCCGTCTCCTCCTGTCTCGCGGTTTCCAAAATAAGCTTTTGAACCACTCTACCCACCCTTCTCTCACCCTGGTCTGTGTCCGCTGCAGTCCGAACATTTCCCTCTGATGCTTTCGGCTCTTAGCTTTGGCCCAAAAGTATATGCCCAAGTACACGACTACGATAGTGATGAAGACCAGATATCTCGGGATCCAAGTCAAATTTATGTATGTGGCCGGTCGACTGGGGATATAACATATGCTGCCTTGGGCCGTATAGCCTCCATAACCCGGTCTCGCGAAAGCGATCGCAGCAATAGAGACAGGGAAGATGACCCAGAAACTGAAAGCCCAGTAGCGGTAGGGATACAAACCGCCTTGGACATGATGTTTGTTCTTGGTCCATACGGAGAGGGCGGAATGGAGGGCTATGAGGAGGATAGCTACGTCTACGAAGGTCAGTGAAGAACCCAACAGGTGGCCATCTTGAATAAAATGACAGAAGGAGGGGAAATGAACCAGCGCCCTCCGTCCCAAGACTGACACAAAACCCGGAAATCTGACAAAACGCACTCTCCGTCTTAACAGGGCCATGCACAAAATACTCTACGAGCGGGAACAGGAAATACCAAAATACTTTGACGGCATTACTAATGACCAGAATCATGATCAGGTCGTGTCGAAAGCGTCGACGCATGCGACTAAACCAATAAAGGGCAAGGACACTGGGCACGATGCTCAGGCCTGAGAAGACCATGGCTAGAATTCCGGTGCTGGTTGTCTCGTGGAGTTGGTTCGGGAGGTCTTCGAGCCCGCCTGTTGGGACGAGAACAGGGCTTTCGCGAGAGGTGGTACCTATTCCATCGTAGCCGCCGAGGACTTGTGTTGGGAGGTCGAGAGCTGTGGTTGATGCATCGCTTGTTATGGCTGGTAGTATTGATGTGGTGAAGGACATATTGGCAAAGAGGGATTAAACTCTGTGTGCATTAATGACTGAAGTTGCTGGGTCTAGATTAGAGATATTAGTTGCTAAGTATAAGAAGTTTCAGGTCGGTTTTCACGCTCTCAAGGTGGCTGTCGCATCCCAGAGAATGTGTGGTGCTGTTGACGCGGTTAGCTTCAATCCATTCACCAGTGTAAACAACCATTTCGACGAACCTTATCTCAGAACATTCCCTCCCTCTGAAGAATCCGGCATATTGAGGGCCGACGATGCAGATTACATGTAGCGCTCGTTGCTGTAGAGGTATAAATAATAAACAAGCACTTTTGGGTCGCGGTACAGAAGCAAGAGAGCTCACTGCGTCGTGTATATTAGCAGGGCCAGCAATTGCGGTATCTTGCCAGCTGCGCGTCATTGACCGACTTATGCTTATCAGATGCTGTCAAGAACCAACCACAGCCAGCACCAAACTACGATATCCCTGACCACCATCACTCCACTGACAGCTGAGAAATCTGACAGTAAACTGCAAGGCTAATGCCACAAAACAAGAATAAACCAACTCATTTGACTTATATCATAGGCATTCTCCTCCCTCGGACCACCGACTCCTCATCTGGCTACTCACTTATCACAGAGCACTCGCCCTCAGTAACGGCGCAACCTGTTTCCGGCTATCCTTCGTACTCTTCTGCACCCACGCTCTCCTCCACTCATCATCCTCGACCTCACTGAGCCCAATATTCATCATCTCCAGTCCCAGGGGCCTCCAATTCTTCTCCTCGAACCTCTCCAGAGCTCTTCTCGCCATCTTGCCTCTCCCAAGTACAAACAACTCTCTCGCGAATTCTCCATTCACATCCGTGAAACTCGTCATAATAGCCGCTAAATGAAGATTACGCTCAGATGCAAAGCCATCCAGGTGGTCGCAGAAATTTTTGGTGCGGTATGCTTTGTTGATGATGAAGGAGAGGGGTTTTACGGTGGAAGATATGCCGATGTTGAGTTCTGAACTGTCTTTTGTGGTCTCGGTCCACATCTTGAAGTCCTTTCTAAGGATGTCGTAGATGCCGAGGTGGTCGATGTTTTCCTTGGCTTTGTTAATCTCCTCGTAATACGCTTGGCGATCGTATTTATCGTCCCCCACCGCCTTTAATATTTTCTCCAAGTACTCGACGGCCGCTGTATCGTTAGGTGTCACTTTGTGCTCGGATGTTAGGGCTTGGGTGTCGATGAGTATGGGTCCCAGACACAGGTAGGCCCAGTCTTTATGCCATACAACTCTGGCCGATGTATCCTCGCTAGGTGGCTCCTGAAGGGCTCGGCGGCTGTTGACGACTAGACTTGTGCAGCTACCACATCGCTCGATCTTCCTGGGCTCTGGCTTACAGTCCTCAGGCACCGACTTCTCGTCCTCATGATGATCTAGACAGCCCACTACACTGCTGGAATATATCTTGCCCAGCACACCAGTCAGACAGTTGTGGTCGAACAATATCCAACGGGTGTTGGATGCAGGAAGCTTGGTGGCGCACTCGTGCGGTGCGGGAAGATCGGAAAGAGTGATAAGGTCATAGTCCTTGATACCGCACCTCTTAAACACTGGCGCGAGCTCGGTGCGGAGGGCAACGTCGGCGAATGGGATGTTGCAGAGAGGTATGTGTATTATAGCAGGATTATGCGCATAGGTTCGGCAGTAGGCGTAGGCTATTGCGCCGCAGATGGAATCGACATCTGTCACGTGTCAGGTCACAGTCCGGGCACGAGGAGCTTTCAAGGGCTCGGAATCATGTTTATACCAGCAGATTCATTTCCGACGACAAAAGTTACAGGTTTGGACTCTTTTATGGCGTTCTGGAGTGTCGCCTTGGCCGTTCGCAGGAAGGTGGTGTAGGAGACTCTGGCGGGCGCCATCGTCGTGGTTCAGCGCAGAGAATATGTGGTACGGTGTCACTCTCTGCAGTAGAATGGTATAGTAAAAACAAATAAATATTGAAGGTATTAAAGGAGTCGTAGGTGGGCGACAAGGCTATAACATGAGGGAGTGTCGCGAATGCGCTGGCTAGACCCTGCAGGCATGGAAGGTGTTGCCAAGATCACGTTGCTGGGTCGACGACTCCATGCCAAGCAGCACCTGCAGGAGCACCAACGACATCCTTTGTCCCTCGGATGAAAGTCAAACATTCACTTATTCATGCTGAGCATATGTCATATCAAATTGTAAAGGAAATCGTTGTATTATTTGAAGACATGATGTAGGAGGATAATGACAAAAGTCGCGTTCAGCTGCCAGTTCAGGGCAAAACACTCCTACTTCACCTTCCTGCTACGTTTTTAAGCGATGGTCAAAATAAGAAATAATGTATGATAATGTTGCTCAGATTTATGTAGATTCTAATCTCCTATATTAATTGTGCTTTTGTTGCTTTATCTTTGTGGAATTTGCCGTCTAATTGATGAGATATAGGCCGAAGCACGACTTAAGCACAATTAGTATGAGAAACAGCCATTTTTGCCAAACGGTCTTAACTTTCAGACAAATATTAGGGGCCAATGAAGACATTTTAAATTTCTGATGCAACAGAAGAAAATATCAACATCCAATAAGAAACTTCGCCATACATTATTCTTCAAAAGCTGTTTCGGTTGTGTAGCTGGGATATGAAAGCAGGCAGTTATGCCCGATACGCATGGCTGCCCCGCGACTTTTGACATTATCCTTGTACTTTAGGTACTAACTTCAAAGCATAATCAGAATATGCTCAAATATTCCTTCGCTCCTCCTTGCGCCTAACGTGAACTCCAATCCCATGAATGCAGAAATGTAATCCAGTGATGTGTGAATAGTTGAGATCATGAAGCCTGGTTTGGGACCCAGGATCGCCAGCCATCGCTATAGACTCCAATCCTAGTGTCGATTCATACTTCGGCGCCAAAAACCCCAAAGCCATGTAAATGGCTGATGACTTGTCGAAGTAAAAATTCCAAAGGTCAATGTAAAGCCAAACTCCTGGGCAAACGACTTAGCATCCAGCACGGCCAAGGCGTCGTCGGTAAAGGGGGATGTCCATTCCCAACCTGGCCCCAGCCACGGCTCTCAGTTCCCTCAATATCCATGACCTCAAAGCCAATAAAGTTGCTGACCGTGGATCTAGTGGGCGTCAGATGACTCGATGATTGAATGGATATCGTATTGATTCCAACTTACCTGTGAAGGAAGTAAAAGTACCGAAAGACTGTATTCCAATAGAGAATCCGATGCTATGCCAAACGATAGCGATGAATGATGAGTTTTAAAACGTTGAGCCACAGTTGTGTCACAAAAAAGTCGATGGTCCGGGGGGGGCGCGTTAAATTGTGGCAGACAGCCCGAAGCTGACGGCGTGTCATCCCCACACTCCTTTCGGTTGCTGAGCCTTGAATCCAGAACCAAGCCTATACACTCCCAGAGCCAGCTAGCTGATTAACGAGACCAAGCCTGTCAGTGGTTAGGGTACAATCTATAGTAAATCCCCAGCCACACCCACGGCAACTCCGGTGTCCACGCCAGGCCTGCTCCGGTTCCGTGTATAACACTTATTCCAATCTCCATACCCACTCCTTCCGTCGATCGATGACCGTTTCTCTTCTCCATTTCGTGGGGAACAACCACATCTCTGAGTGGCTTCATCTGAGCCGCTTCTCCACCATCTTACTTGTATTTCGATGCATGTGGATCCTGCACTATCCTCATATACTGTCCCTTCTTATATGCAAATGCTTGCCATGACCGCACCACTCGTGAAGGCACACGCCTCATTGGCCGTCTGTGACCACCGACTATGCTGGGAACAGAGGAGCCCAGGCACAGGCTGGATGATTGTCGCTCGCGACCTCAATCATCTGAGGCGGTCAACTGGTTGAGTCTTCCGGAGCATCTCGAGCTCATGGCAGTCATGCACAGCCAGAGCTTCATGGGCAACGCCGATGATTACTTTGGTCAACCTGTAACGAATACTGTGCCAGGCAGCGTAGAGGAATGAGAGAATTAAAAAGCAAAGCGGAAGTTGCAGAGCCAACTGCGAAACATCAGAGCCCAATAGAGAAGTAAACCAAAGCGTCACAATCTACCTGGTACAGCACAGCTAACTCAAGCCTATTTTCACCGACCCAGGGTTTCCTCTTTGACACACTATGAGCCATGGAAGTCCAATTAAAGCAAACGCAGCAAGCACGTCAATGACGAGAGAATTATTGCAAATTGCTTATTTTACTCTTGCACCACAACAACCGGCTCCAAGATAATGTTATCGATCAGCCTCACCGCCGGCCCTTCTTCCACACCCAGATCTTCGCCCTCCTTCGGCGACTCAACAGGCAACATCTTGAATGCACCGCTCAGGATCGCTCCTCTCGTCTCATCGATCTCGGTCAACTCCTCCAAAGACTCGGGGTCGGCGAGAGATAAATATCCAACTTCGTATCTCACTCTCTCTTCCGGCTTCTTAGCCATCTGCGCCTCCATCATCGCCTGCGCCAGCGCCTCCGCCGGTTCCAACACCTCCACCCTCGTCCTGCCACCCGCAGCATATCTCTCCTCCGCCAACTTCAAACACCTACTAAGTGCCATAGCCTCCTTTCTCCTTCGCTCACCAAGATACACATTTCGTGAACTCATAGCCAGCCCATCAGATTCCCGTATCGTCTCGCCAATTTTAACCTCAGGCTCCATACAGAAATCCTTAACCATTTTCTTAATCACCACCGTCTGCTGGACGTCCTTCTGTCCAAAGTATACTCTCTCAGGCTGCACAATGTTAAACAGCTTCATGCACACCGTCGCCACGCCCCTGAAAAACGTGGGTCTTTGACTCCCCTCGAGTTTCTCCCCCACTGGTGTGATTGTGACGAAGGAGCCCTTGGCGTCGGCTTCCTGCCCTGGAGTTCCGTTAGGATACATCACGGCGGTGGTAGGTGCAAAGACGGCAGAGATGGAGCCGTTTGCGCCGTCTTCGGCGAGGTCGCGGTCTAGGTCTTTGAGGAGTTTTGTGTCTGCTTCCCAGGTTTTAGGGTAGGAGGATAGGTCCTCTGAGACGCCGAATTGGGCGGGGTTGACGTAGATTGATATCACAACGCAGTTATTCTCTGCAGCTGCCTGCTTGATGAGGGACAAGTGGCCGGCGTGTAGTGCGCCCATTGTTGGGACGAGGCCGACTGAGCGGTGGGCGAGCAGCTGGGTGCGTCGCCATTGTCGCAAAGGCGGGATTTCGTGAAAGACTTTTATTGAGGTATTGGGAATGATGCCCTTATTTAGAGTCGCTCTGCTGCCGATTTTACATGCGAAATGAATCGAGGAGGTGGAAAGGTAACGAATGGCGCATTTTGCAGAGCTCATGGCGGCAGCTCTGGGAAGGAGGATGGAGGGCGCCATTGCGTTTATGTATGTCTACAGTGTCGCAAATATCCGTATGTAAGAATATCCTATAGTGCTGTACGGAGGTCTATAGATTTGTCTAAATTAGCCTAAATAATAATGCAATTGCTGATGTATATTCCCAACCGGTTGACACTCAAGCCTAAGTGTCGTCGCAATTGAAGCGGCTGCAGGCGGCAGAATAACGCTGATCCACCGTTTGTGGATTAGCTCCCCGCATTCCCGCAACCTCGTTGTCCGCTGGTGGTCCGTGTACAGAAATTCCGGCGATAGCCCCGAAGTTTTATCTGATAAGCTCTGCTCGCTCAAGTTTGTGTTTATCTTCACACCACTTTCGAGATAAAACTCGACCAACCAATCTTATAAATACGAAAGAGCAGGCCTCGTATACAGTAACTATGGCCGACGATGACATGCTTATGAACTTTGTGGTGGACGATGCGCCGCTTGTCGCCAGGCCATCGTTCAAGGGTGGAAGATGGAAAGATAGATTGACGGCGAAGAAGGTGATGAAGCACCGCGAAGCACGCGCAAGTGGAGAGAAGCCTAAGGGGCCATCTGGTCCAATACCATCTAACAGAGAACCATTGGGACAGCGCCAACCGAGGAAACAGCCAGAGGAGGAGTACGTTGGTCCAGGAGCAGATGAGAGGGGAGCCAAGAGGCAAAGGGTCGAGGGGGGGGAGGAGAGGTCATACAACAGAGCTGAGGGCAGAGCGCCTAGACCATCGCCGAAGGGCGATGCTTATAATACGTCAGAGGGGAGAGAGACGGCGACGAAGATGACCGGGAGACTGCCGCCGGGATTTATTAATGGGGACAGTGAGAGTATGGCTGCTGCCCATGCAAAGATTGCGCTCAACCAGGCGGGATTACCGACGCAGGTTGTCTCGTCGCTGTTTACTTTCAATCCGTCGCCAAAGATTAAATTCGGTAAGGATGGTGAGGAGAAGAACGAGGAACAGGAGGAGGTTAAGGAGGCTGCTAAGCCATCTAATGCACCTTTGACACCGGAGGAAGCTTCGTTTATCAGCTTGGGAATGAGCAGAAAATTGGCCAACCATTTGGCTGTAAAGATGGAAATGAAGGCACCGACAGCAATTCAGAAGGCTTCAGTACCACAACTTATCGGAGACGACAGTGATGCGTTTATCCAAGCACAAACCGGTTCCGGAAAGACTTTGGCATATTTGTTACCGATTGTGGAGAGAATCATGGCCATTTCGGCTGGCACAGAGGAGAGCGGCGTTTCAAATCCTGATAAGAAGATTGGAAGAAACTCGGGACTTTTCGCAATTGTCCTTGCGCCAACGAGAGAGTTGTGCAAGCAGATTGCGACCGTGCTGGAGAAGCTGTTAAGATGCGCACCTTGGCTGGTCGGTACCACAGTTATTGGAGGAGAGTCAAAACAATCTGAGAAGGCGAGATTAAGAAAGGGTGTGAACATTCTCATCGCGACCCCAGGTCGTTTGGCGGATCATTTGGACAATACCACGGTTTTGGACGTTAGTACTGTTAAGTGGTTGGTGCTGGATGAGGGTGATAGACTGATGGAGCTTGGTTTCGAGGAGGAGATTAAGGGAATTGTCGATAAGATCTCTGAGAGGGCTGTTGTCAACGATCGCACTGGATTCTGCGGAAAGGGCAAGCTGCCAACGCGCAGAGTTACAGTGTTGTGTTCGGCTACCATGAAGATGACAGTTCAGAAGTTGGGAGAAATCTCGCTGAAGGACGCCGTCCACATCGAGGCGGACAAGACCGAGGCTGAGCTCGAGAAGCAGAAGGCAGACGGCACTGAAGGCCAAGACCAAGGATTCACAGCACCAGCACAGTTGAAGCAAGAGTACGGCATTGTTCCAGCCAAACTTCGCCTTGTTACCCTCACCGCCCTGCTCAAGCAAGCATTTGCTCGCCGCGGCTCCGTCATGAAAGCCATCGTCTTCATCTCCTGCGCCGACTCCGTCGACTTCCACTTCTCCCTCTTCTCGCGCCCAGAAATTGCACCAGCACCAGTATCCGGCGCAAACGGCGAGGAAGCTAAGCCAGCCGAGGCCGTTATCCCTAAGAACGAGCTTACCAAGGACACCATCGCAGCCGGAACGGCTTTCTCCAACCTAACGAATGCTGTTACGGTGCACAAGCTACACGGCTCGCTCGCTCAGAATATCCGTTCTGCTACCCTCAAGCACTTCGCTGAGTCCAAGGACGCTGCTGTGCTGGTCTGTACCGATGTTGCATCGCGTGGTCTCGATCTCCCAAACGTCGATTTCGTTATCGAGTACGATCCACCTTTCGCCGCCGAAGATCACGTCCATAGAATTGGTCGTACGGCTCGTGCCGGAAAGCAGGGTCGTTCTTTGATCTTCCTTATGCCAGGTGTGGAGGAAGGCTACATCCCAATTCTGCAAAAGCTCGGCGCGAACATCTCCCGCAAGACAGCGGAAGACATCATCCGTAAAGGCTTTGGGGGGACAGGTGGAGAGTGGGAGGAGCGAGCTACTTCCTCCCAACTCGAGATCGAGAACTGGATCCAGACAATTCCAAAATACCTCGAGATGGCACGCCGTGCTTACCAATCCCACATCCGCGCCTATGCAACCCACGTCGCCGCCGAGCGTTCAATCTTCGATATGAAAGAGCTGCATCTGGGTCATTTGGCAAAGGCATTCGGACTAAGAGACAAGCCGGGCTCTATCAGGGTGCCGGGACTGAGACCAAAGGCTATGACGCATGCGGATCGCAGTGTGGCGATGAGAAAGGCGAAGAGGGGGGATAATACGGATAGGGATGGGAATGAGAAGGCGCCTGAGGGCGAGTATGCGAGGAAGAAGAAGAAGGAGGAGAGGGATAGGCCGAAGGATGTGGATAAGGATGATGCGGCGAGGAGGATGAAGAGGAAAATGATGGAGCATATGGGTGCTGCCTCTGAGTTCAATATTGGCTAGTCCGGTGGAAGAAGAGGAGGGTGGGAAAGAAAAGTTAGTTGCTAGTTATACCCCAGGATTTACAGTATCTCGAGGACCATTTTATGCTTAAGGAGGATTTGATTCGCCATCTCGAACAACCAACGGGCTTTGCCATCCACGGCGTGCCTACGGCAATACCGATTCTCATGCATGAGGCCATCTCCGCGTGGTAAGTGAAGCTAGAGAATCAAGCTAACAAGAGCTTATTGCTAAGCACTTCCGTCACGGCCTTCCTATCCGCCACCGCGCACCATCCGCATCTTTTATTTTAGGACTGCCTCCTAATTTCTCGATGTCACAAACTTCACTGCCCGCACCACCGAACTTAACAAACAGTGTCTCAAACACCGAAATGGTGAAATCTCACGTGACGCCGCTTCGGCAAGCACGCAATCCCTCACAACACTCTTACAATGGCGCCATCCACCAATGAATGCGACAGCATTTGTCCCACTCCCTGTCAATTGCAGCGCAATGGGGAACGATCGCGGAGATGTATTGACGTGCTCAGAAGGCTGCGCTAATGTTGCGTTCCTTTAGCGGTCCCCTGTCGGCTGGCGCATTGAGGCGAAAAGTGTATGGACGGGTGGAAACTTATGTAGTCATCTCTTTATATATCCTACTTCTCCTTCTTCCATACTGGTGATTGTCTGATTGAGTAGTGAGAAGATTAACGACATTATGGCGGTTACTATACAATTGAGAAGCGCTGAGGAAGCAGGTTGGTAATCCCCAGATGCGATACCCCAGGATTGAAACGAACCCGCGGGCGGCCGCTGTCAATGGATGCGACAACAACGACAACGGCAAACGGTTGGCAAAGTCGAGAAACCAAGACTGACAGCAAAACAACAGTTGCGCATATTGCATACCTGTCTAGTGATGTCGTCCTTTCTGTCCAGCCAACACAAAAGACCGATTCGGCATTTTCTACACACTTGAAGCGCAATGCTTCTAACAAGTTGCCATCACTTGCGAGGTCGGAAGGAGGAGTTCCTGAGGTGAGAACGCCATACCTCACTTCACCAGTAGAATCTCAAAAAGCTAACCAGTTGAAAGATCCAAACTCTTAGATCCAATGCCGACCCATTGCTTTCCGCTTTCACACCTCTGCGCTCCGGAAGGCTCACATCCGTGACCACCACATCCTCTATCCTCGTTTCGGCAGTACCACATCTCTACAGACTGGCAAATTACCCAGTTGTGATTCACGTCTCGTTGCAGCCGGAACAATACCCAGATTACTCAACCATCACCTCGATCAGAAACTCGGGCTTCACATTCCTGCAGTCTGAGTCGATACAAGAAGCCGCTGACATTGCCTTGACTGCTCATGCTCTGGCAGTGAAGAGTGGCAAGGGAGTCATCCACTTCTTCGACGCCTCATCCAGCGCAGATGACGACGAAGTGACGTCTGAAGGTATCGAGGCTATTTCGAGAATCCTCAACTTGGATGCGGCCAGAGCATTCCACTCCGGAAAGATTGGCGGTTCCTCGATCTATGTTGACGATGGACGCCTCGCCACTGTGACCGAGACACCAGCCTCCTCTCTAAACGCCTCGACCATCGACATCGCAACACCAATAAAAATCCTCGCAGACGAGGCACCGATCTCCAAAGCCTCCTCAGTAAGCACCAAGTCTAGAGCATCGAGCGTTACCTCCGGTCCAAGTGAGGTCAGCACCGCCACAACTGTCGATGCCGTGGCGCGCCAAGTCTCCTCAGAGGACGTATACAAATTCACCAGCGCAATCTGGGAGCAGCTCAAAGAGGTCACTGGGAGGAAGTACACAGCATTCCAGTACACCGGTCCTTCTGACGCCGAGACCGCGATCTTCATCTTCGGCTCCGACGTCTCGCTGTTCGCTGAGGCTGTTGATGAGGCGAAGTTCGATGGGGTGTATAAGAACACTGGTATTGTGACCGCGAGACTCCACAGGCCGTGGTTGGGTGCTAAGCTGGTGGAGGTCTTGCCGAAGACGGTTAAGAAGTTGGCGGTGCTTGAGCAGATTAGAAGGAGGACGACGAAGTGGGGACCGGTGTTTCTGGATATCCTTACCACGCTTCAGGGGTCAGAGAGCGGTGTTGAGACGATTGTTGGTCATCAGCTGGGACACATTACCGCTGATACTGTGAATCAGGCGCTGAAGGGGATCTTCCAGAACTTGACTTCGGAGAGCCCAGTGCAGAACCTTGAGGTTGGATCTACGCAGGGTCCGGTCGGAAAGGAGGAGAAGCTTGAGCAGCCGCAGGTTGAGTCTGCGTATGGGAAGATGCTCAACCAGGTCTTTGGCGAGAAGTTGCATGTTGCTAATGCGTTGGGCTCGGACAATGCTCAGGTGAGAGAGACTATTGCTACGAACCTTGAGTTTGGTTTTGGTTCGTTGCTCGCACGTAGGGAGCACAGGCAGCGCTTTGTTGCTGAGGCGTCTCAGGCGAGCCAGTCTAAGGAGTTTGCTTCTGAGACTCCTAAGTCTCTGCTCTCCAGATGGGCTTTGAATGCCTCGGACGACAATATCGCCAACGAAGTCGCGCCGGAGATCGTTTCCAGCCTTAAGGCCGATGCTTCCGCACTCGCCAACAAGCTCCTTGAGAATAAGGCACTCTTCCGCAAAGAGTCATCCTGGCTCATCGGCTCCGATGCCTGGGCCTACGACCTCGGCAACTCAGGCGTGCATCACGTCCTCGCCTCCGGCGAAAACGTAAACATGCTCATCATCGACTCGACGCCCTACTCCGAGCGGGGGCCCCCCGATGCCGCACGCCGTAAGAAGGATATCGGACTCTACGCCATGAACTTCGGCAACGCCTACGTGGCCTCCGTGGCAGTCTACAGCTCTTACACCCAGGTCCTGCAAGCTATGATTGAGGCTGACAAGTTTGAGGGCCCATCTGTGGTGTTGGCGTATCTGCCGTACCATAATGAGAATGATTCTCCGTTGACGGTATTGCAGGAGACGAAGAAGGCAGTTGATTTGGGTTACTGGCCGCTTTATAGGTGGGATCCTACGGCTGAAGCGAGGGACGAAGAGAATTTCAGTTTGGATTCGGAGAGGATTAAGAATGAGCTTAAGGAGTTTTTGGCGAGGGATAATCAGTTGACGCAGCTGATGAGGAGGAGGCCGGAGTATGCTGCTAGCCTTGCCGAGGATTATGGATCCGAGGTTAGGGCGGCACAGAAGAGGAAGGCCAAGGATGCTTATAATGAGCTCTTGGAGGGTCTCTTTGGTGCTCCATTAACCATCTTGTTTACCTCTGACAACGGCAATGGTTCTTCTCTTGCCAAGCGTCTTGCTAGACGTGGTAAGGCTAGAGGACTGAAGACCATCGTTATGTCCATAGAGGAGTACCCAATCGAAGATCTCTCAACTGAGGAGAACATCGTCTTCATCACCTCAACAGCCGGCCAAGGGGAATTCCCACAAGATGGCCACGCGTTTTGGAACATCGTCAAGGACTCCACCGATCTCGACTTGGCGGCAATCAACTTCTCCGTTTTCGGCCTGGGAGACTCCCACTACTGGCCACGCAAGGAGGATAAGGTCTACTACAACAAGCCAGCCAAGGACCTCTTCCGCGTCCTCACCACTCTTGGTGGCAAGGCACTTGCTGAGTGCGGGCTTGGGGATGACCAGGATCCAGATGGATTCCAGACCGGCTATGCGCCATGGGAGGACGCTATCTGGAAGGCCCTCGGCGTGGACCAAGTCGAGGGCCTTGAGCCCGAGCCAGCTCCACGCACGAACGAGGATATCAAGACCGAATCCAACTTCCTGCGCGGCACCATCGAGGAGGGTCTTGCGGATACCACCACCGGCGCCATTTCAGCAGATGACCAGCAACTTACCAAGTTCCACGGCACCTACATGCAGGATGATCGCGACGTGCGTGAGGAGCGCAAGGCTGCCGGTTTGGAGCCAGCCTACTCCTTCATGATCCGCTGTCGTCTCGCCGGTGGCGTTGCCACGCCAAAGCAGTGGGTGCAGATGGATCAGTTGTCCTCTGATTTCGGAAACGAGACTTTGAAGTTGACTACCCGTCAGACTTTCCAGTTCCACGGCGTTATTAAGGGGAAGCTTAAGGGTGCTATGCGTGGCATTAACAAGGCGCTCATGACCACCATCGCGGCTTGCGGTGATGTCAACCGAAACGTCATGTGCTCTTCCTCCCCATCGCTGTCAGCCTACCACGCCCAGGTCCAAGAGTGTGCCGCACGCATCGATCATCATTTGCTGCCACAAGCTGCCAACCAGTCTTATCACGAGATTTGGCTCAAGGATGAGAATGACAAGAAGACTCTCGTTGCCGGCAACGCCGTGCAGGAGTTTGCGCCTGAAGAGCCACTCTATGGTCCAACCTACCTCCCAAGAAAATTCAAGATCACCATAGCTATCCCACCACACAACGACACTGATGTCTATGCCCACGACATCGGACTCATCGCCATCCAGGGCGCAGACGGCAATCTTGCGGGCTTTAACCTCCTTGCTGGTGGCGGTATGGGCGTAACCCATAATAATAAGAAGACGTACCCCCGCACCGGTTCCGACATGGGTTTTGTCTCCGTCGAAAACGTCCACATCGCTTGCGAGAAGGTGATGCTCGTCCAGCGCGACTTCGGCAACCGTAAGAGCCGCAAGAATGCGCGTCTGAAGTACACTATTGACGCTATGGGCGTTGATGTCTTCCGTACTAAGGTGGAGGAGTACTGGGGCAAGAAGTTCTTGCCTCAGAAGCCATTTCACTTTAAGAGTAATGTTGATACTTTTGGATGGCAGAAGGATGAGAAGGGACTTAATCACTTTACGTTCTTCATCGAGAATGGAAGGATTGAGGACACTGCGGACTTCAAAATGCGCACTGGCCTTAGGGAGATTGCGAAGGTGCATAAGGGCGAGTTCCGCCTCACTGGTAACCAGCACCTGATCATCTCCAACGTCGCAGACGAAGACCTTGAGTCCATCAAGAAGCTGATGGCGGAGTATAAACTAGATAACACGAATTTCTCCGGCCTGCGTCTCTCTTCATCCGCATGTGTCGCCTTCCCGACCTGTGGGCTTGCGATGGCGGAGTCGGAGCGCTACCTCCCTGTTCTTATCACCAAGGTGGAGGAATTCCTGGAGGAGAACGGACTCAGGTCCGACTCCATCGTTATGCGTATGACGGGTTGCCCTAACGGCTGTGCCCGTCCTTGGCTCGCTGAGGTGGCTTTTGTTGGTAAAGCCTTCAACACATACAACATGTACCTGGGAGGCGGCTATCACGGCCAGAGGCTTAATAAGCTTTATAGGGCTAGTATTCAGGAGGAGGAGATCCTTGAGATTATGAAGGATCTCATCGAACGTTACGCCAAGGAGAGAAACACTGACGGAGAAGAGCCTGAGAGGTTCGGAGACTTCCTTGTCAGAGCTGGTGTTATCAAGGCGACGACTGAAGGAAAGACCTTCCACGACGACGTCGATGAGGAGGAGAGTGGGGAGGAGTAGATGGTGCTGCGTGATGGGTGGAGATGAGAGACGAAACAAAAAACTTGCTTGTAGGCGTCGGGTCATGGTAGCACTGAAGGCGTTTGATTTTAGTTCTGCTAGCTTATATTTTGCAATTCAAACATATACTTCAATATCTTCATGCGCGTGTTGCGTGCTCGTGCCTGCTTTCGACGTTGCATCGGGTCACCAGTGGTGACCCGCCGCCCGAATCAGATGGTGACGCCTTGATCTTTCTCAAGAGTTCGAGACTGAATCAGTACTTCAGTGCCACGTAAAGCAGATACTGGCCGCTCCTACTGATCACAGGTGCTGAAGAAAATTAAACTAAGGAGTGTGGCAGCTGTCAAATGTGTCGACAAGGAGGCGCAAGCGTGCAGGTATTCAAATAACTGAAGATAAGCGTCTAAACAAACGTAAAGAAAGTGCACGGAAAGGGCCAGAGCAAACATGCATGCTTGCTTGTTTGTGTGCTTAAAGCTTGAGGACGTGTCAAGCTGTTAGGACAGCAGCGAGACGTGTTCTGACAACAGAACGAGACGTGTTTGAGTAACGTAAAGACGCCTAGACTCAACAGTATGCCCTTTGAATGATAAGGAATGGTGAAATGCACCACCCGTCCGCATTTATGCATTCAATTGCTGTAGTTTATTCTCGATTCCCTGGTTGGACTGATTTGCTTCTTCTATGTTGATTGGAACATGTAACTACCATAGCTGCAGAAATCACGCCCATCATGAAACTGGTCTTGTTGAAGTTGTAAAAATTGCAGTCTTGAACACAGTACTTCATCTTCATATTGGATAAAACGTGGAACCATGTACTAATACGCTCAGTATCCTCACATAAAGCTTGCTGAAATTTATAGATGCGTGTAAAACGTGTCTTGAGTTCTGGTCGTCAATTGATAATCGATATGCCCATTGTTATGAAGGGCTAATAGCATGTTGTATTCAAACTAACTAGGCCATACAGAACAGGCTTCTTACATTTGAATTTGTCATACCTGGAAACTGGCTGAAGATCATGAAACCACACTCTTTAAGATAAATAGGCCTAACCGTAAAGTTATTGTAGACAAAGTGCTATACCGGTACCAATCCCAAGAAGGAATATATTCGACAGACTAAACTCTGGCCTCCTCATCTCCAGAGGAAGTTTGTCTTATATACAGGTTTCCCGCCGTACCCGTAGCCGCCTCACCGCCGGGTCTGCGACGCTTCGATTTCATATCCTTGCATCAACACGTGACATGACCGAATTGTATCCAAATCCCTGGTGACTCTGCCATGACTTTTAATGCTCGTGACACTAACTGTTCCACTCTCTGGACAATCAAGCAAACAATGACATTCATTCCCATATCACCAGTTCTTAGGATCTTCTCATAAATTGGTGGCGATAACCACGTACCTCCACGCATCTAGTTCTTTGTGTTGTTCACGCAACCACATGGCTGCCTGACAACTGAGCGAGCTAAAAGAGCTCGCTCTCCTCCTACTAGATAGCCTTCCTTTAGACAGACATTCAGACACAGTTCAATATTACTTCATTGACACTGCCTTCTCAACTTCGTTTGCTGAACCCTTAGAAGACCCTTGTCTTGTCTCAACCTTTTCTAACACAAGCCCACGACCTCGACGCAGCTACCGCCGTTCCTCCTGTCAACAGGCTTCAACCCTCAACAGATATGACACATGGGAGTCATCAATCAGCTGAATTTAAAGCTTTTTACAAAGACGACAATATTGTTACCTTATGCCTTCCTCCGCACTCTTTTCATTTAACGCAACTGTTCAATGTTGGGCGCATCAGTGCATTAACGCATGCATATGGTTGGGAGGTTGAGCACCTCATCAAATTACATGTCCATCACATCACCAAGGTTGAATTCTGTTGAGGGTTAACGCCTGTTGACAGGATAGGCAGCAATAGCTGCGTTGAGGTCGTAGGCTTGTGTTGGAAAAGGTTGAGACAAGACAAAGGTCTTCTGAGGGTTCAGCAAAGGAAGTTGAGAAGGCAGTATCAATGAAGTAATATTGAATTAACTGAGAAACATCTGTCAAGGGTCGAGGGATTGTATAGGGTAGGAAGGTTCAACAATGATTCGCTTTTCCTCAACTACAATAGATGCTATATGGATACAGTTTTACGCTGTGGCGACGGCGAGAGCAAGGTTTATGGGGACGCAGGCTAATTCTGCATAAGTGCTTCGTACCCTGTCAACCCCTCAGTCTTACTCTCTCAGGCCGATCTTTTTTACGCACTTGACGTGGCTGTCGACTCGACACATCTCACAGCGATGGTCGCTGTCATTCTTGACAACATCAAATAGTCGGTATTGCAGTGTCAAGGAAATGATCTGCAAACCATCAAATGAGGAAATAACCCTTCATCGTGCATACTTTTTCCCTAGCCGCAATAGAATCTATGACACATCACTTACTTTTCTTAAGTGCACTCTTATAGAGATCCTTGATGTTGTTTTGTACCAACTTGAAGTTGTCTTGATCTGTTTGACATGTGCCAAATTAGCACATAACGCCATGGTCTGCGTTCAATTTCACGGGATTCCCTATATCACCCGGCATGCTTAACCTCGCACTATCCCTTGGCACAATCTATAACGTGAAGTGATTAGCACGGAGGCCAGATTCTCATTAGGTTCGAGACTCACTTGTCTAAAGTCCACCAAAAGGAGAAGATATCGTAATGGCGTAACTGGTGTCTCCAATGTTCATGCACAATGTCTGAAAGGATGGCCCCGTTCTTGAGGGCCTCGACGACATCATAGCCATTCTGAAACCAAAAAGTCATTGCAATCTTGGATACCACGCCTCCTAGGCTTACTAACATCTGGTCCCCTCCATTGTGCGGGGTGGCGCTGAATGCGAGCCCTTTCGTCGCGTCTTTGATCGATGTGTACGTTGGATTATTATACGCATCAGCCAAAGCCTGCTTGATTAGAAGCTCAACCATACTGTGACCAAGAAGTCGAATCGGCCTCGACTCTACCTCATATCTCTCTGTCCTTATCGCCTCGAGTAGCTCGTTTGCTTTGTCGATGGATGTGTCTCCATCCTTCCCATATATCGCCGTAGAGTTATATACATAGAGGAGGATTCGGGATTCGGGTAAGTGTTGAGGCCGGTCGTCGCGGAGCCAAAGGCGTCCTTGCGCCGATATGTCTTTCGAATGGGACGACGACATCGAGATGCTCGACCCCGATTCCACTGATTTCCACACAAGGACCACTGCCACTCCTCCGAATGCCGTCTCCCCTTTTCCTAAAACCGACGACGCCGACTTTGGTACCAAGTCTATTGACAACGAGTCCGACTGAGCGACCGTCTGGGTATCAACAACCAACGGCTACGAGCGCGGCGAGTACGAGTACGTTATTGGCGGGCCACTTCTCCACTCTTATTCACTTCTCTACCCCTCTGACGGCGATATCACCGAGATTGATAGGGGGTTCGGACTCTTCTATTTCTTTTACAGGGGGAGAGAGTATGCGTTTGTTTTTGTCCATTATGAGGTCTATAAGAAGCTTGGTTTTTGGGCCGCGGAATGCGAGGACGTTTCTACTGATTTGTGGGGACTCTATCAGATACGAACGTGCTTATAACTTTTAAGTCGCTTTCTGACGGCTAATTGGAACAAACGCAGGATAACTGACTTGCTTGAGCCTTTGCCTTCTTCTTGGGTATGAAGTTAGGATTCGACATATTTCACGGCCTGTTGCTGGTCCAGGATATTCGGAATTGGTGCCACCACTTGGCGAATAAGGAACATTTGAAGCATATTCATCACCACGATAAGTCATTATCACCACATTCTGGAATCGGACTTCAGCGATGTTGGAGGAGTCGGTTTGTCTTCACGGCTGGATAGCGAGTGAAGCGAATCTTTTATTAGCAAGGCGTATTCTGCATTTGAAACCAGTACCTGCAGTACACTGGCTTTAGTCCATGAAATGAAATTATTTGCAATCTAGATGCTATGGCGTGATATGAAGTAGAGATTGAAGTACGTTTATTCAGTAGATATCCCACAAAGTAACCTTCCCATCCTTCCCGCCAACCGCGACCCAGTGTTTCTGCGTCGCTTCTCTTTCTCTCTTCTGAGCCGCTGTCATCGCCATCGTCCTCCTCACCGGCTTCGCCGTGTGATCCTGAGCATCCTCCTTCCCCGCCTTTACTCCGCCATCATCCTTTTCAGCCTCTACCTCGGCAAAGTCAACAGCATATACACCATCACTATGCCACTTCAGCACCGCAACCTCCTTCATTGATTTAGCACTGTACACCCGCGCTCTCCCATCCCAGCCTGCCGTAGCGAAGATCTTTGAGTCTGACCGAAAGATCAAGGATTGTTGACCTGCATGTTTGGTATTTACCGTCTTTAGCGGCGTTGTAACGACAGCGGGTGTTTTAATGGCTGGCCGCGCTTTATCAAACTTCTTGGGGCCGGAGGTGGTGGAAGAAGCCTCGCTCAGAGCAGCTGCCAACAGCGATCCCGCTCCCGACGATCGTACAGATTGTCGGGGTTCCTCTTCTAGAAGAAAATCGGCGAAAGCTGGTGTCAGTGATGCCAAAGGATGTCTAGCCACAACAGCATCAGCACCACTCGTCAAAAACCACTCGTTCTCCCTTCCCTCATGCACACTCAAACTCAATATCGGCTGCGTGCCCGTCTGCGCAAGGTAAAGCATCGTCCAGCCTAGACTTGGCAGGTTTTGGAAGACTGCGGAGTGGCCGGACTCGTAGCCGAGGACCAGGGCTAATCGTTTTGAGGTTGTTGATGAGGTGGAAAGAAGGTATGGTTGTGAGGGTGGGGTCCCGAGGGAAAGATAGAGGATGGATACGGCCATAACCATTCCGGTTTTGATGTCGCGGGGCCCGCGGACGGTGCTGAGTCGGGTGCAGGTGGGGAGGTGGAAGATATCGACCTGTCACGTTAGTCTGTTGAAGATGTTTGTGAGGGGAAGAGGCTTTACGTCTTCAGTTTTGAGGGTATTTGGTACAGCTACTAGCAGATCTGCATGGCTCTCTTCCTCTTTCCCATCTTTTTTCGCCAGTGCCCCAGTACTTGAACTCGGCAAACTCGTATCTGAGGGGTCTTTCTCGCAACTCCCGAAAGCACAGAAGTTCAGCGTGTTGACGCCTAAGGTGTATAGAATCCACGGTTTCCTATTCTCGGCTCCTTGCCCGTCGACTGGTAATGTATTGTCTAGTCCTTCTTCGTCGGAGGGGGAGAGCTGCCAGACTATGAGTTTGTTGTCCTTTCCGTGTCTGATAACCGGTTAGCGAGAATTCAAGTTGGCCGCTCTTATGGTCATCTCCGGCATTGTTCGCCGTTATTCAGACCATCGTCTCCGTCTCATCCATGCAAAGTCGTTTTCACTGTCTTCATCTGATATTCCATCCTCCCCCCTCTTCATCCCTAATTTACGATCCGGGTATGAAAGGCACTCACGTGATAACCCTCCAACAATCCGCGTCATCCCAGCTCCTGGCCCCAAGAATCGCACCCTCATGCGCCCTCCAGCTCGCCACAGCCCTTCTCGTAACCGTGCTCCAAAGCACCACAAAACCCTCCGAATCGCCTGTCAGTAACCGTGTATTATTCCGAAGAAATGTGAGGTAGTGGATTGGTGATGAGTGGCCACGGAAAATGTAGGTGGGTGTGGGTGGTGGTTGTGTCATTGTAAAGACGGGAAGTAGTGTTGTGGTTATTGGTGAGGGAGGGGGAGAGGGAAATGGCGTTGAGGGAAGTGAGGTGTCGGCTCGGCGTGCAAGGCGGCAGATGGGAGGCGGCGCCGTTGGTGGGGTTTGGGGGCTCGCCGAAGTTCACGGCATCAACTCAGGATTCGATCGCGAAATGCCTTTGAACGCCAATTTAAATAGATTGATATTTGCGATTTTCTTGAGATAACAGACTTCACGTTAACCAGCCAAGAAAAATGTCAAAGCTGAAAAGAAGTCAAAAGGTGGAAACTTGAAGCTTTATCAGTTTATCTCCTTCCCTCCCAAATCACTCCCATCTTGGGAAGACAATGAAATAACGCGTAGCACGTCCCGATTTGCAACTTGCTACGACCTCTGCTCTTTTACTCTGGTACTGAGGCCCTACTGGCGTCCTTTGGCTTCATTCTGAAATAACCTTTCCCCCTCCGTACTCCAGTGCAAGGGCACCGCGCTTTCGAAGTGTGAAGTAATGAAGCAGATTCGTCTACCTCCTCGGCACTAAAAACCACAGTCTTCAGGACACTGAGCAGAGATACCTCATCCGAAAGCTCACCAAAATTCCTCCTGCAACCATCTAATCTCGCAATGGCACATACTCGTACTCACCCTGCCCTACTTCGTCGCACGCCACAACTCATCCACCCAAAGCACACTCCGCCTCCTGATCCTTCAAGGACTATCTTGCGATTTCTTGTTCGGAAGAAGTTACGATGGAGCACAACGCAAGCAAAGATTCCCACCATTAGATGAGCTTCCACGCAGGACTACAGGTTGAATCTGAAACGCATGCAAGCTTAAATCAAAGCCGGTGCTGCAAGCTCGCGCCTCGCACGCTTGTGCATAAATCGACATCCCACGATGACTTCTATCGTTCTGGAAATGCTACGGATGGAGAGCGATGGCGATGTGATCGACAAGACGGTTGATATGTGGGGCGTACGGAGCTTCACCAGGACAACAATGAGCAATCGTTACGAGATACATGAAAACAGAGGCCCGGCATCGTGAAGTAGTTGATGTAGCAAACAACGTCTTGCCAAATAGATTAAGTTTCGATCTAGAACATCCATCTCCTACACCATCCATGACAGCTGAAGCAAGCATAACCGCCGACGCCGACGACAAGGTCCAAATATCCTCCAAATAAGGGGAGTCGAGACGAGGCGCAGCCCCCGCGCCGCGCGCTAGAACATCCCGACCTTCCCATCTCGGATCGATTTGAGTTTCCCGATCTCGGATCGCTTGAATATCACTTCCGCTTGATGTGAATGGATGGGTGCAGAATCATGCGGGGATGGAGCTTGTCAATCAAACCTATGAGATGGTGGTTGACGATCCGGGCTTTGCTTTATGGACAATGGGAGGGAAGTCGGGAAGTGGGGGGAAGAGTGCTTGGGCGAGGAAATGAACTTACAGCATGGTGATTATCTCCAAGGATTAGGCTCCGCGAGATGGGGGACAGAGGGGAAGGTCGTTTGCTTGCAGCTATGCGGCCTGGCCAAAATCTTCTAGATATCTAACTCATTTCTCAGTTCAGGAGCTAACACCTAGGACTTTCAATCCGTCATGTGAAAGCAAGCTGTAGGTAGGATATTGGCACCATATAATAACAATCACAAAATCCAAGTGAGATGAAAGCTGCATGCAGTTACGCTGATACTGCATCTCACCCGTGCATAATGTCGTATCCCAGTTTCCATTGCGCCGCACCGCAGATGCCAAACCTACAAGAATCATCTCTCCCATACTCAGTAGTTTAGTGCAAGATTTCCTGCTTCCTGTGCTCACCTACCCCGTAACCAGTAATCACCGAATTTCAGTTGTTTCGCAACAAGTGCAGTATTCCTGTTCACCCCTGTAGACTTAGCCTGCCGTTCCCAAGCCTGCCCGCCCACGCCGCGCCCAGCCTCTGGCACCCAAACCTCACTTCTCCTCCTCTTCCCAATACTTATCTCGCTTCGACTCACCCCAATCCAATTCAAGACATATCGACGCGATAACTACTACCTCGAAGACATAGACGCGCCAATGAGCCCGAGATATTAGAAAGTACTGCGCCAACGTCGCGTTTAGAAGCGCCCAGCCGCCGAACCATCACGTCGCACGCTGATTACAGGCGCAACCGGTTAACGTGCTACCACGAACGTCGTCAAACACGGCTTGAGCGCCAAGAATTTGCGACAATTGGCGAATACACAAGTAGCGAGCAGCTATACGCCGCTGTGCTCAGCATTCAGGAGGAAAAGACATTGAGACCAAGACCGCGCCCAATACCGCGATAAGCGCAACCCGGCGAGCCCTCCAGACTTCACCACACCACAATACCATACCTCAATACAAAATACAATGCCCTCCGATTCATCCACACCCGTTGAGCCAGGCGCAGTTCCTCCCATCCCCACGCCGGTTGAGGCCGAGCCCACAGCACCGAAGCCCAAGCGCGTCCGCACCGGTTGCTTAACCTGTCGCGAAAGACATCTGAAATGCGACGAAGGGTTGCCGGATTGTCTGAACTGTAAAAAGAGTGGGAAGGTGTGCAAGCGGGGTGTTAAGCTGAATTTTCATTGGCTGGATGTTAGGGACCCGGCGGTTGTTCTGAGGAGTGGGGAGTGGAGTGGTGAGTCGCTTTCCTACCCCGAGATGGTAGAGATTATGGAGGGAATGGAGGGCAATGGGGAGAGGACAGGGACAGGGGGAAAATAGGATTGAGACTAACAGGTCGTGGCAGTCCAATTCCAAGACGAATCCCGCCTCATAGCCTCCGAATACAAAGGCGGCCTGCGCCAATACAGCAGCATCGAAGCCCAATCCTCAGCCACCATAACACCGCCCACCGAACCAGCACCAGAGTCCTTCAAGCCCGTCGACGAGGCACCCGGGTACCCCATGACCTTCGACTTCCGCCAAAGCAACCTTCCCCCACTAATAAAACCTGGCGCACCAGGACTCTACCCCGAAGGCGGGAGACACGATCACCAGGCACACTCAAGAGATACGCCCATGCACCACTCCCAGGCTTCGGCGAGCGTGTACCTACCCACAGCACCAGCCAGCTTACAGTATGAGAATCCGCAAAGAGTTCTCACCCCACCCAACGACGCAAGAGAGTTCTTATCCGACCCGCAGGAGGTGTTATATCTGCAAGTCTTCGTCGAAGAAGTCGGAATCTGGATGGACTCCATGGATTTCTCCAAACAATTTTCCCGCCTCCTACCCTTCCAGTCCCTCTCTGATCCCATGCTCCACAACGCCTTCCTATCCTGCGGCGCCCGCCACTTGTGCCTTATGGCGCCACAAATGTGGTCTGAAGAAAAAGCAGTTGGGTATTACGACACCGCTACTAGCCAGCTTATGCAGCAGCTGCATGATCCGGATAGAGATACGGTGCTGTGTGCTCTGACGGCGACTGTGCTGAATGTTTATGAGATTATGTGTGAGAGGGCTATGCAGAGGATGAATCACATTGCTGGTGCAAGGGCGTTAATTAAGGAATGTGGATGGTCGGCACGAAGCGGGGGTGTAGGCTCGGCGTGCTTCTGGCTCAATGTGGGTATGGAGGTTCTGTCATGTCTACACTTCAACTGGCAAACGGCGTGGGACCCGGACCTCTGGGGTGTTGATCTGGATTTTGATAATGTTATTTATCAGGAGCCGGGAGGAGGGAATGAGGAGCTTTGGGTGCATCGCATATTATGGGTCACTGCCAAAATATGTAACTTCAGAGCGACGATGCCACGATTCAGGGAGAAGAGCGAGCGTGAAGAGGAGAGGCGTGTACAGCGGAGAGTACAGGAGTGGTCAGAGCTGCGCAACTGGTGCGAGAGATGGGAACAAAACTGCCCTCGTACCATGCGGCCTCTGGGCGTGTTGTGGCCGGGGCAATCGATAGGTCCGGCGGCGAGGAAGAGCTTGTTTCCTGAGATATGGTATGTCTTCCTATTCCCGAGTGCCAGCGAGGGCCCCAGCGGGCTCCATCGCCTTTCCATGCCCGTCCTTGTTTAGATAGAGGTGAGCTAACGGCAACTAGGCTATTACAACGCGCATCCATAACAGCCCGCCTTTTCTACCACACATGCATGACCCTCCTCTCGTCAACCCACCCCCTCTACCCCGCTATCCCCGCCTCCTCTTCTCCATCAAACCACCATCTTCCACCCTCCTCCGCACCCTACCCCACAAACACATACACGCACTCCTCCCACCCATCCGCCTCCGCCGAACTAGCGCTGCAATCCCTCCATCATGCGCGTCAGACTTGCGGGATTGTCGCCCATGTGAAGGATAGAGGTGTAGCGAGTGTGAGTCTGAGGAGCATGGCGATAGCGGCGGAGGTGCTTGTGGAGCGGAAGGAACAAGAGGAGGTTATGGGGATATTGAAGCAGATTAGGAAAGATACGGGGTGGAATATTACGTTTTTGGAGAAGGAGCTACCGGAGTATTGGGGCTGGAATGCGTCTAAACCCGAGGCAGAGTTTGGAGTCAGCTCGAAAGGAAGCGGCGGGTGGACACAGGGGCAAGGGCAGCAGGGGTATAGCCAAGCCAGCGGACCTGGGACGCCGAAGATACTTAAGGGTGGGATGGTGAACCCGTTATTGGCGAAGGCGGATTTCTTGCTGCCGAATCATCCGTATCAGAATTTTTATTTGCCGCCGAGGTTGAATGACAATATGGGTGGGGTAGGGAATGGGATGGGACACAATGTTATGGGGAATAATGGGATGTCGCATGGTGGTGGGATGAGTGGGTTCCAGGGGCAGTTTTACTGAGAAACACGGGAGAGAGAAAAGGCAGGAATTGGGAGGATTTAATGAAGCGTTATGATACCACATGATAGGCAACAAGCATGGGCGGGTCTGGCGTGTACGGGCGTAAAATTTGAGCTTCGGCGTTTGGAGAGGCATTCTGGCAGGATACAATTGCTTTGCTTTAGCTATACTTGCAAGATAAAAGAGAAATGATACCAGGCGTATAGTAATGGAATACGGAATACAAGCTGACTATTCGACAAACTTCGACCAAGTAGTGGCGCAAAGATAAAAGCGTTTCTGTGGCTGTTGCACCTTTATTCCTCCGACAATTATTCGATTGGTGAACACTAACATCTAACCTGTTATCTGGCACGATTACACAACAATCAGGATTTTTCAAGGCTTGGAAGACCCATCCCAGGTAACCTAAGCTTTCGAGTCGGAATTTATCAAGACACCACCACAATCCACGATTGCTGTCGGTATACAAATCCCTTCAGACAAGGTGGATGGAGCCCATTAGGGCATTGTTTACAACTTAAAGGTCAAACGGGAACCTTCAGAAAGTATGTGCGCGGCAGGTTCTCCATAGATGGGCTCTAGCCGTATATTTGTGCTATGTTTGGTAACGAAACATAGCACATGAGAGAGGTTATATAGCCCAAATCGACAAGCATTTTGCATTGAGCATAGTTCCTCTGCACACACGGACGGGCCTCAGGACAAGCTCCATGGAAGAAGAGTGCAGGATTTAAATTGCTCATTGAAGAACATGCCCTCCAAGCCATTCGGCGAGCTGGTCTTCAAATTTCGGATTTGGTTTGTAGCGTTGGAGAGCACACGGGGCGGGTCATATACCCACAACCGAGAAAGTGTTTGAACTTATCCTTTTGAGACCCTCAGCTCTCCACCAATTTAGGCCGACTAGACCACAAGCGTAGGTAAGTACAACCGAGTTAGGAGGTCCTCCTTTAGACAACACCGAGCCGTGCACAGTGTATAACCGCACGCTTCACCAATTTATGTCCAATCAGACCGTCAAATATTGGTAAGGAGATACACGGCATGATTGCGGGGGAGGATCGAAGTCCTACGCAGCCAGCGTCGATGGCACAATGGTCGGTTCAAAATAGAGATCGTGTTCCTGCATCACGAAATAACTGATAAGTTGCCCCCGCCACGGCTACCACCATCATGAGCAGTGATCATGTAGAGGTATTTCGCGAATCGCATCAGAAGATGGGTATCGTGGCTAGCTGGTTTGTCAAGAATAGAGACTTGAGTGACCGCTTGACAATCCAAACCTGATCGCTAGGCTATACTTCACAATCCGGAAGTAACACTACCTCAACAATACACTGACACCATCTATCCTCAAACATTAACCCCTTCCACCATCAATGCCTTTAAATCGGGAGTATTAATAGCACCCAACATACGCTTCCCAGCAGCCAAATGGAACTGCTCAACTTGCGCCTCAATCTCCTCCTCCGTCTTATTCATAAACACCAAGTTCCTAGCCTGTACCACCTTCTCTTCTAGCTCTCTCAAACTATCCCAATAATGCCTCTTCATATCCTCCTCAACATCAATCGCAAAGCCCCGGACGAGCGCAGCCCGGAGTCCCTCCCCAACCGGTGGCAGTCTTGTCTCGATTCTCACCAACGCCTCAACCTTGGCAGAATGCTTGACTGGAGGGTTGGCGAGGAGTTTGTCGATACTGGCTATGGTTGTAGAGAGGTTACCCATATTAACAGCCATCAGCATAGCACTAGCCGGTTCCTTCGACATCTTCATACACTCCCTCATCGCCTGAGCCAATCTCTGCACCCCCCTCACAATGTTATCCAGCGTCTCATACGCAAAACACAGTCTCATAAACCGATCTTGTGACTCCTGGTCCTCGTCGCCAGGGACTTCATAGAGACTCCCATCACCAACAGCCAAGTTGAATTCTTCTGCAGCAATAGCCTTCACGAACTCCCCAGTAGGCATGCCTGAGGGGAGCTCAATCCAGATAAAGTACCCGCCAAACCATTCCTTGCCTTCACCACCATTCTTCCCATAAGGCTCTGGGAGCTTGACGCCAAGGGGTACACACTCGGCCTCAAGTGTTTGGATCATGAGTTGATATCGACGTTGGTAAGTGGGCACAAGCGTCTTTGCGATGTGCTGCTGCAGCACCCTGGAACGAATCATGCGGTCTATGAACGTTGCTGCGACTTGGCTGCCACACCCACCTGATCGGCTGGAACCGGTTTGGCTGAGTCCATATGCGAATTTCGGCATGGCGTCCACCCAGCCTGTCCTCATTCCTGGACCTAGGATCTTACTAAACGACCCGTTACTCACAGCGTGGCCGAATTTCTGGTGATCATCCTCGGTGGGTGTCAAACGGCGCTCGATATCTGTAATTCTTGGCAGCAGGGCGGAGGATCTGGAGGCGTCGATGTATTCGCCGTTTAGCTTTACAGAGGGGGAAGAGGGCCAGTAGAGGAAGTCGTAGACGTCGTCGGTTATTATTAGGGCGTTGTATTTGCGTGCTATTCCTAGGAGTTGGCGACGGCGTTTTAGGGACATGGTTTTGGTGGAGGGGTTCGAGAAGGTTGGAATGCAGTAGATTATGTGGTCGTAGGTCTTGCGGTGGGGCCGATCCGGTTTAGTTGGCTAAAGCTGTCAGTACTAGCTTCACTTCATTGCGTGAACAGAGTATGCGTCTACTAGAAAATGGGTGCGGCTTTCTAAAGCCGAGAGAAACTAGACTCTAGACTGTGCCTCCTATGCTTCTGGTGGATGAAATAAGTACAAGAGTAACCCTGCAGAGTTCATGAAAACAGCAGGCCGATACTACAAGCCATAGCAATAACGAAAGACAAAAAAGTATCATAGAGCCATTCTGAGCCGCAGTTCCATCGAAATAGAGAGCAACATTCCCACGTGGTAAAAACCTTAACAAGTCTATAATAGGAAAGTAACAACTCACCGGACCCCTCGGCTCCTCCCCATGAATCTTCCTAATCTCCTTCTCCAGCCTCACCAGCTCAATCCCCTCCTCATCCTCAACACAAGCCCTCAACCTCCCCGCAAACCCTGCATCCTCAAAAATCGGACACGCAAGATGATACACCGGTCCCACGGTCCAAATCCTCTTGGTAATATTCGGATCCGTAAACGTCTGCAAAATACACGCCAAATTCTGTGACGCACCGCCGGTAATACAGATCCTCTCCACGTCATCTGATTCCTGTTCATAGTAAATAGTTAACCACTTAGAGAGTGATTCGCGAAGTGGTTGCCAACCGGGATCAGGGCCATATTGAAGTGCTGGAATGTTGATAGTCTTGTCGGTGAGCACCTCGTGTGCGGACTCGAGGAGGGAGTCGATGGGGATCAAGCTGCCGTTGGGATGGCCTTTGTGGAGATCTATGCGGGACTCGATTCTTGGTGGTTCTTGTTTACGGGAGACCAGCTCGGCGCGGCTGATAATTGGGAAGCCAGAGGCAAGCATGTTTCGTTATATATTGTCCAAAAAATGCACCAAAATTGCACTTTCAAATTAGTGCGTAGTGCGTTGTTATAAGTAGCGAGTGAAGTGTGATGGTCGTTGTCGGTGGCTATTTGCCGCGTAGAGCCGATGGGTATCGGCTCGTAGTTGCCTCTCGCAGCTACAAGTGCGTCACAGCAGGGGTTAGTTGCTGCTCTTTCCTCATTAGGCACAAAAATGAAACAGTTTCGCCAGGGTTAAAAAGAAGTAGATATTGGTATATGGAATAAAGCGCCAGTAGCTATTTTCATAATGAGGCACGGGTAGCTGGCGTTCTCAGACGCTGTGCCAAGTACATCATTAGTTCTGCCGCCAATATGGAACCTTTAAGCCACTTTGAAACCAACACCAACACAGCTAAGACCTTGTAAAATACCATTTGACTACCCCACGATTGCAGAGGGGTCATCTACGCGCGCCGAAGCCGTAGTACTCGTCTCAATGCCCACTCACTGCTCCTTTCACCTCTTTCACTAGCAGCACAAGTCTGAAATCCGCGTAAACAAAACCACTCCATCGACTGAACCTCATTCTGCCTCATCTAAACATGAATGCATTCGCTCCGCCTGAATATGTACAAACAAACACCTCCATATTTTGATCCCTCTACTTGGTGTCGATGTGCTTGAGTTTCTTTGGCGAATACAAGAAGTTGTTGGCGTATGCCTTTGGCATGATCTTTCTCTCATTTGGCTCCTGCACAAAGTACTCGTAACCCTGCTTCTCAGCGAAGGCGATCGCAGCCTCTCTGGACGTAAAGCTCATCGCCTGCTGCTGCATGAAATCGGCGGATGACTGCCATCCCATCAACTGGTTCTCCCATCTGTGTCCCTTTGGCAGGATATCCCAATCCATGCGCCAGTAGTGTGCGAGCCAGTCTCCGGACTGTGTTGCGGGCTTCGCTGGGCAGTAGATGCTGCAATGTTGTTAGTGACGTTCTTAGTTCATCTTTCCGGCGCGGCTCCAACATACCGGACAGTTCTTGCCTGCAACTCGATCGGTGCACCAGAAAGAACGGCAGCTGGCAGAACCTCGCCGTCCTCACTTCCATCCATTACACGCTTTGGGACAGGGGAGAATTGGCTGTAGCGAGCAAGTTAGTGAGAGCTTCAGCTATCCGAGAGCGATTGTGCATACGACGAAGCCTGGTCAACCTCGGCGTTCCAGTCTGGAGTGTTGTGTCTGACGAAGGTCTCCTTGGCCTGTGAATGCCCCTCCATGGACGACTCTCCGGTGCGGTGGAGTGGCTGCGACTTGTTCTTAGAGTTGTTGATTGGCGTTCCAGCAGCGCTCTGGCCGTTGTAGCGAACGAAAGCTGGAGTGGCGCGGGCGCCCACCGGGCCAGCAGCCCTCAGCAGCCTGCCGGTAATTGAGGGCCTTAAGAGAGACATGTTGTGTGAGAATTGGTATAGCCTTCACCTTCAGATCGCCGCCGTTGTGGTGGAGGGAGTTCGACGGCGACGGATTCGGGACCTGATTATGTAAGCAGCCGAGCTAATGAAAGACGCAGGTCCGACTTCACGATTGACAAGCTCAGTCCATCGTATCCCCCTCCTCTATCACCACAGAGCCTCAATTGATGTACGTATACACGCGGAAATGTTTATCGCCGCCATGGAATGTTATTGCGCCAGAATGAAATGCTGACCCGCCAGCGCAGCCTTCACAATGAGCTTCGTTACTCGCCGCGCGCTTTCCACTCTCATCCCACCAAAGGTATGCCACCAAACCACCAACGCCAGATGCGCGGTATCATAAAGTACTAATATGTGTTCTAGGTTGCCTCTCCTTCCGTAAGTTAACCAACCTGAGCCCAACCTCCGCGACACCGAAGACGACCTGCCGAGCATATCCGAGACGATGACGCCGAAAGCGAAAAATCCGCGACTGACAGAAATAGGGCCTCGGTGCTGCTAAGGATGCTGCCCGCATGCACAGAGTTGTGAGCTTCTACGAGAAGCTCCCACGCGGTGCTGCTCCACAGGTCCAGGCTAAGGGTCTTTTGGGCCGTTACCAGGCCAAGTACTTTGGCAAGAACCCATCTGCCACTCGTATGTAGCCCTTCAGATGCGCTCCGAGAAGGAGAAGAATAATAGACGTTAACCGGTTTCTAGCAATCGTCCACCTCATTGCGGCCCTCTTCATCATCGGTTACGGACAGAACTACTACTTCCACCTCCGTAAGCATCGAATCTTGCGCGTATAGATACCCCTTAACTAACGTATCCGCAGGTCACCACAAGAACAACGCTCACTAAATGTATGTATAGAGAGTTGGCCAACATTAGTGCGGCAGCGGGTAACTGAGCGGTTGTAAACATAGCAGAATGACGTTCAGAAACTTGGAGACTTAGAGGCGAAATGTGATCGATTTGAAAGCAGTCAAAATATCTTCAAATGGTGAACTGAACGACAACTCAATTTTGACGAATATACCACGAAGCCTTCAAGCCTCTGTACGATGCCTCATGGGCCATCTTCCAGAGAGTAAAGACGAGTCCCTGGTGTTTGCAAGCTAAATAATTCGAGCATTTCTGCTGCGAAGAATAGCAGGCTTACGCCAAATCTACCAGCATTTTCCAGTTTGTATATGTGGACCGCCAAAGTTCCATTGGAAAGCTCTTACAATCACCTATTATGTTGCAGATCCGAAGATTTCGATGGTGTCCGTCTAGCCACGAACAGCGGCACACCTCTGGAGTTTGTCCAGAAGTACTTAGATCTTCTTTTATGACTTCCCATCTTTAACCAAGATCTGTATGTGATGACCAGTTGACAATTAGTTAACAGCTTCACTTTTGTGCTTCGATGTGCATTCAATCAGCTGCGAAGACTGTGATCATTGATCTTGACAAGCCTTGGCCATAGGATTTCTGTACTCAGGATTTCCTCCCATTCCATTTCTGTTATTTCAAGGAGGTGTTAATGAAGCAGATCAACAAGCGTAATTCTCGTGACTTGGTGCCTGAGAACACTCGGATGCTTCCGGTTTCGTCTTGGACGAGGCTGGGGCAGGCTGAACGCTAGGCGAGCAGCTTTTGGGTCGTGGACATCGCGGCCTAACCGCTTTAGGGGACATGCTTTGGTGACACCCAGCACATACATACACCCGACAACCACAATTTCCATCGTGAAGGCTATACCTCAGTCACTAAGCGCACGACGAGTGTCCCCTTAGTAAACAAACACTCGCGTTCTTACGGAGAGCCCGGAGCCACCAGCTTAATTCGACACAAACGCGACACCGCCCAAATACTTCGGCGATCTCACAGTCCGGTTGTCCTTGTAGCTGCGCGCTTCTCAACCTCAATCCATCGGCAAGCTCAGAACTTCGCATGCGAAGCTCGGGAATACAGTAAACAATTCTCAAACATAGAATGGCAACAGAAGCCTCCGACAAGACTATTGCGGATGCTCCTGCGATAGCTGAACCGGATGCGGTACGTCACTTCAAACTCGTAGGCCAAGCATCATGCGCTGACAGCTCAAGTCCAACGCAAACACAGATACTCAAGATGGCCCCAACAAACCCGCTTTCGTAAAGGACACCGCTAGTGATGATCTTTCCACGCCAAATCCCGAATCATCAGAGCTCGGATTGCCTTCTGCGGAAGGTAGTGCCAATGGCGGGTCCGACAACGAAGCCCTCAAGGCCAAATCAGCGGAAGACGGACATATTCGCAGCTCATCAACGGCAAAGAAGCCAATGTCATTCAAGGCTGTGAAAGTAAACCAGAAGTTTCTAGGAGCAAAGAGCGCAAGCGGTTCTTCGGCGGTCAAGCCTGGAGACAAAGCAGTCAGCGCAACTGCTTCCCCAAGCTTAACGCCTTCGATATTGACAGCGACGATTTCCAAGCCCCGCCTCGTCGCGAAGTCGGGAAGCGGACTGCTCTCGGGCTCACGGTCATCTGGTAACATTGGAGGAGCCTTCGGCACCCCGGATGGTAATGCTGTGTGGAATAAGAACAGACGTATGTGGATCCGTCGAGCCCATGTGGATGAATTAAGTACTGACTGTGACAGCTGTTCCTCCACCAGAACCAAAGAGAGTGACGGACGAGGAGCTGGCGCAAAAATATGGCATTCATCTTGCGACTCGATTGCACTCTGATGGAGCCGACAAACAAGCGACTTGGGCAGATATTGACGACGATGAGGATGATTGGCAACCAGAAGCTATAGAATGGGCGGATGGAACGAAAGCCCCTTTGCCATCTCACGACTCGCCGAGGCCAGAGCCTGCTAAGCCTGCTGCGCCAAGCACCGCTCCAGCGCCTGCTGCTCCAGATAATAAGCCACCTCCAACTGTTCTGCAGCCACCGAAGAACGACAAGCCAGCTTCGCCCGGACCATCCATGACTTCGTCACTGAAGCTCGGGGGTGGAAAGGGACTGGTGCTCAAGGGGGGAGGCCTAGAGAAGCTAACCCTCGTCGCAAAGCCGCCAGCACCACAGGCTGCCGTCAAATCACCTTGGGCACCACTACCACATGTCGACAAAACTGCGCCGATCATTACTGAGCTTCCTCAACGACAGCAACAGAGATATAATAATAGGAGCAACTATGAAGCAGGTCGTGACCGCATGCCACCACCACCAGAAATTGCAGCCGACGATTTCAGCCGAGGCTGGAGAGAGGGACAGCATGGCGGAAACAGAGAACTTTACAATTCCCAATCAGGAAGATATGAGCCGGTGGGCGATGGCCGCAGAGGCAGTCGCAACGATATGCATGCGGGACCACCACACTTGATGCAGAGACGGTATGAGATGCAGGGTCCAGCCGAGCCATCATCGGCATTCCAAACACATAGAGACCATGCCACAGATTTGTCTTATGGCAGACGCCGTACTTCGTCGAATGTTAGTGGCGCCAGTGGCTTGTATGGAAGGCGCTTAAGCAGGGGCCAGGAGGGTTACCCACCTCATGATATACCGGATGGTCGCCGTGGATCATATGTACATGGAGGACCAGAGTCTCTTCGTGGTCAATCTCCAGGTGGTCAATTGCGCCAGAATTACCCACCACCTCCATCACAGGTTCAAGCTCGTGCTTCGCCTGTGGCAGCTCATTCCTCAATGGTTCCCGGCCATAGCCCTCTGGCAACAGCACCACCAGTGCAAGCGCCCGCAGCTCCGCTGATAGATGAGGTCGAATTGCAGAAGAAGATTATGAAAGACGGCCGAGAATTAGCGAGAAAGAGAAGACTTGAGCAAGAAGCAAAGGAGGAGGCAGAGCGCAAGGAGCGTATTCGCCTGAAGCTGGAGGCCATGGGACCTCCGCCAGAGAAGAAGAAGCCAGAAACTCCTAAGGAGGAGAAGGCTGTGCCAACACAAATTCAGACGCGAGACAGCCCACCGAAGCCGCCAGCAAACGATGAAAGTGGTGAGGTCAAGCAGTACGGTGTCATGAAAGTGCACCCACCCGGGAGAGTGCAGTCACATGCATCTGCCGCGGAACAAGGCTTTTCCAGGCAAGAACCACCACAAACTAGAGATGATATGCAAACTTCTGGTCGTCGCCTCTCTGCTCACGGAGGTCCAGAAAAGGAACCAGATCAGGAGCACTTATTGCACAACAGTCAGCCATCCAGTCCTGGTAGAGTGACGAACTGGACTAGCTCAGGACAACATCAGAACCAAAATAGAAGTGTGTGGGGTCCACCAACCGCGGACCGCACCTTGGGCAACGGCACATTCAATCCTGAGCTGTCAACACAAGCTGCTCAAATGGCGCAAGGCGGGCCTGGTCCAATCGGCTCACCTCTGAACAACAGAGGCAATGGCCAATATCCATCACGTCCAAGAGAGCCGTATGGTCAGCGTCCAGCCCCAATCGGCCCACCAAGCAGACAGCAGGAGCAGAGACAAACGTCAGGTGCCGCGCCAGGTGGTTGGACTGCAGCTCTTTCAACAAGAACACCCGAGGATGATGTGCGTCGCCGCATGGAAGGCGAAAGAGAGCTTCTCACTCGCCCAGGCGAGCAGCAGACTGCGTTCAAGGAGACGTGGAGACCAGCTCACATTGGTGAAGATGGTCGTCGTGTTTCAAGCGGTCCCACACAAGTTATCATGGATCGTCCAGCTGTGAATGCCACAAACTGGGACTACACTGGGAGACCAAGACAGGAGGATATCCCACCTCATACAAGCATTGAGCATGGTGTTAGCCCTCAACAGCCTTGGGCACAAAGCTCTTTACAAGACGTCACATCCATGGCTCCGCTACCGTCCCGTGGTTCACGCTTTTTCCCACAAGCCAGAAACGTCTCCAGGGAGATGCCAGCACCAGAACCATACACTCGTTCTGGCTCGCCGTCGCCGCCACCACCAACCATGTGGGGCCACCCAGCATATGATGGGGATGCACGTCACCCACAAGTATCTTTGCCACGCACACCGCCAGTTGTCAGGCTGCCTCCTGCACCTGTTCTGGCTCCAATCGCGCCACCAAAGCCAGTATCATTTGCACAAGCTGCAGCTGCGGCCGCTGTAACCCCGACTGGACCAAGGACGCCGCCTGTTGCAATTCCGCTTCAAAGGGGAGCTTCGTCTACCGGCGAGTTTACTGGCGGATGGCAGGACAAGATCAACAACTTGATGGGCCGCAAGGCTTCCCCACCAAAGACCCATGCTCTTGCTGTCAACTCCTCTAGCAAGTATGCTCTCGACCAATCCGTCAGCCAAGTTCCAGCTATCTCGTTCCCGGGCTTTTCAGGTCGTTCTGACCACGGTGAGATCGAGTCCAAGCCAATGGCGGAGGAGTGCTTTGAGGAGCAAGAGATGGGCTTTGTGCCTGTCGTGAAGGTACCTAGAGACGCACCGAAGAACGCTTATGACTTTTGCTCAGCACCAAAGCCGCTGCATAGGAAGTTCTGGGTGAATGATGCTGTTAGTGCGTATGAAGTTGGACAACCTGCTGTATATCTCAGGGATAGGCAAGCGGAGGTGATTAATGTCCGTTTTCCGGGTATGAGTGAGGAGGATGCTAAAACTGTGTTGAGGGAGGTGGGCAAGAGACCGAGCTATAACAGGCCGGGTCGTGGACGTGGTGCAGGTCCGAGGAATCCTTCGACTTACACCAGAGGAGGCAGGGGAAGGGGCGATAACTTGGGCCCGAATAACGGTGGCTCGCCGGCCCAGGATGGCTCTGCGCCATCGACACCGGGTGCTACGCAAAGGGGAGGGAGAGGAAGAGGTGGCTTTGGTGGTGCTTCGTGGACTTCGAGACATGGGACACCACCTAGTGCTGTCAATGCCAATGCTTAAGTCCTCAAACATCGGCGAAGGTGATCGAGCATGAAGAGCACCGAGACGAGAAATAAGAACCACCTCGGGAAACGCCGACCCTAATATGCGGATCACATTGTGATCAAACACGACTACCATTGTACTTTACTCTGCAGTTTTGCAGACTCTCGGGGCGAATGAGGATAGACCTGCGACTCATGAAGACACTTCTTTGGTGCGCGGCGTATTTTAGCAAGCGTATCATCGCTTCTATTTGCGACGCTCCCCATGTTTCTTGCGAGCTTGGTGGCATTGCATATGGCATTTCAGATGACGGCGCATTTGCTGAGATGGCGTCTGATGAAGAAATGAATATGCAGTGTAATAACAAGACGAGCAGGCAAAACACTAGTGGAGGCAATCAAGGGGTATACTGTGCTATATTAGCTCATACCGAACAAGAAATGAAGGATCTGAACACCCTGAAGGTACTGATTTTGGACCTCGGCGTAGTGATTTTACTCCTGCTCGTGCTTAACGACCTGACCATTATCCGCGAGCTTTCCTACTCCTGCTTTCCCTCTTCCAGCGTTCGGCGAGTACGTACTTAAAAGTACTTTTTCGAGGTCCAAGAGTATGAGTAGCCTTGCGAGTAACCCCATGGGTGTTTTGGTTAAAACACTTTAGTGCTTTTAAGAGTAACAGGGCACGTGATTGCTTCGCCTAATTGGATCTTTTAGCGGAGACTGAATGTTGACCTTTCCCCGTGCCTCCATTTTGTCAACAACCAGTTAGCTACACAGTCAACCTTTGGCACAGTGCAACACGTCAAGAGTGGCTTGACCTCTTTACTGCTGTTGACGGTGCTTAAAGTGGTGATAGTAGCTAATGAGTTTTCGCCTGGTGAGGGCAGTACGGCCGAGGTTGACCGCGCGGGAGGATAAGTCTCGCTGCATATATTGGAGTTGGCGAGAGTGAGGGTGGGGAGACTTGGGCACTGGAATCACTACTTGGGCGTTGGATTCGGAATGCGTGAACTGGTCGGACGGGGAGCGGTGGGAGGCGTGCTTACAGTGAGCACCATCGTATGGCGTGTCCAAGTGAGATAGACACACGGACTGGCTGGCTTCCACGCCCGTGAATCGGCGAATTGCGACCGTGCGGGAGGCTGTGGCGCGCTTAAGCGATGGGCAGTTGAAGACACCATACCCCCCTGGCTGGGTCGGCACTACGCGTTGTTGCAGAACCAGGCAAGGAGATGCTCGCACCCCCTCACGCCGCATGGCCTCGTGGGCCTGGGGCCTGGGATCCGGCGGGCTATTCGGATCCCGTGCCTTTCGCTCTCTTGCAAAACCGGGCCCCCGAGCCGAGGAGGAAGCGCGCTCAATATCGACGCTATCGCTGGGCTACATGGAAGCTCCCCGTCGCTATATCTTGGTACGACCCGAAGCACACAAAACCCCGTCATCTTCAGGGGGGCGCTTTGGCACCGGCGCGCTTAAACGCCGCATCGAGAGCAGGGCTGACATCCGAGAGACGCATATTGATGCCAGCGAGGCCAATGGTAGGATGAACTGGCGGGGGCCCTGGGCTACCCCGTATTACTATAGCATCTATTCGTTTAACTCGGTCCCTGCCTATCAATCACTGCTCTGGCAAACATAGGTAGATGTCAGGACACTAAGCGCATGTATAAATAACCCCTAAAGCATGATACCCATTCTGAAGAAAAGTGCTTATCTCTCAATGAATGAATGGGACTTGGTAACGCAGGTAATGAATGATATGAGTCAATGCTATGAGTCCAGTATTTCAGTCTTGGATCTACAATTCAAGTTGACGAGATGTTTACCAGGGCAATCACGGCGGAAGCGGTACCGAACGGCGGCGATTGCAGCTCCAATGGTGGCAGCTAAGCGTTTGGCCGAAGGTCGATGGCAATAGCAGTGTCAGTAGAGGCCGACAGTGCAGGGGGTTAAGTCCTTCTCAATCTGACGGAAAATGAAAGGTTGGCGCCATCACAGTCACAATCACAACTCAATCATAAATCAATGGCAATGAATCAAGTGCATTCACCACATTACAAAGAGACAACACACTGTAAGAGATCCCCTCATCGCATCTGCGTCCACTCCTCTACTCCTCCTTCCCACCGACCACGTATTTACTCGCATCATCTTCCCCATTTCGTCTCCAGAACGAACAGACAGATAAAAGCAATCTCGCTCGTCCCCATACGCGCTAAGAAATAGCAAAAGAAATCACCACCACAACTGACAACGACCACGCTCCGCCGCCATTACTTGTTGATAGAAGAAACCGCACATGCCCCGTCCTGAGGGGTCGCCGGTAATGGTCGTCCTCTTGGCCCCAAATATCGCCGCCAACGTAGTCTCCAACCGCACACTCAAGTTTGGCTGAATGTTGAGATGATGGCAACCAAGGCCATATAGCAAGGACGGTAAACGCGACGATATCCCTAGGCAAGCCTCGAACCAAGCCCTCCAGCTGGCGCCAAAGACGACAGGTCTCGTGCAACCCCCCGACAGAAACAGTAACAATGGCGACAAATGCAACGCCGACCGCGCAATGAAGCCACGGGGGGATGATGGTATCGTTATTCGTTTCTCGTAAAACAATATTTTTCGATTTTCTGGTATGTTTTGTTTGTCGGCCATCGACCTTCTTCCTCTCCTCCGCCCGCCTCCCTCCCCTTCTTCCTCCCAATTCGAACCTCACTCTCGTTCCACTCGACCCCTGAACACGACGAGGTAAGTCTAGAAGACAAAAATAGTTGCGCAGCGAGGTGGTATAAACTCGACGCCCCCCCTCCCCCTTTTTCCCATCAAAGCACCATACCTCTCAATGCACTGCGTCAATGCAGTTGCACGATCGTGCCAGCCTATGCTGCAATAGGCGCCGATCCTCCCAAGCCAAGCTTAGCCAGCTTCTCCTCAACCGAGCGGACGACATCAGGATCGTATTGTTCCTGGACCTTGCGAGGTTTGGTAGCAGTACATTGGTCGCACTTATTGTGCTGGCACTTGGCACAGGTGGCGGATCCCTGCTCAAAGGTAGTCTGGCAGTCGTGGCAGTCATAGAAGGGGTTTTGGCCGGGCTGGTCGTGCGGATAGCCGTATGGGTACCGGGACTTCTTTGGCCTGTGTGATGTTAGTTAGGGTGTAGTAGGTAGGAGAGATGGGTGTGACTTACGGATCCCTTGGGCAGTCAGCGCAACGGACGTGCTTGCAGCTCGCACACTCCTTGCTTCCGCTCATAAAAAGGGTATTGCAGGCATGGCAGTTACGTCTGACGCGCTGCGTTGGCTTCTTGTGCACCAAATCTTGACCGCCACATCTCCCCGGCTTAGTGAGCAAGCTCTTCAGAGCCGGCGTCTCAGTAGCAGTTGTGGCAGCAGCGGCGGCAACAACTGGAGCAGCAGCACCAGTGGCAGCCTTCTTCTTGTTCTTCTTCTCAGGGAAGCGAGTGCACTGGCCGCAGCGCTTGTGCGTGCACTTTGGACAGATACGCTCCTTGCCGAACTCGCCCTGGCACTCGTGGCAGGTGCGGTGCACGCGGAGACGGATCTTCTTCTCGACACGCTCGGAGGCGGCGCCGAGGTCGATGGCGTCGATGGTCACTGGGTCGATGCCGGCCTTCTTTGCGATATCGACCTTGTGGTCGTCCTGCTTGGTCGCGGTCTTTGCTGGTGCGACGCCGGCGGCGGTTGGTTTGATGCTGTTTACGAGGTCAGCGACAATCAATTGTGCACATGCGAGACGTGGTTCCCTACCTTGGAGTGGCAGATGAGCTGGAGGTGGCAGAGGTAGATTGATGTTCGGTAGCGACAGAAGTCGAGTTGGTCCGTCGCAGAGCCTTCTTGAACTTGGCGACGTACTTCTCGAGTCCCTTCTGCTTGTCCTCGGCAGGCGGCGGGCCAGTGGAGGCCTGCTGTTGTGGAGAGCTCATGATGGCGATGCTTTTCTGTGTGCGATATTTGTCGTGGGGTTCGTGCTATATGTGCAAGAATGGCATGCGTCCAATTTCACGATCTATGCTGCTGTACCACGCAAAGATGTCTCTCGTGTCGAGCCTGTGTCCAGGTGGGTGGGACTCCCGAGTAGCACTGATAGGCCAATTGAGTCGAGGCCTTGGGCGAGGACAAAGGCGATCCAAGTTGAGTCCGCTGTGCAACGTGTCGAAGCTGAGCGGCGACAACAATAACAACAACAATAACAATAACAACAACAATGTTTGACGACCCGCCTGAAGGTCTTGTCGGATTACAGGAGGTGATGATGCTTGGTGATGGAAGAGGTTTGTGAGAGAAGGGAGGAAGTGGTGTGGCTGTCGGGCTACGAACGAGAAAGAGGAGAACAGGAGTCTGGGTACTGGTTGGACCGGGGGTGCTTGGGGTAAGCTGGAGCTATGCCACATTCACCAACGGCCAGAGGGTGGTCACTGTGGGCTCAAATTGAATCCCAACCCAGCACGCCGGAAGAAAGGTGGACCGCATAGGAATGCTAGTGGAAATTGAGGAATGAAGCGTCCAAACGAACCGCTGTCAACTAACTAGTTTTTGTTGCAACTAGTTGACGGGCAACGATTTCTACGATTTCCACGATTTATTTTAAGATTTATTTTAAGATTTATTTCAAGATTTATTTCAAGATTTATTTCAAGATTTATTTCAAGATTTATTTCAAGATTTCTCTAATGAATACAATTTTTGACACACCGACTCGGTGGAGGATGAGGATGTGACGAAGAAGGGATGTGACGAAGAACCCATTCATTCCATGCTTGGGAACCCTTGATAGCACGTGAGAGCTATAACCAACACGAGACCTGGCAGAAGAAGCACATGAGACGGGAAGCACGGCCTGGGCAGCCTTCTGCTGTACACGGCTGCCCGAGCTTGATTTTGGGGTGGCTTTTGATGTTGATGGATTTGTGCGCCCCAAGGACAAGGACAGGGACAGGAGGCGGCCAGCTTTCAGTGGGTGGCAGCACAGGCAAAGGGGGATCTGTTCCGATGTTCCGCCAGCCAAAGGAGGAAGATGACCACTCTGAATAGAATTCTGCACAGGCTGCAGGCTGCCCTGTTGGCCGCACAAAGGTCTCCTATCCCATCCTCACTGAAGGTCTGTCCTCATCCGTGTCCCTTGCGCAGGAATGTGTAGAAAGATGGCAAGATGACAAGATGGCAAGATGGCAAGATGGCAAAATGGCAAAATGGCAAAATGGCAAAATGGCAAAAGATGGCAAGATGGCAAGATGACAAGATGGCAAGATGGCAAGATGGCAAGATGGCAAAATGGCAAAAGATGGCAAGATGGCAAGATGACAAGATGGCGGTGTAGCAAGATGGCATGCGTATGACATGTGTAGATGACATGTGTAGACGGCATGTAAATGTTTTCAGCTTTACCGCCTTACCGCCTTAGGCATGTCAATTGCTGTCAATTGCTGTCAATCGCTTAGGTCGACCCCCTTGGCGGCGGACAGGTGTGGGTGTTTCCTTGCTCCTGCGTCGGAGAGTCCACAATGGGGTTTCACTTAAGTCGAGCCGAGTTAGTCCCGCCGAAACGCGTGACGGCTTTGGTCCCTTCTCAAGTTTAGCCTGTTTCCGACTCTCAGTCAACTCACAGTCAGTCAGTCAACTCACAGTCAGTCAGTCAACTCACAGTCAGTCAACAACTCACAGTCAACTCTCACTGGCTGGCGCTTTAAATGGCGCCGTCGCTGCACCACGAGCTTTGTGATGGATGCAAACCATCTTGGACAGCTGTTCTTTCGCAGGGGTGGGCCTAGAAGCACGCTGGCCCTCCGAAACCCTCGCTAGAAGGCGCTGGGTTTCCAAAGTTTCAGCGCCATCATGCCATCATGTCACTGAGCGCTGGGTTTCGCTTTCACTGCCCACAAACGTATCTTGGGGGTCAAGTGTAAGGTGGCGATGTAGGAGTGACATCGGGTACATTGAATTACTCACAAATTTGTACCGCAGCGCAAGTAACTGGTACTTCGTGGCGTGGCCGAGACTTAACCCCGAATAGACGGTGTAGGGAACCTCCACGATGCTGCACCGCAGAGCCTGAGGCCAGAAGAAGGTGCGCTTTAGATGCAGACGCGAGAGGACAAAAGCAGCTAAACATGAGTCTATTACGTGGACGTGTTGGGATGGAGAGCACGACTTGACAACTTCCATTGGATGGCGCAGCGACTACGTGGCACGGCGGCATGAAAGCTGCGTGAGGTGCAGATGGTCCACAGTTCTCGTGTCGCAGCGTAGTGCAAAAAGGTGGATAATTGGACTACAGTGATGTACTGTACTGTACTGTACCAGAGATCGGGGTCACAGCGTCCTCTCGCCGTGGTCGCCTGTACAAGCGAGTCTCATCAAAGACATCTGGATCGCTTGCGGCTTCCGAAGATCTTTTATTTTTATCTTTTTGAATAGTCTCGGCTTTTCCATCAAAGCTTTGCTGTCTCATAATACGAAAACTTCATCGTTTCCCAAAGAAGCGAGTCGGATGCAGGGTTGTCGGGGGTGTCGAAGGTTTTTGGCGAGGAATGAAATCGCTCGACCGCGTGCAGAACCAACACGCCCTGTGTCGGCAAGTTATCCCGGGGTTGCCTGGAATAAAGGGCTGCAAGCGTGTTTTTCGAGCCTGCCGCGCGAAGACCATTAATCCAAGCCAAGACGCCTTTCCTGTTTTAACCAAGGTTCCCAATCCGATATACGCGGAAGACGGCGCCTCTCAAGAGTTCAATGGGTTGGCCTTTTGCATGTCTCATCCGAGACCTTGCCCGCATTGCTGCCAGCTAATCACCCCACACTCGCGCGGAGATGAAAATTGTCAGAAGCAAAGCGTCGGCATTGAGAAGATTGCATCATGCTGGCCACAATTAACAGCGTGGCAGTAACATTCCGGAATCACACAATTAACAGCGTGGCGGGAACATTCCAGAATCGCACAATTAACATCGTGGCGGTAACATTCCAGAAGCACACAATTAGCAGCTTGGCGGTAACGTGCCACACGCACCCAATTAACAACATGAACAGTAGCATTCCAGACGCATTTGAGTGAGACTGGTTGGGAATTGAAATTAGAGGTCTTGTCTATGCCATTTCATTGACTGGGTTGACCGCTTTGTCAGCTTCATGACCGTGGCCGTTGGATGGTCAGTGACCAATCAACCACCACGGTGCAAACCATCGTCAATCGTTCTGCTCCCGTCCCGTTTTTGCCCCGTCCCCCGGCCGAGCTCTGTTATTGCCACTTTCCTTGGTGTTTTTCGTCGCCCTTCTTCCCCTGCGACTTTCATGTGGCCCCAGAGATCACTCGATCTCGTCCCTTTTCCAAGGATTCAATGGTGGCATTGAATCTCGCTTCACCGCTCATATCCGCTAGCTTTGCCCTAGAGTAGCATTCGAGCACGCTGGGGTCCTGGGGAGCTCAATTCAGGGTATTACAGGGGCTAGAACAGGGTATTACAGGGGTTAGAACAGGATATTACAGGGGCTAGAACCCTGGCAATGAACACTGACGGCGGTGGATAAAGTCCGGGACGGGGCGCTGTCGCTGTGCTTCCCCGCATTGAAAAGACCACGGCAATCGGGAGGGCCGCTGCCCTCTAACGATCTCAAAACAAAATGACAAGGTTTTCGTGAATTCGTTTTCGTGAATTCGTAAATCGAAGCTCGGCATCTCCAAGACGATCATTATCAGATGCTTTTGCCCCTCATTCCAACGCGTCTCGGCGAAGGTCGGTGTTTCTTTACTGGAGCCGTGGGCTTCCGACCCGGCTTCGTGCCCAGCACAGGTGTCACATCGAACAAACAAAACTGCTCCTCTTTGCAACTCAGTACGACTCAGTACGTCTCGGTACGGCTCAGCTAGTCTCAGTACGACTCAGTACGTCTCAGTACGGCTCAGCTAGACTCAGCCAGACTCAGCCATGCTGTATCTTGCATAATATAAAAGTGCAGCATCAATCCGGCCATGTGGATAGGGAATTGGACCCGAGATAACTTTGTGCAGCCACGACTTTTTGCCTTCTTTCTCTGCGTTGGGTTGTGCCACCAGAGGTCAAAACGAGCGATGTTTCGTTGGCAGATGGCTCCATCATGATTCCTGCAGTTCTTACCGCGCGAGAGGTCAAACAGTCCCACCTCATCCCTTGTCATTGTAACACGTTGATCATGTTGGACAATGTGCTTAACAGTCCGAGTGCCTTTCCGACAATTGCGCATGATACCGACGGTATATTCAAGGGGTTGGCGCCCGCGGGAGCTGATCGTGTTTCGTAGGACACCACGACGATGATCTTTGTAGGCCTGCAATTCCTCCTTATGTTATGATTTTGCCTTCCGATGCCGCACTTCTATTATTGCGGATGCCGCCGTCGATGACGAGCTGATCTGCGCTGTGATGTGCTTTGATCGGTGAGTCTGCGGTTGAGGTATTTCGTCTTGCGTGCGTAACTTGAACATCTCCCGTTGGCGAATGGTGGGTGCGTATGTTTGCCACCTTGCAGGCCTCGTTGGACTTACCTCTCCACGGGAGAGTGCCTGGTGTCCTGCGGTTTCCTTGGCGCGGACGCTCAAGCCGTCTTTGATTTATCCAGGGAAAGGACATCTGCATCGACTTCTGGTGTCTTGACTTCTGGAGTCTTGACCTGCTTGTTAACGGCGGCCTGTTGTGCAATGAAGGCGTCAAGGACAGCCTTTGAAAGCTGGAATCCGTGGTCTTGCTCTTGGAGCACCTGGCGCAATAACCCGTCTTTTTGAAGCTCCAAGCGGGCATACAGCGCGTAAAGTTCGGCATCAGTCATCTCCTTGAGCTCTCCTGGGGTGAGGGGCCCCTCGGTCCTTTCAGCGTTCGCGTCCTTCTCGAGGTCAGCGGAGCGGGTAGAGGTGGCGATAGCCTTCGTCTTGCGGTCAACTGGGCTGGAGGAGCTTGGAGATGGTCCTATCGCGTCTGTGAACTCATTCGAGTGAGAAGAGACAGTCTCAGACTCTCCATTGGAGGCAGCTGGGCGAGAGCTCTGGGACATCTTGAAGATTCGTGCTGCGTGACTGCCAATGAAGTGCTTGGTGTGGTTGGTAGGTGGGTATATGGCCACGAAGTGGTTGTCTTAAAATAGCTTGGGATGTTCGCAGGAATCCAACCCGAGCAATTGGTGTGGTTGAGGTGGTTGGGTTGTGTCGTGGAGATTGTGGTGCGAGAAGAAGTCGTGGTCAAAGTGAAGGTTTTGTTGCCGTGGTCGTCGTTGTCTGTTCGAGGCTGCTCCTTCTCAAGTTAAATCCGCGCTTCACCACGGGGACCATGACAACCAGCGGAGACGGGATTACCTTCGCAGGCGCTAGTCTCCTCGCTTGTTAGTGTTTTACTCAATTTTTATAGAGGCCTAATTAGTATCTTCTTTCAGAAGAACTGCCGCTCTCATCTTGTAAGCGTGCCGTTCGTCGCTTTATCCCTTCTTTCTCTTCACGGTTTTAGCGGAAAAAAATGTCAAATTGCCATAACTGCTTTCATGCTGCACAAGGTTCAAAGCCATTCGCTCAATAACTGAGTGGCTTAATAGCATCATAATCAAATTCAAAGATAGCATCGGGCACGTTACGCACGCTGAGCACATCCAGCTCTCCATTTGTTCATAGGTGACGCATATATTTGTGCTCTGGTTTGTAGCATTGGCAAGACTAGTAGAGTCTCATAGCACAACTCATGAGGGCGTAAGCACTGAAGATCTTCTGTCCTCGCCCCTCGATTGTTGACACGTAATAGGAGAGACGAGTAGGGATCTTAACGGTCAACCCAGTCAGCACATCCCTCAGCCATCCAGCGAGGCGGATGTGATATTTTTGTGCTTGATTTGATAACCCTTTGTAGCGTTTGAAAAGTCGTTATATAACCGAGGCCTCGGAATCAGATCCTCATTTTCCTCAATCTGTCATCCTCCCTCTATATCACAAGTTGACGATATTAGGTCCTAACTAGTCATCATCACCTATTGACAACCCCAGCACATCCTCAATATAAAAACAACCGCCCCCAACCCCCTCTAACATCTATCCACCAAATACGAAAGCAAAAACCGTGCATGGCCAGCACTCAGGTCGGCAAGCTCTATCCAAACACCATTACGCCGAAGTCTCAGGGCATAAGGTAACCGCACCATTGCCACCGTCGGCTGCACTACCGTCACCAAAAAGACGGTTCGCTACTACCACCATGTGGACATCATCCGCGTATCTATCTCCTTTGACATATCTTGATATGAGGCCCACGACAAAGATCTGTAGGGTTATTAGTTCTCAGCACCAGAACCAGCGAGTGGATGATGATACCCTGCACCACGGCGAGAGTGAAGAAAAAGCCTTGCCCACAACTGCTTTCGTGTTCAGCAAAGAGTGTTCAAGCTACACAGGCACATCTGCACCTCCTACATTAACACCGAAGAATACATTTTGCCCGCTTTGGAGTTACAGGTCAGGATGGGGGCGTTATAGCTGTGCCTTGTGTTTGGCAGATGGGCAGGAGTCGGTATGCAGCTCACAAATTTCAAAATGAGGCACCTGTTAGGAAGTACGAAATGCAAGAAACACGCCAACAAAAGTCCAGATGGTTGCGTGCCGATGGCACAGGATAGGCCCGTTGCGAGCAGCCTAAAGCGCATCTTGCCTAACGCTGGCAGCAACCTCCAAGCCCAGGATTTGAAGCAAATAGGCACAGCTCCCAGAACCAATTCTCCCTTCCTATTGGGCTGCGCCGTACGCCGAGTTTCATCGCTTATAGTAAAACGACAGGCCTACCCTGAAAGTAACGCCGCCATGCATCTTCTGCCCTTAATCATGTCCGCTCAATTTCTCTCCACGTCCAAGCTCAATCAATCTGTATCGACTGCTGACCTTGCGACGCCCCGAACTCCCCTTCCTCACTACTATCTAATCCTCTGCTGATCTTCGTGGCGTCTGGGACCGAAGCACCCATGGTGGCTAACCGATTCTTCTTCCTCACCGCCGGACCAGCAAGCATATGTACTCTCGAGTTCATATGCAACCCCGTATCCCCCACATCCCCCGCCCTCACACTGGCCTGGAACTCGAGTTCGCTCTGCAGTACGGGAAGGAGGAGGCGGGACTCGTACCACCGCCCCTTCACATCATTCAGCCCCTTGTGTGCCGACGGCGCAGCGAGTTTCCACTCCCTCCATTCGTCACGTCCAGCTTGAAGTGATACTTCGTTCCGCCAACGAACATCCTCTGCCATGCGTGCCGGGAGTGTGGTGTTCTTTGGCCAGTTGGAGGGGTTTTTGTACGCCTCTGGCAATGGCATTTTCGTGAAGCTGTACACGTCCCCTACGAGCTGTACCGTGCTGAGTTCCCCGTTCAGCTTCTCAATCATCTGATGAACCACCATGACTATGATCTCGGCGTTGTCCGCGCCTTGCAACCTTATCGGTTCTCCGGCCCAGATCTTTTCGCCGCCGAGAAACATGCCCTTCCAGAATGTGGTCGAGGTGGGCGATGGGACGTCGATTTTGTCGAAAAAGCTGTACGATTGGTTGATGGCCTTCGCCGCCATGATGGACGCATCCACCTCCGCCGTCCTCTGCGCATCCCCCCCGTACTTCCCGGACACGATGTCGGCCCAGGGTACCTGTTCGTATGTCATTGCTCTTATGCCACCAAAGCTTAACGGCGGAACAGACCACGCAAGCCAGGGCCTCATATCATTAGGCGCCTTCGTGCGGACGACTGGTTGGTTCCGTGATAAGGGGTAGCCCAGGGGCTGGATTTCGAATCTAGGCTGGTCATCGATCTTTTTGCGGCGTAAGACAACTCCCAGTGCCCATGCTGGACCTTTGAAGAACCAGGCGAGCTCGCCGGGACGGTAGATAAAGTCGTTGGTAGGGGAGGCGTCGAAGTCTTGTTCAGGTGTTTTCTGGGTGACGGCGGGGTTGGGTTGTGGCTGTTGTGGCTTCTCAGGGCCAGCAGGTGCAGCAGGAGTTGGAGGAGCAAGAGCTCTGAGTTTAGCGGGATTCTGTTGAGCTGGCGGCGCCTGTGCCTTTGCAGATGCTGCTTCTGGCCTGGGATCATCCATCGTCTTCGCAGTTGGAGGTTTCGAAGGGTCGACGAGCTCGGCTTCGGGGTGGCAGAAGCGGCATGAGCAGTTCCGCATCGCATTCCCGGACTCGTCTGTTGCTAACCAAAGCAGATGTGGGAAGAATTCTTGGGCGCTGCGGAAGCGTTGCTTGCCCATTGGGTAGCCGTAGAGGTAGGTGTCTTGTCTGGTGTCTTGGGGCTTGCCATTGATGGCTTTGGTGCGCATGTGTTTCCATAGGACGTAACCGTCTGGGAGGTCTTTGAGAATGTAATGTGGTCCTAGTTCTAATTACATAGTTAGATGGTGTAGAAGTAACCATGTAGTGTTGAGATTCGCGTACGAGCATGAGTTCCCTGAGCACCCAATGCCTTCGCGAGTAGTCCGCCCAATTTGCGCCTCCAATCTTGCGATGTTGGGTCGTCGTTCTCAACTCTCAGATAGTAGTCCACTGAGCCATCCGCCTGGGGCCTTGTATCCTTTCGTGGTGGTTCATTGGGAACGACTCTGCCATTCGTCCCAATATATGACGACTGGCCATCAGAGCGAGCAACAAATAGCTCTGTGAACTTGGCCATAATAATGCTTCAAAGAGGCCGTGATGTCAACAAGTTGGAGTATACCGCAAGGTCGACGAGGCTGGAGAGGACCGCGGCTGGCTTCCAGCCTTAAGGGCCGGCCTCATAGAAATTCCTCATCCGAGAACCTGGTGAAAGCACTTTACGCGATAAAACGCGGTTCGCGTCACCCCGGGCACCGACAGGAAAGGTAGCCCTGATATTTTGACCGCCGATAGCTCGACCATTCCAAACGACAACCTCTAGAGCCATCGGCATACTACAACCCAACTGCCGCCTTCTTATACAGATTTTTGAACCGTAGACGATAGCAATACCAATTAACAAAGTACTGGACGAAAGCACCACCGATTCTCATCACACAACCACCTAAAACCTCTGTTGCACTCGGAGTGCACGAGGATGGCCATCATGGGCGAAAACCAGAGGCCAGTCCGCGCCGCGGCAGCCAAATCCAAGATCACAATGCGTTTGGGCAGCAATGCAACCAAACTACTCAAGAATCCATTCCGCAACTCCGATAAGCCAGCAAAGAAGTCCGACCGTCAAGAACTTCGCCAGAAGATCGCTGAAACCACCGAAGTCAAGCGCAGGCGCTACTTGATCGAGAAGAAGGACTATTTCTTCCCACTGCTTCCAGAGCATAACTATATCACCAAAATTGCGGCCGCGCAAGATGCCTTGTCGGAGGACGAAAGGGCTGAAGAGGTGTCGATACCATATGAACAACTTACGGAGCAACCGAAGGGTATCAAGGCGAACATGAAGGACTACCAATTGTCTGGACTGTCCTTCCTTGTCTTTTTGTACCGCAATGGTCTCTCCGGCATTCTCGGTGACGAGATGGGTCTCGGAAAGACTTTACAAACTATTTCGTTGATGCAGTGGCTGAAGGAGAATGAGCCAGCTGGTCGTGAGCCACGTCCGTTCCTCATCGTCTGCCCGCTGTCCGTTCTCGGCACCTGGCAAAGCGAGCTGAAGAAGTGGGCACCAGGCCTGCAGGCGGTTCGCTTCCACGGTGTCAAGGAGGAGAGAGAGCGTGTGAAGAAGATTGCTACCGGTGAGCTTGACTTCTACGGCCACCAAACTAAGGCGCGCACGAAGAAGCTCAAGAAGGCGCAGGCCAAGCTTAGAGCGAAGAAGGGTGGATATGACACTTCCTCTTCTTCGTCGGAGCAAGATGATGATGATTCGGATTACAATGACGCGAACTCGGGAAATGCACCGGATGTCATCATCACCACATACGATACCTACAAGGCGGAACAAAGTTGGTTCCAGAGAGCTTATGTGTGGAAGTATGTTGTCCTTGATGAGGGCCATATGATCAAGTTAGTTCCTCTTTTCTTTTGTTAATGTTGCGGCTATTTAGCAATCTAAGAATGATCCCATTTGCTACTTGTCGTTTCCTCTTCCGCCGGGCGCACTCGCCGCAAAGATTAACGCCAATTCTGCGTATGGTTAGCTAGTTGACGCTCAGGAAGCTTCTTTTCTATATTGGTTTCAAAGTCTTAGGAATGTGGATGCTAACCGGTCGTCAGGAATGAAGAATCTCAGATCTCAAGAGCTTTGCAAGCGCTGAAGGCAGAGTACCGTCTCCTCCTCAGTGGTACGCCTCTCCAGAACAACCTCGGCGAACTCTGGGCCCTCTTCCACTGGTTGTACCCGATGATTTTCACAGTGAACACGAAGCAGTTGTTCCTCGATTCTTACGATCTGACGCACGGAAAGTACATTGCCTCAACTCTGGATGATTCGAGAGAATTGCTGCAGCTCTGTATGTTGAGAAGGATGAAAAGAGATGTTGGGCTCAACCTTCCACCAAAAACCGACGTCCTTCTCTTTGTGCCATTGACGCCGATGCAACGTTTCTGGTATCAGCGTTTTATCACCCGTGCTGGACAAGGTCTCCTCGACGATGTCTTTAAGGGTGCTAAGACCAAGGAGGAGGGCGCCTCTGCAGCGGATGACATTAAGCACGAGCTTGATGAAATCGCGGCTGCTATGGAGGCATCCAATGAGGATGGATCTTTGATTGAGACTACCCATCATGCTCTCCTAAAGGACGCTTTGGCTAGAGAAGAGGCCGAGGCAAAGAACGATCAGAGGTCTTCGACGTGGCAGAAGCTGCAGAACCTTCTGATGCAGTTGCGCAAGGTTTGCAATCATCCGTACACCGTCTACGATCCAGCCACAGACGTTGAGTTCAACCAGCACTTGGTGCATGCATCTGGCAAATTCATCGTCCTGGAGAAGATCATCAACGAGTTGGTGATCAAGCAGAACAAGAAAGTCGTCATCTTTTCCTGCTTCACCACCATGCTCGATTTGACGGAGCAGCTTACGAATAACATGAGCGAAGACGGCGCACTTTTCGAAAGCGTGCGCATCGACGGCTCCGTCTCAAGCGCAAGAAGGTAAGTAAGTTTAAGCATAAAGAAACGCTCATGCTAAGTGATTTCCCTTTAGAAACCTCGGAATGCGTCTCTTCCAAGACCCAGCATCCAACGTCAAGGTCTTCTTGCTCTCCACCCGCGCCGGGGGTCTTGGCATCACTTTGACAGCCGCCACCGAAATGATCTTCCTCGACGGTAAGTCCACCTTCATCTCTTTCCTCTCCTCGTCGCAAGGAACGGGCAGCATGCTAACAAAACGCAGCGGATTTTAATCCTCAGACAACCCTTCAAGCTGAAGCGCGCTCCCACCGCATCGGCCAGACCAAACCAGTCACCGTCTACAAACTGGCCTCCCAAGGGACCGTGGAGGAGCAAATGTTGGGCAGAATCAGCAAGAAACTTTACCTGGCCACGAAGATCACAGAGTCTATGCGGGATATCCACACCGCGCCGGCGAAGAAAGCTATCAGACCAGGGCAGAACGAGGATGATCTCCCGGCGATGACGACGAACCAGTTGATGCAGCTGATGCGGCGAGGAACAACTGCACTTTCACGTGACCAAATCGACGTCTCGGAGATGATGAGCTGGGACTGGGAGACTACGATCGCAAAATGCAAAGACCAAGCCCTGGACGTCAACGTCAAGAAAGATACCATCGGCACCTCAATCGACGCTGAAGAAGAAGAAAGGTGGCTGAAGGAACTCGAGAAGGTGGAGACCAAGATCTTTGAAGGCAAGGAGCTTGCGCGCGGTAAGCCTAAAACCAAAAAGGAATTGGGTAGAGAGTTTGCGCAAGAGTTTAACAAGTCCGACCGTCGTATCGGTAAGAACGTAACCGTCGAAGTCGACGGCTATATGGTGAACAAGGAGTCCATGCTCTGTAAATGGGGCGAAGCCTTCCCTACAATGGGCGACAAAGATCCGCGTCTTGCCGAGCCTAAGAAAGCGAAGAAAGCGCCGATTGAGAACCAGACGTACTGCCAGATATGCCTCGATGGCGGGGACCTGGCGCTGTGTGATCGCTGCCCGAGGAGTTATCATGTTAAGTGTCTTAGCCCGCAGATGCGTGCTAATCTTAAGGCAACGAGTATGTCTTGGTCTTGTCCGCAGCATGAGTGCATAGACTGTTCCCGCAAAACAGCACAGTGTGGTGGGATGTTGTATCGTTGTCGGTTCTGCGAGGCGGCGCATTGTGAGGATTGTATTGATTTCGATAACACGAACCTCGTCGGCGAGAACTTGAAGGAGTACCGTATGCTTGGCTTCGGACACTCGGATCAAGCTTACTACGTCGAGTGTCAGAAGTGCCTTGTGCATTGGGCAGAGAATCCAGAGGACAAACAGATCACGCTCGATATGGTTTTGGAGTTTGATGAGGATTATGAGAAGTTCCTTGCAAAGCAAAACAGGGATGTTGTCAAGGCATCCAAGCAGGCGGCCGACCAGGCCAAGAATCTTGCGCAGGCTCTTCCCTTCGCCGAGTCTGTTCCAGCCGCATGCGGGGAGAGCTTGAGCAGTGGTTACGACTCGGTCCGGGAGCACACGCCAGGCGTTCTGACCCCGGCTGATGTGACGTTGGCGCAGAACAATAGAGGGAAGAAGGCAGTTGCCGCGAAGCCGATAGCGAAGTCAGCTGCAAAGCCGCCTAAGCGTGCGGCTCCTATCTCGTCATTGGGCGGAGCTGTGGCTAAGAAGGCGAGAGTCTCTAGTATCATTGACCTGATCTCTGATTCGGAGTAAACTATACTCACGGGACTCTTCCTTGGGCGGTACGAGGTTGGTACGGAGGCGTTAAGAGGCGATGGCGGCGTATAAAAGGCCTGCAATGCTTGCTTTACTGTGAAGAGATCGGCTGTATCGGGAGGTTGGGATAGTCTGGTCTGCAGGCGTTAGGCGAACTAGGCATTTAACAGGAAATACCCAGATAAAGCTCGTTTTTGAGACTAGGATAATGAATGCATTTGATGTCTATACTTGCCCCGCCGCTTGAGAAATGCGATGCCGTGACACGTTAACATGTAGTGGTTCGACTTGGAAGATCCATGTTCAGGGTAAGGCGTGATGTCCGAGGGCGAAGTAGCAACTGCTTCAACGGCGGTAACGATCTCGATAGCAGTGTCCGCAAGATGGCGACGGAAGTCATGGCGGCCAGCATTGACAGCCTAAGCACAAGCACCCGAAATGTAGATGAGTGTCAATCATGCCTCTAGCTGTTAGTAACAATCGGACAAAGCAAGCTTTCGACTTCGTATCAATAGGGTTCCCAGGGCGGTTGACACAAAATATACGAAGAATGAATCAATAAGTCTCGTCATAAGCTACTCCCCCAGAATGGTAATAAGGAAACATCCGCAGTGCCGCAAACCATCAAGTAAACTCTCCTTGCTAACTCGCCTCTTCTTCGTGCTGTCATCAATTAACACCTGTATTTATCACCTGCCCCACTCCCATTGGCACTCGCGCTCCCACCCAAACTACTACCACCAGCACCATTACCATCAGCAGCCTTCCGACTCAACTCCTCCGCCAAGCTCAACTGCAACGCATAATCCAAATCATCAAGCTCGAACAAAGGCTGCTCCGCAGCCTGCGCAGCGTCCTGCCAGTCCATCGCCTTCACCTTTCCCTTGCCCTTCAAGTCTCTCACTTGACTCGTCGCCGGCGAGGTAGAGTTCGAACGACGAGACTTCTTCCCAGACTTGACTACAAAAGGCACGTCGTATGTGTTGTTCCTGGGCGGCGTCATATAGTTGGTGGTTTCCTGGAAAGGGCTAGAGCTGGCGCCATGAGATTCGAGAGACAGACGAATAGCTTCTTCCATATCAGCATCAAGCTCATCTTCAGTCTTCAACCTAGGCGTCGAACTAGATGGGCCGGCGGATGGGCCGGCGGAGCTGCGAGGTGGCGATGAAACAGGAGTCACCGCCTCGGAAAAAGACGGTGTTGCCGGCGCCGGGCTAGCATTCGCCTCAATAAACCTCCTCTCCTCCTCCTTCGCCGCTGCCTCCTGGCTCAGCAGCTCCGCATAAGCCAAAGCCTCCTCGTCACTCAGCCCTGCGAGTCCCACACCAAAGCGGCCATGCAGATGCTCATCCTCTTTCTCTCTGCGCACTTTCTCACGCGTCAACTCCTCTTGCTCGTTAACAATGTAGTCCATCAGGGCGCCACGCCCAGACTGCGTATACCTGTCTGCGCTGGAGTTATTTCCACGCTCTGACCCACGACGCAGGCGCCGCTTTTTAGAACTCACTTCGTCGGCAGCTGAGGAGCTGTATGCCCAGTATCTTAGATGCGTGCCGAGCGAGACAATACCCTTCAGCGACGTTGGGTCTGGATCCAGCGCGATTGCGCCTGCAGCAAAGAGGTTAATCCCCACACCCTGCGCACTCGCTTCAGCCTGCACAAGGCGCCGACGTGCACGGGATGAGAACCGTGAGTTCAGTGTCCTGATAGGCTCCATTTGAGACCCAAGGACATCCCAAGCCTGGACCAACCCATCATTGCCACCATGCACAAGATAAAGTGCCGACAACGCCAAACACGAAATCTGCGGTGAATCCGTCGAGATCGTGCGGACTGGCTGCAGGTTATCGACACCCGACATGCGGGTTGTGGACTGTCCGGCTCGCATGTTGTAGATTGCTATATCGCCGTCTTTGGTGCCGATGGCTATGAAGCGGCCTCTGTAACCTGGCACATCGACTAGAGATGGAGGACTGCCTTGGACAGATGGCGTGGAGCCGAGGGATGAGGTGGATCCACCGTTGGCGGTTAGGATAGGGTCTTCGAAGGCTGTGAGGAGGGCGTACTTTGACTCGTCGATGGCTGTTGCTGTGACTTCTGCCACGGGCGGGAGGTTCCAAGCAAACTTCGTCGTCTTCCATTCTTCGACGAGCGCTGTCTCTTCCCGAGAGATATCATAATAATCGGAAGCTGCTGGGGAAGTGACACCAGGAGTCGCCGCAGCCTTAGGCGATGTTCTGCCAAAGATAGATTGGAATGGTGTGTTCGATTTCGGTACTGCTGGGCTCTCATACGCAACTGCATGCCTATTCTCGTAAAAGGCCGGAAACTTCGCCCTCGTGAGGCGCTCAATCTGAAGCGGCTCAGTCTCGTCACCCTTACCACCACACTGAATGACAACAATGTTCTCTCCAGCTGCGTGTCCGTCTTCACCACCAAAGTCAACCTCGAGTTTGCGACGCATGTCCCAGCCTTCGCAGGTCTTCCTCCAGTAAGCTGGATCGTGCTTGAAGAATGCCTCTATCTCCTTATTCTCCGCACGCAGCTGCTCTGCGGTCAGGTGCGACGATGCTGGGGATGACCTTGGTGAATAGCTTCCGACAAAGTCAGTCACATCATATGGATCCTCCTTCGCGACGCGGCGAGTTGGCTCAATGAGCTGCCATGCCACGCTACGACCAGTCTCCCAGGACAGGACATCCAATGCTTCCGCATCAGGTTTAACACCTGTCAAAACAGGCCTATGAACCATATCTTGGAGATAGAAAGCCTCGCCGAGTGCGTTCAAAGCGACTGCCCAAACACGCCCGTTGGCTTTCCTCTTATCGCCGTAGCAATCGTCTACACGAAGTCCAATAATTGGGACACCAGGGCTGAGCACCCATCTGCAAGTGATTTCACCTCTGGCAAGTCGGCGCCCCTCAAGCTTGTCCAGACCAACCGAATAGCCAGTAACAATACCACAAGAAGATCCCGTCATGATTCCGACCAGGCCATTCGTCATGGTAGGTATCGCCGGCGTCTTAGCAATCCACACAGCAGTAATCGCCTCAATCATACTCGGCACCTTCAACAAATTAACCGGATGCGTCTCAAACTCCACACTCTGCGCCAGAAAGCGACCCCTCTTCTCCTCGGGATGGCGATAATACACGAATCCTCCTGGAAAGCCTTCACCCAGCAACGAGCCATATGGCTGACTAACATCCATGACATTCGGCGCACCAACAATCTTGCCTTCACCAAGTCCATACTGCTGCTCGCCAGTATAAACCTCCACAAACTGCGGGAACATCTGAAAGTCCGTCATGCTCCAGTTGTCCACCTTTCCAGTGTTCGGATCGCTGACAGAAGCATGGCCGGACTCGTCCGTCCCATGCATGAATCTAGGACCTTTCTTCCCATCACCGAACACAGCATGGATACGGTTGACAGTCGCAGACAACTGCGAGTTATAAGTAACCGTCGAATTGGCATTATTCTGACTGCTAAACGACCTCCCGTTCTTGGTCTGTGGGCCCTGCTGTGGCTTTCCACGCCCAAGCGATCTGAGAAGGCGGGTGCGGATTATGTACTCGCTTCTCCATGACGCAAAAGGTGTCAGACGGGTGAAGAAACGCTGTTCGGCAGGGATGTTATGGCGCTCCTCCTGATCGGAGCCGCGGCGATTGTTGCGAGAGTGGAAGTCGTCGTCGACGGCATCTTGGCCCGGGAAGTAGCGCGAGAATGCGATGCGCCAGGCATGGGGCGTGGTTACGAGGTCGTAGAACTTGCGCGAGACGAGAGAGACGGCTGTGAGAGAGTTTGGTTGCAGATGTGAGAGAACATGTGTCAAGACCTCTGAGCAACCGGTTAGCTATGTCGCTTTGGTCTTGGGCGCTGGTGTATTTACCATTGGGAAATTGATCAAGACGCTTGCCATCTTTCCTCGGCTTAAAAGGAACAATACTAAAGCCCAATCCTTCGCGTAATGTCTTGGGAGATGGTGAATGGTGAAGAAGAGCATTCTCATATTCAGAAATCCCTTTTACTTGTGAGGGTTGACGGCGTCCATTGACGGATGTGCCGTTTAATCCTGCATCATTGGCGTCATTGCCTTCAGACCCCAATTGCACTCCGTTTGACTCTGAGACAGAGCCAGCCGGAAAGGCATGGTGACGGTCTGAAGCTGGAGAATGAAAGCCATGTTGGTAGAGTGGGCTTGTTTGTTCAAATATTGTATTTTTGGAAGATGTTGGATATTCCGTTGACTCTGATTGCATATAGGTGTTGTAGGAGCTTGGGAGGGACGTATTGACTGAACCAGTTTCTTTCTGGTCAGTCTGCGTGAATAGTTGGGAATCTTAAGAATTTTTCTGTAGCGCTTATTAACTGGTTATGTCGTCGTTGTGGTGCTGTGAAAGTGCCTGTCCGGGATGTCGCCGCCTTGAAGGTTTGGCGCGAAATTGCTTCGAGTTGCACGTGCCTCAATTTACGCGTCTGTGAAACCGCGACTGCGAATTTATGGACAAAAGTAGTGTAATGCACATGCACACCTTCTCACCTGGCTTGTGGTTACATTTGGCCACTCGTTCGGTCTGGGAATAAGTGGCTCAACCATGACGACTGAATCGCAAGCATGAAAAGTTGTAAACTAATGGGGCTTTTATTTTGGAAAACAGAGCACATTTGTTTCCCGATGAAGGGATTTAGCCATTTCATCAGCATTTTAATTTGTGTGGCAGCCTTGCAAGTCGAGGGGATTTGGTAAACTTGCAATCCCCCTTATTTATCCCCTCAACACCTCAACAAACCTCAACACACCACATCACCATTTAACCTCTCAATAAGCCCATGTCTTTCTACTCTATATCACGTTCTCCTCTTTCCGTTCTGCTCTTCCTAAAACTGATGTTCTTCCTACGGCCCTCCTACGCACTTTTCAAAATACCTCAAATTATGAACTAACGGATTCAACAACATCAACGGGGATATGGTTTAGTGGTATAACGCTTCTTTAGCATAGAAGAGGTCCGGCGTTCGATTCGCCGTTTCTCCAGGAATAAAAGTTCTTCAGTTTATTTTTGGAAGTTGTGGGACGTGGTGGAGATGTGGGCGGGTGAAGACGGGACGGCGACCACAGACAACCAGAACGTAGGAACTGGGTGCTGTGAGACAGCATATGATATTGAAGAACACTGGGGTTGGTTGCTGAGTTGGTGGTTTTGTTTGTGCGGCGATAGAGTGGCATAAATTTTGTCCTAAGTCTCCTCGTCGGTATGATCCAAGCTGGTATCATGGCATCGTACAACGAAATTTATCCAGGTGTATATGCGCTAGAAGCCGGATATGTCTATGACAATCGCCCTTTATGCCTTAGTTGGTCTCGTTCCATGTGGTCCAGGAGAGTTAAGCGGCCTATGCAGCCTCCTCTTTATCTCCTCAAAATCCGGCTCATTCTCCTTCGTCAAAATTCCACGTCTAATAAAGAAATCCAACAGCACCAACGCGCAGTTCGGCTTGAACTCGCCCTTCGCCATATGCGCCTGCACTTCCTCGAGAGTCCAGAGGTAGAAGCACTCTACCTCACTATCATTCGGCTTCGGCACGACATCGTTCGGTAACTCAAGATCGAAAATGTATTCCACTTCTGGCTGAATAAGCCCGACTTCGCCGGTGGCCTTCTCGTTGCGCATGTATATGTAAGTGACGTTTCCGTGGGCGGTGACACGAGGACGGACAACTTCTTCTGGGAGACTAGCTTCCTCTTCGGCCTCACGGATGATGCATTCCAGTGGGACTTCGCCCGTAGCCATGCCGCCGGCGACAGTATTATCTAACATGCCGGCGTACGTGCCCTTTGTTATGCTTCTCCTCGGAATCCAGAGTTTGATGCCGTGCGATGCTGTCTCGTCTTTGGTGTAAGCTGTCATATGGCTTCCATATGTCACGTTGCCGAAGAGTGCTGCTGCGGTCCTCTCCACGGAGTACAACAAGTGGTCTTCGGGCCCATAGATGGGGTATAGCTCGTCTCTCCATCCGTTCAGCACGTCAAACGTCTTGTTCTCGCGCCAGTAGTTCGTGGTTGCTGCTACGACGTTGGAGCGCTGCTCTTCGGTATCTTGGTGGAAGAGTATGACTTCCCTACTGCCACGGCGGATCTCGAGCTCTCCCTTTATGGAGGATGGAGTCTGAATGATCTTCTTGAGGATGTCGTCGCGGATGAAGCCGAGTGGGAGGTGGTGGTGGCCGTCGTCCCAGACGAGAGTCCAAAGGTTGGACATCATGGCGTTGTAGGCCTCGGTATCGTTCTCGTATGGGAAACTGGAAAGTATTAGCTGGCGCCTCCTTGATATATCCAGAAGATGTTACATACACATCACAAGCTTTTACGAGGTCGAGGTTGCTCATCCTCTTAGCCATGGTGAGTTGTTAACCGGTTCTCGTTATTTTGAATAAGTCGAAATGCAAGACGCTCACTAATGTGGGAGCAAGAAGTTTACACAGAGTTCGTTTAAAGGCCGAATAACTATAGAAACTGAATCTTATGTCTGGTCAACAAGGTTACCTCGTGCCTAGAATCTTGTCGACCTTGATGGATGGCGGGGAAAGGCTGAACGCTTGGCGAGGGTCCCGCCATCGACCCCCATTACAGTGTAAACCTTATCACTATATGGGGTCCAAGGCATCGGTAACACATGGCTGTCAAGGTAGCCTTGTGTTTAGTCATCAAGAAGGAAGTAGTTAAATGGATGACTCGAAGAACTTACAACAAACGGCCACTTCCATAATAACGCTAAAGCATATACTGATAAGGGTGGCAACAGCTCTGGACCCTGAGTGAAGGCTGCATCATAACTTTCTGTCATCGTCTGTCAATCAAATTTGCCTTAAACAAATTTAATACTCTGCGAACATCCATAAATCTGCCATTTACAACAAGCTTGAATCGCGGTATAACGTTTACAAGGATACCGATTCTTGAAGAAGAGGACACCAATCGCGAGCACCGTCTTCAACCCAATCGCGCGCTCTACAGCCCAAAAGAACTCTCACTCATCAACAATGGCAACCGAAATCCCCCAGCTCTTCGGAATTGTCCCAACTGGTTCTCCCTTGATAACCACGCCCACGGCTGCACCGGCACCAACATCCCTCCTCTTCAACCTTCCACTAACAAAATTCACCCACCTCACTGTGATGCTCCTCCCGAACATCACCCTCCCCCAAAACACCGCAGCCGCCGTCTATCTCGCCCCTACACCACCATCCGGGCAGGCGCCCGACTTTAAGTTTCTTGGAGGTATAGGGCCCGGGAAGGAGAGCGCGGTATACAAAGTCTCAAATCAGGAGACGGGATTGGTGTTGGGGATAAATATCGAGGATGCAGCTTCGGTTGCCCAACGGATGGCGGAGATCTCGGCGCTGACGGCGCAGAATGGGTCAAGTACGGCGGTTGTGAGGGCCGGAGCAACCAAGAATGATGCATTGGTGCTTGCGCAGAGGATTATCAAGAATGCATTTAACTTTCTGGCGAGCTTTAGTGGAAATGTGCCGGTGCCTGGTGCGCCCGGAGCGGCGGGGGTGGAGGTTGTGCCGCTTAAGGCGTTTGAGGAGTGGTGGAAGAAGTTTGAGGGGAAGGTTAGGAATGATCCATCTTTTTTGGAGAGAGATGTGTATTGAGGGCGTTGAAGGGGAAGGATATTAAGAAGCCGAGCCAAGAAGGGTCCGTGTCATGGACGACCTGCAGAGTGATACAACGTGGTGTTGCAGGCTACTGGAGATTGCGGTTTGCCGAACGTCAAAAAGGGTAAAAGCTACCATTCATCTACAAGCCAATTGATATTTCTGGCGGGAGACTAGAAGAGTTTAGAAAGAGTTCCCCGGTTGGCTAGCACATCCAAACACCACAACTATTCGGCCATGTGAAGGCACATAACACAAAGACTTTAGCACATACTTGATTGCAAAGAGGTCTTGATTTAATGATATGGTTCTCTATCACAGCACTCTTTGCACCTGGACTCGCTCATCTTGAGCATGTCCTCCAATCGCATCGTCTTCGTCTATGTATTTCGCGGTTTAACTGTCCCGAGCCTAAAGCAATCCCTATGCACCATAATCGTGCCACAGATCTTCCTGTTCGTCTTCCTCCGAGGCGGCCATTCCTCTGGCCTTGTTACATACCACCCCATTCAATACAGAATGTTCTGACCTCTCCGTCCTCCCTCCTCTGTTCTCCGAGTACCTCTCCGCCAACCAAAAATCCCTTTTTCACGCCCGTTCCCAATCTACCTCCACCAATGAGATCAATCAACGGGATCTTGTCCTCCCATCCGTATCCAACAGCCAGGAAGTGAGAGTGAAAGCGTAAAGGATCTCCAGGATACACCGTGTAATCACATCCAAAACGAAGTCCTGGCGTCAAGAAGTAGTCGTGCGCATGAAGATGCTTAAACAATGGGTAAGAGGATGGTACTGGTACATCTTGCTTTGAGGCGTCGAAGGTAGGTAAAGAGATACCTGGCAGGGCTCCGTAAGTAGTCGTCGGAGTGAGAGTATATGGTTGTTTGCGGTCGGAAAGTGATGGAGTACCAGAATAGGAGGTAGACGTGGATGATATCATGGAGGATGCATTTGAGACGGTTCTGGCGCGGTTTGGGACTGGGGAATCGAAGATATCCGCGATAACAGTCGGCACATCATTCGTGGTTGAGGTAGCATTCACTCCAGAGGATTCATTTGTCGCAGTAGAAATGGAGGCAGCAGCGCTGGAAGATAGTTCGATAAATTCTGTTCTTTCTTGTTCTGCTTTTTTCTTTTCTTTCTGAGCTTTCAACATGGCCTGTTTCGCCAACCCCTTCTCGGCACGCTTACCCTGGATCTTCTCAGCCGCAACTCTTGCCCTTCTCCCCTCCGCACGGAGCGAAGCAAGGTAAGATTTACGGTCTGAGACGCCAGCATCTGTGACACCAGAGCTCATGCCACGGAGCTTGTTGCGATGCCAAGATGCGTCGTCAACTATGTAAGCCACCTCCTTCTGGACCAACAGCCTTGCCTCTTCCGGAAGAAGCTCGACCGGAAGGCCTAGAAAGACATTCTGCTGTGGAATTTGAGGGATTGTGCCCATCAAAACACCACATGTATTGTGAATCCGACGCAGGTATGTCACCGTGTCGATGTCGAAAAGGAGGTAGCGACCGCTGATCAGGGAGATGGGGATGGGTTCCATGACTGCGCCACTTGGCGTGGTCGTTGCCGCCATCTTGTCCAGGTCCTGGATACTGAAGTTGAAAAGAAATGAAGTTAACAATGTACTGCTCCTAGTTCTTATATGCGTTAGCGCTTGTTCAGACAAGGTTATGGTAAGACATAATGTTTGAGGGTGGCTCATAAATTAAAACACAAAAAATTAATCAACATGGTCCCGAGTTTTTCATCGGTTCAGTGGATTGACAGAGTTTCTAATCATTGCCAAGCACGCACTTTCATGCGGCGTGCTGAATGTGTAAAGGAGAGATGGGCTTACCATAGGAGGGGTAGAAGGTTGTCGACTTCTTTGATTGTTGCGGAAGAGAGCTGTTGGTCGAGGAGGAACGATTAAGTAGTCGTAGGGGGAAAATTTCGAGCCTCGCTTAGCAAGGAGCTCAGCCTGCGCTAAGGATCACGATAGGCGAAGGAAGGCTGACGATTGGTGCCTGAGTGTTGCATGGCGGCTGACGCGGTTGTGGTGCTTGGCAGTCGGCGCGTCTCCTGCAGCTACCCGCCAGGGTTGCAAGGCTGGAATATCAAACCACCCCGATTGAAGTTGTAAACACGCCGGACCTTATTGCGACGAGAACACAATTAAACCGTAACTCCAACATCGAGTAACGACTCAATATCACCCATAAAAAACATTTTGACAGTTGGATATCAGAGCCGTGGCCGGTAAAAATTCAAAGAGCCAAAAAAAAACCAAAAAAAGCCAAAAAAGATGGGGTTCGAATGAAAGCTAGGCAGATGCAATATCTGCTTTACAGGCATCGCACCGGAACCTCTAAGTTCCAACAGAGGTCAACATGCCTCGTCTTCGCTTTACCCACTTCGTCATGCACAACTCAGAGAAGGCTTTTCGTCGTGGTCTTCTTTTCTTGTGCATCTGTATTATGGTTCCACGCTCAGTATACATCATCGACAACTATTACTCCCATGTTCTTGCCAACAATGGAGTCTATACTTTAGTTTTGATATGGGCACTTGTTGTAGTCTATCCAACATGCATCGCATCAATCCTCGTCAGTAGCACAGTCGCCGTCGTCGTAATGTCGCTATGGGCTAACCGTTCATGGAAGCGTGAATATGAGGTATATAAACGACATATTCAACACCAGAAGGCCAGAGAGGATGAGTGGAAGGCGATGATTGAGTTTGTCGAGATGCCTGCGGCAGCGGCTGGGATGATGTCGACGAGTGAGATACTTCAGAGGCGTCAGACGCCATTATTTTGTCTGACAGGTGGGATACCTTGACGACTTGATCATACTTCGAGATCGGTGCTACAACACCACATCCATCAGCATGGGTATTACATTATACTGGGGTGGGAGGAAGCACTCGCATTCACATGAAAAATTTCAGCAATAATGTCGACCAGTTACCACTGCAACCACCAAAACCTGATCTACCTCGGCATTTTCTACTTTCTCTTCTCGCTTCCCATCTGAGTAAGATGTTTGAGTGGCTCTGATCATTGCCAGCATAGGCGCAGGCCTCTTTACTACAGCCAGAACCTGCATGAGCGTGCTAACTGGTTTGATGAGATCGTTATGCCGGGAAGCATTCTGGAGTATGGGGTGTGGCGGAATGGATGAGTGGTAGAAGATTGAGAGGTAGGTGGATGTGTGGGCTGATGGGTTTGCCTATCAGGCGTTGGAATTATGGCTGAAGGATTCGATGGATACAGAAAAAGGGATGATGGGCCGAGGTATCGGAAATGTCGAAGCATCGGTGTGTACATGGTTGAACACTAGGCACATAAGACGTGTCTCAAATGCATATCTGATCACTCATCATATATATTGACGCAAAGTTAAAATGCCATTTATTGTGCTATCGCCTGTCCCATGTACTTCCAACGCCTTTGCTCGTTACGCCATTACGCCGCCCAAATAGTTCACCAAGGACAACCAGTTTACTCTGCCTTCGTCTCCTCTCCTCTCCACTAACAACCACCTCAAAACCTAAAGGTCGCACTCCGATCATACAACCCATCCCAAACCCACACCCCATCAACAGGCACATACTGTTTCGTCACCAATTTAATAACCTCCTGACCAACCACACCACCCACCAGCGCAGAAATATTATGCAACTCCGCGCCCTTAGCCCTGGTAATCTCCTTTGCCAACCTTTTAATCCCTTCATTCTTCCTAATGGTCTCATCGATTTCACGCGACTGCAGCATACCACACAACGCCTCCATAACATGTTGCTCGTTCATATCCCAGACCCGACAGTCCTCAACCGCGCGAAAGATAAGGTAGATGAACGCCAGATCCGGCTTCGTCTCGTACGGGTCTTCTTCCCTGAGCGCTTTCTTGGCAAGACCGAGGGTATGGGCTCTATCCATAATGGATGTAATTTCTGGACCTTGGGCATCGCGCTCAATGATAGATGAGCGGACGACTTTGATGAAGGCAGCGTTTTTGCAGTACAGCTCTACCTCTTCTCGGTCGAGTTGTATGGGGGTTGGAACAAGCTCGAGTACGCGATCTACCTCCTTCGCTGCTTCAGCTTTATAAATGTTCTGCAAACGAACATAAACATCGCTTTCGGCTTTCATGTCCGGTACTGTGCCGGAGAGTGGTAGCCGATCGAATTTCTCATGGAATTTCTTGACTGCTCTCGTTATCTCCCAGAATGGGTTGAGAGTGTTGTCTTTCTGGCTCCCAGTCGCCATTTCAAGGGCCTGCTTCACATCGTTCGGAACCTCGATTTTTTGCACCCTCGAAATAACCGCCTTAACCGCCTCATCATAGTTCTCTTCAAAGCCTTCTGGGCTGTTTATCCGTTGGCCAGCCTGCACCATCTTCTGGAACTCCTTCTTTTCCCTATAATTTCCCGGCAGCTTCCCATCATGTGTCGCCTTCCACTCATCCAGATAGTGCAACAATAAGATCAGCCACGGAATATGTCCATGTTTATGATCACTCAGACTATCCATCGCCCCCGTCAACTCATGCTGTAATGCCTCCAGCTGCGGCCATGGCGTAAAAAGCCTTAGGTCGTACTTCGGGTCGTCCCCCTTCGTCTCCACGATTGGGAAGCTGCCGCCGAGCTGGATCTGCATGCATGCGAAGAAGCCCTGTGAGCAAATATTGATGAGCGGCCTGTGCATGGTCTTGCAGTACTCTGTGACATTCCTTCGGAGGTTTGAATGAACGGGGTTCGTGAGGATGATAACGTCGTACGTGTCTAAGGCGCCCAGCTCGGTGTACCATTGTCCCTTCACTTCTGGATTCAGTTCAACCAGATGCTTGACCAGACACTCTCCTCGAGGTTGACCCAAGTCAGTCTCATCTAGAAAGAAATTGACGCCTAGGTCTTTCTCTGAGACTGTATGCCTGTCTAGGATTCCGAAGTGGCCAATACCTGAATGAAGTTAGTACAACTCCGTTCGCAACACAGTCCGCTCCTCTCCCAAAATCGAACTTACCAGGCAGAATAAGATTCTTCAAAGTCTCAACTCCCACAACACCAGCCCCTTCATTAACAAGCAGCACACCCGCCTTCTGCAAAGCCCTCTGTCCATTTGCGCCCCAAAGCCGTATTTGGCGGTCGTACTTCTGGTCGTAAGCGCTCGGGACTTCGAGTGCTGGGGGAATTTGGTTGTCGGTCATGGACGCCATGGTCGAACTTGGTGTTCAGACCTCAGAGTGTCACTCAGTTAATGGCGAGGTCGTATATATTTGCGTGTGGTATGGAGTAATGGAGAAGTAGTGGAAGTGAGGTTTAAAGTTTTGTTTGGGATTTGGAGGGGTAGACGGGTACCTGCTTGGCCTCCGGACAGCTGCCCGTCAACAGCTCCTTATCGTCACCTTTCCTTATCTGACGCAGTGCCCTCCTCCCTTCCAAAAGGCAAGAACGGCCGATTAGCAAAAACTGCAGGCACGCGTCAAAAACGCATGCGCAGCCGCTTCAAAGGGCCATGATGGTCACCGTTCTGAGGTTCAACAAAACACCATTACCAATGGTAAAAATGATCTGCAGAAGCAGATGTTTTTGGAGAAATGGCGAATCGAACGCCGGACCTCTTCTA
>RCNJ01000119.1_pt1 | contig 68628 bp, 64 predicted proteins | sample 2041171 | NCBI WGS metagenome assembly RCNJ01 (sample SAMN09708213, study PRJNA481090) | feces metagenome | biome: feces | host: Pygoscelis adeliae | place: Antarctica: Rookery Lake | collected 2010-03-01 | reverse complement strand
TCAGACATCCAAGGAAGATATGCCCCTCATCTGCTTCGAAATAGGTTCAAGTGAAGCTCGAGTGAAAACTGCGAATGTGGTATGTTTTTCATCATGACATACATACAACGGGAAGAAAAAAGAAATTTTCGACTAACCATTGTTTGGATCTAACGACGGAGACCACGCGGCATCGCGTCTATCAGAGGACTGGCACAAGGCGCATGGTGCGGGGCTGACAACGCAAGAGGTCTCATCGAAGAGTTCCATGCGAAACCTTGGTGGGTGGAAAAACAGATAACCAACGAGGTCTTAATGAAGAGTTCGTTGTTGCACCCATTGCATTGTACCAAGCCATGACTAGAGGCGACACAGTGATTAACTTGTGGTCTCCTCGCCGAAAGATCGTTTCTGTTGTTGGGGTTGATGGAAAGGAAAGTAGGAGCAGGTGGTGACAGGAGGAATTTATAGTTTTTCCACAAGGCTGAAGTTTGCGGAGGCTCTTGCTTAGTCAGAACCGCGTCCCATAGCTTGTTTGACCCCTGTCAGGTCCCAGCCTGACGGACCACTGTCTATGGCGGGGAGGGTGGAAGCTGTGACCACACTGACCACATCAAACACGCAGAAGCTCCGACATCGACAGACAACTCTCCACCAGAACTCCACTACCACAACACCTGGAGAGATAGACTTCCCCGGATACTCCACCGCCAGAACATTGGCGCAAGTGGTAACTCTTGGGGACGTCAGTTTACGAGTCTTATCATACACGAACTCACATACAACAATCCTTCGACGCTAAATTTAAAGTCCGTACGTTTGGTCGCACGCCAATCTTGCGAAAGCTTTCAACATCAACATGGCGCCTTCTACCGCCGCCAAAAACCCTCAGGGTAACCACACCCGTGCGAGGTCGATTATCCCTGCGATACCCCTACCGTATATACAGAAGCGCCAGGCAAGAGACCTCGCTCGTCAGAATGCCGATAAAGCTGTCTCGACCACTACCGTCGCCGAGATCTCGACTTCAGGTCCGGCTTCAGCAACCCCAAACTCTCCAGCTGAGCAAACGCCCATGGTAAACAAGAATGATCAGATAGAGGCCAACAGTACTGAGATCACCTGGAAGCTTGCCGATATTCCTTTGCCGACCATGGCTCAGGTCAACGCGATTCTTGCTGAGACCACAGGCAACAGTGTACCAGTGCCGACTGGGCAATTCTTGGATACCACAAAGAATGATAAGCTCGAGCAAACCAAGATTGAACATAATCCTGATGTCGTTCCATCAGCTAAGCCATTCAAGATGCATGGTAAGATAGTTCTTGTTGAGATGACGGGAGATAGTGTACCAGTGCAAAGTTAGTACTTCCAACCTTTATCCGTTGCTGTTCGCGCTTCTTTATTACGCATATGTGTTATTTCGCACGCTCATACATGGCAAGCGCCCGTTTTGCACACACACATACAGTCACTAACCGCAAATAGAGCAGGACAAGCCAACCGCAGATCGTCCAGACAATGAAGCAAACAGTCGTGCCAATGATACGCTCAAGCACACTTCTCATGTTAGCAGCGAGGAGGTACCATTGACGACCACCGCACCACAAGCAGTACCACCTCCAGCACCATCGGCTGCACCACCTGCTGCATGGACGCTCCCATTCGTGCCACAACACATGCACAGCGCCCATCCAAGCCAGAGTAGCATTGCTTTTGGTAGCCTCAACGGTTCACATCACTCCACACCTGCACCACCGATGTCTGCAAATGGCGGTCCACAATGCACGTTCCCAACTCCAACGCAACCTCTGCACCCATATGGGAACGGGTACTCTATCTTGCCACCACCAGGATTGGGGTTCCTCCCACCGATGAACAATCACATCATGGGCAGTCCAGACATGAATACATTGGCTCGTAGCATTCAGGAGCTCTCGTTTAGACCAACTCCAAGCGGCACTCCCGGCCTTGATCATACAGGCCATTACAATGGTATACCAGCGGGATATGCCATGCAGAACCAGCCATCGCCTCTGCGCGAGCAAGGTATGAATGGACAGAACCTGTTACCAGGTATGCCAGCTGGAGCCAGGGGTCACCGGCCCAGTCGTGCAGAGAGTAACACCCTGTATGAGCATTCGTTGTTCAACTTCCCAGCCGCTCCTTTCACTCCCATTGTCGCACGCCACAATGTTCCACCCGAGGTTGCCGACCTACTGGAGTACATGAAAATCCACTTCGGAAACTCGACCCTTGCCGATTACGACGTCGAGGTCCGCTTTCCACAGCGCGACAGTGACCAGATCTACTGGCTCAGAGTTCCAGGCCACTCTCTCATCCTGGCTCGCAGCCCAGTCTTGAAGCAGATGATGTTCGAGCAGGCCTTCAGTGCCCAGGACGCAGCCCAGTCGCGCGTCATCTTGATTGAGACTAACGACCGCTTCGCGCGCACCGATGCCTTCTGGGATGCATTGCAGTTCCTGTACCAGCCGGATGCTCTTCTGACCGATCACACCGAGCCAAATCCTACCACTCCGGTTCGCTCTAAGCATGGAATGGGATCAGATATCGAGGTGGAGAAGTTCGAGCTTGCCATTGGATACGCCGCCGCTGGTCACATCTTGCAGATTATTGCAGTCATTAGACGCGGAATCCATGTCGCATCTAAGCGCATCGGATGGCGCACTGTTGAGACGGCGTTGGACTTTGGTCTCGATGGCGGTATTAGTCCACACTGGGCTGCTGATATTCCTTACGAGGGTGTTGGACCATCGACCTATGGGCCCGATGTAGACCTTCTCGTTGGCATGTCTTTGGATTTCTTGCTTTCTAGCTTCCCGCAGAACTTCGTCTTGGACCGCGATGCCCCAGATGCCGAGTTCCCAGGAAGGTACTTGCCAATGCTTAGTGCGAAGAGGGGACATACTTCTTCTCTCAGCGGCGTCAAGTTCGGTGAGTTCAGCGCCGAAGAGTTCGAGTCCGAAGATGAGAGGTTCAAGCCATCTGCGGTCCTTTCCAGGGTCTTGCTCAGCTTGCCATTCCCGCTTCTGAAGTACGTTTTCGACTCGCCAAACTTTGTCCATAAGGTGATGGGAAGCAGTGTTTTGCGTGAGGTTGTCAGGGAGCGTGAGGAGCGCAGGATGAGATGCGTGGCTGATGCGAGAATCCCTTACGAGGCAAGGCTCCATAATGCACATGCTTGGCAGAGCGCAGGCTGGATGGAGGTGCTGAGATTCGACGATGGAAAGATGCCGGTGTTTGGGAGGGAGTGGGTCGACTTTAAGTGAGTATTCACGTTCACGACACACCACCACTAACCACTAACCATCGCGACCCACCACAAACAGCATCATCACCACATTCTACCCATATGATACCCGGAAGCAGTATTATACATGACTTGCATAAGGAGAAGAACTATTGGTTTTCATGTGCTCTTAGAACATCCAAAAGCATCACAAGGTCTCACGACCCGCGCCCGGGGATGAACCCGGGGATGAGACGGCCTGCAGTTGAGCACATCGGAGAGCGAGAGATACCAGCATGCAGCGGAGGCACAAAAGTCGTTTTTAATGCACTGAATGCATATACCACGCATTGAGCATGGAGTTTTTATGGTTAGCTGGCGTCCATGTCTGGCATTATTCGGTAATGCTAACGAAGGATACCAATGAAAAGTTCATAGATAAACGCAGTATAATGCTATGATACATCTGCCTATATGCTAAGAATTCACTCAATATGCTTTAAATGTGACATGGTATCATTCTGCTGCAACAGCGCTTCCTTTCCTATGTCGTCTCTCTAAATATTTATTGCGGTCTTCTCTTCTCTCATGCCTCATTTTACCTTCATGCACTCTTCGCCTCCTGCTCCCTAGCCTTCCTCCTGCTCCCTAGCCTTCTGCCTCGCCTTCAACTTCTTCTCCTGCTTCATGAACTCCAAAATACCAATGGGCACGTCTTTGAAAGCATCCTTCTCCATATCCAGCGCAGCCTGCGCACCATCGTCCTCCGTACTCTTAGCAGCATCTATCCTCCCCCTAGCACCCGAACCCTCAGGCGCGCGGTTTTCTAATTCTTCCTTCTTCAACGCGACACCCGCTGCCCTCGTGGCCGCTGCCCATTCTTCCACTTCCTCGCCGTATCTGTCCCACACGCAGTTCACGCAGCCTGACATACAGCAATTATCGGGCTCCTCGGGCTTCGGAGGCACGACTACCCCAGCGATCATTGTGCCTTTTGCGGTGAGTTCTTTCTTTCTCTCCATTGCCGCAGCCGGGCCCGTCAGAGGACTGCCGAAGACGACGCTGGCGCGTCGTGCGGTGTCAGCGCGGATTCTATCCATTTCCTCCTTTGACAATGGTTTAGCAGCCGGTGAAGAAGTAAGCTGAGATGGTTTCGATGTCGCAGGCGGCTCGACTGGTAAACCGGTCGCTGCGGAGGCGCGGGGATCTAGCGGCCGTAGGAGATTGCGTGGTTGTAACGGCGCGTCGAGGGACATGGGGTGGCTGGTGGAGATGTGGGGCGGTTGGGAGAGGAGCGTTGTGTAGTAGGCGCCTATCGGACAAACTTGGCGGTGTTCTGGTTTCGGCGTTTCTCCTGAGGTTGAGGCGCACCGTCTGGATGTCGGAGCTGCCGACGCGCCGGCGCGCCACTGTTGGATACTTGGACATTTTGGTGTTGGGCGTGAGCGCGACGCCCGGACGGCAGTGGTGGTGAGGAACCGTTGTTCCATTTTGTGGGATAATTATATGGGCGCCTGAAAACACGAGAATAAGTGATATTATGAGTGGCGCATTGGGTGTTTAGGCTAATCGGTTGGTATTTATTGTTGACAGAGACAATTGAGGTGTGTAGACGGCGCCTCGGTCAACAACATTTGTTTGATGTGACGTCGGCTGCTGATCCGGGAGAGCGGTGGTCGGCGTCGGAGAAGCTGGCGGGCCGCGGGGGACAAGGATTGCGGTGGGAGCTCGCGTATCGAGAACTTCTAGATTAACAACCATACTCAATTTCCAAGGCGTTTATGGTCACAGATGAACTCAGAAGTCAGAAGTGACAGATTTTAGCTTCTGTTTCATATAATTAAGCTAAATTTGGAATCACATTCAGTAAGAGTTTGACGTTCTTTGGTTTCGTGAATTCGAGCGAGGATTGAACAACTTAACAAGGCAAACTCGGCAAAACCTTCCACCGAAGCATCCAAGTCGCGTCCCTCATTCTGGACCTCGACGCGACCAAAACAGCATGAGGGACGATAGTGATCTACAGCAATATCATCACCAATAGATTAACTGCTATCGGAGTTGCTGTATATCTTAGACTACGATTACTACGACTTGATTACTTAACGGTAATATCCTCACAATAAATCCCGCTTTCTTCGACACCGCGGCGCAAACTCTCCTGGAAACTAGCTGTAAACAGTACAGCCATTTCCTTCACGGTGACCCACAACCACTACATACAAGCCTACCGACGACCCAGCATACAAGTACGCAAAGCAGGACTAGCTCATATATATCACGAAAACCAATGCGGACGCCAAAATGAGTGAAGGAACTCCAGGTGGTGACAGGAGGCCGGGGGCTCTGGCGCGGACGCCAATTAAAGAGCTGCAGCGACAACGACAAGCACAAGAGCAAGAACAGCAACATGAGAGCCTGTTCATGACACAACCGAGTCAGGATGAGAGGGAAGCAGCACAGCGCGCAGCAGCGGCACCAGAATCACCAGTGCTCAGGACGAGTCCGAGGAATGCGGCAGGAGCAGCGGCAGCGAGAGGAGGGCCACAAAGCACGCCGGTTGCTGCAAGAGGGAGTGCTGTGAAGAGGGCAAGGGATGAGTTGGCGGGCACGCCAAGGAGGAGTCCTGTAAAACAGGCGCCGAGAGCTGCGGCTGCTGAGAGGCCGCCTGGACCGGAGGTGGATCTGGGCATTGCGAATCCGTTCGTAAAGAGGGGGTTGAGGAGATCGCCTCCGCTGGGAGTCCCAGCTGGAACTGCAGCACCAGCGCCAGACGTCGACCCACAACCTACCGATCGAGCAGCAGCGATAAATCTGAGGGCGCAGGAGAGACTACAAAGACTGAGAGGTGCGCAAACCAGGAGCCCTGGAATCGGTGTTAGCGACTTCGACTTTGCTCTACCACCTCCAGCGCCTCAAACTGCTCTTATGACTGTCCCAGTCGCGCCGTCACCTTTGGCTCAAGCACAAACTTCAGCTGCTCCAGCTGAGTCGACGACCCCGGCAGGACCGCCGCCCAGGAGGTCAATTGGCATTCCAGGCCAGTCAAATCCTGCTCCGCCTGCACCAACTGTAGCTGCACCGGCCGCACCGACACCCGCAGCAGCAGAGCCATCACTAGCGGCCGCCCAAACACCATCGTTCCTCATGCAACAAGGCGGAGATTCATCCATCCCAGCTCCACCAGCAACTCCCACTCCCGCCGCACCACCAACGCGTCGCACCGAGCAATGGCTACCAGCAGGGCAGTTAGAAGAGCGACCACCAAAATCTCCCGGCCACCGTCCACGAGCAAGACAGGAAGAACGAGAGCCAGAACTACCACCCACACCGACACAACGCGGTATTGCCGATCCTACAGCCACTACTCCGTCAACAGGAATACATAACACTCCTAACAAGAAGAGACGGACCGCCCACCGATCATCACCTCTCAAACCTCGTGATCCTCCTCCAGCACAATCACAATCACAACAACGATCCCGGGCCTCCTCTCGAGAAGGAGAGCCGCCAGAAGAGCCAGAGCCACAACCCAAACGGCACAAAGCAGCCGCGCCAACATCTCGCTTCTCAACACCCACCGACCCCAACGCAACCAAAAAGCGAAAACGCGACCGTATGTTCGCAGAGATAGCACAACTTGAAGCGGACATAAAACTCGCCGAGAAAGAAAATACCCGCCTGCAGAAATACGCCAATAATCCCTCTCTCGCCCCCAAACGACCCGCAAACGTAGATGCTGTTGTCGAGATGCTGGCTAGGACCATGGCGTCACCGCCTACGTTCGAAGAACCACCGAAGTTTAGGGAGAATGTGTTTGATAAGATCTCTTCTTTCTTGCCGTTCAGTAGAAGGCCGAAACCGAAGAAGACGGAGATGGCAAAGCCCGAGACTTTGCCATCAGTACTGCCCCTAGAGGTCGGGGACCCACTGCCGTTCCTGAGTGTATTCACACCTTTCAAATTCAGATCCACGATCACCTCTCTCCCGCCCGCCCCCGGGCCCGAAGAGGTGGGGCCAACCACGGCGGATATCCTACAACTTCACAGCATCTCAACAATCGCGCCTCTGGAGCCCTGTTTGAGTAAGATTAACGTCACTGTCAACACGACGAATGGATCAGTAATGAGGCTTGAGGTGGAGCATATGGATTCTGCAGCCACCCTGGAGCTTGGCGCGTGGGTGGCGAAGAGAGGAAAACAGGGCGTGTTGGGGAGGGATGTTAATGCGGTGTTTTGGGCGCAGGGGGCCTGGTATGAGAATGCGGTTCGGAGGGCGAGGTTCTGGTGTCTGGTGGAGGGGGAGATGGGGACGAGGGAGGGGAAGGAGAAGGTGAGAACAAGGTTGAGGGCGAGGGCGAAGAGAGCTAGGGGAGGTCAGGTAGAGGTTGAGGAGGAGGAAGAGAGGAACTGGACGAAGTGGGAGCTACGGAGGCACTTTAAAGAGCAACAGGTGGGGATTGATGTTGATGGTGTGAAGGTTGTGATAAGCTGGAAAATCGTGTTTGATTGGACGGGCGAGGCGGAGAGTCTTGTGACTTGCGAGGTGAAGCCTAATAAAACTTGTGGGTATTGCCATTTCCGCGATCCGTCACCACAGCAAGGAAATAATTGCTAACTGATTCGACAGTTCTCGAAGTCGATGAGCGAGAGAGCTTAAGGAAGGTCGGCGACATCTTCAACGGTATGGTGAGAGAACAGTCACCGATCGAGGCGGCGAGGGCAGTGGTCGTACAGCTGATGGGCGATATATGAGGAGGGGCGCAAAATGCGCTGAAGGAAAGAAGAGACACAAATGATACCCCTGATTCAATGCCCTGTCGAGTACAGTATTCCGCCTGACCGTGTGAGAACCTTGTCACAAGAGAATTACCTTGGGGGTCTTATATCGTAGTAGGATCTTGTATACCGAACATAAATGGTCCCAAAACCGTGTTTTGAATCGAAAACTCCGAGAATACTGTCCCCAAACCAGGGTCTTATAAACCGGGTGAATTTATAGGATCGATGGTCTTATAGACCAGTAAACGCGGCATACTGGTACACAGTAGATGGAGAGAAGAAATACAATGAACATGGAATAATCGTCTCTTGAATAGTTGACTCGTGCTCACGAAAATCCGACTCGATTCGCGATTCGCGACTCGCCGAATGCTTGGAATAATTATCATCAATAATGCTGTCCTACAAATATCCGTGGTATCCTCCATGCTATCCTCTCCATTGCGCCTAATTTCCTCCACCCTGTACTCGTACGTCATACCACCCTTCCCTTCATCACTACTCATCACTATCAATGAACGCCCCAATCCTCTTCCTCGGCGCCCTGACAACGGGCACATCGTCTTCCTCACTATCGCTGAGGTCAACCATCCGGACATCCGCATTCTCCTTATCCACTTCCTTCGTAGGAGTTTCAATCAGCGCTCTCTCCTCTTGAGTAGGTGAGGATTTCCGCCTCTTCGCAGCTTTAGCCTTCATACTCGCGATCAAAGACCTTTTCTTTGGCCGCTCTTCCGCTTCCACTTCCATTTCCTGCCTTTCCTCCTCCCCGTCACTATCCGACTCATATTCCACCCTCGGCGGCGTCCTATGTCCGCTCTCATCAAACGGACTCGGGCGTCTCCTCTCCTCGGACTCATCCTCATCCTCATCCAGCATCCTCTTCCTCAGCTTCCCTTTCTTGTTCTTCTTCCCCTTCACCACTTTCTCTTTCGCTGCAAACATATCCGGCCTATCACTCTCAAGCAAGCCCTTCGCAATCAGATCATTCTTCTTCCTGACTTCTTCCTCTCTTTTAAAAAACTCCGCATCCGCCTCCTCATCACTCTCATCATCAACAGCAAACAACTGGCTCTTAATCTTCCTCAGCTTCTCTGCGTCAGCCCTCTTCCTCGCCAACCGCTCCTCGTCCAACTCCTCTTCCGTCCTCTCCTTCCCCTTATAAGTCCTCTCTTTCTTACTCTTCCTTCTTTCGGCTAACTCAGCAAGTTGGCCCTTCCTACTCGTCGGACCACCAGTCTCAAACAGCGCTTCGAGGTCATCATCATCATCAATTCCATCAGAAGCATCGTCGTCAAAAGCAGCGCGTTTATTACCTGAACCAGGGGACACATAGCGCACATGCCACTCAGCACTATGCCCATCCTCATAACTTAACGGATCAAACTCCGTCTCATTAATCTTCCTCAACTTCTCCTCCAGATTCGTAGAAGTAACAGCGGTAGGCAAAACCCAGCTCGTCCCATCCTTCACCTCCTCATCCCCGATCTGGCTCAGTCCACAAAGAGTGAATAGGAGGCGCAGGAACCCGTTTTTAAGCATCGCTTTCCGGACGTTGGCGGAGTTGTGGTCATACAGCACCAACACCGGCGCCTTTGGCGGACCCTTAATTGCCAGGTCTTGCAGTGCTGCACCAAGAAGTACGGATTCGCGGCCTTTTTCCTGAGTAGCAGGGGCAGGGCCAGGATGGTCAGTCTCCCATTCCTTCCGCAGCTCCATTTTCTTCCTAATCTCGATCTTGAACCACTCCGAAAGATGCGCCTCATTACGCTCAAGCATAGCGGAAACAACGGTTCCGATCCATTCCTCTTCGGGTACTGAGGGTTTGACTTCCATCTTTGACGCCGCCTTGTACGTTTGCACCTTCTCATGCGTATCACCATGCAACAGAAAACTGACCCCCGTAGCCGTCTTACTAAACAGCATCTCGACAAAAAGCTCCGGGCGCTCATGCAGGAGTTTGGTAAGTTTGCGAAATAGATGTTGGGTCAGCTCTTGCCACTCCTTAAACTCCCTCCTGCCACTAATCAGTCCTTCCGGTCCCTTTATCAATTTCTGCAGTAAGGCGATGTGGGAAAGGCGGAAGAGCATGATAGACATATCCATTTTAAACGCTATGCGATGCAGAAAGCGATGAACACGCTTCAGTTGTTCGGGTTTGAGCTCGGTATAGTAGGTGAGGAGGGCGAGGTAGGTGTCGATAACACCTTGTTGACAGAACTTATAGCTGAAGCGCTGGAAATTGAATTTTCGTTCGCGAGACACCTTCTTACTCGCTCGTTCGTTTTCGTCTGCGTCGTCGTCTTCAGGTTGCGTCGCTACAGGATTTTCCCCCTCGTCGACGGCTGAGGTGGCTTTCTTTCGCCGCGCTGCCTTGCGGCGGGAACGGACTTGCAAGTCTTGGTTTTCTTTACTAAAATATTCGAGGATGCGTAGGTATACATGTCCCAGCTCGGTACAAGCGTCCAGGTATCCATACCCCTGGTTGTTGTAGTCCCTTATACAGTTTGAGACCATATTATGCACGTTCTCCTCATAGAATATCCTACTCAGCGCATTCTCCGCAATCTCTTGATCCTCTTCGTGGGGACTCTCAAACATATCCTGCACCGTGAGCAAGATCTGGCTAAAGCACTTAATCTCCGCTTCTAAGTCCGCCCAATTCTTATCCTCGTAATCCGCGCTCATACTCCGTTGCAAAGTGATGAGCACCTCGTGATTAGTAACCGCTGCTACGAGGCCAAATGACAGGTCTGCGGCTTTATCCTTCGCTTGCCTCTGATTTGCACGACGGACTCTCTCGGCTTCGAGAAACCAGGAGGTGAGGTAGAAGAATTGCCTCTTGTGGTACCCAAGCACACGTTCTGCTTCCTGATCTACGGCTTTGCGTAGACTGCTGAAGAGGGTGTTGAAGCCTGAGTCTAGGAACTCTTCTACAAACTCTCTGAGCGACTTGTTTGCGCGCTGATTTAGCCGCACTTTGGTGTTGAAATCAAGGGGTCCCATGACGGCTTTGGATTTAGTCATCGGCTTGTTGAATATCTTGTTCGCGTCCCATTTCTCTAATACTTTTTGGTCGGACATTAATGCGTTTTGACCTGAAATAGCAGCGTTCTGCCCAGGTTTATTAGGGCGCTGCACCCATACCATTGTGCCGAACCTGCCATGGCGTGTCGGTGCAGTCCTCTTGTATGCGCTATGCATGTCAGCCTCCTCTGTCCTCAGACTCGCAAGCTCATCAGCCTTTGCTGTGTCTTTTTGCGCTTCGTTCATGAACAACGTGGGTATGTCTACGCCCTTGACGAGGTGGAAGAGAATCTCCATGATCCGGACGTCGTGGACGCGGAAATCTTTATCGCCTGCCAAGGTGAGCAGAACGAGGAGGATGTCTTGATATTGAAAGGCGTCGATGAGCGCTGAGCGGGAGATTTCGGCTTCGTCGCCGTCGTCGACTACGCCGCGGGTTGGCTCGATGGCGGCAGTGTTTTTGAGGAAGAGGAGGAGCAGGTTGATGATTGCCGTTTCGTCTGGTTTGCGGCGTAATGATGAGGTGGCCATTGCTGGGAGAGCGACTCGTGTGAGGGTGTGTAGTATGCGTGCTTCGTCGAAGTTGATAATGAGGCGCTTGTACTCGACCTGTGCCAACTTCAAGAAGGGGAGATGGCGACTCTGGTTCTGTGTCTTTTCCTCCACGCCCTCCATCACCTCATCGAGGTCCATCGTCAGGGGGGCAAGCAGTTGCAAGCATGCCTTTGCTATCTTGAATTTAAACCTGTTCTCATGCTCATTCTCCGGCCACGTAGCGAGGATGGGTAGCAAGTCGCCGCCCACAAGATTCGATTCGGCGATGCATCGTGCGACGTCGAAGGAGTTTTCTCGGAGATCGTAGCGGATGAGTAGTTGTTTGAGTTCGCGGAGACATTCGAATGCTTCGTCGCCGAGGATATATTTGCCGTCTTCGTCTGCGCCTCTTGCTCCCAGCTGCGCAACCGGTTAGCCATGGCCCAGCACTCTCGATGTTATGGAAATCACTTACAGAGGAAGTTTTATTAATAACCACAGCCTGGATCATAGGGTCCACGACCCCATTATCACCAAGGCCAACCTCAAGCTTTGATTTCGCCATGTCGAGGTGGTATGTTGACTTTCAGTTCAACATCTTGATAGCCACAAACCTCTTTACGCGCTCCTGCTTGGGCGACGTGCCGGGTGGCAGTTTCGCGTTTTCGGAAAAACCTGACCCCGCCAATTTGCTTGGCACTGACGGCAGAACTCCAGATGCGGGCTCCCGGAATCCCCAAGGTGTCATAGCGTCTGGCGTGGGGAAGCCGAGGATAGCCCTTCCAGCTCCTAACTCCAATTCCTGAATTTCTTCTGTGTTCTTCCAACCTGTTGATTTCAGTATACTTCCCAGACAACAGACGAACAATATGATTACCCCAATTGCCCGCCGTCAATTGGCGCAAACCGCCAGAAATGCCAGATCTTTCAGCTCAAGCCCAATTGCTGCCGCGGCTGCGGTAAAGAAGCTTGGTGTTATTGGTGCCGGCCAGATGGTATTTCGCACATGGGATTTGGATTTCTGAATGTAGGGCTAACCGGTGTAACAGGGTCTCGGCATAGCACTTGTTGCAGCTAGGCATGCTGGAGTTCCAGTCACTCTTCTGGATAGCTCCCAGGCTTCAATTGATAAGGGATTGAAGTTCGCAGGCATGTGATGCTTTCTTTCAGTCTTCACTTTACTCCATACCACGACGAAACGATACCTGCCAACATCCAAACCTGAGAGAACACTCGAAATACTCAGCTGGACTCCTGGGGAACCATACGCGGCGGTCTCCTCTTATCGAAACACAGTTTCATGCAAGTGCATCGCGACCTAAAAGTACCTGCAGCATTCAATTCTTTTCTGCCTTTCGTTGCCCCTGCGCCACCACGGATCCATTCCTGGATTCCAGTTTTTGATCTCTGTCTGTCGTCAGCGGTTCATGTTAACAAGGGTATGGAGCATTGAGGCCCTTGGTTATCATAAGTTTGGGGGCGTCAGCAGCATGTCTCTCAACGGTCACTCGCAGCCTTCACTTTGAATCCAACCCAACTCTGGCTGCATTTGCGCCGACCTCCCTTCCTACTACGAGAGGAAATGGCCGATAATCCGCCTTCACTTTGTCAGTGACCTACAAGTGCATGCGCTTGGCTGTTAGGTTGTGGTTGTGGTAGCAGGTTGAGGGCGGGCAGCTCGAAGCTTGGCACTTGTGGTGATGCATTTGCCTCCAGCATCACCGCTTTCAAAGGCGCTTCTGCAGCTATAATTGGGCCTATGAGACGTTTGGCTTTGTGCTGTGCCTTTAATCATATTTGCGGCTTCCACCGCAAACCATGCCAGGCTTGTTGAGATTCGCTCGCGACACGGGCCAGCAGACGAAACGTCTGGCAGTGCTACTAGTCGCTCTTCCTGGTGCTTCGTGTTCCTTTGGAATCCTTGTCTTGTCTCAATACCAAGTGTCTCAATAGCCGCCAACCGCCGTTCTAACTTTTCAACCACAGACAAGCTCCTCGCAAAGGACGTTTCCAAGCAGCGCATCACCCAAGAGCAATCCGATGAGATCCGCGCTCGCCTCACCCCATCCACCTCCATGGACTCCCTAAACGACGTCGATTTCGTCATCGAGGCCGTCCCAGAAATCCCAGAGTTGAAATTCAAGATTTTCAACGAGCTCGCCCAGATCGCTCCAGCCCACGCCATCCTGGCCACCAATACATCCTCTATTTCTATCACTAGAATTGCTGCCGCCACCACCTCGAACCCAATTGACACCTCCGCATCCTCCCGCGTCGTCAGCACCCACTTCATGAACCCCGTCCCAATCCAGAAGGGCGTCGAGATTATTTCCGGCCTCCAGACCTCCCAATCGACTTTGGACACTGCGATCGCCTTCTGCAAGGCTATGGGGAAAATCCCATCCGTGTCCGGCGACTCGCCCGGTTTCCTCGCAAACCGCATTCTGATGCCCTACATCAACGAGGCTATAATCTGTCTCGAAACCGGTGTTGGGACGAAAGAGGATATCGATGCGATCATGAAGAATGGTACGAATGTGCCTATGGGTCCGCTGCAACTCGCGGATTTCATTGGCATAGATACTTGTTTGGCGATTATGCGGGTGTTGTATAATGATACCGGGGATAGCAAGTATAGGCCGTCTGTGTTGCTGACGAAAATGGTTGATGCGGGGTGGCATGGGAAGAAGTCGGGCAAGGGGTAAGTTTCCCTGCTGGAGAACCTTTCATACAGGTTTTGATGGGAGCATACGGGTGGTGATGGAAGACTTAAAGCTGACAAAAATTAGATTCTATGACTACTAAACGCCAATCCCTACAAACAGAGACGCCAACCTACCCAACCTGAATGAGTTCTTTTGGATATCCAGCCAGCCGTTAGTGTGCTTGGCTTAGCGAGCAAATAGGCAAGCTTGTAAATAATAGCAATGAATCATCCAAAATCAAAATCGCTCGACATGAAAGTCTTGGCTGTTCTCGTACATGTGGACGTTCCCAGTCCCCGCTGTCATTCGTTGTTCATCTCAGTCTCACCGAACGCCCCAACCTCGGCCAACCATGTCATAATAAGCCAAATTGATTCTCATCCTCGATGTATGTTGGACTACTAATCTTCATTCGTGCCAGCAACATCGATTACCTATAGGCTTTCAAATCGCAAAGACAGCGGCGAAGTGACCTCGAGTTTTGACTTCGTGCGGGAGGCGTAGAGTCCGCAGCCAAAGTCGAAACCTTGTCCCACTGGCCGAAATGTGAGTAAATTTAAAGTTGAATGCCAAATTCTGCCCCATTGTGTGAGTGACATTGTTGGCGAAATTTCCGCAGGCAATAGGAGCCACTTTGGTCCTTCAGCCAACTCATTGAACGATTGCCCAACAGTTTATGCCCAGCCGTTGCCCAAAGGGCGAGAGAGAGTTGAGTTCGCAAAGGAACTTGGCTCAACTACTACGTCTCCTGTTGATGTGTGCGTACTGGATAGAGCAGCACACAGGAGCCCTCCTGCTGTTTGGGCAATGTAGGCAAGTTGATTAGTCAGATATCAACCCAAACCGCATTCCCAACTCAAGTTGCTTTCACACCTGGGCTGCAGAGACTAAGGTGGTTTCGTTGAGTATTCTCTCGAAGAGTTTGGAACGAGAGGGCATCCGCAAAAGTAACACCGACGACGAAACATCAAAACATATATTGTGCACCTGCATACGAGTACCGTGAACGGGTTTTGCAACTAGTTCATGTGCCTGCCCGCTGTTGTGACCTGGGGCCAGCCGACGACGAAAAGTGGGGGGCCTATTGCGTTCTTGGCTGTCTCCTTTTTGTGCTTGACTGAAAATTTATGGGGTGATTAAGTACACCCAGTCACGATGGCATGCTTCCGCCTCAGTATGCCGTGTGCTTGGATACCAGACACCTTTTTGTCCTACTCGGCCATTCCCCTGTTCTATGATTCCCAACCATCGGGTTGATTCGGGCCTTTTAATCCTCCTCCAACCTCCGTGGCCCGGCGACATCTGTCAGATCTACTGCTAACATATTTGACTTTTTGAGTTGAAAACTTAATCGTACAGTCGTCCGCTCTTTCTCTCCCTCCGTACCTTTAAGCTTAAACACAAATATTACGAAGCGTGTCGTTAATGATCTCCGAGACACGGCCCGTCCCGCCTTCCGTGCCGTTGGACCGCCACAGCATCAGGCTAAGCTTCACGACCCTTCATAAGCGTCATACATGCGAAATGCTCTTTTTCTGCTCTGCGTTCCTGGATCCATGGTATATCCATCATCTCGGGCATACTGCTCCGATTGCGGCTGAGATGGCTGGGCCGTATGCTCTTGATGTTGATTATCAGCCGGAATAGCCAAAGCATGTTGTTGATTATCCTGGCCTTGCTGCTCATGCCCATTGTTCTGTCCATTATCGGAAGCTTGTTGATATGCGCTTGAGAAATCCTGTGGTGCAGACATTGGAGCCGAGAGCTGTGTTATGTGGTAATTCCTGTTTGCATCGACAGTAGTGCGCGGTATCTGAAACTCTGCGGGTGGCATTAATGGTGCTCTTTGAAAACCTCCAGTATTAAAAGCGCCGGCAAATGATGAACTAGGTGTGCTGGCTGTGTTCTGGTTGGGGTTTTGTTGTGTGAGGCCGCGATAGTCAGATCGAAGATCTTGGCCTAGACTTGATGGAAAGGCGACAGAAGCGGAACGGAAACGTGGTACTGGAGGGTTTGTATTCTCTGGTTGTGTGGTGTTGCCAGGGTAGCTGGCCGTTTGTGGTGATGACTGGGCATCCAATGCTACCAAAATATTAGCATGGATTTGGAACAACCGTTTTAGTAAAGGACTTACTGGCATAATTTCCCGCAGTGTACTGAGTTTGCTGCTGCAGCCCAGCAACGCTTCCACTTTGATCTCCTTGATACAACGGCACTTGTTGAGAAGAGAGAGGACTGAGAGTCTGTGATGGCTGGTAACTGCCATAATTTATAGAGGTCCCTTTCCAGGAGACACTTGTCTTCAGGGGTGATTGGAGAGAGTCGGATCTCGTCCTGGGCAGTGTGTCCCGCATATTGAGGGGCTGGATGGGCCGTACACCTTGTCGAGCAGCTTGTAAGCCATAGCTGTCGATGCTGTTGTGTCGCCCATATAAGCTCCTTATTCCAGTGCCATCTGGACTTGCCAAGTTGCTCGAAAAGTAGCGCTCATTAGGCGAGAATGAAGAGATAACATCCGTTGTGCTGCTTGAGTTCGACGGAGCATAGCCAAATGGCGAAGCAAGACCTGAAGCTGAAAAATTGCCGTTATGCTCCTGTCGTCGGATCGGATCCACCATTAGAGGTCGTAGCCCCAACACTTGATCGTCATAGCTCTGTGAGTACTCTCCTGCTGATTGCAGTGAGGTGCCGACATTGTGGCCTGCTCCAGTGTAGTTTCCATATGATGGATGTAGAGCTTGAACATTGTCGAATCCTGGTGGGACAGCTCTCATTTTTAACATTCGCTCCCGATCATCTGCAGTAAGTCGTTTTATCTTTGCCCTCCTTTCAATTCGTAAGCAACAACCAGTTTACAAGAAACTGAAAACATACCTGTTTTGAAACCATACTTGAACCTGCCTCGGGCTAAGTCCTGGTATCTCTCGTGAAAGTCTCTCTCGATGAGCGGCGTCTGGATGTGCCTGCTTAGCAAACTCGCTCATGAGAAATCGAGTTTGCTGATGGGTGAGCCTCAACGACCGTCAGTACCTCCTAAATGACAGCAGTCCTTCTCTCAAAATGGACGCACCTGAATCTTTTCATCTTTCTCCTTTCTGCTCGTCTTTCCGCGTCCGTTTGTGGTGCTCGTCCCTCGCCTGGTATTATGTCCTCGACATCAAGCATCTCATCGTCATCGTCATCTTTTTCTTCCTCATCTTCGACTTGTTGCTGATGGTTACTATTGTTATTTTCGTCTATAGCATTGGCGGTCTCCACTTCAGAATACGAACTCCTTTGAACAGTTTCACCTCTTGGGGCCAAATACGATGTCGTTTCAAGTGACGTTTCTTGTCGAGGACTGGTAACTGAAGGTGCAGAATCTGGGCGCTCAGGCTGAGGTGGGAAAAAAGTAGACTGCCGACTTTCAGCTTGAGCCAAATTATGTCGATGCAGCAGAGACGGTCTTGATGCTGAAATTGGAGCGGAACCGGTTGACTCAGTCGACCCTGCGTGTGTCGGATGTTGGAAGGAAGGGAGCGAGGGCTCAATTGCCGGCAAGTACTGAGAGTATGAATCCCGCCAGTCTGGCTGCGCTGCTATCGGGTCTAGGTTCGACATGCGTGAAACTTTTGTTTCTGGGAACCGCCTTCCAATTTCTTCTGCTAACCAATCGTGCCGTAACGTTTGATATGGCCTAGCGACCAGCATTGAGGAGAGTTTTTGGGTCTTGGACGTCAAACCAGTTGGAAGTGCTCCGTCTCATCGGTCTCGGTTTGGAACAGATAGCTAGCGGCGGCTCTTGGTTGTCTATACTTTCAAACAATGTTGTGCTTCGCATTGACTTTACAAGAGGTTTTGCGGGAAACTGCGGCGATGTGGTGTAATTTGTGTAGTTGACCTATCTTTCAGTCGTACTTCTGGGAAGATGTTGATTTGAGCGAATTATGTTGTGGTAATGGAGGAATATCGGATCGAATACCTTGCTAGTTGCGCACGGCTAAGACCAAAATAACCCCACTTGTGGAAGTGGGCTAGATGGCGAGATCTTCCGCAGTTTAGTCCCTTCGCATGGGTTGCACTCGTCAATGAATGAACCGAGCGCTCTACCCTGAGCAAGGGTCTACCAGTTGACGGCTACTCGTGGCGAATAATTGCTTGTTTTGAACTTGTTTGAGGTTACAAGAACAATAGAGCTCCTACTAGATCGGCCTGCTTCTGAGAGCTTAATGGTCTTGCTGAAGAAGCTCTGGCCTGGTCAGTCCGGAAGTAGCTGTAGTAAGTCGCGCGTGCGGCCTCCTGGGCTTCTGTCTCTAGTTTTGAAGCTCAAACGCTACTAGCTTTGGGCCTTGTTGCAGTCACCGGCTGGATCGAGTGCTTCAAGCCCCGTGGCAGGGTTCCAGACGAAAATGGTGTCGTGAATAGAGACCTGGGCTTCGAGAGAAGTACAGCTTGCGTGTGAATTTGAGGTTGATGGCTTGCAAGGCACATTAGACCAAGGAGATGAATGGCTTCTTCAGTGTCCACGGTAGATTCTTCTCCCACAAAGATGGCCGAGAGGGGACACGTTGAGCCAGAACAGTTTGGGGGTACTGTTGCCACTATGTTTCATAAACTTTTTGAAGACGCTCCCAGCACAAGAGTCTTAGGGCCCTGTGATACCTCGAGGACACTATATCAAGGACTGCCAAGCCACACCTGAATGGACTGCTATTATTCGGGGCTCGAAAGCGGCACACTCATCCAGGGTTCGCTAGAGGCGTATGTATCGAGAGCTCACGCTCAACAATGTCTCGAGTGGTTTTGAGAGGTCATCGAAATCGTTGAAGGGAACGCCAGAACGTGTTCAGAAAGGAATATATGCAGACAGTACTCCGTAGATAGGTGGGCCGGATGGTCTTCAAGGGTGTGTAGGCTAAAAAGAAATGCTTGCGAAAGCGAGAGGCGGGTCATTGGTCTCCACCGCAACTATGCATGAAAATGGAGGGAAACGGGTCGACGCATGGCCGTTGCGACGACCTGGGTTCAGACCAGCTTTAGTCCAATAAGGGCACCCAATATCGACGGCCTGATGCTAGGCCTTATGTTAGCTCTGATCTCAAGAACGTGACGAACCGGCCGAGTACAAAATCTCCTCTCACGCCGCTGTCCGGTGAGGGGTGGGTGATACCCATTTCCATGCCGCGAGAGTCTATAGACGCAACTCGGCGGGGTTCGCTCGATTGAGTCAGCCCGACAAATCCCTTGTCGCCACAAGCAGAATACATGTGAAGTACAGGAGTTATTGCCGGACCAGGAGAAAGTCCAGCCGCGCGCAACTTCGTGTGAGTGCGGAGCAACGTGTTACCTCTTTTATCCTCAGCACTCTCCTCTAGCTCCATGGGGCAAGTGTACGATTGGAACATCGAGCCGAGTGAGGCCCTTGCCAAGAATGCCATCATACCTGTAAGCAAAGACGGCTTAAATTTCAAAACGCTTTGAGAATATGGTGGGAAACAATGAATCTTAGGACTTCTCGACTTTGAAGCTTGTCTATGAGAGTTTGCAAGGTTCCGGCTAAGTTGCCAGGGATGATAATAACAGCCGGAGTTTCGCATGTGTTGCTCCATGCAGGCAAGCATTAAGCGGACCGCATATGGTTTCCCCTGTATCTTTATGAGTATGAGAAAGTCGACAAAGAGAATGCGAGCCTGCGCTTTTCTACTGCCTCGAACAGACTCAATCAGACATTTGAGAACTTGGCGGTCGGACGAGAGTTCTAAGCATCTCCGTTGGCCTCTAATGCAGTTCGGCTTGAGGTAGCTAGAAGCAGAATGTGATTTTTCGTACCCATGGACTTGATTCAATGATACCTTCGCGTGAGGATCTTGATATCATGATATCAGAGGTCGTGAAGGCCGTTGTTGGATCTTGTCAAAGTAAAGCCAGTGCAAACGAACCGATGCGATAGGCCGATTGCTCCTCAGTTTGTCGTCTCAGACGTCTGGATACCTCGAAATAGGGCAGGCGGTGCCATCTGTCGTTACTCAGCTGAAGAGATCGAAGATACTCGCAATTTATCGGATTTCTCAATGAAGTCCATCAGGACGGTTCTAAAAGGCTCGCTGCAGACTCATGGCACGACACGATAGCTACCAAAGCTGGAGCAAGTCTACAATACCGGATACATGCAGCCCTGTCGCGTCAGGGGCCACAAAAGGCGGCTCGAGTATGACACAGAGCTCCCAGAACGGGAATCACTCACTAATGCCGACGAGCTACGCCAATCGGTTCGGACTTTTGAGGTTGTATCACGTGCATTAAAAGAATGACTTTAAGCTTACTGCGACGTGAATCTCCGTCAGAAACGAGACCAGGAGGGCACGCGGATCAAGTGCAAAGCCTCGTCGCGAATCTATCGCTAATAATGCGTCGCAAAACCGGACATAACAGAACTAGCGCAAAACGTTGTGCACGTCAGATTTGGCAACCTTCCAAGCGTAGACGCGATATGGCGAAACCGGCCTGATATCTCCGGAGCGCATAAGTTTGGCGTGGTCTCCGTTCATTTTGTATTTGCAGGCAGTGCCAAAATATCGTATTTTGGATCTGAGTATGAGTTGCCGCCACAAGTGGCTTCCTGGCCGGCGCAAGACGCAATTCGATTGAGCCAATTGGCGGGCAACCTCGGTATACAATAGGATAGGGTTAAGACTGAAACACATTCCAGACGCCATCCCAAGACTACGAAAGAAGCTAAAATCGCGACTCGTGGCAAAGTCGTGGTCGACCGAATGTCGACATGTGCTTGGGTGAGGTATCATTCATGCTTCCATCAATTGACACGCGCCAGACGAAAAGGTTTCGCCGTCGTCCTCGGCGCCGGGCTCCGATGCAACGGTCGTCGTTCGCACTATGAGCAGTGGCACCCGTTTCATCTCTCGGACGATGCAGGTACTGCTGGCCCAGGAAGTGAAACGAACTGATACAGGCCACATCTGAGGACCAGGTAGGCTATTTATCCTCGGGCCATGATTTATTGGGCAAACTCCAATGGATCTTGGCCAAGTGTTAGTTTGGACATTGCTCTGAGTACCACAACCATATCACTTATCGGTTCTGTGCGAGTACCGAGGAGGAGTTTAACTCGCAGAGACGAGGTCGTACTGAGGCAGTACACGATTACGCTGCAACTCGCGGGGCGCTCGCAGTGTCCGTACGCGAGGTATTGCGAGCTCTGCCGTGACACACGAGAATCATTATGAGCCTGGTACGAGTTTCGCGCAGAACGAGTGTCTTTGGATGCTGGCGGTAACCACAACATACCCGCCGGCAAAGGGCCTCGCCGTGCCGGGACGAATCCTATGGGTCGCTATCGGCGACCAATCCCATGTGCATTTCCACACACCAGTGCAACTTCTTGAGTATGTAATGGTCGCCGCGCGGGTGCCGAGAGTTATTTTGGGAAGATTCTAATGGCGAGGCAACAGCCACACCCATGTCAAAGCAGGTCGAGTACTGTACACCCCTCTTTTGAAATCCTTGCGTGTTATAGATGGCGTGCATATGCGCACGCCTGGGCTAAATTCTAAGGTATGGAAGCCGTTATAGTGCGTGCGCGGTCTATCACATCACCACGACCTTTGCATTGCGGCGGATGGGAATCCCCGTGTTGTTATGTGCCTGCTGGGAGGGAAATCGCAGGTAGCCGTATCGGTTGTCGTCGCTTCTTTGTCGGCGTGGACACTGACCTCTTTCCTTGGCCTCTAAGAGCATTGGGACGAAAGGCACAACCGAGCAGAAGAATCCGTTTGACGAGAAATCCATTGCAAACCCTTTGAAGATGGTTATACTAGAAACGAAAACCAAACCAAGAGATAGTTCATTCGAAGGATGGGTTCGACAGGAGGAGAGCTGTATTTGCTAGCGTAGCCATCAAGAGGTTTAGCTCTGAGAAGATCCATCCATCCGCCGCACCTAATCAATGTATGGGCAGGTGGTAGACAGGTGAAGTTAGTGTGATTAGGACAGATTGGTACGGAATAACTAATGACGTGAGGATGAGTTGGCACAGTAGCATCAGGTTTCCTGTATCTTCTTGTTGCGCTGAAATGGTGGTCTCCACAGTCAAGCTGGGAACTATTTTGCCGACAACTGGTCCACGATGTTCCTATCGTCTTTCCATGCTAGGGAGACGTATCTATATCTTGTTAGTTCTTCCTCAAGACGGCTAATATGTGCCTCAAAAGTAGGCGACTAAACGTACTTGGTATGGCTACCACGGGCGGCAGTCTCCCCATTGGTGTTTGTAAAGACCACAGACGTATACGCAAGTGTTTTGCCAACTTAGGGAAAAAGGTTAGCAGAATTGAGGCTTCTTGTGTGATATATCGCCTTACACTTGTCGCAAGTCACAACAGCTTTAAGCGTATCACCGACTTTGCCGCCGGAGTTCAGGTATGTTACTATGGCGAACTGGTTAGCATGATATCTCCTGCATGTTGCTCGGATAGATTGAATTCTGAATCTTACCATTGAGATCCGTCGATACACCAGTGGCATACAATCCTTTTGAGGCAACTGCAAGGGAGCCTCCAAGATCAACTACAACAACATCGTGTCAAAACAAGCGACTAATTTACTGTCGGCGATTGATTCATACCCATGCTCGCAATTGTGCCTCCGTGGATGATGTTAAGTCTGTTCTGTCAAAATTGTCAGTTCATTCGGCAAGTAGTGGATGGTTTCGTGCTCACCGTATGCTCTTTCTTGATGTCAAGCTCCATTACAACGCGGCCTGGTTCAGCTGCTGTCACTCGAAGCTGAATCGTGTCAGTTTGATGGCAACTTTAGTTAATTTCATGCAGTTGGAGTCTGTATCACGCAGAGACGAACGGCGAATAGAGACAAGCTCACATTTTCGGCAAATAATCTTAGTAAAAATAGTCAGTACTGGGCAGAGCAGGTATTCATAGTAGCGAAAATGGACAAACATCATGCAATATCAGACACTTTTCCTAAAGTCCTATGGCATAGACTTCCCTCATTGACCGGGAATGAGATATCACTGGACCTCGTTCCGACGGCGTTAAAGCCTTTGACCAACTCTTTGCACATGGGGTACTTCGTTACTCATGTTCTGTCTATTAAGATTGGGTCGAAGGCAGATAACGACGATCGAGAAGATAGTTCTCGAACTTTCCAACAGAACTAATGAAAGTACAAAGTTCGGGTGGAAAGAACGGGACGAGGTATATGGGTCAAAATAAAATGCCTGGACATAGCTCGTACCTTGGTTCAAGTCCAGATTCCGCCTTTGGAAAAGTTATATCAGTACGTTGATCCATGCACACAGTGATAGGGATTACCGTCTACCATAAAGGAGCTCAGAACCTGTAGATGAAGTCAAAAAGTTAGGCACCAAGACTCTTATATTCATCCCGCGGTACCTCTGACTTACGGATCTGACGAATTTAAGAGCAGCCATGACGAAGAAACAACACAGTCTATAGTTGAAAGACAGGTGACTTCAAAGTGAGAATGGTGGGAATAATACACAGGGGCCAATAAGTGGTTGAGTATTCACAAGAAAACAAGTTGGAAGTTGAAGCAAAGTGATACCCTGCTTGTTGTTTTGGGCTCGGCTATATTTCGGCATTCGAGATCTCGTCTGCCGGCCAAGCATTCCCTCCGTTTTCAGTCCAAACTGTCAGCCTTGAGCCCTGACGTCTCACGTTGATAGATCTCAGCCTTATCAAGGTATACTCAATCTCAAACTCAATACATTGAGCATGATTAATAGGTGATCTGCTATTCCGACGAGATAAACATAACTTCACCATGTCTGTCTCGTCGTCTGCTCTATTCGAGTACCTGGAGAAGCAACCAGGAGTTACCTTTAAACGCCTTTATGAGCAACCATCTACTGCCTTGGCTGTCTTTAGGCGCATGCTGCCTCATCTAGGTTAGCTAGAATGAACTCACCTTTTTTGCATTTGAACTGAAGCTAACATACTGCTTGTAACTAGCCAAAAGCTTCGTGATGGCCATGCTCTTCATGCCAAACCCACTTCCATTGACCGATCTCGAAACTTGGGTCCGACCAGACACCAAGACAGCTCATGGCGATAAAGGGCGAGCTTTAGCTGTGCTCTCCCGTCTACATATTGCGACGAGCACGATAACAAGTAAAGATGAGCCTCCAGCTTTGCGTCTCACCACGGAGTTTGCAAACTCCTTGCGACTCGCTCTCACCGGCGGCGGAAACCATGGCTCATTCGGTATTCCTAGCAACATATCACACCCAGAAATCGGAATTGAGTATCTGGACAAATACGCCAAAGATCAGTGGGAAGGCATTCTTCATTATGTAGTGCACACTCGGAACGACTCCTCTGGAGCAAGGTATCCGACCGAGTCAGTTAGAGCACTTCTCTCCATGGGCGAAACTCCACTTGTTGATGCGAAGCACTATGAACGCGGTGTCGGTATAACGCAAACCGGTTTTGCCTTTCTTTTGCAGGAAACGAATGCTCAAGTTTGGGCAATCCTGCTCCGTTGGTTAGAATACTCTGAGGAGCTAGGTATTGACAAAGTCGACTTGCTCTCCTTCTTCTTTCTGCTCGGCTCTCTAGAGCTTGGCATAGCTTACAGCACATCTACTATTTCGGAATCTCAACGAAACATCTTGCCCGTCATGCAAGATCTCGGTCTCCTCTATCTGCCAAACTCAGGCAGCTACGCTACGTCTGGCACTGAATTCTTCCCAACTCGCCTTGCAACAACTCTCACCTCTTCTGCAGCAGCACTTCGCACCATCTCATCAGGTGTCAACGCAGCAACAGCCGACAACGCTGGTGGTGGCTTCATAGTCATCGAAACCAACTACCGTCTCTACGCATACACCTCCTCACCTCTCCAAATCGCCGTCCTGTCCCTCTTCTGCAAGCTCTCCACCCGCTTCCCAAACATGGTAACCGGTCGCGTAACACGCCAATCTATCCGAGTAGCCATCGAGCATGGCATCACCTCCGATCAGATCATCTCCTACCTCAGCACACATGCTCATCCTCAAATGCGCAAGAAAGCTCCGATTCTGCCACCAACTGTCGTAGATCAGATTAGGTTGTGGCAGATTGAGAATGAGCGTATGCAGGCCACACCTGGATATTTGTTTAAGGACTTCTCCAGCCAGGTGGATTATGATGCATGCGCGACATACGCGGACGAGATTGGAGTGTTGGCCTACAAAAATGAGGCCAAGAGAATTTTCTTTGTGACAAAGGTTGAGCAGTTGAGGGATTATATCAAAAGTCGAAAGCTGAAGTAGTGAGATAACAAGTGGGAATGATGTGTGGTCTTTATGCATAGCGTGGCGTTTGGCGAAGGAATCAAGATGATAGTTTCTGACTTAAATCTAAGTTCATGGGCATAACAGAGGTGCGTTTCGTAGGGATTTCCCTTCGGGCCGGTGCCTTCTCCAACAACACACTAACTGGTATTGTGACACACTAGGTTATGTTACATTATATACAGTAAATGTGTCGACCATTCTATATGATGCGTATGTATAGAATCGTACATCTCTCCAATCTCACACACTTGCTTCACAACACTTCATCTTACAATTCCCAATCCACAAATCCGACACGTTTTACTACTGTATGGACCAAGCAAAAGAACATGCCCATTTTGAAACCGCGGAGGCGCTGCCTGCATGCCCTCCAAATCTGGCTTACAGTCGGGCAAGAACGGCAAACCACAACACTTATCATCCAAAACCAGCGGCCACAGCCTCTACCACGTCTCCAACGTCCCTTTTAAATAATCCCACATCTGCCTTGCCGGGTCCAGGCAGTTCGCATTCAGGCTCGGGATCTCAAGCTCCTCTAACGTGCTGGCGATGTCGCCCGTAAAGATTTTTAACCGAGATGTGCTCGTCAACTAAGGCCTCGAGGTATATGATGACTTCTGCCGGGCCCGATTTACGCATCTCCTCGCAGAGCAGGGAGGGAACGACAGAGTGGGGCCTGCCCCACCACTGTGACTGGATAGAGTCGAACGCCGCGCCATACGGGCTGTTTCCGCGGAAGATGAGGAGGGCTGCTAGCTGGTTGTATATCGTGTAAAACTTTGTCCACTCGTTGCCGTCTCCACCTTCTTCGACTCGCTCAGAAAGACCGCATGCTGTCTCGCGAATTTGGTGTACTTGCGTCGCTTGACTGGTTGGAGCGTAGTGGAAGACATCGACTGGCCTTGGGAACACACTAGGAGCATTGTTTTATACTGCTCCACCCTTTCAATAGCAACCTTCAACTGCTGATATTTCCTCAGACTCCTAAGGGCTTTTGCGATTCTTTACTTCGTCCTGTCTTCTTTTAACGGCAGGGTTCGCTTTACGTCTACTTCAAGCTGGTCCACGGTGGACTTGAAGTCGTTGAGGAGCGCTAGGACCGATGGATCAACTGTCGCTGGTTGATTCTGGAGTTTCTCCAAATACGGGGAGAGCACGGGGAGACATTGAATCGTTCGTAGCTCGTTGGGTAACGAGATTGCGCGATCGCAGTATGCTCGAATGTGGATGATGCCGTGGATGGTTCCTTGGGCGACCTGGATGACGCTGGCGCCTGCGCCGACATCGGCTAGTACTGTTACTAGGTCGGCCATCGAAAACTTGTATGAAATTGTGGAAATACAAAACTTCTATAGTAAAACTGGTTAGATATGATGGTAAGGACGGGTGTGTTGTGATAAATAGCGTCGATACAATTAGGATAAGCAGACACCTCACTCTGTGGAGGTCCTCTGACTTTGAAAACAGAGATGCTATTGCTATCCCATCTCGACTCGAATGCCTCATATGCTCCAATCAGGCAGACTAGATGTAGGCGCAAAGGCGGTGTTCTGCTGTGTCATGTGCTTAACTGGTTGGTGATTGTTCGTGGTGTTGAGGCTGTGTGCTGGGCTGAATCTTTAACACCCCATCCCAGCTGAAGGTGTGGTAGCCATTGGCCAACTAAATTTTGACATTGCAGCCCGGGTTTTGGCGATTTTAGAAAGCGCATTCTGGTGTTTACTTTGTTCGTGGTATCGGACTCTGTGCGGTTGGGCAGAAATTCGCCTAGAGCGGCTAGAGCCGAACACGATGCGTGGTAATGGTTGCATCCATTACATCGCGAGGTAGAATGAAGATTGGCATCAAAACGACACGGACGGCCAACATGGTAAACATCAGCCAGTTAGTCGAACCGGCTTGACGACAACATATTTCATTCCTATATCGACCACTGTTCTACACCAAATCTGCTTACCGTTTACCTGGTGCTCATATGCAAACTCCCACCATCTCTAACCAACCCTTCCAACGCACCCTTCCTCATCGACTCTATATCCCCACCCATCTTCCTCAACAGCTCAGTAACAAGGATAAGACAGTTCTCTCTATCCACTCTCATGATCTGTTCCGTATTCCCCTTATCCTGCGCCGCCATCTCCTTTGGCTCTTGCTGTACCATTCCCATGCCATCACTCACTGATATTCCTCCTAGCATGCTTCCCATTTCTGTCACAGGACTAGCTATTCCATTATTTTCCTCTGATGCGGACTCAGAGGTAAGCGCCTCGGTGAGCAGGTTGAAAACTTCTGGGTCGCGGAGGATATCATCAACAATTCCCACAGCATCGTTATTACGTGCGAGCATGGCGAGGATAAACCATCCCTCGGATCTAATAGCAGGCCATTTCTTCTGCGTAACCATAAAAGAGATCGGCTTCGCAATATCGTTATGCTTCGCAAAGAATATCTCTCCACCCTTTACCCCCAAGTTTGGTGCACGCAGCACTCTACAGACCGCACAGATGAGTCGAGAAATCTCCATCTTGACTGGCTCGGTATCTGTGCGGCCAAATAGGGAGGTCAGGAGACTGAGTTTACTCCTCTCGTGTGCCGGACTATCAACGTCTTCTGAAAGTGGTGAGGTGATGCGCTCCACGTTTCGCGGCACACCCGTTATCAGCACTCTCGCAAGCGAGACGGCGCCGTACTGGATCTGCGGAAGGGAGTCCATGGCCCAGATTCGTGGGAGGATCTCAACCAGTCCGGCCTCTCCCAATACAATCTTGTTGACCGCAGGTAGGGCAAGGTTCTTGAGAAAGCCGAGGGCGGCATACAATGTCTGTTGGGAGGCGGAAGTCTGTAAGATGGACAAGAGCGGGATGTGCATACCGACGTCTTGGACATAAGACGTGCATACAGCGTCAGAGCGTACAAGGTTACCGAGCATGATTGCGCCGCAGACTTGGAGCTGATTGTGTTGGCTTCCCAACCACTTCTTTAGTGTGGCAAATGTCTGGGAATTCGGCGTGCATAAGGTGGCAAATTGTGGGATGTCAGATATGTCAGAGAGAATGGTGTTAAGCTCGTCACGGAGTGCAGAGAGTTGCTTGGACTCGTGTTCGTCGGCGTCAACTAAGGCGTAAGAGGCGTGGAGTGCTGAGAGAATGGTGTCAAGGTTATGTGATGCGAGAATGGAGTGCTGGAATCGAGGATCGGCGAGATAAGACTTTGCGGTTGAGACGCAAGAGATGAAGTCCTCGGCGTCAAGTGGATTGGTTTTGGAGGCTGCTAAAGCGAATAAGACGGCGACTGTCGATTCTGGGGCCCGAGTTGGCTCTTCGGGTTGCTGAACAAGCATGCCAAGGAGTCTGCAGGCATAGCCAAGGAAGGGACGGTACTCCTCAAAGCTCGGGTTAGATGCGAGGTTGATGAGTTCTGGGCCGAGTCCTGATTCTGAGGCTTGTTTTTGTGCTGGCTCGTATTCATAGCAGACGTTGAACAAGACAGGTATGGCGAATGGAATGAGAGTTTGGTTTGAGAGCAGGTTGGTGATGGACTTGATGCCGTTCTTGGAGACTACTCTTGCTCTGTTCTCGTCTGTGTCTGCGCAGCTGTTGCCAACCATGCGCAGGACGTGGACCATGAGTGCTGTATCGATGTTGGGACTTGAAGCAATCATAAGAAATGCATCCAACAGTCCGGAGTTTCCATATGGTATCCTCCAGCGAGCTATGGTTGTGATGTTAGCATGCTTGCTCGGGCCACCTGATTCACGACTCCTAACCACTTTCTTCGTTCTCGAGGCATCCAATGAGCTGCGAAACTTCTATTGAAATTTCCAAACAGAAGAAAGGCACTTACGATCTCTGCTCCCATTCGCAAGCTGGTCAGCAGCCTTGGCCAATTCTGACTGTCCAGCCCAATACAACTGATCCAGAGCCAGCGTGATCCCTCTCAACTTCTCAGTTCTCCTCTGCTGACACGCCAGGCTGACTTCTCCGATCTCTCCCTCACCGTCGTCCTCATCCTCCTCATCTCTCACGACTTGTCCGGATTTCTCATCCTCAATGAATAGTCTTAGAACAGCATCCATAGCAGCTTTCGGACTCTCCTTATTGCCTTCACCAGATTTCTCAAGTTCAAAGACCTCATCCTCTGACAAGTTGGCAAGGAAAGGTGAAGTTTTCTTGGCATCAGTGTTTCCCTCCTTCTCTAAGGAGATGTCACCCAGTCCACGTTCCACCGCCGAAGCCTTCATTTCCTTCATGTTCTCGGCCATAGTGATTGGGCGGAAATAGGAGAATGTTCCGAGGTCGTTATTACAAGCTTGCTCTTATGGCAGTGAATCGGTCTGGGGCTGACGGTAAAGGCTAGGTATAGCCGGCCTAAGTTACAGTTTCTAGCACTGCCTCACTTGGTAGTGCGAGAAAGATGTAAGGGAAGCTGCTGCGCCACGCTGGTGGGAGGTAAGGTTGGAAATGCGGCGAGTGACAAGCGGCCTGCGTTATGGGCCAGCAGGGTATGTGTCGGCTTGCGTTAGGTTGTGTGTTTGAAATTCGATGATACCTCTGGGGTTAATAAATAGGAGGCGAAGGTTGGTGGAGTGAAGCCGTTTTGACAGGCGTAGCGTCGTTATCGAGGTGGATTGAGAGGGGCAGCAGCAAGATGACAAATGCTAAGAACCGTCTAAAACGATCTGATAAGTGCTTACTACTAAACGAGAATATGGAAAGATATTATAGTATAGTATTTGAAAATTATACGAATCTTCATCATCTATACGAAGTCCCCAAATTGAAGTTCTAAGTCCCATCATGCACGTGATACCCCTCACCCAGTCAGGAAATTTACCCCAGAGCTCCCTCCCACGAAACACCTTGGTGTCTCCAACACCACCACACTCATTTGGCCGCGCGACATTCCACATCCACCGCAACTCCATCTTCCCACGCTCATTTAACCACCGCTTACAAGCACTTGCGACAATGACGAAAGCTCAACAGCAAATCTCCTTCGGGCTTCTTATCACCTCGGTACGCGCTGCCCCAAGCTCTGCATTGTGGAAGGAATGGTGATAGTTAACAAGTTGCCAGATCTACCTCTCCCTTTACCTCCACCTCATCCCGCTCCCAACCCTGATCCAGAACGAGATCATCCCAGTCGTACGTCTCCCATTACCACGCAACTCCTTTACATTCTCAGGGCCTAGCATCCCGGCACTGCGGGGCGCACCGCGAGGCTGAGGCCACGACACCTCTACCTCCCAACCCTGCACCTTCTTCTCCCTTCTACCATACATCGCACCTCTGCCAGCTACTGGTTTTGTGCAGAGTATAGGCTAATAAATTATCGTAATAGTTGCCATTCTGGGCCCTCGTCTCATTCGGCGCCTACCTCCTCTTCAAGCTCGGCTACGGCGTCTTCACCTTCAACGATGTGCCAGCCGCACACGCAGAGCTTATGAAGGAGATTGAGATGGCGCGAGCGGATTTGAGAGCTAAGGGTGTTGATGTGGATTAAACAATATATACTTACCCGACATAAACAATGGATGGGGGATGATTTGTGAAGGGGTGGGGAAGCAAAGGTCTTGTGAGGAGGAAATGGAGACCAGGGAATGCTAGATACGGCGCATGGCGCATGGAAATCATTAGGGATGGGTTTTAGAGCTTAGAGAATATGTTATAATAGTGCATGGGAAATAGACGAGGAATGCCTCCCACGAGTGAGGGGCTGAAGTACATGATACACGATACGACCGGCAGCCGCCGTCGGTATCGAAGTTTAGCTCTCGGCATAATTTTTACGATTTATTCCTCGATCGGTTCATGTTAGACCCGACCACAAAATCAGTTGATTGTCGCTAACATCTGGGCAAACGAAAAGGTGACCAAATGTATTCCCAATTTTTCCTGTGGTTGCTAATCGATCAGCACATGGCATCGAGGCGAACTTAACCCGTGCTCTCTTTGCTTTTCTCTATGTGGCGCTCTTATCTTTTCTACCTTCTCTAGCTCCGTCACCTTAACTTCTTTAACGCGTTTCATCTCTTTCATTGTTTGACCCGTCCAGCTTCGTCGCCCCCTTCTTCACTGCCATCTTCACATCCTGCCACAATCACCGCCAGAGATTCTCTGCACAGAGACAGTTGCGAACCAACTGCTTAGCACCAAACCATAATTACGACCATCTCAATACCTTCCATGGTCAAAACCTTTACTTCTTTCACAACTTTTGCCACTTCTCCCTCTAGCGACTTCACACCAATTCGCTTCGCTCCTTTCAGCAAGACTGCCAGACAGGGCATCACTCATCTCGGAAAATCCATTACTATTATATCGCTTATCGCTCATATCGCTGCGAAAACAAACAGGTACCATAACATCCATCAGACGTCTCTATATTCCCTCTAGTACCACTTTTCATCACATCACCTGGCTCACCACCTTCAGCTCAAGATCAGCTATCACGCTCAACCTCATCCCTATTCGCCGTACTCCTCCTCCTCGCCGCTGACTGTCCACTCTGCATATAATTGAGCCGTCTCATCTCCAACCCCTCCCCTACCACACCATGATGCTCTTTACTCGTCCTTCGGAAATCCCTAGCCTCGGTCGTGCCATTAAGATGCCCTCCTCTCTCAGCAAGCTCTTCGTCACCTGACACCGCCGTATCCTCAGCACTCAACGGCACACCCGCATTCGCCGGCCCACCACCCGCCGCACCTCCCTCCTCACCCGCATCTTCCCAATTCCCACCTACACTAACCATCACAAACTCGCCGGCCGTCGGCCCATCCATAAGTCCCAACTCCTCATTTGAAAACCATCGTGGCATCAGCCAAGTACGGAACGGCACCAACGCAAAAATAACAACCGGAAAGCCGACAGCAGCAATCGTCTGCGTTATAGCAAACGTGGCACCGAATCCCAGAAGCTGTATCGCCACGAAACCCCAAAGAGCCTTCTTCCTGACTCTCTTCAACGGCTCTGAAGGCGATGTCAACTTCCTATCCCTGCAGATAAAGATGAGCTTTTGGGTGATGCCGTTTCCTTCTAATGCTTGTACGCCCATAACCAAGAACAACCCCGCCAACACGCCACGAGGTATTAAATGGATGACTACCAGCAGCGGTCCTGTCATGGTACCGAGGGTTAAGAGGCCTTGGGCAAGGTTGGAGACGCGCTGTTCAACAACGTGGGTAGTGACGACCTTCCCATGACCTTTATCGTCGCCGCCCTCCCCTTCGCCTTCTTCGGGTCCCACGACCTTTGTCACACACAAACTAGCAGTATGGAACGGCGCTTGTGGAATCAAGCCGTTCGGTGCCGGGAGACCCAAAAGGCCGGAAACACCAGTCGTGATACCGAGGAGGAAAAGATCCCAGTGAAACCCCGCCGGTTTCCTAAGCGGGAACTCACTCCCTTGCGCTATCAGGGAACTAACGTTATGATCAAAGTAGAAGAGTATGGTGAGGAGGAGGGCGAATGGGATGGCGAGGAACACATCCCCCACGCTAATATCCCAGAAATGCACAAACCACCCCCTATCCACCGTCGGAAAGAAGGCTTTACTAACCGGCAGCGTAGCGAGCGGGATATCTCTCATGCGTCCAAAATGCACAAACCCCGTAAAGAAAACCAACGTCAACGGTGTTCCATAGTCCACGATGAACACCCGTACGTGGTGCTGGAATAGACTCCCTTGTCCCAGAACTCCGCATGCGTATGCGAAGCCAAGGACGAGTAGTGCGACGACGAGAGATAGGTAGAATGCCTCGTCGTAGCCTTGCTCGGTAAGGACCTGGATGCCTTTCTGGATATACACCATCGCGACGTAGAAGCCGAATATGTCACATGAGAACCTCGTAACATAGCGTAATCCGTTGCAACTGTTTGTGATGGCGAGGATGAAGTGCATTACCATGGACCAGAGGCTGATCCAGCACATGAAGGCGAAGTAGTTTGTGCCGGTGGGAAGCATGATATCGTAGACGGTGTAGTTGAAGACCGTTATGGGGCCGGTTACGCCTACTATGACGAGTGGTTGTGCTGCGAGTACCGCAAATACCACAGATCCGAGGACCGAAGCCAACAGGACTTCGTTGACTCCATAGCTTTGACCGGTTTTTGTATACATATCGAGGGAGAAGGCAAGGGCAGGAAGGATACTAGTCTTTTGTTAGCTTGTTTTCCTTCCCTCTCACCTGCGCAATCATCCCAACATCTCTCCTATGCGTTCCATTGAGCCTCGTCCTCGCTCATTTTGCGATTTGATGTGCACTGATGCCAACCGGTTGGGGTGCCTACTTAGCGAAATACATATACACCGTCGCCGGCACAACTCTATAGTCCCATGCATCTGTCCAATCACTCCAATAGTATGGCAGCCGCCGCCTCACATCATCTACCATTCCCCTGAAGAGTCGTATTTTCCACCATGCATTCTTTCGAGTGCTATGGGCTTGTGATCGCCGTGAGTTGTTCGTGGTCGCCTGCCGAAGGAGATTCGAGGTATTTTTGGTGTTGTTTCGGTTTGTGGAGGAAGGCCGAGAGGTAGATGTCGTTTGGGGCTTGATGGAGGGTAGTGCGGCCTCTTTGAGCGGATTGGGTTGTTGGGGGGAGGATGCCATTGTCGGCAATGTCGTCGCCACGAAGGGCGTCAGGGACGGAGTTTTTGTGCTCTTTGTCGCTTATTGTTTCGCTTAAGTTTAGCTCTATAAAGCCATTGGTTATGATTTCGTTTGATGCAGTAATGAGGGATGCGAGAGGAACTGTCAAAAAGTTGTCGCAAACATGACGATATGGGAACCGATTAAGCTTCGATAAGGAAATATCCCGCTAGCTTTTTGCGGGGTAGCACATCTTCCAGCTTGTCACTACTCCGTTTAAGTGGTAGTTCGAAAAATAATACGCAGATGACAAAGCGTCAAAGACAGCAAAGTTTGGGGAAGGATTTGACATTGTCATTCCCCAGATGTCAGGCTTGGCGACTCAGCATTGGATTGGGGACCAATTGTGACAAAAGTATGTGTTGAGCTTGCTGCAAGAGCCGACCTCGGCCTGATACCAAGGTTTGAAGTACCAGAGTGCGGAACGGCGCCAACAGCGTTTGAAGTTCTTGGAAGGGCGGGAGGTGGTGGAGAAGGCGATCTTGGTATTGCCTGGGTTGTGTGTCGTCGGAGTATCGACCGTCGCATCCGTTCCGGGCGGATTGCTTCTTCATGGTCTTCGAAGCAGTTAACGAGCAGGTCATGATCCCAAAGTACTTACCTGCATTTTCATACTGGTGGCGCACGAGGTAGATATGCTGCTGTAGTTTGTACTCATTAAATAATTCTAAATATGACCTCGTAGGGCTAAAATGCTTTAAATCCATAAGATCATAATCCTCCACGCAACCTAAACATCCATCTTCTCATTCTCGCTCCTCTTTTCACTGCTTCTCACACTGTGAACGCTGACCCCATCCGCCATCTTCTCTCCGTGCAAGACGTCCTCCTTGGCGAGTTCTCTATCCCCCACCAACATCCTCGTCCTCTCCATCTCATCCTTCTTACATTTATACAACAATCCCATCGTCCACACCGCCAGCACAATACAGGTAGCAATCATAGCCCACATACCAATCGTAAACCTCGGTGCCTTATCGGCAGAATAAAACACAATGCTCCACCATGCATTAATAGCGCCAGACCACATATTCATACTCGCAATCGTGATGCCTCTCAACAAATGGTCGTCATATCTCATACTATCATTCGCCCAAGCAAAGAATGTAGCTTGACAGGCATAGACTGAACCAGCGATGTAGTATGCGCTGAAGACGACGGCTGGGGAGTCCGGTTCAGCCAAAATCATGATGGATGTTACGACGCCGATAACGCCGATGAACAGACCGACGAGGTAGCGGCGGCCGCCCCAGAAATCGGTAAGTGTTGCCCAGACGAGGGTTGAGACGATACCGATTGCTGGCACACCAGAGGGATAGTTGTTGAGTTGTGCTACAGTGTATTTTTTGTATGTTGGCGTGTTTTGTGCCTTCATGTAAAGGTTCAGTAGGGAGTTGGTGGAGAAAGACTCCGTCTCTCCGGCGATGACCCAGAGGATTGTGAAGCCGTAGAATTTCCAACTTGTAAGAATCGTCTTGACGAGCTTCATAGTAATCTTGGCACCGCCTTGTTCGATCTTCGGCACTCTGGCAACAGCAAGCGCTCTCTCGGTTTCGTTCAAATAAGGTGCTTGAGTGGTGGCGGGTGTATCGGGGAAGAGGAGGAAGCCGTAGAGCGCGATGGGCATGGTTATTATGCCGTCGATGATGAAGAGCCAGCGCCAGCCTGACATGCCATGCAGACCATCCATGGAGGAATGGATTGCTGTTTGCAAGAACCCACCAAACAGTGTGCCGGCAAGACCAGACGAGGTAAAAATTCCAGATCTCTTACCGAGCTCGGTCTCAGTGTACCATGCACCAAGAATGTAGTGCGTGCCGATAAAAGTACTAGATTCCGCAATGGCTTGGAAGAAGCGGATAACCATGATGTGTTGCGGCCGGTGAGCAGCTGCAGTGCACATTGTTAAGGCGCCCCAGATAACCATCATGGAGGGGAAGAAGTAGCGGGGTTTGAAATAGGTGAGGGCGAGGTTGGACGGGATCATGCCAATGATGTAGCCGGCGGAGAAGATTGAGTTGATTTGGTTCAACTGGTTGCCGACAAAGCCGAGTTCTTCTTTCATGCCGGAGACGTAGGCTTGGGCGAGGTTGGTGCGGTCGAGGTAGTTGGCGAAATACCTGGACATAGGTTAATAAGGTGACTTAGAGGAAGTGAGGATTACTCACATGAGACAGCAGAAGGTGAGAATGAAAAAGTCAATCTTTCGTAGCAGCTTCTTTTCTATTGGGTCGACTGTTGCCCCGCGAAGGTATGTGATAAAACTTCTGTTTGCCATGATGACTGCGGCAGTATATCCAAGATGATAAATGCTGAATATGTTACTTTGGATGGTGTTTGCCAGGAAGGCCTTAAATGATTATGCGGGAAGATGTCGTATACCCGGCAATTGGGTCTCCTCTCCGCTCGCGATATGATGAAGAACAAAACAATAAAATTCGGATAGCCAGAGCTCATATATCAAAAACCCTCTCACGCGCTTGTCGCCTGTCAACCAGTTGTCAGTTACCGATGAAGGATTCTCAGTCCTGGCGTTTCTGTTGGCCAATAAGCTCAATCCTTCATGAAGCTACGATCAGCCACTTCGACGCAAGAAGATTGTTAAACGTCGATCGATCTTCCTCAAAGTTCTATGTCGTCTAGATCGCTGATAGCACCAGCGTGTCAGTCAAAGCTCAGCAATGGTTGGCTGACGATGATAGAGTTGGCCGCGGTCGGCGTCCCAAGACGTTATGTGGCACTTCACAGGAACATTTTCAAAATGCGGGGAAGCGCGGGGTCTGGGGGAAACTAAGCCACTCCACAACTACCCCACAGCTACCAGCTACCCCATAGCTATGCTTCTTTTGACCAGAGGAAGAAATTCCGCGTTTCTGCCCTGCCAACTTGGGCACGATCCCGCGGAAAGCTGGATTGAAGGACATAAGTTGTGATAGGCTATGCCAAGCATGGCTAAAGAGTTATCCACTGATATACGCCCTTCTGAGCCGAGGATGTGCATCCGATTAGATAACGCAACCATCAAGGTATCTTTTTTCCGGAGCAGTTTCTACTGTTCACTTCGTCCTCGACAAGCTATCAACTAGGAGGACCCATATGTCAAAACGCGGAACGGTGGAGCCTTCAGATATGTTTGGTATCTGTTACCAGCATCATGAGGAGTCCATCTTGTACCTTGAGATCCACAATCCTTCGAAAGATAGTGAAGCTTGGAGAGCAGGGATGCTTAGTACTCGGCCCCTTCAGCGGAGCAGAACTCTTCATCAACATAAAAGGATACGAGATCCTGCGATATGGCAACACTCAGTTCCTGTGACGACTAAAATATTGAAAAAGCGTGATGTCGACAAGAACTTCAAATAGAGGCGGCAGCTATTCTGCAAGACGACGAAAAATAGAAAGATCCGAGCCCAAGTTATTTTCCCTTCGTATACATGGACACAACCCCGCCATTCCTATGATGCCATGCATTTACCCCTCATCGGCATTGCTTTCATGGCCTAAGATGTGCCAAACGCCGAGAAATAGCTGCGACCACAGACCTCTTTAGAGTATGTCGGAGCGCCGAAGGCAGAAGTATAATAGGTAAGCTCTTCTCCTCTGTCAAAGTCTCTTTTCCTTTCTAAGCCACCCGCCTCAATAGCATAAAATACTCCTGTAAATGCACAACACCACAGCCACTTAACACACCATGGCTAAACAAACAGCAATGGACACGCTAGCAGCCGCCTCCAAAATCCTCGACACCTCCGAAGTTGTTCCCAAGACAACAGAGGGCCAAGCCAAAGTTTCCCCAGCCAAAGCCGATTGGAAGTCCATCGCCGCGCTCAAGCGCCAAGAAGTCCTCGAGGCCATCTCCTCCGAGTACCTCATTCCAGAGGACAAGCTACCACCAAAGGACCAAAGGAAGGTCGACGACTTCTACAAGACCTCGGGCTTCTTTTCTGACGAAGAGGTTGCCATTACGAGCGCTACTGCAACCGAAATTGTGTCCAAAATCATCGACAAGCGATGGACCGCTGAGCAGGTTACGCGTGCGTACTGCAAATCCGCAGCCGTCGCCCACCAGCTCACCAACTGCCTGACCTTTTCTCGCTTCGGCGCCGCGATCGATGAAGCTAAAGCTTTGGATCTCGAATATTCTCAGACCGGCAAGACTCGCGGTCCACTCCACGGCGTCCCAGTCTCACTCAAGGACAACATCAATGTCGCCGGCGCCGCATCGACCGTCGGCTTTATCGCCTGGGCCAAGGCCGTGGAAAATGAAGATGGGTATCTGCCCAAATTGTTGAAGAGCTTGGGTGGGATCATCTATGTCAAGACGAATGTGCCTACGGCAATGATGATGGCCGAAACAACAAACCACCTCTTCGGCACCACCACCAACCCCCTGAACCGCAACCTAACACCTGGAGGCAGTTCCGGCGGCGAGTCCGCCTTGATCGCCGCCCATGGCTCGCCTCTGGGAGTCGGGACAGACATCGGGGGTTCCGTTCGCATCCCGGCCGCTTGCACAGGTCTCTACACTATCCGATCTTCTGGCAACAGGCTCCCAATGCTGGATTTCCGCCCCGGAATGGCGGGCCAGAAAACCATCTTGTCTGTCCAGGGTCCATTGGCTAGGAGCCTGGACGATGTGATCTTGTACATGAAATCCGTAATCGACACCTCGCCCTGGAACGCCGACCCCGAACTCTCGCCCATCCCATGGCGTGCAGATCTCCTCGAGGCTGGAGCCGCACAAAAGAAGTTGAAGATTGGCGTGATCTGGTCAGACGGCTACGTCAACCTCACCCCGCCAGTCACGAGGGCGCTGAAGGAGACGGTACAGAAGCTCAAGGATAAGGGGCATGAGATCGTGGACTGGGATAACAGACCTATCATGAAGGCATACGCCTTGTTAGTGAGACTGTTTACCGTGGATGGGGGAAAGAGTATCAAAGCACAGATTGAGGCTGGTGGTGAGCCGTGGCCTAAGGGTATTGCGTCTTTCGCTCAAGCTGAGGAGGTCGGTGTGTATGATTTGTGGCAGATGCAAAACGAGAAGGTGGCGATTTGGAGAGAGTGGTTGGACGCCCTCGTCGCGGCTAAGGTTGACTGTCTGCTGCTCGCTACTGCTCCATATATCGCGGCTAGGCACGGAAGCCAGAATCATATCGGGTATACGGGCTTGTTTAACTTCCTGGATTACAGCGCTGCGACGTTCCCGTGTGGGGTTGTGGGGAACAGGGAAAAAGACGTGTATCCTAAGGATCTCGGGGAGCCGTTGAATCCGCTGGATAAGTTGACGAGGGACGAGTATGAGGCGGAGGAGATCCATGGGCTGCCTGTGGGGCTGCAACTTGTGGGACGGCGGAACGAGGAGGAGAAGGTGCTTGGTATGGTGAAGAGAGTTCTGGAAGATATTAAGGCTTAGTTATGGTATTGTCGTGTAGGTGTCGAGGCAATCACATTGAAGTTGGTCAGGTTATGTAAGATCGTAAATTGATCTATACTATGCGCTAATGTAACAACCTCTGCTTCGCTCCCTGTATATTTCCTCCCACCATCTTCAGTATCTCCTCTATAGTACTAGTCGCAAGAAAATAGTAGCGTCAAGTATGCAAGTATATACAAGAACAGCCACTCTTTCCATGTTGTGCAAATCCTCCTATCCATCCAGCAAGATCATCTCCAGATCCCCCTCAAATCCCCCTCCTTTAGTTGCCAGTTGTTGTACTCGAATGATAGTATAGAGCTAACCCTCTGCCAGTATTCAAGCAATCCAGTGCAGCCGGAAAACCGAAGTGACCACGCAATGCTAATTCCCCATCCTAGTTGTATGTATTGTAATTGCAGACACCCGTCTCAATCACCTGTCGTTATCCATCCATCATTATGCATCCGTCCTCCCATGTCCCATCAAATCAAAAATAGAAAAAGAAAGTCGCTCCGTATTGTGGTATCGCTCCATAAAACTCCGAAAGCAAATTGTCCATGCAAACGCCCACGCTGCCATGCGCCGTCGAAAAACAAACTCGACCGACGTCGAAAAGGGTGTCTTGTAAAGAATAAAGTCCATCACCACAGGTGGCAACGAAGCTGTCGAAGTGAAAATATAAACCGTCGTTGTACAACCGCACCCTATTGCTGTAGAGAATAGAAGAGTTTGTCGCTTAAACATCCTCCTGGAATCTAGAGGTATGGCTACCATCCTTAGATGGATGGCTTCTCCCGAGTCCATCCTGGAAGTGTCCTGGACGACGAGCTGGCGGGCTGAGCATGTCCGTCCCTCTGTATCCACCAACATCACCACCATTTATCATCCGAGAGTTAGGAACCATGCTGCTCTTCCCCTTCTTAAATGGAGAAAAATGGCTCAAAACAGCTCTGCGTCCTGGACCCTCACGGTACACAGCTGGTCCGTCGTTCTCGTCGATGAATATATCCTTTGGAGACACAAATGGGTCGGTCGAAACTGGAAACATAAATGGGTTTCTGATGCCACATGGATCACGAGGTGCCGTGCGTTCCTGCTGGGAACCTCCGGGTCTCATGCCAAGCGTAGCACCAGCGCCGAAGGTACCAGCCGTGTTGCCAGTTCCAGAACTCGATGGACCAAGGCCAGAGAAGGTAGGATCAAGGCCAGAAATGCTCTGTCCAAGGCCACGGTCGGTGGCGGTGTGGTAACCATCACTTGGGCTCGAAGATCCAAGTGCGGCGCCGCCGTAGGAACCAGCCTCATCGCTATAGAAAGAGGTGTCTCTCAGATTGCTTGGTCCAGCTGGACCTGTCGAAGAGGTAGTTGGGTCGGAGTACCCATCCCCGCCATGCTGGAGGACGGAAGGGAGCTTGCGGCCGGAGACGCGGTAGAATGCGCGCTCTGGCTCGGCTCCAGCACCTGCACGCGCGCCTGCAGCTGCTCCTGCGTGGCTGAAAGTCCCTCCAGTGCCAGAGGTGTCAGCTGTGCTGTCCTCCGAGCCAAGCTCGTTGCGTCCACCGTGACCAATCAACCAGGCAGGCATCGCAAATATAGACCGGTGTCTCATCTCCGGAACGCTGCCCGTATCATTATCGCCGCCACCTGGAGCGTTGGAGTTTGCGGCGAGCATTGGCTGAGAAAAGCTCAAACGAATACCCTTGCCCATGATTTTCCTCCAGTGGAAGAAACCATAAAGCAAGACCACAATGAACGCGAGACCAGCTATGCTGCCGACGGTTGTGCCCGCGATCCTGCCCGGTGCCCAAACTTCAGCGCTTCCGTTGTCGGATCCAGATCCATCGTTATCGGGGTTTGGGAAAGGGTTATCATCGGCGCCTGGGTCGTCGGTGTTGTGGTTTGTGGTTCCGCCGCCGATGAAGCCGTACCCGGCGGTAGTGGAGTATGGAGAAGTGGTGGAGTATGGAGAGGTGGTGGAGTATGGAGAGATGGTGGAGGTTGTTGGCCAGGTAGTTGCGGACTTTGCCGATGTAGTCAAATATGTAGAGTAGCTGACGCTGCTTCCGATCTTCGCATTCACCGTGAGAGTGGTATGGCCTGACTCGCTCAAGACGGACATCTTGCTGCTGATATCAGTGGACGATAAGAGCACGGTTGAAGATAAGAGTGACGTAAAGCTCGTGTTGGTTGGGACGAGATCGAGCGCCACTGCGACATAGTTAGTGATTGATTTCGATTGAATCGTGGGTATAGAACTGGAAGAACGTACTGAGCGCGGTGCCATTTTGTCCTGGGACGATGGTTGTGAAGGCTGGTGCTGCTGGCGCCTCAGCGGTCTCGGATGGCTGTGGGACTGGCAATTCAGATGTGCTTGATTGCGCTTGTGGGATAGCGCTTTCAATTGAGGTCTCAACGATCGATGGAGTACTCTCAGTTGAATTGAAAAGCATTGTGTCGGTGGTGTCGCTCGTTGCAATCGCAATGCTGGTTCGAACGCTGAGCTCGGCGCTCGAATCGGTAACGATTGCGGACTCCTCGTCACTTGGGGTTGCAATTGTAGATGCGTTCATCTCAGAATCGGCAACGTCGCTGCTAGATGCAAAGCTTGCAGGAAAATCCGCAGTCGTAAGGTGGCCAATCGAGTTGGTCGTCCGGCTGGAGGTGCCAGTGGTGTTTGCGGCCGTGTTGACATTGAGCTGCTGAACTACAGCTACAGCGATCGTATTCACAATCTCGCTGACGGCCGGCACCACAGTAACTTCGCGCTTAACTCTCATCCCTTCGTTCTGGCGGTCGCGTAAGCTACGGTTATGGCTGTGACGATGACCATGCTGGTGGACTGGAACTCTCTTTGTCTCGTCTCTGTGAATATATTGGTCTTGCTCGCGATGAGCCTTCTCGTCGGCCGCCTGAGTGAATGAAGGCGTTTCCAAATTCTTGGCCATTTTGGCGAAGAGTTGCGCACTGCGCCGTTGTTGAAAAGTTTACGAATGGTTGCTTCCTCACAATCTCATGATCTGGCGACGGTCGTCTGGCGACTGCATTTGTGAACACTGTCAGAAGTGTTGGAAGGGATTGAACCGTCAGGTGTCATAGTATCAATTGACAGGAGGGGAACACTGATGATTGAAAGAAGGGTTGCAAGCAGCCAATGGGACAAGACGTGTGGGTTCAGAAAGTGGTGTTGCACATGGAATCATGCAGGTACAGTCAAACCTCGCCACGACGCTTCCATGCGTGCCAGCTAAATTTGGTCATATAACGAGTTGTTGTTCCTATTAGGCAAAATCAGCTCCCCATGAAACCTTAGCGTCTTATTCCATGGAACTACTCCCTATTAGGTCATTTTTATCTCCTCTTTGGCACACGTTCCCTATAATATTGGCACTTATCCGATTCTTTAAGGCTTTAAGGCTTTCATAGAATATTGGTGCTGGGAAACGAATGCGTGCCGCGAAATTTATCACGAAATCGAGGATATCGGCCGTTCGAGGGTCGTCTTGGCAAGGTTTGACTGTACAGGGTGAATTTTGTTGTTTACACGCCCTGAGGGAGGTGGGCCTGAGGGAGGGTGTTTTGCGCTAAGACTTGTCCACCAGGGTCTGCTGCCGGTCACTTCAGGCCACAACCATGTGATGAAGACGCGGCCGCACCACTTCAAACTTCACCAACTTTCACTACAGCTCGCTAAGCTAGGCTAAACGCCTAATCTGATGTTTGTGATTGCCTATATCAGCCATAAGTTTATATCCCAAATCAAGACACTAGACAGCTGCGACCCATCTGAGCTCACATGAATATTTCCGATCGCGTTCGCACCATGGCCCGTAGTGGTTTCACTGAAAACGATACATCTTGGCGAGAGCTGTCCCTAAACAGCACGAAGCTCTACTCGTGTCGCTCAATCTAAGAACAGCGAACAGTCTCACTAGCACACTTCCGACGTTGAAAATCTAACCGAGTTTTCACATAGCTTAAATCTTCCCCCTAACCACATTATACTAACACACATTAATCCATCAGTTTTCCAAGTTCAACCACCCACCACCGATTCTCCAAACTACTGTACTCTACATGTTCGAGGCCCACACCCGCATCACCAAATTTCCACGCCCTCGGAAGAAGATCTATTTTCGGCCTCTTGAAGTCCACTCAAAGTCCAGCCCGATCTTGTGTTCCACATCTGCCCACACGCGCACCACGCCCGCACCAGATGCTGGATGTTCCACCGTGGATCGCACTTCGCTTGTCCAAATGGGCCCTGACTGGGTCGTTTGCCTGCCGTGAGAACGTGCCCCTGAAATTTGCAACGGCAGGGCGCACTCTCTTATTGACCGATATCATGCTATCGGAAATGGCTCATGAATTTCAAAAGTTTGTCACCTTGTCGGCAAAAGTATTGTGCAGTTGCTGGCCTTCTTGGCCGTCTCAGTGAAATTACTTTCGGACGTAAAACCCCTGCTCGAACGACAAACTCTCGGCATTCGCGAGTACTGGTCTCTTGGCGAAAGAACGATATAGCCGGCGGCAGAGAGTGTAAATAGAGGGGTGTGTAAATAAAAACATTACAGCCACGTGACGGCCATCAGCCAAGCACTTTCGACGTCTGTGGCTGTTGCTTGGCACCGGCGGCGCTCCTGACGTGGCTGACACCTTGATGGCCAAATCTTGCTTTATCGCGATCGTTCCCCACTCCTTATCCGCATTCTTATCCGTTTACCCAGACGCGCAGCAAATCAGCTTAATCGGTTAACTCCTTCAAATCTCACTCCAACCTTTCTTTATGGCTTTCAAGTGAAGACTGCAAGAGGAGCGTATAGCTCAACCGACCATGGAGGAATACAGAGCAGCACAACAAGCGCTCGCGCAACAACTATTAGAAGCTCGGCAAGGAGCTTCCTCAACTTCATCACAACCTTTACCTTCAGCTCCCCCACCGTCAAGAGGCCCCCCTCCTCCCCTCCCGCCACGAAAACCCAGCCAACCTGCCCAATCCTTTCAACTCACCAAAACACCAAGAGCCGAATCAAAGCCTCCCCTCTCCCCACCCCTCACACCAAGGCGAGGTCGAGCTCCCACCATCACGGAGCAATGCTCTACCAAAGATCCTCGATCCAGCTCTATGCAGTCTTTACCGCCGGAATCCCATAACGGCCGCAGAACTCTGCTGCTAATATACATCCACGGCTTCATGGGCAACGAGACCTCCTTCCAAGCTTTCCCGGCACATGTCCATAACCTCCTCTCAGAGACCTTACAAGAAAGCCATGTAGTACACACCAAGATCTATCCACGGTATAAGAGTAGGAATAAGATTGAGGTTGCTAGGGATGGATTCAGTAATTGGTTCGCTCTCCCAGGCCTCCGTCACATCATCCCATTTCCCTTCCCATCCAGTACAGATATGCTAACGTTGTAACAGGTTACAACCTCACCAAAATCTCCAAACAGACATTGTCCTCCTCGGTCACTCCATGGGCGGTCTCCTCGCGGCCGAAGTAGCATTGATGCCAGCGCCCAACGGCACAAATCCAAATCAGTTTAAGCACCATATCCTCGGTACCGTGTCGTTTGATACCCCGTTTTTGGGTATGCATCCAGGCCTCGTGGGCTCCGGCATTGCCTCTCTCTTCCGACCGGCGCCGCCGCCTCCTGGAAGCCAACCTTCGCAGCCGTATATGCAGTCAAACGCCTCGAGCCACTCTCAGGTTCCGGTGTCTCAAACGAGCTTGCAGAGTACGGAGACGTCAGGGGTTGCGAGTTCGGCGACGCCAGGGAGTGATAATTTGAGCCCGGCGCCTACGATAAGCAGTGTGGGCAGTATCGTGGGGAATGATCCGAATTACAATGCGCCGTTTCCGAATGATATTAATATCGCCGAACGTACGGGCATCAATAAATTCCTGCACTTCGTAAACAAGCACTCCGACGGCCTCACCACCGCGACGAAACAGTATTTCATGAGTCATCTTGAGTTTGGGGGATGTTTGGCCGACTTCCCGGGGCTGAAAAAACGGTACGCAAGGTTGAGAGAACTTGAGGACGTGGACGGCTGTACCGAAGAGGCTTTACGAGACGGGAGGAGGAATATAAGGTTTATCAACTATTATACTGCTTCTACAGGAATTCCGAAAACGATGAAGATCAAGAATGTGTCTGTAAAAGGGGAAGATGGACATATGGTGCCATTAACCACCACTACGAGTCAGCTGAGCATCAGCGATCATGAGATGGAGAGAACAAGCGAAGATAACTCAACGCCGATGTCGAGGACCTCGACTGAGGAGCATGGAGACGGAGAAATTGTACCTAAGCCGGTAGAAGTACTCGATGGAACATCTGACAACCTCGCGACTCCGCCAGCATTAGCAGAAACGAAAGAGCAGATTGCGCATCTGGGAGGAGCATCCGGAGTACAGCCCAGAGACGTACGTGAGGACGAGTTGGCACCTATGCAGGTTATTGATCACATTCCAGTCATGTCTGATGAGGAAGACTATCTCTCTGGCAGTGAGTACCATAGTGCCAACGACGAGCCGGCCTCGAAAGCAATACCCATACCGGCAGAATTGAAAGCACCGCCGCCAATGCCAACAACAACCGCACCTTTACCACCTACGCAAACCCCAGAGAACGAGGGAGGGGAAGCGACGGAGAGCCTAGAGGCACTGGTAACGCCGATGATTATCAGGACGCCGCCCACCGAGCCGGCATTCCCTCCGTTGCCAGAGGTACTTGCTGAGCCGGCAGCGTTCGATCCGAGTCTTTATGAAGATAAAGACGCGAGGAAGATAGCAGAGAAGGACCACGCGAGGATGGTGAAAGCTTATAAGTCTGCACTGAAAGACCATGGGGCGGCTGTGAAGGATAGGGAAAAGATGAGACTTAAGAGGGAGAAGCAAGCGAGAGATGCTGCGGAGAAACAACGGAAGGCTGACGAAAAAATAAAGCTGGCCGAGGAGAAGGCTGCGGCAAAGGAAGCAGAGACGGTAAAGAAGGAGGAGGAAAAGACTAAGCAGGCCGAGGAGAAGGAAGCTGAGAAGGAGCGCACCAAATTGCGGAAGAAGACACAAGCGGAAGAGGAAGAGGAGAGGTTGAGAAGGGAGAAGGAACGGATGGATGTTGAGGCTGCAAGGATGCGTGGTGGATCGCCTGCCCCTTGCACCGCGCTTTCCATCGATGCGCCTTCGTCTAGCGGGTCACCGTCGCAAGCACCTAGACCTTCCGCCTCACACCAGGCCACCTCACCAGGGACTAGCTCCAAGGAACTCATCAAGGAGAGGTCGAGCGAGGACTTCCAGTCATCTGAACAAAAGAAGCCAGAGAAGCCGAAGAAAGATAAGAGGTTCTGCCTACTACCGAACGATCTTACAAGGAGTAAGGAGAGGGATAAGTGCTGGGTGCGTGTCTACATGGAGGGTGTGGATGAGGTGGGCGCACATTGTGGACTATTCTTCCAGGGTCAACAGTATGATTCCCTCGTTGGTGACGTTGGGGAGAGGATAGCGCAGTGGGTTAGGGAGGATGCTACGCGACGGTGCGTGGAAGGGATGCATGTTGTGGACTGAGGAGATGAGGAGGTGGGAGAGGGGAGAGGGGAGAGGGGAGGTAGCATGAAGAAGGGTGGTCCATAGAAGATATGTCGATACCTGAGAGAAATAAAAAGTCCATCTTACCTTTTAAAGGTAAACTTTAAGGATTTAACTGTAAAATAAGAAGTACGAAAATGATACATTCGCACCAGACGGTTGTAGTGCGAAATTGCCACGTGAGAATTTGTAATTCCAGTATCTACGCCGGCACTACTCACTTGGCCTGTTAGACTGCCCTTGCATGCAACGCTTCTTTCATACGATCGGGTTAATTGGTTAATATTCAAAGCTCGACTCCCAACAAGTTTGGCAGAAGAAAAGAGGAAAAAAGGCGAGATTGATGGCGTCGGTGGGTGGCAGTGGCTGGTGGTGGCAGTGGTTGGTACATGCAGTAAGCTCCGACTGGTCGGCGTTTCGTAAATTGTCATGTTAATTTGTAGTTCTGGTCGTCTCGTGAACTACTTCGTTTGGGAGGCCTCGCTATGGTGAATACGTTGTGCTGGTTGGCATGTTTATTGCGTTTGATGGAAGTTCATGTCGGTCAAGACATCCTTTCTGAGCTGTATAATAGCTTCTGGGCGTATTAAATTCTGCAGGTTAAGTGGTTAGCTGACGTCGGGTGTCGTGGTAGCGGATTTTTACATAGACGGAGGAGGGTAAACCCCCCTTTACGCACTCGTGCCTATTCATAGACTTCTCGCTGCTGCTTGTGTCAAGCATAATCAGTTAATCCCAAGATTGGGTTGTTCTCGTCATAGCCCGCTCACCAAGTCTCTTTCCCAGAGGAATTCGAGGCTCAGTTAGGGCTATTTACGCCGCAGCCTTTGGAATGGTTGGTGGTCCTAAGGATTGCGAATACAGTCTACGGGGTTGAATTAAATACTGCATAATCATAATTATGGATTTAGGGCCCGTTTTCTTAAAAACATGCCTAGACTGCTCTCAACCCCAATCACCACCCGCCGAACCTGTCCAGTTTAAGACCCTAAAATGAATAGTCAGGAGAGCACACAGCTAACGAATCAACCAGCCAACATACCTCGACCTCTCCAAAACCCCGCAACTCCCCAAGTGGCATCATTACAGCATCAAACTCTCCTTAATCCCTAATATTGCCCTTATCCAATATTGCCCTTATCCCCCTCAAACGTCACTCCGCTGCGAGCGCCTTCGGAGCTGCGACCTTGCTTCCCAGCTTACTCATCACCTCTCCGACCCCCCTAAGCTTGTCTTAAGTGATCCTCAGCTCATCAGCATAGCGTGCCGGAACAGGCTTTCGAAAGAATGCCCGGATCCTTAACCGCTGAAAATGGGCGGCAGTCCATCTGCTGTGTAGTTTCTTTAGGAGCTTCTGGCGACCCTCGAGCCTCTCATTTTTATTTGGAGATCTGACGAAGAGAGTAGTTTGGCGGAACAGTTATCCAACGTGTTGACCGAGGACGTAAAGCGGGAACAATGATGTACTTGAATATCTGGTGTAGGGAGAAGCTTGACGGCGTAGGAATCTCTTATAATTAGTGGGTGAATTGCCAAGCTATTTTTGTGGAGGGGTTGTGATTGAGCGTTGTGGAGGCGCGTCGTGAAACAATTGGACAGTTGCTATGCCGCCTCAAGGTGGCTATGTGGCCGTTTTGTAGCTCGACAACGCGGGTTTGGACGGGCGGGGATCAGTCCTGAGCTTCTATAGTCGCTCCACCACATATGTGAGGACGTTTTGTTGCGGCTCAAGGGTCTCATACAAGGACGAGTAACGGTCTGACCTGACTCAACGCCAGAGAACAACTTTACGACCTCGCTTCGACCTCACTTTGACCTCATTTTGACCTTACCTGCTGGACCTGACCTCGACATCACAACCTCATCACTTCCGGCAACAGACCGAGCACCTTCCTCGTGTCTAACCCAGCGTTTGGAACCACTTTGCACAAAGGGCTTCTGCGATTCTCGTTCCCCGGGTGAATTGGGTCTCCCATCAGCAGGGTATAAGTAGGACTAGCATTTGCTTGCCGACGCCCCTCCTACCCACCCAAGTCTATCCACTTCCAATTTTGTTGGCGTTGCGAGGTCGTCTTTTTTGTCTTTTTAAGCAATATCGCGACCGGCCTCACCAAAGCTTGGGTCACGAACAGCGACCTGACTTGATCCGGCGAGCAAAAAATTGCGTCGCGTCCACATCACAATCTCACCAAATCCTCGTTGCAACGTTGTTGTCAAGCTGCGCACAAACCGCCACATTGCTCGTGTCCAAGTCACAAGAAAGTCAGGACAACTTCACCGAAATCAGTACGGCCTCACTCGGGCCTCAGGAAGCCTCAGCCACAATAGCCAGTTGGAGTTGCCGGTGGAGATTATAGTATACATGTCCATTCGACAATCTACTCTATACAAGAACAACCAACGCCATCAATGCTAAATCCTGTCTGGTCTGTCTATAGTGAGCTTGCCCCAACCCATCCCTAACGCCGTTCTAATGCTGTTTATATAAAAGAAGCAGTCGACGACTTCATCGACTGCAGTTCTCCTCCCTCAAACTTCTCCCATGCATCCTACAGTGACAAACGAAAGGCGCGTCAGCGCGTAGTGGTCGGTCCTCCTCTTTCTTTCCTCCTCCCCATCGCCCCGTTTTCCCATTTTATTCCCGCCCCTCCTATCTGACACCTCCATGCCCATCTATATGGCGACCGCCTGTCCCCCATCAAAATCAAAGCTCACTCCATTACTCGCCAGCGGCGTCCTCTCCTGCTCCTGCTCAAGCATCCCCGTCTGCCCACTCAACCTCTCCAGGACACTCCCTTTCCCCAGCGCCATGAGCACACCCGCCAACCCCGCATCACTGCTGCGTAAGTTCTTGATGCATTCCTGGCAGCAGCGTAAAGCGCACCAACTACAGCACCACCTCTTCCCACGGTCTTCGACGCCGCAAACCCCGCACGCAACGGCATAGACATCATTACGTGAGGTGCGCATCTGGCGGTGGTTTTGGTAGCATTCTAATTGACAGAGCGTGATTTCTGGGGCAGGGAAGATAATAGCCCCTCCCTCTGGGTCGGAAGTTGGGCTTGTAACACTACTAGAACTCCTCGCCCCATCCGTTTGAGGAGAGGTAGGCGAAGTCGGGTTCGATTCCACGGCCTTGCGAGAGACCTTGCGAGACCGTGATTGAGCGGCCGGGGTATGCAGGAACGGCGACTTTGCAAGGATTGCTGCCATTCTCTGATCCGGCTCCCCTGGTTGCAGGAGTGGAAAATTGTTCTTCGGCCTCGGGATAGCTGGTTGAGGTGCGGAGGGTGGTGCTGTCTTTGGTGGCCTGCCATTACCATCTGCTGGGAATGGAAAGCCGGACGCTGTTGGCGAGGCGATTGGGGAGTTAAAGTTCGAGTTATTCCTGCTCAACGGCGGGAGGTTGTTGTTTGGGCGGCTGAGGTGGCTTTTTGTAGACGAAGCTCTATTTCTTGCGAAGTCTGCAGCGAATGCGGGAGCTGGTGCCCGGATAGTTACTTGTGTGTCCTGCTGCTGGTGGCCTTGTCCTGTTTGTTGTTGTTGTTGTCTCTCGCCATTCTGCATCTTTTGGCGGAGTGTCTCGGTGCTTGGGCCTGGGGATTCGGAGCTGGAGCGGAAGAGTGGGTGGATGTTCGCTACTGGCGTAATCGCCAGCTCCTCTGGCGTCTTATGAAGTGGGTTATCCAGTGGTGTTAATGGACGTATGGTGTTGCCATCCTTGTCCTTTAACGCGTCGCGAGGTGCTGGCCGGAAGGCTTGGTATACAGGCGCTGCTGGGGGGTCGGTGTGCGCTGCGGCAGGCTTAAATGGACTGCCCAGCCTCCTCCCTCCTTCTACTTGTTGGGTTGATGTTGGTGTAAGGGATGGTGTTGGGACCGCCGGCTTGTCCTCCTCGGCGCTCTTGCCCTTCACCTTTGACTTTAAGCGCGACCATGAAGAGCCAGAGGCCTCGGTGTGTGGTGCTGGTCTCTCATCATGGCGGTTCTCGTCTTCATCGGACTTGGTGAACTTGCTCTTGAATTTTGAGAGCTTCGATTCAGTCGTCTTCGTAGTGGTGGTCTTCTCAAGTGGTTCGGATGGCGCGTGAGACTCTTCGCTCGGACGGAGTTTGCTCCTAAGATTCGCAAAGTTGCTCGGCGCTGGGGTTGGAATCTTCCTCGTAACCTGTGATGGCTGCTCGTTCGCAGCAGTAGAGTCAACCTTCGTAATATTGGAACGACTATCAACCTTCTGCAGTTTCTGGTTCTTCATCGTCGAAGAGTTGCTCGCTCCCATTGTGCCTGATGCGCCAGCGTCCGGACGGACGGGAGCGGGTGGATAAGAAGCTGTCGCTTGTTGTTTTGGGAAGGTGCTGCTTGCTTGCTCCTGCTGGTTGGTGTGCTGTGGCTGTTTGTGAGGCGCGAATCCAAACGACGACAGTTGCTCCTGGATGCCTGCGCCCTGGTACTGATTCTTCAACTCGGAAAGCTGTTGGGTGTTGTTGTTCTCCTTTGCCGGGGGAACAGGCCTTCTGTAGTTTGGTGCGGTGGAATCCAGTTGTCCCTCAAAGGCGTTCGTGCATGTCAATGGCGAGGTGTTCAGTGGCGGTAGAGCAGCAAATTCCGCAGACCTTGACGACGACGTTGGGACTGGCGGTAAAGAACCGGTTGGTGGTTGTGACGGACTTATTCTAGGCGCCAAGTTTGATTTCACGCTCTCGACACTACTCTGTGCTGATGGTGGAAGCGGCCTTCTGGTCGGCACTAAGGATGATGAAGAGGAGTTTGTGCTAAACGACTCTGGAGCAGAAGCACCCAATACTGGACTCTTATACTGAAAGCTCAAATCTTGCAAAGAGCCCTCTGGGGACAAGAGGTGTTCTGCCTGGATATTCGTGAACTTGACGATATCATCCAGCGCCTCCCTAGGCTCCACTCTACTACGTCGGGCATCAGAATAAATGGAGCTGGCACTCGCAACCGATTGCTGGCGCTTATGCTCCGAATCTACAGGTTTGATGTCAAAGAAACTGCCACCTCCCATACCGTCCAGAGTCGGCAGTCCATGCTCGTCTCTTGGTGTTTCGACACGGAGTTCTGGCTGGGCGGACGGAAACCGAAAGGAAGCCTTCAAGCCTGCGTGGTCTGGTGGAAGAGCTGGCATATTTGTGGAATGTTTGACAGCTGTGTTTCAGCTTGTCAATCGTGTCAACCTTTCTTTCAAGCTCGTCGGTACAGTGTATGTTACAAACAAAAGAGACAGCTACTCATGAAAAGAAAATGGTCGCTGCCGCCCGCTGCCTATTCCTGTAACCTTAGCGGGCCATGCTCAAATCACAGCCTTCACATCCGGCTTTCCATGACTTTGTCTCATACAGCCTTGCGCTGATGGAGTTAGGCTTGATGGGAATGAATCTTCAGGGATGTTGGTAGTCCACTATGATGTCGAAGGTGGAGAGAGTGATGCAGGAACATCAAGGTTGATCATCCCGATTGGAGATGATCATATTGGCCAGAACGCCTCTGGCCGTGTGTAAACAGAGATGGTGATGTTGAGTATGAGTGGTGCTTCAGTGGTGTGCATCGTGTGAGTGGAGTGCTGTGGAGGTGAGGAACGGGATGAAGTAAGCTTAGCTTCAACCAGTTGACACGCTTGGCTGATTGCAGGCATGCCACATCAATGGTTTGTGCTGCTGAAGAAAGCAAAACTAACCTTGACAAACTTATTGGACGGAAACCTCCGAAGGTCGGGGGGCTGCCAAAGCTGTATAATCGACAGAAATAGATACTCAATTCGTCCCCAAACTCATCAAGCAAGATCACCACGTGGGACTCAGACGTTGAAGTCTTGGATGGGAAATTGAAGACTCCTTCAATATCGATGAAGCAACTTTAAAACTGCTTGGTGTGTGCCGCTTATGACGCAAACTTTTATCTCTTGCAGATTAGCCGCTTTTCACTTAAACACTATGTAACACTACCAAGACAGTGGCTTTCTAGAATGTCGCAGTCGTATCCCCCTTCGGAAATCGGCCGCTGAATGTTGGGAAAGTTTCGATGTGGAGATTTCTCAAAACTTGCTCAGGCCGAACTAAGCGAAGTGTGAATTTTGGCCGAGGCTGAATAATCAATTGGCCTGAGGTAAAATAAACACGGCAACGCTTATCTCCTCTTATCGACATAGCAACAATCCACCGCGGTTGGTCCTTATCGTGTCAACACCGCCTACACTAACCACGCAGCGAGCCTAGCTGCATTGGCTCCAGATTGACCTCCTCCACAACTCCAATTCCCACTATGTCTTCCACAAGCGCTCTGCCTTCGCGGACACGGTCGATACGGCAGCCGGGCTCTACGACTGGGTCGAGACTAAGAGGCAATGGACTGAGCATCGATACCTCCCGTGCCGCGGCAGCACCAGCACCGCGAGTAAGGAGTGCAGCACTCGCTTCGTCTCGTAGTTCAGATAGTAATGGCACCTCACCAACCATGAGAGTGCCTACAGGACCTACGTCTTCTAGAGGTGATCCTGCAAGGCCGACAAGCTCACGAATTGCCGCAGGTGGAGGGAGTGAGAATACCACGTCGTCTGCGACACGGATAGCGAGGGCCGGGAGTGTGAAGGTCAGACCGCAGAGCATGTACGGCTCAACAACCTCAACCTCCTCGATTGGCCGGCCGTTCTCAAGCGGACACAATGATGGGCTTATGCGCCCACCTCCTCGTCCTGCCCCTCGACAACCGCTGAGTGGAAATGCTGAGAAGACAGTCTCGGGGCCACCAATAGCGAGCGCGTATGATAAAGTCTCAAGTCGTCGTGAAGCCGGACGAACATCAATAGACTCCTCCAACTCCTCGCTACAAACGGCGTCAGGCACGAGGCAGACAAGGGCGAGTTCCGCGAGCACGTCGAGCTCGATACTAGGGAGCCCATCACGACACACACGCAACCAATCAGCAACCTTATTAAACTCCTCAACAACCCTGCGTCCGCCGTCCCTCTCATCTTCAACATCCACCCAAGCCACATCTCACCCAGAAACCCGCCGCCTTGTCGAGCCAAGACTCCATAAACCTACCTTCAACACCCTCCAGCAACACTACTCCCCAGCAAAGAATCTAGCGCCTAAGCCTACGACGGCGAGTATCCTCGCACCACCCACACCTTCCCGTTTACCGACAAACATAGCTATCAGCGCAGAGACGTCAAGGCTTCAGGCTGAGCTGCTGCAGCTGCATTTATTGCATAGGGACAAAGACGCCGTGATTGGGGAATGGAGAGAGAGTGCGAGGCGGCAGCTTGGGAGCAGATTTTCGGACGTGGTCAGGCGTCACGAAGACTTGTTGAGAGAAGAGGAACGGCAGGGTGATAGGGCGAATGGATTAGCGCTCAAAAAATGGGTAGAAGAGGGACGGATGGGATTGTCGTTCGAGGACAGCATAACGGCGTTGGACGAGATAACTTCTGGTCTCTGGGCCTTGAGCGAGCCGCGTGGGAAATATTCAAGGGTTGCGCGTGAATTCGAGAAATGGATTAGCGATGTACAAGAGATACTTGATGCTAGGGAGAAAGGCGCCGTGGCGCCGGATGGGGAGGTTGTTTTTGTGGAGGAGCTTGAGAGGGTTTGGAGGGATGAGGTGAGAGGGGTGGGGAGGAAGGTTGACAATTTACAGCATAGGCTGCAGGAGGTGGGGGCCGTGGATGGGAAGAGTAGTTTAGCGAAAGTGGTCAATAACTGTAGAAAGTTGGTTGAGGGAATGATGGCCGAGCTGATGACTATGAAGAGGCTGGAACGGGATGTTGTGAAGGCCGAACAAGAGTGGATCAGAGGGATGATCAAAGACACTGAGGTCGAGGAGACTGGAGTGAGCGCACGAGCGGCCTGGCGGCGGCTGTAAGGAGCGAGGTTGCAGGAAAGAGTCCTGGAGGATGTGCGAGATACCCTTGTTTTGACGCAGCGAACAACTTTGTATAACTACAACTTTACTTTACTAACTGGTTTTCTTGATTCGTGCGGTTGAGAAGGATACACGGCCCGTCTCCCAATCGCTGACCAGTTTACGTTTAGGGCTTTTAACTGCGATCTGGAGTTCATCGAATGACCATCTCTGTCCCGCGCAAAGCGCAGAACCTGGCTCTTTCAACCCATTGTTTTTCCCGCCGTCTTGTTTCGGCATGAACGGTGACAGCCAAATTTGGAGCGGTGGGAGCTCGTCGTCGGCTAATGTTTCGATTGTGGTTTCAATGGTTGGAAGGCCTTCGGCTGTGGTGATTAAACGGTTGATCTTTTAAAGCTTCCGGCTGTGAAGTTGATGCTGAAAGTTCAGGGGCTGGGGTCGAATGGTGGGAAGATGGAACCGGTTGGCATTGAGGGGGGTCGACCGTGGTGTATGATGATTGATGGCGGAGGTATTGTGGGGGGTCTTGTTTCAGCTTCTACAGTATTTGGTGAAGGTTAGGTTTGCACAGTCTTGGCTCCAACATCAGGCGGAGACGCCTTGGTAGTCCCTTCATAGCTGCCAGATGTCAACCAGTTTGTGTACACTGAGATGCTCACGTCCCAGAGATGAGAAGAAATGCTGCTATTTATAAGTGCGCTGGAGTCGAGCTACTTGACGATCAACGAATCATGATTGTGCCAGTACTTAATCATGGCCGTTAAAATCTTATCTGCCTATACTCGGATGTGGGTATCATCGTGGCATCACTGACAGCTGTTAGATTTGTCCTCGAGTAGTAACCGGACGAGTCTCACAATGAAGCTGCGGACACTGTCCTCAGCACAGCCAACAAGATGCCTACGTCAAATAAAGTCTTTGAACGAGAGCAGGACACATCTTCCATTCTGATCTCAAGATTTATCCTCTCTCATCTTACCACGTACTGAGCTCACAAGCTTTTCCGCTCAAAGACGAACCACCACCGCTCCAATGATATAAAGGAAACAAACTCCTCGCTTAAAGATGGTATGTGTTGAATGAGTTGACCTGCCTCCCTCCCCTTCCGCACCGACCAGCGCTCTGCCATATCACCCCGAATCAATCCGCCGACCCAATTCCTCACCATAAACTCCCACCTTTCTCTTCGCAAATGGGCTAACTTGAGTGGACTTTTGTCGCTACTTTGTAATCTCTGCTTATCTGTTTCTTACCTGCACTCCCTCTCGCAACTCATACCGTGCCAGAACGACTCCGGTCACCACGGCCGTCGCCCACCGCTTGCGAATAACTCGGAATCGGCGGGCTCTCCGTACTTCTCCTCCCCTCCAGCAGCCGCCTATTCTCCTGATTACTCCCCTCACTATTATCGCTCCCCCTTCTACTCCTCGGCGGACTGGAATACTCTGGCGGCGGGCCATGCGTATGATCCTCAACAGGCACCACCGCACCCACCGCACCCTGCGGCCGTCTCTCACTCCTCAGCTGATGCGGATACTGATGCGGCGCCGCCTGAATACCATACCTCCTCACAGCCATATAATCTTGCGGCTCCTGGGACCCATGTGGCCCCTCTTCATCATGGCTCGGCAAATGTGCAAGACTGATATCGGTAGAGCTCCTCCCAGGTCCCGGGCTAGTAGGACCCAGCGGCCTCAGAAACCTGCCCGAGCTCGTCCTGCTATGTCCTCTCCCATAGTTTGAAATCTGCGATGCACTTTCACTTGATTCTCCACCCATCTCCAGTAATATCGAGCCCTGCACGCTGCCGTATGGAGGGGGGGGTGCTAAGGAGCCCGTCATAGGTGCCAGACCCCACTTCTTCACATTCGCCTCGATGAAGACGAACCCGCTCTGTCCGAAATTGACGTCTACTCTGCAGGGTCCAGTCGCTCCGACTGCAGGGAATAAGTTCTGACTCTTCAATCCATGTGCCACGTCATCCAGCTTCTTTCCATTTCGGGTGAAGAATACAGTTCCCGTCCTCGGACGATATCCACATCCAATAACATCTCCCTGTATATAACTCGGCCCATACGGTGTTGGCGTGAATGGCTGATTATATCTCCTGTTCCCCGGACTCGTATACGCAACACTGAACTTGTGGTATCCCGGCAGCCTGAATAACGGATAGGGCTTTGTGCACATCCCGATACTGATCAGCGTTTCCTCCGGCTTGCCATATATCTTGCTTTCCCAGTAATACACCTCATTTTGTTTCGGTACGGGCAGGTTGCTCAAGACGCAGCATTCTGAGTCGAAGAATTCGATTTCAGTGCGCCCTTGCACAAAGCAGTTTGCGATTTCAAGTTCGGGCTCGAATTCCCATGCCGAGACGCCTTTTTCTTGGATAGCGAGGTATTGGGAGAGCGAGATGTCGGTGGGTAGTGAGTCTGGCGGGTTGACTTCGATGAACGCTGCCTGATGTTAGCCATCTGCTCTTCCCTTTTCCATTCCTCCTTCATCTCCTCTACCGCGACAAGATAGTCCTCACCTTTAGCCCTCAAATAATCCAACCTAGCACCCTCCTCCATCGTCTCCAGCGCCTCAGCCTCCTCCCTCAAAAACGCCTGCTCATCATCAAACTCTCCCGGCCGACCTAACCGATCCAGTAAAATCCGTCCTCCACTCGTATATTTGAAGAAGTAAACAATGATGAATACCAAAGCTATGAGTATCGCACTGCCGAAACTCGATAAGAGTCCGATAAGGACGCCATTCGCCGTTGATGAGGACATGCTGCGGATCTCGGCCGGCAAGTTGTATGATTGAACGATGTGGTATTGAGGCGAAGGAGTGGTGAAGGCGACTAATGGTTGGGCTCGAGTTATGGCACGGAACTCAAGTGGCACATCTCGTAGAGGCCGGAGGTCGTCCATGGTTGGAGGTGTGGTGTTTGCTTATCGGTGCCTTGCGTCGACGTTGATGTAATGCGCTTTCGTGGCGCCGTGACGATGTCGTTGTGTGTGAACGCTTTGATTTCCGGAAGGCAGTGGATTTGGTTGACAGGCGGGGTCAAGGAGAGTAATGGCGAGTATTAAAGTCGTGGTGTTGTTGTCGCTGTGTTGGTTGTCACCGGCTGTCGTTGAAGTGTATGATGCGGGCGATTGTGGTTACGCTCGCCCTAGACGAGGCAAGGACGTCTGCCAGGATGGAAGTGGCGGGCGCTAGGGCGACGCAACCAGGGCGGGGTTAATAATAGGGCCAATTAGGGTGAGGATGATTTGAAAGATCGATAAAAAGCCTAGTTCAGCCTTTTATCAATCATTAACGAATTGAATAAATCCGCGGTGCGAAGAATGCTGATGATGAAGGTGGGGAAGAGACTTCATCGGCAACGAGACAAAGGATTGTCGCTGTCTTTCGTGTCACAGCCAATCTTCACTCAAAAGGCGATACGCACGCGGATGACGTCTTTGCCAGCGGGCCTGTCACCCGATCTTTCGCATTCAGTGATCCACCACATAAACCGTTTCAGTAAACATGGGAATCTAGGTTACATGCCATTATGTTAGTTGCAGCTGAACTAAAGTTGTTGGCAGCACGCAGGATGTCCTCTAAGACCACCCGAGATCGGACCACATTCGTGGCCGCTGTGCACGACAGATCCGGCCTCTATGCCAAAACACCGTTCCTGACCAGTTGTGAAGTAGCACTGTCTGCAACCGCTTAATCCATGTCTTCCAACCCGTCAACGTCGATCTCTCCACTCTTGCGCTTCTTGCCATCACCCATCCTCTGTTTCGTCTTCGCACTGCTCTCCTCAATCCAATGGTCATACTCCCCACTCTTGATCTTCTGCCTCACGACCTCCTTCAGCACCTCCGCACCGAAGCCGATGAAGTTGTGTCTTCTGAGCGCATTCTCAAACTGCCACTCCGCCCTCTTCTCCTCCTCCCTCAACAACATCATATCATCACCAATAGTCTTTGCCTTATTCCTCAAATCTCCGCACACGGCCAACAAATTGAAGCGAATCTCCGTCTGCGGATACCTCTCAATCCTCCTCTGCAAAACCGGGATGACCTTCTCTGGAAATTCCTCAAACGAACAAGCGCCATGTCTAATCGGAGCTCCCTGCAACCCATCCAACTCATACAACGCGCCATTGATTGGCATATAAGCGATGAAATGGTAAACATCGTCATCCTCCCCCGCCGGCCTCGTCTGCTCTATGCTGAACGGCGACGCCTTCGCAAAGCTATTATGCACCGCCCTAATCCTCTCCGAATTGCTCAACGAGCTCCCTCTATACTCAGCCGGAAGTGGCAGCGTAAACTCCTTCAGGTTCCCCAACTCGTCGCCAAGCTGAATCTCGTTCCCTCGACTCATCGCAGCGGCCCTCTCCTCCTCACCGATATTCAATAGGATGCTCAGCAGCGCTTGGGTACCGCAAGCATTCTGGATAGTCTGTTGAGCGAACCACACATCTTGAGCGGCTTCGTGGTCAAGGTCACCGTCTTTGGGACGCTCGTCTTTCTTGGTGGGGTATTTGAAGAGGAAGATTACGCCGTAGACTGGTGAGAGCTGGGAGAGGAGTTCGGAGTCGAGCGAGATGAGCTCGGAGCATTGGATGCCGATTGCGCCGAGGTTGTCGAGGAGGAAGGTGAAGACGCCTGCATCAGATTCGACTGTTTATTGGTTAGTAATTTATGGTAAGGAAGTGGATGTTTTGAAGGTGAAGTTATGGTCCTCGAAGTGGTCCTGGAGAGTGCGAAGCTGAGCTCGCTGCTGTGAAGTTGAATTGAGAGCAACTTACTTGTGTTCCAACCTCCAGAGTCTCCCATCTTTACTGCTGGTCGTGTAATCTCGACACGATTTGTTGCTGAACGAAAGATAACTAGTCGAAGACGCGCAACTTCAAAAATCGTGATCGTTGTCAAGCTTGTCAAATGTTGTCTCCAGAAGTCCACTCCCACGCGTCATTTCGCAACCTGGGTAGCTTCCATTCGACTAGCCTCGCGCTACAATTCAGCCTTGCCAAGCTTCCGCCAACCATTTTAGATTTTTTCTCCCTTGGCGCAACTTGGTGCTCGTGCGGCCGCATCCCGACCACGCTCGATTTAGCTCTTCGGCACTGGGCGATGCCGGGTTGAAAGTTTGACTGCAACAGTGGGGTGCACAAAAGAACAGTGCAGATCTCGTAGATCGATCCTACGATACCACTAGCGCCTTAGAGACTTAACAGTGATTTATCAGCCGAGAATGGATTGTTTCCGCGTCACTGAGGAAAGCTTGGGTGGAGCTGTAAAAAGGTTGTTAACGTGGAGACTTGAAGCCACACCCTCATCACGAACGAGCTCGTATTGGCGGGGTGTCTAAAACGAACCACAAAGATTTCAAAAGAATGCGAAAACATTGCGAAATGGTCTTTGAACAGTTCTTAGCTTCTGAAGCTCGACGAATAACTACTATACTTCCACATTCCGACATATGTAGGAACATTGTCAATCTGAAAGGTCCCAAAAAATCAAAGCTGTGCAACTGAAGCTACAAAACGCCTGAGAAAGATTCGCCGATCCTCGTGCTTTTGATTCCATTCCACGCATGTAACCCTCCAATATTTGCTCAAATCAAGTATATATATGCTTAAACGCCTAAAATCAAGTGCTCCGTCGCCTCATTGGGCTATGCAAAGTGGGTATCGTAAGGACCGTGGGGCGCTAACGCTGTAGCTTTGTCGTGGATATCGTATATGTGCCGTTCCAAGTGATGGGCTAAGGACAGTGGTTGCTCGTATCATGTTGAAAATTGTTGAATCGATGTTAATATTAGATAAGAATGGGTTCGTATTCTAATAGTGAGGAGTTGAGGTTCGTAAATCCGTGACGAGATTTACTATTGTGGGCGACCTTTGCCTTTTCCATTTCCTTCAGGGTGTTGATGGTTAGGGACATAAGGATGGAATTGTGTTTGTGAAGCCAATGCCAGTTGTCGCGGCGAAGGTACTGGTGAGTAGTGGGAGTTGGTTGCTGAGTAGTTTGGCGTATAGCTCTGCGCCAAAGATGAAGGCAGAATAGGTGTCTGCACTGTCGAAGGTGGATGCGAATGCGAGTGATGCGGGCCCCCTCTTATGGTATTTGATCTGTGCCTGGTCCTCTGTTATTACGTCGTCCAACTAAATCCATATGGCATTATTCGCGTACCCTTCGAATGCGCTTGGCACGTCGTTGTAAAGATATTCTTCAGCTCCGTGGTCGCTGTATGTGGCTCCTCCATACGATGATCCTCCTGGATTATTATAATCATTGAAGGTGGCGGGAGTCGGAAGTCCCAGATATTGACCAGATGCTCCAGTAAATGGATCCAAGCTCAAGGAGCTGATTGCTGGGCCCGGGCCGGGTGGAGTATTGTAATGCGTCAAGTGCTCTTGGCTGTAAGCAAACGACGGATTGCTACCAAGGGCGTACATCCCGCCATGAAGCGAAGGCGAAGCATCGTACATGTCGTGTTGGTAGACCGAATTATTTCCCACAAATGTAGGGAAAGACGCAGTTCTTTCCGGTTGCTGCCACCCCATGCGAGACCGGAATTGGCTGACCATGTCAATTGGGTACTCCATAAGCTCTAGCGGCGTGCGTAGATCACCAGAACTTTGCGAAACATTGATGGAAAACAGTCGGCGGGCGATTTCTTCGGTCGGATGGAGCGAAAGGCTTCCAAAATACGCTGCTCCAACCTCGGGGAACATGGGCTCAACAATCAGTGCAACGGTATAGTAGTATGCGAGGACAACCAACGAGTATGCACTGACGCGTGGTTGATGGTAGAGCGCGTTGATTGGAAGCCAAAAGAGCCACGCTCTCAACGGGTTGAGCATGTCGAAGCGCTGCGCGGCATTGTGCGCTGAAGAGAGCTTGTTGATGCCTCTGAGAAAGTTTATGAGTTGAGCGACCGCCTGTGTATCTTCACCCCGCTGCACCATCGCCTGTTGAACGCCAATCAACTGGTTGAAGCAGTGCTGAAGCGCCTCCAGATCTTGTTTTGATGGTTGGCTGAGTTTCTTGCTCGGTACAGGAGAAGGAGGTGCCGTCGGGAAGGTAGATTGCTCGGCGATAAAATCTCCAAACTGGGACTCGTGTTTCCATGGTTGCATGGCATCAATGACCTATGATACTGTAAGTATACTAATATTAAAAACGCCAAGGACGGGGTCACCAACGGAGCTTGTGCCTTGCATTAGCTGAGTCCAGCCACGCCTAAAAACCGGTTAGCATGTTCCAAGTTCACAAATTGAAGATGCTTACCATTCTGATGCCTGCCAAGACAACAGCATAGATGCCGCCAGCACGGCGTCAGAGTTACTTCTTGAGAAGGCTCCTATGGTGTCGTGTAACCCTTTCAGAGCAATGCCTCTATGCTCATACGCCATCTGCTTAACCACAGCACATTCAGTTCGCCAAGCAATGTGGGTCGCTGAGAGCGCCAATAGAGCATGCATGACAAAGCCACATGTAGTTCCAATTCTTAGAAAGCTGTAATTTGTGAGCGGTTGCATTTCAGTTTCAAGTATAACGAGTTATGCTTACGTTGGTATCTGGTTAGTCCAGATAGTGAAAGATCCAGAGTCATTTCTGCTGAGCTCTGTGGAGATACTAGCAACATGATGAATAAGCCGAAGGTCCTCTGGCGAAAAGGAGGCTGGGCTAGGTTGAGGGTAGATGCCGAGCCCTGGAAATGGGAAGATTCCTGTAGTCTGCCATGTTGCTATCGTTTGTTCAATCTCTGGAGTCCACATGAGATCGGCTCTTTCTGGTGTTACATTACGCTCTTCTGGCGGTGGCATATCCATATAAGGACAGCGACAGTTGTGTTTTGTGCAGTTTTTGCTGTTGTCTGGGTTAGTTCAACCTGGGTAAAATGAATTGAGCATAACTACCATTGTGGAAAGTTCTCATCACAGCGAATGTGTCTCCTCTTGCAAGTGTCACAGCCCTTGCGAGATTTGGTATGACTTGATAATGTTCAGTACCTGACAACCAGTTTGATTGCGACATAACTTACCTCCTTCTTGGTGGTCCCCCCCCAGGTCCCGCCATTCTGGATTATAACTGACTGGTAGACTTGGGAAAAAGCAAAGATATACACTTATATAAGGCAACGACCGTTTTGAAAGACCTAAGCCCGCTACAGGGAATTACAAAGCAATAATGACAGCAGGACTTAACGACCGCAGGATGACGGATATAAGTCGACTTGCAGCGACAAGCTAGACGACCAAAATGAAGATACTAAGCGCTTATACAGAATGGATAATTGAAGCCAATGCACAACGACGATATGCAGGTGGTAACGAGCGTGGTCCTATGGCTCAGCTTGACACGGATCAGGGGAAGGTTGGGTCGAAATTGACAGGGGTGGATCTTCAGCCACAGATGGAGGCTTGATTGATGAAGTGACGGTTGCCAGAACTTAATTAAGCTTCTTCGGACTTGCGCGCGGAGCAAGTTCTGTATTCGAAAAGCCGATATGATGACGAGTATTGGAAGTCTGAGATTGGTGAAAAGTGGCAGGCAGACTCAACCTAGGGCTATTTGCGCTAGACTTGGTAAGATGTAACGACAGACTAATTGGACGCAGAGTTACTGCAACTGAACAGAGGGTGTTGGCCGATGACTAAATTGGATGCAGCACACGGGTGGTGGAACCGGTGATGATTCCCGAGTTTTCCTACTTTGAGACGGTGCAGAGGAGTGTTGCGCGACGGTATTGGCCGGCCAGTTAGGATTGGAGAAGGTGCTAATGCGTCGGGCGAGGCGGTGTGCTGGTAAGGTGAGGCACTGAGATAAGCACTTTGTTGCGTGCGATTCCTCGTCTTTCTGGGTGCGCGCGTTGAGGTACGTACCGATGTACCGATGGTGCAACCTCAATGCGTAATCCGGCGGCTGTTCGGGCTAATGCGCGCTTCGACACACAGTCACCAGCGGTATGCAGCGATTTCGAAGAGTGGGACAGAGTACTGCGTGCGTCGTTCGAGTGACGACTTCGGGCGCTGCAGGATCGATGACTGCTGCTTCCCAATCTTTCTTCCGGGACGTCGTAAATGGTTGCCGTTTCGCACATCAACCGATTCGTTTTTTCCTTCCTTCCTTCCTTCTGCCTTGTTCTCTTGGGAGACCTCAGTTGCCGGGCCAAGGCGGGACCGCAGAAGCTGAGCTGAGCTGAGCGTCGATTCTTTGAAGTAATGCGCCCGAGAAGATGGTGTTGGGCTTCTCTTCACAAGACAGGTAGACGACGGAGGAGGTAATTGTTTCGGCCTTATCGTCGAGGTAGGAGGATGAGTAGTGGCGCAAAAGCGAATGAACGGAGCTTCGAGAGCTTCCGAGACGGCGGTAAGTGATGTACTAAAACGATCGTGGGCCGTGAAGAAACAGCAGTAAGTTTGGGAGAGCTGAAACTGCGGGGAGGCAGATGGTATTATTTATTCAGACGCAGCAAGAAGAAGTACGAGACAGCGGAGCGGCCTTTTTTTGGTTGCTTCAGCCAGTGCGACGAAGCGGGCGTAGCTCTTAAGCAGAAACATGGGCCACAGTCACTTTGCAAGGGTTGCAAGGGTGAGAGAGGGGAAACAATGAGTGGAGCTGCCGCGTCGATTGGTCGTCGTGCTGTGGCTGCGCAGCGCATCTTCCTCCGTGATGCTTCCGCACTATTGGGCCATTGTCTGTTTGGTGGAATCTCGTACGTTACTGTATGGTTCCGAGAGCCCCACCCCTAGCCAACTTGGCACTAGAGGGCATCATCCGCGGCTGGATACAGGAATAGTTTAGGTGTCAGTCATCGGAAATTCACGATCACATTGTTGCCGCCTCTTACGCTCCTGACTCGACGCCTTAGAGCAGCCAGTGAGGGTTATGTCAGGGTCATCCCTTTTGACCGCCTCACTCGTTCTAAGTTTATCATTCTTCAGGACCATGTCTCCATATTTAGGCTCATCGCTTTCTCCCACTATCCGACATGCTGGAAGACACAAGCCTGACTGGCACATGGCACATGGCACATGGCACATGGCACATGGCACATGGCACCAAGCCAGTTGACAACGGCACTGACACCTAGCAGCACCATAATAGACACCGGCGTGGGAATCACCTTGAAAGGCTTCTGTGCACGACCGCAATAATTTGCTCGTGAAACGGCAGAGGAAGGAGTTGCTTCTTAGTGGCTCCAGGTGCATTCTTCTTTTAGCCCTAAAGAGTGCTACGAGATCCGACAAAGGAACATCAGCCATGTTATGGTCGTCGCCGATGAGTGAAGAGCTATCCAACCACTCACACTTCGCCAAACAACCTCGGCGTCCAGTGTAGAAAAGGTCGAAAAGAAGAAGACAATGGAGAAAGGAGAAGCGCTGTAACCTGTATTCAGGGGCAACCATGATGCGGTGGGGTCATTTGGCCGTGGAAGTCGGGCATGAGCCACTTTCCATGCTGCCGTTATTAGCCTTGCGCTGCGGTTAAGTTGTGCGTAGGCGCGGGATCTTTGGAGCAAAGGCGCGCTAGAGACGCCCGGAGACTCGGCAAGAACGCGCAGGGGTTGCTCGGGACACACGTCCCTTTTAAACTCTACTCTACCTCTCCATATTTTATCTTTTATACACTACAGTATACAGTACTTCCTCAGCTCAATCGAGCTCGCGCGCTTCTCGAGGCACGGTCCACGAAACAAAGGATCCCACTAGTTTTACAGCGTCATCGTTACACTGGCCCGTTTGCTCTCACGTCACATTATGCACTGCGTTCTCCCACCTCTGGATACCGTTGGTGTGTGGCTGAGTCATGTAGCCATTGGCGGCGCGCAAAGTGTCGATCGGATCTGACACTTGACGAGGTATCTATTTAGAAACTTCACCTTTCCCGAATGACTTTTTGAGGCGTGTCGGTGTTACTCGGCTGAAATCCCAGTTCGAGCGTTTTTAAGCACGCAAACATGGTGAACCACCGTGCCATTCCGTCGGTGGTTGTCGTGATATTTCGTCGCCACAGCCAGATTTAGATACGGGACCACGAGACCATACTTTGCAGACGGTCGGAGCAGCCGATGCTGGAGTTCACTCGCCAAGAAGATCAGATACTGTAACATGGGAGATTCCATGGCTGTAAGAGGAAGTACCCTTCGGCCGACCATCTTGGTCCTCCTGACAAGCCCAGCACGTTTCTCTTGGCTGACCATTGAAGCTTTACTCGTAGATGAGGTGCAGCTGGAACCGCGCTTAGCGGAATTAGCCGGTGTTGTGCATCTGCAAATGCGGGGTCTCCTAGCCTCTTCAGGAATAATGCGATAAAAATAGAGGTCGTCGGATGTCCAAGCGAGTTACCGTGTTCCGTGTTCCGTGTATCTGCAACACACAGAACTTTGTCGCAGGACAAATGCCCCTGCTGGTTCAAAGCCCTCAACGCGGCTCACTGGTGCGGCAACCAACCACTTGAATCTATATTAGCTTTCAATGCAGCGTCACAAAGCTTCGCAACAAGTCAGCATCGGGCGACCCATTCCTCCGTATTTCCTGGTCCTTGTCTTCCGCACGGTACAGGTCGGCCGCCTGCTTGCAGACGTCAGCTCATCATCGATACTTGGCGCTAATGGTCAGAGATCCCGTCCTCAGCAGTCCTCTCTCTAGGCTATATGGCACTTTGCAAATCAGGTTCGAGTTTTTTTATGTTTGTCACGGGCCAATATCGGGAGCAGTTGGTTTCTCCTGTCCACTATTCAGCGTCTGCCACTGGAAGTGCTTGCCGTTTTTGTGCCGCCCGGCAGCCTGACCTCCCGAGTCCTCCGCCGCCATGTGCTTGATGGTTCCCGGTGGGACGCGCACGTCCTATCGACACCGAAGACCGAAGACGTTGCGGCATTTTGTTGCACAAGCTCAAGCTGTCTTTTGTCCCGCCTTAGGAGTGGAGTTACCCACGGAAGAGCCTGAGAGGCCCTGCCACCGAACTGCAATAGCGGGCCCTGGCTGATCGCTAGATGATAAGAAAGTTTGACCCAGCGGTTATCATCGCTACTAGCGGCGAAACCCGAAAGAGATAAAAACTCAAGCTACTGTACAATGAAACTTGCCGGTACGAATTCACTTTATTTTGGGCTTCTCATTCTTAAAGGGGGGTTATTCCCACAACCAACTTGGGTATTTGGGCATTGCGGCCGCCAGACCTCTGAGCTAGGCCAAAAATAACATTTTCCAGGGTACTGGGACCCACTTTAGGGCCAATCAGGGCTCAATCAATGTTCCTTTAGGTTATATGGGAACCACGAAAGAATCCCGGTTTCGAGAGAATGTGCAAAGTCGTAGGTATATTCCCATTTGTATAAATAAATGCCAACGTTGCATTCTTTTTGGTTGGTTATTCCTACAGCTAATACTCTTATAGGCAGGTCCTATTGTACTTTCCCATTTCCTGCATAAGCCTTTCATCTTCATCGAGGAACGTCTGTTCCTATCTAGCATTTCTCAAATCAGGTTTACCAGATCGGACGGTGTTGAACCTGAGTTTTGAGTATAGGAAACTAGCCCCAGTAGTATGTTTATTACAAACATTATGAAGATCCTTCTTGATAGCATCAGCGCTATCATGGCAAACTGCACGAGCGTCTAGTTTTCGAGTGCAGTGCAACAAAAATGGTACAGAGTCTTGCTTTCTTCAAAACCTATGGTGGAGGCGTTGTGGATGAAATCCAGTCATAAATTGAAAGTACATCCTTTTCTGAAGATTTAAATCTTTACAGCTAGTCCTGATGCTGACATTTTCTATGGTACAAATAATTATCATAACTAAGTTTGTGATTTGTCGCGGTCACCATTGATGTCGGAAGTGCCAGATTCGTGCTTTTATTCTTGACAGGTGAATGTCACATTGTATATATGGGTGTCTCAGAAAATTTGACAGAGGCACACCTGCTGCCTGTGATAGCCAAAAGTGCTTGAACACTGCTGTCTTCCCAACACAAACCGTATTGTATACTCCATACGCTGGGAACAACTAAATTAGGCTGCATAATGTTGAGGTGTGAAGCCTGTTACTGTTCTATCAGTTCCTTACCTCGAAACCCCTTACGTATTGTAGGACGTAGCATTACACCTAGTCTCAACATATAGCTCATTTATAAATACCAATGTTGGTTATTCGGAATAGCCAGCCATTAAATTATTTCAATACACAATAGTTGTCAGGGGCTGGCGCCTTCATGTCTCTCAAGACTATGCCTTGCGCACTTTGCCACTATACAGCTACTTCCAGTCACGTCACATTACACAGTTCATGACCCACGTTGCCACTCATTGTTGAGGAGTGAAGCCTTGACAGGAGAAGCGTCGGTAGCTACGTCGAGGTCATAGGTGTAAGGGTCGTACTGACAATCACAGGGAAACAGTTGACATGCCAGGCAGGAGATCGTATTGCGGTAAGTCTTCACATACTCTGTAGACTAATCTCTGGCCTCCCCGCTTATTGCGGAGGAACCGCTACT
>RCNJ01000126.1_pt1 | contig 68736 bp, 68 predicted proteins | sample 2041171 | NCBI WGS metagenome assembly RCNJ01 (sample SAMN09708213, study PRJNA481090) | feces metagenome | biome: feces | host: Pygoscelis adeliae | place: Antarctica: Rookery Lake | collected 2010-03-01 | reverse complement strand
CCCCCCCGCACCATTCTTATTCCGACGTCACCAGCTGATCGGCGCAGCTGTATCCCCGTACAGCACAGCCATGACAAACCCCCACCCCCCCTTCCTCCGCCCAGCCAGTCAGCCTCGAGTCTGTAGGTGTGCCATCTCGTCTTTTGCAGCCCTATTCCACATCTTATTGCCCTTTCCTCCTTGCGTCCTCTTTTGCATTTCTACATCACCGTCGACACAGCCTCGTGTGTGAACCAGTTAGACGATTGGGACGACAAGACGACGCGATAGACGCGATAATTAAGCGCCACGACACAGACGATAGCAACGATATTGATGGTAGCGACATTGCACCACGGCCCAATGGCCACCGATATCCCGGCTGTTATTGATAAGCTGGAGAGGGTTTATAAACAATGTCCTGGCGAGGATTACTTCCGTGGCCTGAAGAGCGAGATCAATCAGCTACAAGACAAGCTTCAGGATCTCGATGACGAAGTTGAAGACTCGACCAGCAATATTAAATTTGACGACAGGGAGTTAGTGGTACTGGTGGGCGACGTATACGATACTGTGAGAAGCTTAGAGAGCCTGATAAGGGGATACAATGATTGGGGGAAGGATAGCACGGATATCCCAAGATTGAGAGACTGGAAGGACCAAACGGGTGATAAGCGGGTGAGGCTGCTCAATCATCAGAGGGCCATCGGGAAGTTGGAGAAGACACATCCAAGAGATCACAGCGATAGCTTTACGTCCTCCGAGAGCAGGAGGAGAGAGCAAGACGATTTACAGACCAAAGTGCATCGGGTGGCAGAGAGCATACGCCGGCGGGGTGGCGACACCCTCAGAGCATGCGAAAGAGGCAAAGATGACAAACAACGTATCTTCCAGCAGGAACTGGTATCCACAGGCGTCTCCGAATCTACTCTCTCCCGCCACAAAGCATTCCTAACCGATTACATCCGCAACAATGGCGTCACAGAACTCGCGCTCAAACTTGAGCCACAGCCATCACAACCTCGCCTCTCAATAAACACACAACAATGGGCCGAAAAAATGTCCGCCGTACCACTCTCAATCGACACGATAAACTCTGCTTCATCAGATAACATCAACTCCATCAAAGAGCTGAACCACAGAGATGAAAATATCAAGTATCAACAATCGATGAAGAACCAGCGGCCAATACCTCAAGTCCGTCGTCAAGGTGCGAATGGGAGTGGCGGCTCCGACCAGCTGCGTAACTCTTGGAGCGGCGGCGACTCCCACTTCACTCCTGTCCGCGTCCCTGAGCCGAAGAGCGTCACAACCACCTCGATCCTTGAAGACGTCCGGGAAGACGAAGCCAGACGTTATAGTCTTAATCATACGAACTCTGCACCGTTGTCATCCTCTTTCAGTGGCACAGCGCCAGATGTGGGCATTCAGAGACAGAGAAGAGCGTCGGACCAAAGCGACGCCGCATCGCCCTCTAGTCCACGAGCGGCTTCCCATCCACGGCTCGCTGGTCATGGGGCGAGTCTGCGTGCCGATAACAGGGATGGCAGCAGTCTCCACGGCTCCTCACCGCGCGCTTCAGGCGACCGTCTCTCAGTCTACGGCACATCACCTCGCTCCTCCAACGGCGTGCACACCTCGGGTCGCGGCCTCGCTGGCGCGCTTTTTGGTAACTCACCGCGGACGAGTATCTCGGGTGGAATTAATGGTGTTGCTGGTGTGCCTTCTACGCTGCAGGCGTCCGCACATAATAATATACCGGTCTTGGCGCCTGATAATCGCGGGCAACCCATCCCGGCGGATGCGCGCTGGACGAGGGTTGAGAGGACAGCGATCAGCACACGGGCGCTCGAAGAAGACAACCATCGCCCACGCTACCGCTACGAAGCCACACAGCGCTATATCTACGTACTCGGCACAGTCGCCTCCATTGACTTGCAGCATTTGGCGGAACGCACACAACTCCTTCGTCTTCGCACAATTCCCCGATACCGCGACCGCAATGAGAGGACAATACCGGAGAGGCCGGGGAGGAGTAGCCATGATGTTACGCCGTTGCCGGGGAGCTTACCTAAGGCTGTGGGTTTTCCTGGTGTTGAAGCAGGTAGTAAAGCGCAGCCGGCACCACTGAAACCTATACTCAAGAAAGTCACATTCGAGGACGACGACTTGAAGGAGTCTGATACTGAAGGCGCCGCTGAGTGTACGGCTACGGATAGTGAGACGGATTCCCAGTGCTCGAGTGACAGACGGAGGAGTGGGAAGCGGGACTCGGGTTACAGTGGCCACCGTTACAGGGAGGATGATAGGAGGAGGGGTGAGCGACACAGTGGGAGGGAGAGAGATGAGGAGAGGGACAGACACCGTCACCACGGCGGCCGTGGGAGGAGTCTGCCGGTGCCGATTGTGGGGGCTAGTGGGAGGGGGAGTACGGGGCATTTGCCTACACCGACGAGTAGTCATACGAGGAGATCGAGTTGGGAACCTCAGCCTAGTGACTATGGAGGCCGCGACAGCGGTAGTGATGGCCGGGACTCAAGAGACTCGAGGAGGAGAGATGACGACAGTAGAGACGGCCGTGGCGACAGCCGAGGAGGAAGAGATGGTGGTGGGAGGGACGAAGAACGAGAAAGAGGGGAGAGGGGTGATGCCAAGGCGAAGCAATTGAAAGCGGCAGGATTTGGAGCCATGCTGGGCACGACGCTGAGTGTGCTTGCTGATACGGTTATGGAGGCCGCTTTTATATAGCGATACGAGTGTATGATTTGTGCTTGAAGTTGGTGGGTTTAAGCGCCTGGTAAAGCTGGGGTGGAGTTTTTAAAGTGTTGGGAAGAGTTTCGGGTTTGGATATACCACATCTCAGGTTAACTGGTTGTAACTTGGTGTGACGGTTATGACGTAACGATTTAATGATTTAATGATTTAATGCTATTTGGAACAGACATCTTGTCGCTGAGGTTATTAATGGACTTTTTCCTCTGAACCTTAACCGATTAATAGACTCAGTGCCGCAAACAAGATGAAAAGTTCTAGAGATTGAAAATACAAATTGCAAACAAAGATGAAAACCAGCTGGTGGACCGCGGGCCAGTGGATGAAGATGGAGATGAATGAAGTTCTCTGAAATTGGAAACACAGAGGACAAACCGATTAATAGACTCAGTGTCGCGAACAAGATGAAAAGTTTTACAGATTGAAATATACATTGGAATACAAATTGAAATTGAAAACACAACAGGACAAACCATTTGGTGGACCCAGTGGATTGATTGATTGGGCCGAGTTTTACAAATTGAAATAGAGATGATGAAAACCGGTTGGCAAACCAGCGGGCAGCAAGGATATGGGGAGGTTTTACAAATTGTAATTACGAACATAGAGGGCTAAGTTTACCAGTCTGTAGTGCCGATAGATGGGATGAATGGTACGAAAATCTGCAAATTGAAATCAGAGGCGTCAAATCGGTCACAGCCCGAGCCACTACGAACTGGCAGGCGAAGAGGGTTTATGATTTGAAGTACAGACAATGAAACCGGGTCGGCAGAGCCAGTGAACCACGGAGAACTTGAAGATGAAGAACTTTTACACATTGAAAACAAAGATCACCAAACTGGCTGGTAGAGCCGCGGGACTTTCAAGATGATTCCGAAGTTCTTTCATTTGATGATTTGGAATAGAGGGGACAAATTGGTTGGCAAAACTACCTGAGTGCGCCGCAGGACGGTGAACAAGTTTAAAATTGTAATCAAAGACGGCAAACCGGTTGGCATTGGCATTGGCATTGGCAGCGGCATTGGCAATGACGCCAAGAAGATGATTTTACGTATTCAAATAGAGACGGCGAATAGGTAGGTTAGCAGAACTATCGCAGTAAGAGGTTGTAGTAGGTTTACATATTAAAAGACAGGCGACAATCCAGTTGCAGATTGAGTATCAGCAATGAAAACGAAAATGAGACGTGAGAGAAGACAAACCAGTTGGCATTGTAGAAACTCATTTAGAAACTCATGTAGAAACTTATTTAGAAACTCATTCTAGAAACTCATTCTAGAAACTCATTTAGAAACTCATTTAGAAACTTGTTTAGAAACTTGTTTAGAAACTCATTTGGAAACTCATTCTAGAAACTCATTGTCCCTCTCTCCTCGAGCCGACAGGGTCACAAGCTAATCGATCACTGGTGGATACTGTAAATAGTATGAAGTAAGCTTCTTGTAAGCTCAATCTAAGCTTCGCAATTTCAAACCTGAACACCTCAATTGATTCGTTTTCATCTCCCTGTAGAGAGAGAGAGTACTTGGGGTGGCGCTCAAATCGAACAGCCGAGCTTGCATTTTACAGCCGGGTGAATACTGTACCATGGCGATCGGCACGTTCTACTACCATGGCGCTTGGCACGTTCTGCCATGGCACTTTCTGCCGTGGCACTTGGCACGTTCTAGGTACTCTACGGCAGTTTGGTGCAAGACCGTTTGTTGTGAAAGGTTCACGACATGAGCTGTCACTGACCGTTCAATTACCTTGAACTGGGTTGTTGACCGTCAGAAATATCTTGGGCTGGGTTGTTGACCGTCAGAAATATCTTGGGCTGGGCTGGTTGACCGTCAGAATTACCTTGAGCTGGGTTATTGACCGTCAGAAATATCTTGAGCTGGGCTGTTGACCGTCAGAATTACCTTGAGATGTGCTATTGACCGTCGAAATATCATGAGCTGGGCTGTTGACCATCAAAATTATCTTGAGCTGTGCTGTCAGCAGCTACCACACACCGTTCCGTTCCTGTTAGAACCCAATACTGTATCAGACTCATAGCTTTCTGTGATGGTGGGCCGCTGACACATTTCAACCCGTTAACGTGGGATTCCGCTTTCAACGCGTTAACATGGCATTCCGCGTGACAGCCCCTTGCAGACCTTAGTTGCACAACTCGAGTGGCGGCTTTGTTTATGCGCGGCACAGAGATATCGCTCGTCCAGGGGGTGGTTCGACTCCACTAATCTCGTATCACGAACCCCACGAACCCACGAACTTCAACTCTTCCAACTCCAACTATCCCATCGCCACCACTCGTTAAGCGGCCATACCAACAACGGAGCACTGATCGGCTCGTATACATTCCTTACATAACATCTTTCCACCTTTTTTGAATATTGTTTTCTCGTTGTCCTTGTGCCACCACCAGCGATCATCGTGCTTCTTCCCCTCCGACACCGACAGCACGGCAAAGGCTACTCCCAATCTCGTCGCGGCGAACCACTCTTGACACCTCGTCCACACTTCCGTATTCATCCCTCGCTTCTCTCATTCCTGACGAACCCAGCCAGCACACGCGGTTGAGCGACACATCACCACCACAGCGGACTTAATATCGCGGCGCCCCACGGTGCCCACCGTGTCCACCGTGCCCACCATCAGCCGGATTTCCGCGCTCTCTAATCTCTTGTCGATCTGACGTACCCAATACCTTGAACCGACAGCGAGTTCTGCAGTACGCTTGTGCTTGGCGGCTGTTTATATCGGAGACGAATCTTTGAATCGACTTTGCGCGATTATACCTGTCAATATATACAACACAATGAAAAGCTCTATTTTCGCGATTGCGGCGGCTGTCGGATTGGCGTCGCTGGCTAGCGCTGGGACGCCGTTGAGCTGCAGTCTCGACAAGAAGTGTCCAGAGAGCGTGCCCTGTTGTTCTCGTAAGTTGCACTTTCTTCAGGGACGGGAGTCGAACAGCACATCCACCACGAATCAGGGGTAACGGCTCAGTCCTATGGCTGTGTTGCGACGTTTCAGAATACCACATCACCTCCATCTTTTGCCGTCTAGAACGCGTCACTAACATCTTCAAACAGAATACGGTCAATGCGGTGTCGGCGCCTACTGTCTCGGCGGCTGCGACCCCCTCACCTCGTTCTCCCTCGAGTCCTGCGTCCCAGCTCCCGTCTGTCAAGATAAGAAATACACATGGAAGGGCACCTCGGAGGGCGGCGAGCCACCAAAGGGCGTTACGCCAAAGCAGAAGTACCTTGGTGACCCATCCACCACCGACTGGGTCATGGATGGCCAGGCTATTGCGTATGACGATACCTTGTTGCTCACTATGGGCAAGGATACTGTTGGTACTGTGCTGGCTACGTCTACGTATATGTGGTACGGAAATGTTAAGGCTAAGTTCAAGACCTCGAGAGGACGCGGTGTTGTGACAGCTTTCATTCTGTTGTCGGATGTCAAGGATGAGATCGATTACGAGTACATCGGAGTCGACCTCAAGACTGCGCAGACGAACTACTATTACCAGGGTGTCACTCGCTGTACGTATCCACCCACTTGAAGCACTCCGAAACCTAGATGGTTAAGCTAATGCAATACGAATAGACGACCAAGGCCGCAACATTTCCTTGTCCGACACCTTCAACAACTACCACGAGTACGAAATCCAATGGACACCGGACACCATCACCTGGCTCATCGACGGGCAAGTGGGTCGCGTAAAGGAGCGCAAGGATACGTGGAACGCGACAGCCAACCAGTGGTATTACCCGCAAACACCAGCGCGCGTGCAGATCTCCATCTGGCCAGGAGGACTCGCCTCGAACGCCAAGGGCACCATTGACTGGGCGGGAGGCGAGATCGACTGGAATAGCGAGGATATTAAGACGAATGGGTATTATCATGCGCAGTTTGAGAGTGTGGAGGTCAAGTGTTACGACACCGACACCGCGCCGGGCACCAACAAGGGGAAGAGTTATACGTATAAGAACAAGGCTGGAACGAACGATACGGTTGTGGACGGCGACAAGCCCACCATCCTTAAGTCGCTGCTGGGTAGCGGAACGAATATGACGGCCGATTACGCCAAGGACACCTCATCCCAATCTAGCGCTATTGCGGCGGTCCCGGGTCTTACAGGCGCCGGACCAGGAACCGACGGCAGACGTGGAGACGGAGATAAGGACGGAGATGATAGCTCGGAGGAGGACACGCCTAGTCAGGATGTGACCGGTGGGGAGACGGTTAACACAGATGGGTCGGAAGATACTGGCGCGAGCACTGGGTTCGAGCAAGGAGATCAACCTGAACAGACCGGAGAGGCGGGAAGGAAGGTTGTGGTGATCTCGGCGGTTCTTGCGGGGCTGGGTCTGGGAATGTTGGGCCTTTTGTAGATGGGAAGTGGGAGGAGATGAGTTTGTGTGGAGTTGAGGAGGAGGTTTTCTGACGAGGTATTCTGAGCGTGGAGGCCGCGTGTTGTTGCTTGTCATTGCTGGCGTTGTTTCATGCGGTCGATGTTGCTGTTGCTCTTACGCACTGCTTTGCTAGCTCTCTTTGCGGTGTCTGCATTGCTGCTTGCTGTTGCCAGTCATCGGTGATCGTTTGCTCGTTCCTAGGTTCGTGTCATCGATTGCTGCGACCTCTTGCGCATCGGCATCTGCTTTTGCCGGCACTTGCTGTTGCTGCGGAGCTATGAGTAGAGATTGAATACTTGTGCACATAGACCGGTAGAGAGTATAACTCGCTGGATAGGGAGATGGATAGGGGGAAGGATACACAAGAAGGTATACCTACATACTAGGTCGTAATAATCAAATTCATTCAATCGTTCACTGCGAGCGTGGCGTTGTTTGTCGTCGGAGTCGACGCCGTCTTATGTGACTCGGGGCTGTTGCGCGATGTTAAGTTGCGTTGTGTGGTGCGGTTGAGCCGATGCCGTCAACGATCTCAAAATTGATGAGTTTGCGGCGAGGTTGATAGAAAGAAAGTTGGCATCCGTTTTTGAGAGCTTGATTTCGTCGTATGCTAAGCGGTTGAGGAGTTGAAGTAGCATATCACAAGATCACGGCACGGGGAGCAACGTAATGAGCATAGATCTCATTTCTACACCACTGATCTAAGTCTACAAACACAGGTCTAGCGGGGGGAAACTTGTCATACCCCGTCCGCCGTTTGGGATGAAGGTGATGCGACTGGAGAGATGTCAAGAAACTTTTCGATTGTAAACTTCAGTGTTCGGATCCTGAGTCTCGGATCTAGCTCGAGTTCAAAATGAGTTGGACTTGAGTCCAATGAGTCCAGTGGTCCACGTGACAGATGAAGCTAATTTAGCTTTTATAAGCTAGCCCTCAACCAGAATACATGTTTGTGTTTTTTGAGGTAAGTCATATCAAGCTATTTGAAAGCCCCCCTTGTAGCGAAAAGCAAGGGCCAAGCAATGATTAATTTTAAGGGCAAAAAGGTGATATACCCGCCGAAAAGTGGAAAAGGAATTATCTACCCACTTCCACTTCTCAAGGAACGATCCAACCCCACTCCGCACAACGTTGCGTCAATCTGTCAAAACTTCCCTCCATTCATCCGCCATCTCCACAATCTGGCCACGACTTACGGCCACCAATCGCGCCCGTTCCTCGACACTTGCTGCTCACAAATTGCTCTCAAAACCCCGAAAATTTCGAGCTCTATTTCATGGCGGCCTATAACAGTTCTGGTTCACGCTCATTGCAAGTTTTGAATCAGTATGCAGGTGTGTGTTGTGTTGCATCGGAAGCTTATAATGGGGTTTCCGACGGGGTAGATGGTTCTTTTGAAAGCTGACAAGGGTATATACCTCTTTTCGATGGTTTCGGCGGGTAGATGGTTCTTTTAACCCTTAAATTTTGGCTATTCATAAACTCATGGTTTCAGAAGCCTATGTGAGGCTTAGCGCTGGATCTTTAGCTCTCGTCTTGCCTCGGCGTTGGACTCGTGCCGAACACTGGTAAACTTCATCACCTCCGCCGGCCTACTCACCGAACTTCTCAAGCATTTTTTGAATGATTGAATCTGCGAGCTGCTTCACCTGGATCCTGGCACTATTAATTGGTTCCCTGGTGTTTCGCATCATTCTCGCTCTTTTTGAGACTGAAATTGAAATGTACATTGAGAAACGAGATTGGAAATCGGTTGACATGGGATGTGTTAAAATAGGCAATCGGGCAGACCAGATAGCGAATGCAATAATAGTATGAAATGTACTTCCTATTCTTGTGACTATCTACACTTGTTCAATATGTGATAACTATGGAAATGCCGCTCCTGTTTTTGGAGTGGTGCCGGATGCGGCAGATCTCAGGAATGTAGATCGGCCCATTTGCCCCTTTATACGAAAACGTTATACGAAACCGGTCACGGATCAGACGGCGCTCGGAATAGTACTGCTTTCAACAGGATGGGCTCGTCGTCGGGCTGTTTTCGATGTTGACATTGAGATGTATATTGAGGAGAGAAATGGAAAACCCATTGACATGTCTCGTCGTCGCTGGCATGTATGCCGAGAGATAGATGGGTGGTGGTGAGGGTATTAAATGCTGGTCGTTGTCCTCACGAAAGAATGTTTTGCTGTTGGCTGAATTGTTGGCCTGGGGTGGAGGGTTATAGATGTTCTTCATTGTGTGCATGAGCCAAGAATCGATATGCGTTTTGAAAACCTTTTGAGGTTGCCAGCCTCAGGTTGGTGTTCTACTAATCGGTTAGAATTGGTGGCGACGGTGGAAGGTTTATGAGGTCCTTATTGTGGACATGGCGCCAGGGACCACTCTACAAATTGTGAACACACGAAATGAAAACCTTTGAGCTGGGTACTCGGTAAACCGGTTAGCATCAAGGCCATATATATGAAGTTCTTTGATGGTGCAGATGGCCCCACAAATCTATATGTAGACAAGAGTTTTTGGAGGTGGGTACTCAGGAAACCGGTTGACAGCTATCGCGGACCTCCTTGCTGTCAGATTACTTTCGATTTTCCGGGCTCTCTGCCATCTAGAAACAATCTGTCCTCAAACTGTAACTCACAATTACATAGTCTACCATCATCACTACCAACCGGTTGATGCCATTTCCACCTTACTACCATCAACAAACCCCTCGCTGTCATCAAATTCTGGCGATCCGAGGACAGCAAGGTGGCAGAATATGAGAAGACACTAAGTCGTCACATATCTCCTCGGATTCAATGTCGGCTTATTCCCCAGCACCACCTCAATCTCCGCCACCACCTCCTCCGTCAACAACTCCACCATACCAACAGCAGCCACAGCCTCATATATCTGCTCCGGCCGACTCGCCCCAGTAATAGCACTACACACCCTCTCATTCCTCAGCACCCATGCATAAGCCAGCTGCGCCTGCGTCATCCCCAACTTCTCCGCAATAGACCCCAGCTTCCTAACCTTCTTCAGCTCCGCCTCCCATTTCCCTTCGCCAAACTCCTTTTTCTTTTGGACAAGCCAAGGATCAGAAGTCTGATCAAACCTGCTCCCCCGTGGGACCCCCTCGTTGTACTTCCCCGTTAACACACCCTGCTTCAGTGGACTCCAGACCGTCATAGACGTCCCGAACTCCTCTGCAATATGATCGTACTCCCCCTCCACCTTTTCCCGCTCCAACATGTTGTATACCGGCTGCTCAACCACCGGGCCAATGAGACCTAGCTTATCCGCTACCATCCACGCACTTGCAATCTCGGAAGCTGTCCACATACTCGTCCCCCAATACAGCGCTTTGCCTTGGTTGATGACGTGGTTAAATGCCCTCACAGTCTCTTCAATCGGCGTTTCTCTGTCGGGACAGTGCGCATACACTATATCCACATACCCCAGCCCTAACCTCTCGAGGGATTGGTCGAGGCCTTCGATGATGTGTTTGCGGGAGAGACCGACGGCGTTGATGGGGTTGTCGGCGAATGCGGCTCCCCAGTAGATCTTTGTAGAGATCACGAGGGAGTTGCGCTTCCAGCCGAAATGCGTCATGGCGGCGCCCATGGCACGCTCGGAGGCGCCGGAGGAGTAGACTTCGGCGCAGTCGAAGAAGTTTATGCCGCTGTCGTAGGCGGCTTTCATGATTGTGAAGGTGCGATCTGGAGTGTGTTAACTTTGACCTGATGTTGAAGCAGGATTTCCATGATGAACGGAGCTTGCCATTGTCGACGTGGCCGCCGTATGTGAGCCAGCCGCCTAAGGAGATCACGGAAATCTGGAGACCCGAGCGTCCGAGGCGGCGGTATTGCATTTTGGTCTTGAGGTCTTCTGTGGGAGAGCGTTCGGAAGACATAACGATCGCGGTAATGTTAAGGACGTTGGCGGTAATTGCTATAGGCGATGCTTACAGCTCAGCTGTTGTGGTGGCGATGCCGATGCAGTTGTGATGAGAAGAAGCGCTGGAAGGAGCATTCACCGCAGCCACACTAGTGCTATGGCATAAAGGTTGGTATACGAGGCACCTCGAGGCTTGAGCTCAACTCAAGCTGCCCGTTGGAGATATCATTCACCCATTGACCCATTCACCCATTGAGCTATCAAATAGGCTTCCCTAGAGCTACATCTACGAGAAACTTTGATTTGCCAACCGGTTTACTTACAACGGCGCTTGGCAACTGCTTTGCTCCGCGAATCGTAGTTATCGTTCGTTGCATGGATACTGGTCAACGAGCACGGTATTGTGTTGCAAATTCGGTTGGACAACAGCGGCGATATTTCCTATCGAGGTTGTCTTTGACGTGGCAGTCTTGGCATCGGCCCTCGAAGGTGCCAAGAATGTGGGGTCGCCATGGCTTAAATCGACCTCCATCGGATTCCTGCTTTCGTCAACATGCATTTCTTGCTATCATCGGCGCTTTGCGGTGTCAAGCGACATCTGCTGCCATCTTTGTGAGACAATGATGGCATTGCTACCGGCGAGATTTCTCGCGATGCGTAGCTCTGAAGTTTGTTGTCTTCTTCCCGTCGTTGTCGCTAGCAGAGCGTGTCGATTGTCACCATGCCTCTAAGCTCATCATCACCCTACGTTCATCATCCGTTAAAGAATATCTCTCTCATATTGCTATCACTTCTTTTCGCTCCGTTGGTCACTCTGATTGCCATTGCCGCCCATCTCGCATCCTATACATCAGCTCACACCACCGCCGAAAATGCCCGCCAACAGCGGCTTCTCTCAGGCACCCCCCGCCACACCGTCCTCGTTACCGGCGTGGGCATGACCAAAGGCCTATTTATTGCTCGCGCGTTCCACCGGTCAGGCCACACCGTAATCGGTGCCGATTTTGAGCCCTGCGGCATCCCAGCATGTGGTCGGTTCTCGCGGTCACTCGCCAAATTTTACCGCCTCCAGCGACCTGGGTTGCGAGATTCTCGAGGTTATGCACAGCGCTTGGTTGATATTGTGAAGGAGGACGATGTGGACATATGGGTATCTTGCTCCGGCGTTGCGTCGGCGCTGGAAGATGCTGGAGCGGCGGAGATGGTTGAAGCGCAGACCGCTTGTAAGGTGATACAATTTGGGAAGAAGGTCACGCATATTCTACACGAGAAGGACTCTTTCATACGGCAGGCTGCGGAGTTTGGGCTCAATGTGCCAGAAACCCACTACGTTGCCTCGGCGGAGGACGCCATGGCCGTCTTACACCCTCAATCCGACACACGAGGAGGAGTTGGTGGAGATGATAAAGCGACCAAGTACATAATGAAACCAGTAGGAATGGACGACTCCCGCCGCGCAAACATGACGCTCCTTCCTCTGTCCACACGCACATATACACACAGTCACGTATACCTCCTCGCGCCCACAGCCAGCAGGCCATTCGTCCTCCAACAATTCATCAAGGGTGAAGAATACTGCACCCACTCCATCATCATCCGCGGAAAAATCAAAGCATTCACGGCTTGTCCGTCGGCAGAGCTACTTATGCATTACCGTGTCTTACCTGGTACCTCGCCACTGCTACAGGCGATGCTGAGGTTCACGGAGAGGTATGTGGGACGGATGGGTGAGGTGACGGGACACATTTCGGTAGATTTCATGCTTGATACTACGCTCGCACGAACGGATGATGTGCATGAGTTGAAGAGGAGGTTGTACCCAATCGAGTGTAACCCTCGGGCGCATACCGCGGTTGTGTTGTTTGAGGGAGCTGAGACGGAGATGGTGGATGGCTATCTTAGCGTCCTGGAGGATAAAGAGCGTCGTGACTCAACATCCGCCTCCTCGCCTCCCGCTCAAGGTTCCAACATCACTATCCCCTCGCCGCGGCACACATACTACTGGATCGGCCACGACCTTCTGACACTAATCATCCTCCCTCTCTTGTCCTTCTTGACCCTGAACCTATCTCTGACAGACTTCCTGTGCGGCGCCTGGGTCTTCCGCAATCATCTCCTCTACCAGAAAGATGGCACCTTTGAAATTTGGGATCCGTGGCCGTTTTGGTGGCTGTATATTATTTGCTGGCCGGCGCTGTTTGTTGAGGCGATCTGGCATTGGAATTGGTGGTCAAGGTGTAATGTTAGTACGATGAAGATGTTTAGGTGTTGAGTAACGGTGGTTGAAATTGTAGGAGGGAGCCAGTTCCATTAACGGGAGCTCAAGTTCAGTTAGTGAAGCTGCGAAGGTGCATACAAAGATATGAAACAAAAATTTCGAAGTGAATGCGTGCGGCCTGCTCGTGCGCTTCCACTGTTTGAGGAAGTTGCCTCGAAAGACTAATTTCGGCAGGTCAATTGTCTTCCCAGAAATCAATGACCTACCACATTTGAAGCACAGTTGTCAAGCGTGTTAAGTCTAACTATCGCGTTTTCGTATTCGTCCTGCAGGCTCTCTGAGTCGTGTAACACACCAAGTTGCGCGGGGACCCCCCCTTCACCCCTCATCAGCCTGCATGCTGCCAGGGTCGTACGGATCGTACGGATGTCTCACTTCGGAGTTGGTCTTCGACTGATAGGCAGATGCACTACTCCTCATGGCCATGGCTTGCAATACGCGAACTTTTGAGAATGGCATGATCGATGGCACGCAGCTGTTCGATTGCAGAAAGGTGCCCAAATCATGTGATTTGTCCTACTGCCACGAGGTCATCTCGAACGTGGCAAGTATCTTTGAGTGGCATCAAGAACGTAGAGTTATGCGGCACTCAGTCGTGAATTTCTCATTCCTTTCAAAGAGCCAAGTGACAAAAATTGTCAATTAGGCAGACCACGCACCACAACAACGCCCACTATGGCTTCAAACGGCTCTAAATGTGTCAGCCAGCGCCTGTATTACTTTACATGCACGCTTGGAGAGGCATTAAAAATTGGGGCGGTCGGAGATATTCCCCACCCGAACACCGTCAGTGACTTCATCGACTACCAGGCCGATCACTGTCATGATCACCATGCTGTTGGTTATCCTGTGCCGAATGGTTACGAAGAACCATGGGATTCTACGCTTCTGAGTGTGTGACTTTGGAAAAGTTGATAAGAACGATACTGACCTCGGGCAGCATTCACAGAGCTACGAGATGCTTCACTCGCCGTCGCGGTGGCTCTGGAAGCTCGAATGGCAGAAGTACCCCATCTCCAGATGTTCGGTGTGAGGAGTGTGGCGCTGCTCTGTCCCAGCTCTCTGGACTTCCTACTCGTCTGGCTTGCTCTGATGAGACTAGGCCACGAAGTTCTCCTTATAGCGTAAGTGCATTCATCTCAATGAGAACGGCAAACCTTACAAGTGACATAGGCCGCAATGCCAACCAGACGCCATCCAGCATCTGATGAGGACCTGCAACGCGCCGTTACTCCTTTACCATGCATCCTATGCCGATCTGGGACAGAAGACAACATGGGATTGGAGGTTGGGACTAAAATCTTTTCAACTGCCTATTGTCGACAAACTTTCAGCCCCAACCTCCAAGTCAATGCCCGAAATGATGCTCAGAAAGGAAGCACTCGACACAGCATTCATCTTCCACACCTCCGGTACATCATCCGGCCTCCCAAAGCCAATCCCCCAATCGCACAGAGCAGCTTTTGCAGTCCTACCCATTCTGGACGGCAAGCACTCTGCTACCTTCACAACAACACCTCTTTATCATGGAGGGATAGCAGATTGCTTCCGGTCGTGGACAAGTGGGGCACTGATATGGCTCTTTCCAGGCTTGAATATGCCGACAACGACGAAGAATATTCTAGTGTGCATGGCTACGGCAGAAAGGGCCGCCGTTGAGTCTTCTGCCGCGCCGGTCAGGTACTTCTCATGCGTGCCGTATGTGCTGCAGATGTTGGCTGAGAATTTATTGGGTCGCGCTATGCTGGCAGAGATGGAGATAGTTGGGGTCGGTGGTGCCGCCTTAAGTGCAAAGATCGGAGACAGCTTGGTAGAGGAGGGCGTCAACCTCATATCCCGCTTTGGCAGTGCCGAGTGCGGATTTCTGCTTTCTTCGTACAGGGACTTTGACACCGATAAGGAGTGGCAATATTTACGGCTCTCTCGCACTGTTCGTGGACTACGTTTTGAACAGTATGCCGATAATCCAAGACTATCAGAGCTGGTAGTGACAAAAGAATGGCCTCATGTCGCGAAGACAAACAAAGAAGACGGTAGTTTCGCAACAAGTGACCTCTTCGAGCCACATCCAACGATTCCCGGAGCATGGAAATACCACAGCCGCAGCGACTCCCAAATCACGCTCTCGACAGGAAAGAAGTTCGACCCAGCTCCATTGGAAGACGTCATTTCTTCCAGTTGTGATGAAATCCGAGATGCCCTTGTGTTTGGCAATGATAAGCAGGAGTCAGGCGTCCTTGTCTTCCTTGCAACTTCCAATGCGATTCCTGTCGTAGAAGCGAAGGTTTGGAAGGCTCTGGAAGTCGTGAATAATAAAGGACAGAGCCATACGAGGATTGCTAGGGATATGATCGTGCTTCTTGCGGATTGGAGGGCGTTGGAAAGAAGCTCGAAGGGTACTGTTTTGCGGAATGCTATGAACGAGAGGTATAAGATGGATGTTGACGGAGCATATGGCAGACGTAGCTGGAGGGCCGGAAGCATCGTCCAGCAGTTAGTGGACGACGCAGACGTCAAAGTTGTGGTGAGAGATACCATCACGCATGTTATCGATGACAGCACTAGTCCGAAGGACGATACAGACTTCTATACTTTTGGCATAGACTCGTTGGCAGCCACTCGAATCCGTCAATTACTGCAACGAGATGGCAGATTGTTCTCCTCTGCGTCCCACGACAACGAGAAGGAGCGACTTCCGTGGAATGCTGTATACGATTGCGGCAACATTACCAGGTGAGCAAGCAACTGACACCGGATTGCTAATGTACTTACAATTCAAGGCTTTCTGATTTCATCATAGCCAGAAGAGAGGGCATGAGTGAGCCACCTGCGGACCAGGCCCAACAAATGCACAAACTTGTCCAGCGCTTCTCCGACTTTAGCATGGTGAAGCCCCAAGGGCAATCGACCTTGGAGCCTGTAATTCGTACAATTGTAAGCCTTCCCACTCTTACATTTTCTATCCAGATCTGACTCTCTTCAGCTCCTCACAGGTGCAACCGGCTCCCTCGGCGCCCACATCCTCTCCACTCTTCTCGAAACCCGCCACGGACATCCAATGACAAAGATAATATGCTTCGTCCGAGCCAAAAACAATATTGAAGCAAGGGCACGAGTGAGCGCCAGCCTTAGCAAGGTCAGAGGCGTGGGTCTAGCATCAGAATGCAACAATTCCGCTGCTGGAAGCCCAGTTTACATCTCAGGCAACCTCGTCGGGTGCTGGGCGTACAGTCTCGACAGCGAATACTTCGGCTTCGGACCTTTTGTAGACCTAAGCGAGGTAACGCATATAATCCACGGAGCGTGGCCAGTAAACTTCAGTCTCGGATTGAAGAGCTTCATACCGCACTGCGTTTGTCTGCAGAACTTGCTCAAGTTGGCACTGAGCTCGAAGTACAAGGTGAGGTTCAGTTTCTGCTCCAGCACCGCCTCCGTTATGGACCAAGACCACGGCAGTCAAGAGAAGCGGACAATCATGGAATCTATCTCTTCCAATCCGAAAGACGCCGATACGAAAGGGTATTCTCAGAGTAAGTGGGTAGCGGAATCCATTTGCGCTGCTGCTGCCGCGAAGCGACCTGGGATGGTGAGAGTTCTGCGTATCGGACAACTCACAGGCAATACAGAGACAGGAGCATGGAATGTCACTGACGCATGGCCGCGGATGCTGAGTACTGTCGAGATCCTTGGTTGCTTGCCACGTCTTGAGCAGCCGCTAAACTGGTTGCCGCTGGATGTCGCTGCGCAGGCTGTAGTTGACGTGACCCTTGCCGAGAGCGAGGGGTGTGCGGTGTATCATCTTGTGAATAACTCTACCAGGACGACTTGGGAAGACCTTTCAAGATGGATTGGTGAGTTGAGAAATGAGGCGTTTGAGGTTGTGGAGCCTCGTGTGTGGTTGGAGAGGTTAGAATGGTATGAGGGTGAGCATCCTACTAAGCCTCTGCTTGGGTTGTGGAAGGCAGCTTTTGGTAAAGAGGCAGGGACGGCAAGTGGAGGGCCTCTGTTTTCCACCAAGGCACCAGAGAGGGTGAGTGCTGCTATGAGGGAAGTCAAGCCAATGACAGAGGAGCATGGGAAGTTGATATGGAAGTGGTTGGAGGACGAGCCAGAGAAAGAGAAGCTGAGACAAGCTTGTGCGAAAGGTGAGATGACGGAAAATCAGCTATGGTATGCCATGGCCAAATTCAACCCTCAAGAGGAAAAGGATGAAAGCATGGAGGGCAGTGTGGCAAGCTGAGCGCCATGTGTCTAGGTTATCCAGTTAGTAGTAACTTGCCGCATTTGAAGTAAGAATTTCTCATCTAAGAGCTTACGGCCAGGACGTAGAAAGCGGCTGACAAATTAACATGCTGGAGATTGTAAAGTGTGAAGTGTGAATTTTGATAGACGGTGGAGATAAAGTTTAGCGCTGCGGCTTGGCACCCGTAGCGTTATCTGGGGTATCTGACACGACCCCACCTTGGACCATGCTGACAAACAGTTTACTCCGATAGTCCAACAACGAACGCCGCCCAGAAGGATCAATGAACATATATTTCAATTTTCATTGTGCGATCAACATTTCAGAGGTTCCATGAACTAGTTAGCAAGCAATCAGTTGTCGAAACTCCTAATAATCTCACAAACAGTTGGAACAACTTCAGATATCAACATGGCGACCACAGCCCCAAAGAAAGTCTCGGCATATCAGGAGGTACTCCACACTTATAACTTCAGATCAAGAAGACCTCACTAACGAATTGGCAGCGTGTATACACAGCTCTCCGCCAAATCCCAGAAGGAAATGTGTCAAGCTACAAAGCCCTCTCAGCCGCCTTGGGCTCATCTCCACGTGCTGTCGGAGGTGCTTTGAGGAATAATCCTTTTGCTCCTGAAGTCGTAAGGACTCCTTGCTATACATTAACACTGCAGACTGCCCACGCATGACACGCTGACTTTCTTAAGCCATGCCATCGAATCATTTCAACGACAGGCTTCATAGGAGGTTTCATGGGTGATTGGGAGAAAGTGCCTTCGGGACTGAATGTGGATAAGAAACGGAAGCTGCTTGAGGAAGAAGGGGTTAAATTTAATGAGAAGGGGGTCTTAATCGATGATGGAGATAAGTGGTGGCATGGCTTCGTTGTACCCAAGGTCGAGAAGTGAGGTGGCAAGAAAGTCAATAGGTCGGTTGTGGCGGCTCGCGTGATGTTGCCTAACAATTGGAGAAGCATCAATCAAATGGTATTGGGCATGGCTAGCCAGTTAGAGATTAGGAATGGGTTGCCACATGGAGAGGCAGATTACGGCAGTTTGGATTGCAATTGTATTGATTGCGATAGCTAGTGGTTCGAGAAAGACCGGCGCCATTGTTAACAATTTCATCATGCGGACAAGTAGCAGTCGAAGAAAACAAGGACTCAAACATCAAGCACTCAGCCAAGTGGCTGAAACGTGGACTCAACTCTGAATCAGTCGCCTGGTCTCAAGTAATAATGCTTAGAGTGGCCATTGAGACCGTTAGCCCCATTGCTAGCACCGTTCAGGGACGTAATGTGGTGTCCGGTGGCGACTGGGTGATTGTCACCGTTAACCAGCGCCTGGCCCTTCTGCAACATAGTCTTGGCGGCGGCAATTTGGGCGCTGTCGCCATTGGTCACTCCGTTCTTCTTTGCTCGCTGGTCATCGTAACCGGTGTCGCTGGCATCAACATAAGCGTCCAAACCTGCTCCGTGTCTGGGATACTCTTGCATGATCTCCTTGTGGCGCCCGAGAGCGGCGTTCATCTCTTCCTGGCTGACGTCGTTCAGGAATACGCATTGGCCTATGGCAGGACTTGGCACGGCGGCGCGAAGAAGTCCATCTCTGGTCATGAGAATCGCCGCGGTGGCCTTCTCGAGCATGTCCTCGTTGAAGAGCTCGTGGTCCATGCTGAGGCCAGCACGGGAGAAGAGATTCAGGAGGCGGCGGTGCTCCTGGTCGCTAAGAATGCCACGAGAGTTTGCCAAAGTGGCCGAGAACGCCATGTCGATGCTGGTTGCATGCCCGTGGCGAAGTGGTTTCTCAGGAACGAGCTCATGAAGTGGCGACCAAGTGTGGCCATAAGCAATGACACGATCGAGACCGATCTCATGAAGATTAGGAGTCTCAAGCTTGAGCATGACATGGATAGCATCCTTATTGATCTGGTCGGCTGCCTTAATCAGCTCCTTGTCCGCTCCGTCTGAGCGGCCAAAGGAATGAGAAATGAGCACCTCGCAGTGCTGATCAAGAAGCTCAAAGGTAGGCAAGTGAGCACAAGACGAAATCTTGATCAGCTCTGCAAACCCGTTGCGGACCTGCGCAATCGGGAGAGTGCGAAGGAACGTGAAGTCCAGGAACGTTTGCGCCGGCGCATGGAACGCTCCGAGACGATTCTTACAGTCGGCGTAGTTGACTGCAACCTTGATGCTGACGGAGGCGTCGATCAAGCCAATGAGCGTGGTAGGAATGCGGATGAAGGGAGTGTTGCGGCGGTAGGCGGCACAGGCGAAGCTAACCGGTTGTCAGAGTTGTCTTAAGAACATGGAACAACTTCAGCGAGCACTCACCCTGCGACGTCGGTGACGAGGCCACCGCCAACAACAAGTACTGGCTCTTTGCGGTAAATCCCGAAGGAATTCATGGCATCGACAATAGTTAAGAAAGTGTCGACGGATTTCGCCTTCTCTCCAATCTTGGTCTTGTGGAAAACCAGATCAATAGCGTGGTGATCAAAGTACTCCTGCATCTGCTTGCCGTAGAGGTTGTAGATATTCAAATCCGTGACGGCAAGGCATCGCTTCCACTGCTTGTAGCAATCGGCAAGGTTGGTGTTCTTGACGTCAAAGACGCCGTCCATAATTGTGAAGTCATACTCGATTTTCTCGTAGCCCTCGACGTGGAAGCCGACATGCTGAGAAACCGTCTTCGTCTCGGTGACGGTGGCATTGAGGTCGGACATCTCGTCTGGTGGGGTTTATTCTGTATAGGGTAGGTTTGGGAAAATGGCGACAATGTGGCCCATCTCGATTGCCATCGTTCGGCCCTTATAAAGATGAAACTCGACGATCTTGTCTCAGATCTCTCTCCCACATTTCGTCGTAGCCTCATGGATGTCGATTGGAGTGAAGCAATGGGGGGACAGCATATCGACGTGCTTGATCGTGAAAACCACGCTCAGGAGACCCGACCCTTCCATAAAATGATACCTCGCTGTTTCCGCACTGTCTCGGTCAGATGGCGGATCCGGTTCCATCCAGGGCCTCCCGGAGCTGTCAGTGATGGTGTCACTGCAGCACTGTAGGTATCACAGAATGTTGACATTTGCCACAAGATCCCAGTCGTGGGCCGGCACGCCGTGATATTCTCGGGAAGAGGGGCTCTAGTGCCAGTAGTGCCAGATAAACGAGGTTGATGAACCCCGCAAATTGAGGTTCCACAGTTAGTCCCCACTAAATAATTCTGATAGCGGGGTCCCGCATTTCAGCGTACTCGGGCGGCCCAAAACGAGCCTAAATTAACGATGCATTCCATAACCGGTTAGCGTCGTACATAGGTTCTTCTCGACGAGGTGATTTCCTAATAAATCCGCATTCTGAACAACATGGGAATCAAGATCGAAATAATGAGGTAGGTGAAGAAACTGCCAATAAGCCACTAAGCACGGAATCAGTTTAGAGGAGCTCCTTCTCCGGTGTGCATTCCAGAATCGTAAGTGAATGACGACTAATCGGGAAGCTGCTCCGCTGCTGTGCTCTCCCTGCGTTTTCTGTGCTTCCGCAAATATCACAGGTGATCAGATAAAATTGATGTCATCGACGACGGAGTATCAAGCCCATTGACACGTTTCTATTGTGCTCGTCGTACTATTTTAGTGCTCAAGATCTCGCCATCGACTCAAACTCAGTGACAGGCGATAGCCGAGCCAGGTACAAGCTGTCATTCAGACCGTTGGAGTAACCTTCGCCCATCAGTAGCACCACTCATCATGTCTGAGTTGGACAAGAGCAAGCATTATGCGGAACAAGAGACCGTCTTTGTGGGTGGCAGCAATCCTCACTCCGGTGAAGATGACTTACACTGCCTTAGTTCAATGATGGCAGAGAAGAGCAGCTTACGGAATTCATCACCAACCAGTCCTCACTCCGCGGCTCGCCTAAGGACATAATAGCTGCCATTGACGATTTCGGTCGCACAAAGAAATACCTAATGAACATTGGCGAGGACAAAGGCAAGATTGTGACCGATCTGATCAAAGAGCACAAACCAAAAGTGATGGTCGAGCTCGGAGCTTACGTGGGCTATTCAACCATCTTGTTCGGCAACGCCGTCAGAGCCGCAGGACGACAAAAATACTTCTCCCTAGAACGCGAGCCAGGATTCGCCCGCAACGTCTCCTCCCTCGTTGACTTCGCCGATCTGGACGACATCGTAGAAGTCATCACCGGACCAAGCAATGAGAGTATCAAGCGTCTCCACTCCGAAGGAAGGCTAAAGCACATCGACATGCTCTTTCTCGACCACTACAAGCCAGCCTACCTCAGCGACCTCAAGCTCTGTGAGTCGCTTGGTCTCATCAGCAAGGGCACGGTGCTGGTGGCTGACAATGCCATCGCTCCTGGCAATCCGCCGTATTTGAAGTACGTGAGGAGCACGGTTGAAGAGAAGAGGGCAGGGTTGACAAGGGATGAGGAGGGTAAGGATACCGATCACTTTCCAGAGAAGTCGGCGGCGCAGTATGGGAAGGTTGAGGCGATTTTTAGTGGGCCAAAGGGAGATCCTAGCCTAGTGTATGATAGTAGGTTGGTTGAGAGCTTTGAGCCTACTGGTGTGCCAGTAAGTATTGCTATCAGCGTGTATATGGTACGTCGCTGACATTTTCAGGATGGTATTGAGGTTACTCGCTGTGTAGGCGTCGAAAATTGATCGACGAGATAAGTAGGTGCTGTAATGCGAGCATGAGATCATGATAATAATGAAATAAATATCAATTGATCCAAAATCTTGCATTTATAATGCTGTCCTCGAGGCCAGCCATCCTGCCTGTCGCAAGTGACTACACGACCCGAATGACTTAAGCACGCCAACTCTATTTCAGGTTCGTGTTTCCAGAATCAAGCGTCCCCAAGCAACGCATCTTCCTCCTCATCTGGCCGAGACCCCAACTCCTCCGCCACAGCCGCCAAATGTCCATACTTTTCTTTCGCAGCTTCACCTTCCCAAAAGTTGTCTATAAACAGCTCATATCCCTTCCACAATTTAACCACGATATCATCAACACCTCTATCACTTCCTAAAAGGAAGGGCTCCCATGTTTCGAGGTTGTGGCCAGGCGGTCCAGGAAGATCTGGCTCATCGAAGGGATCAGAGTAAATTTTCTCTGCCTCTGTGGCTCCAGCCTCGTATTTCGGGGGGCGAGGCACCCTGCATTTGAGCATCAAAGGTTTTGAAGACGTCGAATCCATGCCGTATGCGCCACTCCAAAGCCACTGTCCCCCCGTCGTTGGTCAGGTTGGACTTGTGCCACAATTCAAGTGGCGAATGTATCTCCGTGTCTTCAAACTCCATTAGCGCCTTGAGGGCTTCCGTCTGATCGGGATCTGAAGCGGTGATAAGATCGTCATACCGTTTCCATTCTCTGCGTACGGGAGGACATTCATCCATGGTGTCTCGCGCCCACATCCAGCACTGTCGAAAGCGCTTGTAGTCAGCCTCTAAATCTCTCTTAAGGTATTGAAGTTCCGGATTACCGGAGAACATTATGGCGAGATTTTTGTCCCTCGTCACATCTTCTTCCATAATCTTTTCGTAGTAGAATATCGGTAGCTCAGCCAAGGGCCTAGCAACCGGTTGACAAGGCGTGGTTTCTTTCTTACCTTCGGGTTCCTTATTCTCTTCACGCATTGCCAGTTTTCTTTTTGACTGCTTTCCATGCCGCCCTGGCCTTCTCGTTCACCTTCATTGAAACATATCTGCGCTCAGCACCGTCCATGTCACGCTCGGTGGAATACTTGTGTCAACCGGTTTCTCGATCGTGGCGAATGCGTTGTCTACCTCTGAGCTGACCGGTTTTAGGCCGACTCGCATCTTCTCACTTTGTTCGATAATGGAATTGAAAGTATATCGACGACATAGATAGGCAACCGGTTCACACCAGCTCGTCGTCGGTGGCATTGCTTATGCCAGGGGATAGCTGAAACGGCTGTAGTGTGGGGTCAGGTACGCTGACCTCAGGAAGCAGTTTTCGACACGGTTGGGCCTCTAACCGTGAGGTAACCGGTTTAACCTCACGATTAGCCTAACCTCGGGATCTAAATAATCTAACTTTGAAGGCTACAACCGGTTAATGACCGTGTACCGAAGGCTAAGAAAGCTGTTTGAAGTGTTGACGAGGAGTTGACATTCCTATGCGGACAGCCTTATATACCCTTCTTTCCTTTTCGATATTTTCCATCTAAAAATATCTTTCATCTCATCCAGGCCCCTTATCAGCTTGCTTCGTGCCTTGGAAATAGCTACCATTAGCGTTGCTTCATTACTAGTCGAGTCTCTTCCTTCCATCCGTCTTACAAAGAAAGCCAAAGTTGCTCTCATAACCCAACAGACCGGATCCACGCCCACTAAACAGCATTGCAAGGTGAGGGTAAGGTTTCTTGAAACACAGAAGGAACTCTACCAACGCTTCCCTCGACTATGCCAGCTTCACGTTACCACGCAGCAAGCCTTAGGCTTTCTCAACGATTAATCACCTTTGTCTTAGGCCGAGGTATCTCGCTTTGCTTGACTTCCTCGACATTCCAACAACTTTACAGCTTTCTTTGCGACTGATCTCCCTCGTTTGACCGGAGACACCTCCACTTTGCTCACCTTCCTTGCCATTACAACAAGCTTTCTTCGTTCCAACCCATTGGCCTCCCTTGTCTGACGGAGGCATATCCGCTTTGATGTCCTTCTCAATCCCTCGCACAAACATCAACTAACCAATTACCTACCCTCAGCCCTCGCCATCGGCATCAAACACCATAACACGAACAGTGCCATCACGACAAAGTGAGCACCATAGATCAAAGTCAAAGAAAAAATGAGGAATATTATCCAAGTATGCATTCAGGGTATCTCTAAAAAGCAAAACGCCAGTAATGCAGCTTTGCCCGAGTATATCGCGCCCTACCCTTTATCCGTTCTTTGTTATGCACCGTATCCGCCATGTCTCTGTCCAACTCCTTCCCTAGCTCGATCGAAAATGTTATCATTACCTCCGCCGCCCTGGCCTCCTCTCTTTCCGCACTTCCTTGTCTACAGGCCGCCCCTTGACCGAACGACATCCGTCTTTCAGTGCTACTCGTGTTTGCCGATGAAATATGACGGTCGCTCAAAGCTCCTCCCCATCACCAAAGCTCAACTTAACCTTCTTGGTCTTCTTCTTCGGCTTATTCTTCGGCACAACTGGCGCAGTAACATTCTCCGTCCCGAGCTCCCTCATCTGCAGCACCTCCCCCCCCATCTCCTCCGTAGGACTCATGGGTCCACCCGCACCGACAACTCTCCCCACCTTCCTCCTCCTCCCCGCCCCGATAGCAGCCATCTTCTCCCTCTCCCTTCCCATCGTGCCCTTACTTATCTCCATCTCATTAGACTCCGGTGATCCACGCTTCGACTGAACACCCTCAGGCGTAGGACTGCTCCCGCCCATCTCCACATCCCCATCAGCATCAGATCGTGCATTCCGAATATCGTTCATCTCGGCATTTGATATCTGGTTGCCATTTTCGTCAATATAGGTAGGTTCGTCTTCTTCCTCATCTTCTTCGCAACGAACGCGCTTAGGCCGCGCTACTGGGTTGGCGTGTCTGCCGTCTGCGGAGTTGGAGGAATGCAAGGCGCGCAGACGCTGCAAGAAAGGTGGGAGGTTGGAGTCGTAGGATAGCGCGTTGGCTTTTATTTTCTCGGACATGGCGACGGACAAGGTTCTGCGTATTTGGGATGGCTGATAAGATAGGCTCGCAAGCTCGCACTGTGGCTGAGATAATGCTCTGATCGGTGATGAGCTGTCGGTGTCGCAGAGTAGTGGGTCGGGATTGGAGACTCGGTCGTTGCCAATGGTGGTTGTTGTTTCAAGTGGTATTATAGTGCGGGGTTCGAGACTTGGTACTTCCGTATAATGATTATATATCCAACCTGCTCATAAATGATGATGGAACTCTGAGCCCTCAGTAAAAATATGACGCGATGAAAGTATACAGGCTAAACACCGCCGAAGTCGGCGAAGCTATATTCTACCGCCCGCGTGAGGTCGAAAAGATTTTATGGTGTGAAGATTAGCAATAGAAGGACGAAATTTAGGTCACAGCTAGAGGAGCGTTTAGCGGGCCACGCGAGGCTAACAACCCAGATCTTCGTCATGACATGAGGCTGGATCTGGATGGATCCGGGGGAAGTGTGCTTCCGTGTCTATTTCCGGGGCCCTAGGCATATTTTGGCGAGACTGGACACCAAGGATTGGCTCGGCGTGGAGGCTAGAACGTGCGGGTTGTGGCACATGGGGAATCGTCGGATAGTGAATTGATCACGGTGACGGAGGAAATTTGCTGTGTGGGGTAACTTCGTGATAAAGGAAGACGCTAGCGCGGAAGTTTGTTTTAATAGTGGCTTTCGATTAACGAGAGTATGGTGCCGCCGCAGTGCCTGCCCATCTCAGGCACGACCACGGATAAAGCTCTTGGGAGACAGGGCTATTGTCCCTGAAATTGCTCAGTATGGAAGCTCAACTTAATTATATTCCTCGCCCGCAGCTCGGATATACTATAACCATTTCAAAGCTTGTCAGCTTTGAATACGACATTACCCCTGGGTCTGGAATACTACGAAGGCCAATTCTCTGGAGCTTCAGTGGGTCTCTCCAGACAAAATAGAGACCCAGACAAAATTTCTTAGATGTGCCGCATGGCAGTTGTGAGAATTTGGTCGGAGGAGCGCCCAAAAGTGATATTGCAAAGTTACACGTGATAAGAATGAGACAACGCTCCGAGCGCAACGCCAGAAGAGGATTTACGCTGGAGGAAATCTCCGTAACACGAAAGAGGTCAACATAAGGTTCTAAATAGCTTTACCCCATTAGGACTGAAGTATGTTGTGAAGGCAGGGATGGTTCCCAGCCGCTCCGGCGGGCTAAAATGCGCCGGAGCGCCTTCTGGACACTTTGGCGAATGGCACTCTTCCGTGCTGTCATTGGCCAGAATTTGATTGTCGAAAGATGACAGAAGGAACCTCTATATCTCTCCCTATCCACCAAATTTCAGTGAAGGACCTCAACCCCTTCAACCACAACTGTCAACACCATACGAACGCGAGAACCGGCAACAATCGCCTGCGCCCAACTCGGTGACTCAATCGAAGCCTCATGTCGAAGAGGTCTCAGCAGTGATACCCCGAGCGCCCGTCGCAAAACTTTTGGCAAAGCGAAAGCCAGCCGCGCCTCCTGAAGGAGATAAAACACCACAACGTCGAGAACATAGATAACCTTCTCCGAAGGAGCTTATCATTGTACGGTTACTCGTTTGACCTATCCATACGACTTCGAGAGCTTCAACTATAGCTTGAAGCCCGTTATCCGATAGACGTCCGCCCATAGAATAATTCTAATACAAGCACCACCGACACCGGCATACACACATATCCATCAACAGCAGATATTGCAATCATGGAGACAGTACGAAGAGTAGTTAAACGGGTGCCTACCCCATCATCATTACCGACGATGAAGGAGGTCAAGCAGAAGAGCAAGAACAGATTGGCATTCTTAGGACGTCCTCTGCGCTTCAGAGCTGGTTCCAGCGTCTCCATACCGCTGGGTGTTGTGCTTTTGTTTCCAATGATAGTTCTTGTCATCATACTTATACTATTTGTGCGCCACCCATCGAGTCCGGCGAGAGGACTGATGATGCCAGGTGGAACACTGCCAGAGATCAGGTAAGGCTTGAACCCATCTACTTCAAGCTTGCGCTTTTCTAACAAGCACGACAGGAAAATTAGTGAGAAGCACGATAAGGTCTTTGTAACCGGTTGTGCCGTCCCAGATGGCACGAAGCCAAAGGCCAACGCCGCTTTCGTCGTTCTGGCCAGAAACAAGGAGCTTGACGGTATCCTCGAGTCCATCAAGTCCATCGAGCGTCACTTCAACAGATGGTACCACTACCCATACGTCTTCCTGAATGACGGCGACTTTGACGACAATTTCAAGGCCACCATTATGAACTATACCAGTGCTCCAGTCAAGTTTGGAAAGATTGACGCAAGCATGTGGGGTTTCCCAGACTGGATAGATCCAAGAGTCGCGAAGGAGGGTATCGCGAAGCAAGGTGATGCGGCGATTATGTACGGTGGCATGGAGTCTTACCACTCCATGTGCAGATTTTACTCTGGGTATGTTTGCCGACACTTGGTTCGAGGGATGAGCATAGCTAACAGGTTGCAGATTCTTCTACAAGCATGAGCTTCTGGCTGAATACGACTGGTACTGGCGTCTTGAGCCAGAGATCAAGTACTTCTGCGATATCACCTACGATCCTTTCCAAGAGATGATTGCGAACAACAAGACCTACGGCTTCACCATTGCTGTTAAGGAGCTGAAGGAGACCGTGCCAAATATCTTCCGTTATGCATCTGCCTACAAGCGCGTCAACAACATTACCTCCAAGGGACTCTGGGAGATGTTTGTCGAGCCACAGCCGGAGAAGGAGGAGAGCAAGCCAGAGGATGATCCAAATTACCATCCACCTCTTTCAGAGAATATCCTAGAGAGTGGTGGTAACTTGCCTGATATTGACCCAGATGCTATGGAGGGCGAGAAGTACAATATGTGTCATTTCTGGTCTAACTTTGAGATTGCGCGCCTTTCGTGGTTTAGAAGCAAGGAGTACGAGGATTTCTTTCAGATGATGGATAAGTCTGGCGGGTTCTGGATGGAAAGAGTAAGTCGCACACCCACCCTCGCCAATTTGGGCGAGCACGAGATGAGTAGAAGCTAACATCATCTAGTGGGGTGACGCACCAATCCACTCCCTCGCCGCCGGTGCCCTCCTCGGACCCAAGGACGTCCACTACTTCCGCGACTTCGGATACAGACACACCACCATTCAGCATTGTCCAGCCAACGCGCCAAAGGAGCGCCAGCTTCCTCGCGAACCATATCTTGAAACGACAACTCTTGACGAGAAGGCTAGAATGGAGGAGGATGAGTACTGGGCTTCGTGGGATGAGCCGAAGGAGAATGGTGTCGGCTGCAGATGCAGATGTGATACTGATATTGTGGATGTGGAGGGTAAGCATGGGTCTTGTATGGCAGAGTGGGTGGATGTTGCTGGTGGGTGGGCTAGTCCATAGATGGGCTAAGCAGAGGGTTGAAGTCGAACGGCACCATGACGGCTAGTTAAAGCTGGAGTGCCGAGATGCAACGGGAAGAAAGGAAGCAGATTAAAATAAGTTGTAATCATGTACAATAACGACGACAAAAATGGAGGTGGCATAGATGGCGACACGCAGGAGTAATGAACTTACACTTGATGGCGTTTGGGTTAGGATTCGTTTTCTATAGCATTTAGGTGGGGAATGAGAGGCCTTATACCTAAACCCCGACGGTGCCTGACCCGGACTGTCGGTACTGCTAAGACATGCACCGACGGTGGAAGTAGCTTTACAAAGGTTGTTTGGCGCGAGACTTCGCTTCGCCAAGACCTAAGCGCGGTACAGTACCGGTGAGATGTAGAGAGATACTCGCACGAACAAACTTGAAACTAAAGTGTTTCTGTGCGGCTGCTGAATAAGTAGGCAGGAACTGTGGCTGATGCTCGAAGCGTACTTGATAAATTAGACCTCGCTGGCGCTTTCTTTGGGCATTCACCAATACTCACAGCACGCTTTCTCTTTCCGATACTTGTATGACTCCCTGGAGATGAATTCTCCGCGGACATTTCTCTTTGTGTTACCTCGTGGCGCCACAGCTTCGTATGTCGACCTAGTTAGATTCGAAGTCCGTACTTCCAATAAGCTAGACTAGCTACCCCGCAATCAACTATATTGGCGTCTTGGCCGTATACTGTGGTAAGATCAAGTCACTGCTGTACGAAGAAGCAGCTTAATCCCTTCACCGGAGCATCTCGAGAACTTTGGTCGCCAGCAATCATTATCACTAGGGCAACCATTACGAGCTTCATAATCCCAAGATAATAGACGCAATCTAGCACGATACATCACATTCAAGCTGCCCGTTCGTAGGCCACTTCGTGAGGCCGCTTCGTGCAACACCAGGCCTCTCCAATCCTAGCCACAGAACGATATCGCAATGCCATTATGGCGTTTACCATCCAAGTTCTCGATTCTTTCGCACGGCATCTTCCACTAGCTTCTGAAGAAGAAGCACCATAGCAGCCTAATCAGTCTTTTGACGGCCTTACTCGTACCACAACACTTCCAATTGTTGCATCGAGATAGAGATAACCAGTTTCCAAGACGCGCCAGCCACCGCCAGGATGCAAGAAGAAGCAGTGAGGAATTCTCAAACCTTACTGCATCACCTCCAACATGTCATCTTATTCGTCAATGACATGAGTACGGTCAAGGTCCTTCGAGCCATTGAGGCGAAAGCGGATACCCCACATTTTGGACAAGGTACCTAGCGAGCTGAAAAGGTACATTACTTCATAGCCTTTCCTCACTCTTCTCCGATCACCATCATTGCAGTCTACACCGTGTACGTCTTTAGTATACTTCTAGCCTCATACTCTTGTACTCTACGTATCAGACACCAATCCCATCGCGCTTGTCGTCCTTGACAGACGCCCGTTCACAGATTGTCGGGATAGGCGCTGTCTCCGTTCCCCGCATCTCCGCCCTAGAGCCCACAAGTGTCCGCTGCCCGCTGCCAATTTACGCCAGTCCCTGCACCACCACAGTGACGGCAAGGTACTTCCAGTATCAAACATCAAACGCGCACCATCAGACTCGGACCATTTTCATCGCCAGCTCCATAGACTCGGGACTGAAGATAAGCTCGTCTTACCAACCGGTTCCTTCCAAACTCCCTTTGACTCGGCTCATCTCGACTCTCCTCGGGTCGTCGTTCGACTCACCGTACCATTTTCCACGAGGCCAAGTCGCCTTCTTTATCTGCGTATTCGTCATCATAGGCGGTAGAACTAGCTCCGAGGTTTCCAGTAGGCCTGTACGGAAGCAAACACGCTTCTCCATAGTCTAGGTGCGCCAGGAGTCCTGTTATGACACAACTCCAAGCAGCTACTTTATGACACACGCCAAGTTTGTACCAGCACCATTAGAACTCGTCGCAGAGTCGCATCACTCCAAGCCTTCTTAAGGATACTTGGAAGCGCAGTACCAGCAATCCACATATTGCTTGCATACTGACCGTTCTAAGCAAGAACTATCGCAAACCTTCTGAAGAACTCGTATTCGACAATCAAGCGACACCTGCAAGTCGCCCGATACATCGAGCACGTCCCGTCTCTTACGACCGCACGGATACTTGAGTACCATTGAACCCCTCCTCAGCCGTCCACAAACCTCGTCGTGCCCTCCATCAACCAGCCACAGCAGGAATAAGAAGTCCTACCATCCGCCAGTTCCAGATCCAAACATTCGTACTTCCTGTACCACCTGGCCACGTTCCTTGTCACTTGTTTCATCACCTATTGCGAGTTATAAACCCTACCAAGTACCTCCGCTTTCGCACTTAAGTTCGTGACGCCGAGCCTCTCCTCCAACGTCAAAGCCCCACCTGCGTTGTACTTCGAGTATTTCGCAGCTTGTCACGTCCTAACCCTCGCGGCGATCACTAGTCGCAGCCGTAGCTCCACAAGCGCATAACCTCAGTGTCGAGTCAGACCTCACTCAAGTCATACTCACTTCGACATCGATCTTGACACGTGCGTCGCGCGGCGAGAATGAGCACAGCCGGCGTGGTTCAGCCGAACACGACTTCGAAGGCCCAGCAACAACATCGTCAAGAAACAGTAAGTACGTCCGTACCCCGCACAGCTCCAAGTACTCCTTGTACCTTTCACCTTTCACATTTCACAAGACACTCTCCTCTACCTCTGCGCTCGCGTACTCGAATCGCATCTCACAGTTAAGTTCCAGATCAACCCGCAGAGCAACCTCTCCACCGCGTCGCGTCAACAAAGCACCTCGCGCCAGATCCAGCGAGCGCCACAGCAGCCCCAACTCCAACAAAGCCAAGTGCAAAGTCACCAAGAGCACCTCAACCAAGCAATACTTCCTCCACAATACCAACACCACAACGTGCAACACCACCTCACCTCCCCCTATCTCTCCAACGCCCAAAACCCAATGTCTAAACGCATGGATAGCTTCGATCCATCGCAGCTGGGCTACGGGCAGCAGCCGTTGGGGCAGATGGGGAACAATCCGTACGGACAACAGCAGGCTCAACAGCAGCAGCAGATGCCGCCTGAACACCTTACTGCATCCGCAGCCAGGAAGAGACGTTTGCAGGCACCGCTTATCCCGCCGCAGCAGCAGCAGAATGTGCAGACGGGTCTGCAGGGTATGATGCCGCGGCCTCAGACGCTTGTTCAGGGGGATGAGCAGCAGGGTGGGCAGGGGATTGCGCATATGGGCGCTTTGGGACAGAATATCGGAGGTGCGCAGCAGGGTGTGGGCCAGCAGCAGATGCAGCCGCCGCCGGCGAAGAAGAGTAGGACGAATACGCCGTGGACGGCTGCTGAAGAGCAGAGGCTGAAACGGTTGAGGGAGACTGGGAGTAATTGGGCGGAGATCGCGAAGACGTTTCCGAATCGGACGGAGGGGAGTGTCAAGAAGCATTGGTATAAGGATATGCATTATGCTGAGTTTGCGGAGGATGAGGTGAGTCGCTGTGCCCACTACGCGGTGTTGGCCGTTGTTGTCCTGGAAGAATATATGCTGATATGAAATAGTCCCAGGCACTTCTCAATGCGATCAAGGAGTATGAGACGAACAAATGGAAGGTCATCGGTCAGAAGGTCGGCAAGCCGGCAAAGGCTTGCGAGCAGTATGCTAAGGAGCACTTTGGCACCGGCGCTACGTCCAAGACCTAAGCGCACTCTCGACATATATGGTGCGGCGGCGTCTTTATATTGAGCGATTCAGCGTATACCTGAGCCGTCTTTATGGGGAGTTCGGCAGCGCTATATAGACTTTTTGTTGTTCTTTGATCTTCGGCACAAACATTGCATCTCGGCATGGGGCTAGGAAACAGATGTGAGGTGGTGGGCAATGGTAAAAATGGCGCGGGACTGCTGTGATATGTTAGCTAGATTGAACCCGGCGGAGGATTCTGGGAACAATTTGTTTATGGGAGGATGATGATATCACGAACACTTCTTTATTGCTTTCTTTTGGAATGGCTTCTATATGGGCGGCTAGGGTAGCTCTTTAATGTACGCGGGCGGACGTTATGATCGCTTTCGTAGAAGGGTCTTGCTTTATCAAGGGAGGTATGCGATAGGAACACAGCACAATAAAATGGTGTATACTGCTTGGCGGAGTCGTCAATCGTGAAATGCTTGCTTGCAAACAAAGCGTTTTGATGCTGGCCGGTAAACTTGTGGAAGTCTGCTGAATACTCTATTCCCCTTCACTCGGCGTGTCCTGTTTACATTTGGTAGTGGTCGCTGTCAGAGTCCCCGCTCGACACTGCAAACAGGTCAACAAATTCTTTTGCCTATACCCGAGCATATGGCTTCTTTTCACACCCAAATGCCTAGATTATCAACCTGGGTTTGTCTGCTGACCCCCTTTCGCAGTTAATTGACATACCCATCTGGATCTCGATTTGACACGCCAGAGTCACGTTAGGTAAACAAAATCTGTTAACCGCGCGGCAGTGGTGCTCGCTGTCGCGGCAACCATTGTCGCAGCACTCTTATCGCTCAGTTGGCAGTTGAAGCGGGAGGTGTGATCGTTGCCACTTGATGAAGCACGAATACGACTTCACAATATAGGCGCGATGATTCGAATCCACCACCTCACAACACCAAGTTCATCAATTATCAACTCCGCCGACTGTTGCGCACAACATACATTCGAGTGTGAGGACTTGTGACTACTGTCATACAATAAAGCACTGTCATTAAGCGACAGCAGAAATTATGCCTTCAAGACCACCTGAGAAGCCGACGGGTGCCGACAAGAAGACGATCTACTATCCTGCCACGCCTCAACCGGCGGCTACACCGCTGAGTGCCTTCATTAAGAGGTACGACGAGATGGAGATTGGCAGCTCTACGACCTATTTCTCATCTCTTGTCGTCAAACTCGAGGAGGTCATGTCCGAACAAACCGCCCAACGTCTTCACGACGAGGAGGCACAGATGGATACGGAGAAGACGGATGAGGAGAAGAAGAGGGCGCGCCTTGACGCTGCGGTCGCCATCCAGGACGAGGAGCGCGAAGCTTTTTATCGCAAGAGGGGCGGAGCCTTGGTAAGCGGTTCCGCCACACCGTCCAGGAATGGAATGTCGAAATCGAGGTCAATTTCTGGAAGAGGGCAAAGTAAGGGCAAGGAACCAGCCGCGGAGATTGATATTGAAAAACGCTCGACGATCGCAGCCGGCGATGTTCACCAGTTTGTGCCTCATGAGGTGGAGGAGATGAAGGATGGGGGTAAGGGCAAGCAACCAGTCGATAAGGACGGAGCTGCCAAGCAATACGCACAATTCCAAGTCCGCGCCAGCAAACTGGCTACCCACATGGCCACGATCGCCATCCAAGACTCGACCAACTTTCCACCACGCCACGCCGACCTCCCATGGAGACTTCGCGGCCGTCTCGTATTTAGCGGCATTGTGCCGAATGTGCCATATCGGGTCATGGATGCTCAGGATTTCTACGACTTTCTTGATGCGTTGACGGGCCCGAAGCCCCTCTTCAACGCTAAGACATGCCGTCCGGATATGGATGAAGAGCAGAAGGGCGTTGTGAGGAGCGAGCTGAGCAAAGATTGGAAGGAAGAATATGTGGAGGTGCTGGAGAAGAGAGAGCACGACTATGACGAAGATGACGCCCAGGATCCTGATGATAATGGGTATGGGAAGGCGTCACAGTGGATGAGGGAGAATGGGACACTTACCGGAGAGTATGCTCTTGCACAGGCTCGGGGGAGAGCCGGCTTGACGCAATGCTTGCATGCTGACGGGAGGGAGCATTGGCTTTGGTCCGAGCAAGTGAAGGAGGTCTGGGATGCAGAGAAGGCTGCAACTTTAGCCCTCAAGGGCAAGAAGAAGGCCAAACAGCTAGCGATATGCAGCTTCTACCCTGCCAACGACCCGGTGTCCCATACAGCTACCTTCAATGCCCAAACCTGTCGCGTCGAAAATATCGTCATGTATCAGAGAGACAGGTATATGGAGTGTGTTCATCCTGATGACACTACGTACTTGATGGCTAAGTCGATGATGGAGGAGATCGAGGCGGAGAAGGGGAGGCGGGAGAAGGAGGATGGGAGCCTGGATAGGTATTGGGAGGAGGGGGATAAGGCTGCGAAGGAAGCGAGGTTGGAGAGCAAGGGGAAGGCTGCAGCCCTGTCGAGCGGTCTCCCAGCAGGGGCAGTCAATATCGAGAGTGTTTTCGGAATCCCTGACCCCGACGGTCTGTATCGATTTGAGCGGCCCACTGGTCGCATTGGAGATCTTATCGAGATGGCTGCGGGCAGATCGTTGCCAGACGACCAAAAGGGACATATGTCTTCTGGCTATGGGGACATGGCTGAGCAGATTGGGCACATGATTAGGCAGGGTTTGGATGAGAGGGAGCCAAAGGATAAGGGGAAAGGCAAGGTGCCAGCCTCGTCCAGCTATATAGACCAGCTGGCGGAAGCATCTCCTCTCCGTTGCAGGGTTGGCTCGGACGACCTGTTCGACTCATCAACTTGCAATCCACCGAACAGTGCCAGGTTTAAGATGCCAATGACGGAATGTGTCCACGACGACGGGCAGAGCCACTGGTTGTCAGTTTCGCAAATGAACCAGATCTGTGAACAGAGGCTAATACAGAAGGCGATGAAGTTTAGCTTAGAAGGTAAGCGGAAGGCCTCGTCTGATGACTCTGGTGCTGGCCCTGCGCCTAGGGCATCACCGGAGACATCGACAAAGCGGAAGCGTACCACCAACAAGGCGGCCCCACGAAAGTCAGCAGGCTGCCAGACGAACCTTGAACTGAGTATGTTCTCAACTGTTATCAGGTTAGACCAGCACAAGCTCTTTGGCGTTCCCAACGAGGAGAAGTTAGTAGCCATGGCCGACATCCAGAGAGCAGCGGCTACAAGCAATATCTATGAGCTAGGCGGCGACCATTCACTCACCGACCCGTTGGTATGCAATCCGGTTATCTCTGCGAGCTGGCAGAAAGAGATTGAGAGGAAGTTGGTCGGTGAGACGGCAATGGCTGATAAACCGGAGCCAGAGATCGACATAGAGTTCGACGTAATGAAGGCTTTTGGGCAGATGGCGGACGAGAAGGTCCAGAAATGGATGAGGAGGAAGTCGAGGATGACGGGGTGTAGACATGAGGCCGGGAAGATACATTGGTTGTTGCCGCAAGAGGTTGTGCATATTCAGAAGGTTAAGAAATCTCAAAAGCTTGCCGGTGCAGCATGCAAGTCCAAGGATGCCGTGGTCAACCAGTCTGACGATGGTATCGTTTATTGCCGCGGTGACCACTCCCTTTTCAATGGCTTGACCTGCTATCCGGTCGTCAGCCTTCCTTGGCTGGTTGAGATTGAGAAGGAGGTCGCTAGAGTTAATGCACTCCAGGCCAAGGGTCTTCCGATATGGGACAAGGATTGGTACGCTCGATTATCGGCTTTGGCTTCGGAGGGAGATAAAAGTGATGAGGCATTCACGGATACGATGAGGAAGGCGATGAGGATGACGGTGTGCAGACATGAAGATGGAAGGGAACACTGGCTAACGCCGCGGGAAGTTAGGAAGAACCAGACTCTCAAGGACTTCCAGGAAGCGATCGGCCAACAGCAGGTCTCAAAATCTCTTAGTCATGACTTGGCTAGCATAACAGACCTTCTTGAAATTAGCGCTCTGGGCGCTCGTGATTTTGCGAACATTGGAGTCTCACCAGAGCATAGGGAAGATATGGGTCACTTGTTAGCGGAATTCGAAATGGCAAAGCAAAACCCGGAGGCTGAAAAGACCTTCTGGAAAAATCGGGCCCATGTTAGAGACCTGGCTAAGAACGCCACACCTGAGAGCCTGGACGAAATGGGACGCGAATATGGCATGAAGTCAGTTTATAAGGCGGACAGCACGAGGAAGTGGATGCCTATAAAGGAGGGTACGGGCTTCGAGTACGGTCCGCAAATTGGGACGGCAACTGATGTTATCTTGGGCATCATGTCCAGCATGGGCGGCATTTCAGTCTCCCTCCACAAGAGTCAGGCACCATCAGGATTTCCACAGCAAGTATGGGATCAGTTCCGTAATGTAGTGGCACAATCAAAGGAGGACCTGGCTGTATGCAGAGACCTGTTGACGAAATGGCTTGCAAAAGAGGAGGCTCAGCCGCGTGACACCAATCTGAGTGGAGTACAGGCCGCCATGTCATCACAAGTTGATGATTCCAAGGAGTCTCTGTCTGCCTTGGATTCAAAGCTTGTCACTGTTCCCAACCTTGACGGTTGAACGCTTGAGACCATAGCTGAATTCGCGTCAGAGCTAGCCCTCCTGCCCGCCAAATGTATCTCTACTCTTACTGCCTCAGATGAGGACAAAGGTCTCTTTGAAGACTTGCGTGCCGCCGCAATCCAAGCACAAGACGATGACGGCAGAGATAGCAAAGTGGTATTTACCCACAAGCTCGCCGACACAAATGCCATGCTAAGGAGTATCACCCTGGGAGTGTTCATACAGACTATGAGAGACTTAGGACTCAGCTCATACCAAGAAGGAGACCTTTGCAACACCATGGCCGAAAGCCCAGTCCGTCCAGCTCTTGTACATATCATGGCCAAATACGCAGGCAACAACTTTCAGACGCTATGGCTCCTCAGGAAGTCAAGGATGTCATGGTGTACCTAGCTAATGTGGCGGCTCAGGCGGTTTGTATGGGGCCTGAGACTGTTAAGGCACTCGGCGAATCTTGCGCAAGCGTTGCTAGTGTTATTGAGAAATTCGACGGCTACACACTCAAACTTTGCACGCACCTTAAAGCGAAGCCAGAGAAGTTCCAAGACACTGTGGAGGCTTTAACTACCTCTCAAGCTGCGCCTCAGCAGGAAAGACCGTCTACACATGCCAGGACCGCCATGAATAAGATCATAGCAAGTGCAATCAAGACACAGCAACGTGCGGATCCGACAGAAAAAGAAATATATGCTGCGCAAGTGGTTAGGATTAAGGAACAGTTGGCTGGTACCACTCCCGCACAATTGGAGCACAATGCCGGTAGTACGGGGTCCAATGCTCTCATTGAGGTGGAAGTGGACGGGAAGAGACTCGTCTATTCAGATCCAGCTCATTCTATCTTGGGTACCAAGTTTTTATCAACGAGTCCCACCAGTTTCAACATCTTTGAGCACGTGCCTGGACTCAGGGATAAGTGTGCAAGCTTTGTGGAGGATACTTTGGCTGCTGAGAACGATCCTGCAGCGGAGGGGGCGTTTCAGAAGAAGTACGCCTTCCTGCACGACGAGATCAACAAGCTGCCACTGGAGAAGAGGATGAAGGTAGCGATGAACACTGGTCATTATACGGCCACTGATAACCACGGACAGAGAGTCTGGCTCCCTATCGACGAGGAATTCAAGACTGATTATGCCAAAGGCTTGTGGGATCGCTGTGCAGCTGCTACGAAGAGACTCTCATCTCAGGTGCCAGCGAAGGAAAACACCGGTTTCATGAGTCAGCCGCCTGCCAATTCGAAGCCGGATTCTGCGGACGCCCTGCCCCCGATCACAATAGAACTTATTCACCAACTGGCTAAACATGCCCAGAATGGATTTGCGGATCTCGACGCGCCTGATGGATTCAAGAAGGCGATGAAGAATATGGGTGCCATGGCTATCGAGTTGACACAAAGAGACAACCCACATGAATTAGAGGTTTTCGAGCAAAACTACGCATGTTTCGCTCCCCTCCTTGAGGGCCTGGTGTTCGGAAAGCCGCTAACCAATGCAGCGAAGCAAATTATGATGCACACTGTTCAGAAGCGCAATCAGATTGCTGAAGCTGAGGAGAAGAGAAAGGCTGCCAAAACTGCTGCGAGAGCGAACCGCAAGCCAAGGCCGAAGAATAAGGAGGATGACAAGATATTGTCCACGATGCTGTCCCAGATGTTTGGTCTCCCGGTTGATACCTCTAAGGCCCTTCCGCCTGGCCTCGATGAGGGTTTCTTAGATCGAATGTATGGCTCTATCGATCTCTTGAAGAAGGACCCAAAGACATATGGGAGGAAAGTCAAGGAGGACTATGGCGACTGGGGCCAAGATATGACAGAAGAGGATATCACTGAGCAAACGAGAAGGGCACTGATGGTGGGACCTCTGATAGACGGGCTTCCAAATCTCATCAACCACAAAGACAAGGCTCGCTGGGAAGCAGAGAGAGCTAAGAATGCTGAGAAGTATAAGAACGCAAAGGAGATAGAAGACTTGGCTGCGGCATTTGAGAGTCTGCCACCAGAGACACTTAGGCGCAAGACCTTCAAGCCCACAATCCAAGGCGAATGTCGCCATGGCCACGACCTTAAAGCAACTCCCTGCAACCGCGCCCATAAGACCGGTGAAATATGCTCCGGCCTTCTCGGATCCACGTCCAACGAGCCGTTCACCCCGACTCCCAGGCCAGAGTCCACCATCACTGATGCCCAAGCCAAGGTCAAGGCCCAAGCCGCCTCCATTAGAGCTCTGGAGCAGTCCAAGACCTTCCTCGAGCAAACTCACAAGGAAGCGCTCACGCACATTCGTGCCGACGTGGCCAAGAAGGACACCGAGCTCAAGCGGTTAGAAAATAAAGCTTCAGAAGCCGATGCAAAGGCTACAAAAGCGCAAAAGGAGAAGGAAGAGCATGCGTCGGACGTTAATCACTATTCTGCCGAGAATAGAAAGCTCAAGACGGAGAGGGCTGAGGCTGCCACTGCTCACGCAGCGGAGTTGGCACTCGTGAGGGTGAGGGTAGAAGCTGCTGAGAGGGAGGTGGCAGAGAGGGATCAGGAGATTAGGAGATTGGAGGACGAAGCAGAGGCTGACAGGGAGGCGGAGGCGGAGAGGAAGAGGGAGTGGAATGAGAGGTATGATAAGATGTGGGAGAGGGGCATGAGATGGATGAGGAGTATGGAGAGGACGGAGAGGAAGGACGAGAAGTAGATGATTCTTGAGTCATGGCGTTCGATAATTAATTCATAAGGGACCAATGTTCGGCACGGCTGGACCTCTAACCATGAGGTAGCCGGTTTAACCTCGCGATTAACCCAACCTCGAGACTTCCCTAAATAATCTAACTTTGAAGGTTATAACCAGTCAATAGCCGTGTCCCATTAAGCCCACAAGCGAGCTTTAATAGCTGAAAAAAGCTTAGCACCTCAAGTCCCAGCGCTCTGGCCATCCGGAACAAGGTATTCAAAAAGCACTCTGTTGAGCGCATGGTGAGAGTTTATAGAGACTATTTTGCTAAGAGAAGGCTATTTCACCTAACAGCAAGCCTACCCCTGCTCTAAAAACTTACTTGACTTTATGGAAAGTAACTATAAACGTCCCACCTTTAACTGTCCTCTAACAGGTTATAACCTTGGCTCGTCGTCTAACCTAACCGGTTAACCTTCAACCGCTCTAACCTAGCCGGTTAGCCAAGCGCCGAACACTGTAAGGGAGGACACACTGAGTTGGCAACCGCTTTTCTTTTTTTAGCCTGCGCGATATTTGAGACAGCGAGACTTTAGCGCATGAGGGACACAGCGAGAATCCTCTCGCCTCTTTAGTTAGCCAATATGATGTTTCCACATGTCTTATCTTGCCTTGAGTGCATCCCGTGCCAGATGCCATAACAGTAAATCACAAATCAGGCACACATCAAATAGTTCAGTAGATTACTTCATTATCTCAGTATCTCCAGCTATGCCCATCCTATCCTCCGTTCGCTTCGTCCCACGCCAAGCTACTGCAACGCCATCCTAAACGCCCTAAAACAGGGTATTGACCCGAATGCAAGGTGGTAGTCGTTGACTCATTGGTGTATTGCGCCGCATCATGTCTTGAGATCTGGAAAGAAATGCCGCCTCCTAGAACGCCCGATGTCCTGACCAAATGGTAGGATACACAGAAATTGCAAGAGCGGAAAGGTGCCGAAGATTATTACCTGTGCTCTCCAAAGATTGTCGAAACACGCCTACCACGGCCTAAGCCATGGTGATGGTGCTAGCGTGGAAGAGTCGCTCATTGCTTAGATTGAACGTATTCCCACAACATGCGAACCAATGGATCCGGGAGGGTGTAAAGGTCGACATGGAACTCGCCGTCTGCGTCGTCGTTGTCAGTCTCGGTGTTCTGCTCAAAATAACGTGGCCTCTCCTTCTTCTCCTTCGGCGGCCAGGAGCGAAGTGGAAGCGCTGGCTTCGCCTCGTTTTCAGCCTTCGTAGGGGAGCCTTTCGTTGGAGATCCGCTTTTGCCCCTTACAACAAGACTGAATCCAGGAGTTCTGCCGACGCTGCCCTGGCGTCCAGCAGATTCGGAAGGAACACGCTGGGAACGGGCGCGTTTGCAAACAGCGCCCGAGGTACAACGGGAGGTACGGAAAGGGTTCTTACGGTCAACATCATTCTTCGTGTACGTCTCCTCACTCTTATTATCATGAATCATCTGAATGACCTGAAGCAGATCATCTTCCTGCAACCTCGTGAGACCCTCAGCCAGCTTATCCATGTCCACCTGGGCAGTCTTGCGCTTCTTCTTATCGGCATCCTTCTTGCGCGAGCCATTGGCGTCCTCTGGGACTGGGCCGCTGCGGCGGAGGACCTCGAGAAGAGCTGGGTTTGGGTTCTTGAAGGTAATGACGTGCTTGGCCTCGTAGCGTGGCTTTGCGAAGTTCAGGTCGTGTGCGATGGTGTGCTTGCCGCCTTTCTCGACGGCGAAGAGGTCGATGGACATATCGAACTCTCCCCATCCCTCGTTCTGGCAGCGGAATGGCGGCTCAAGGAAAGCTGTAATCGCTAGTTAGCATTGGTCAAGCTTGTAGGCGCAGATGTCTTCGTACTCTGAGTTGGGTTGGCGAAAGATGGGTGCAAGTTGTAGGTGGCCTTGGTGAAGATGTCGGCTGGCATCTGCTCGCCGGCCTCATTGAGAAGGAAGACCTCAATAGACCAGAGCTTCATTGGGTAGCCCTCGACCTCTGGAACACGGCCTCTGTTATCTCACTATTAGTCTACATTCCCAATAGTCGCTGGTACCGATTCCAATCTCAAAATCACTTACGGTATAGTCGCTTGCTCCGTCACCAGCTTAACAGTGCGCTTAACCTGCATCCTGTTAGGATTGTTGTTGTTGTTGTTGTTTCAGTCTGGCTGTTGTAAGGACTCACTTCAACCATTTTGACAGACTGTCTGCAACTATACGCCTGCGGGTAAGCGTGGTGGTTATAACGAAAATGGATTCGTTCTTCTGGAGTGCGTAGGGGTCCGTACAGTCGCGATATGGCTGGCGCCGTAAATTGGACGCGGGGAGCTTGACAAGCCGTCAGTTCAAATGCCGTAAGCGAAGGAGCGCCGTTCCTGAGCGGATCACGTGTATGGGGAGGGGCTGGACGTCAAATGGTCAATGAAGACAACCTCGCTTTTCGGTTTTAATTATCCAAATTCTAATGTTGACAGTTTTTGCTATACATAAAAAATTAAGTAGCTCCTGCATAGGGGTTTGTAACCTTATCCGCTAGTGCTTGTCAAAAATCATTACCTGGCAGGCTGGCTCTTGAAGCAGTCGATGTGTGCAAAAGTGAGAGTTCGACGGTGTCGTTACTACTTTCAAGACTTAACGTAAAATTCATAGCTTTCAAATTTAAATACTATAAACTACTAAGCCGCTCAGTGAATTGAGCCGCTTTTCTATAGCAATGCCTCCAACCACGAGATAAGGTCTAGCTTCCATCCCTTCCCTCGCCTCCCAACAGAAATAAGGGATATCATTTGGAAACAAGCATTCTACACCACAGAGGGCGTCGGGTTTGATAGACACGTTCGACAACAAACGCTACCGCTTCTGGGACACCCGCGACAATTGCGACTATACGGCTTATGGGGGAGCATCTGATGGCCTTCTGGGCAAGCTTTATGGAGAGCCACAGTATGGGGATTACCTTTAAGTATGGGACGACGACTACCTATGGATTGAATCTAACGGTGGAATCGAGGAAGTGTTACAGATATGCCATAGAGCTAGAGTCGTGGTGTTGCTGGAGTGGAAAAAGGTGTTGGGTTATACACGGGGCGGAAGATTTTGTCAAAGTACTTGGGCAAGACTTTGCTGAGGACATTTGTGGACGTTGGCGTCTGCGACGATGCTTGCTGCACAGCTCCCTACGGTCGCAGGTGGGGCGGTGACACTCGGATGGATGAGGGAGGATAGGAAGAGGAGCCAGGACAAGCGGCGTCGGAGGCGGGGGTGGTTGTTGATTCGCATTTAGAGTTTTTGAATGGCGGTTCGATGGGTAAGGGTAGTTTTGGCAAGGTGACGTGGGTGGGCGTCCACAAGTTGCGAAATATACCAGGTTATAAGAACGTGGTTTCTCTATGGAACCACAGGACAAGAATGGAAACGACGGAGCAATGACTTTTCTAACCCAGATCTACGCTCATGCCTAACTAGCTATGGCGCTCATTTTTCCCTCCATGCCACTCCCTCACACTCAGCCCAAGCGGCATCCTCAAACAGCAATCGCTAAAAGAAGGCATTCGCCGTTCGCTTCACAAATATAAAGCAAGGGACAAAGGCAAGAGCATCATGACATTCGTGAGTGTACTGAAAAAGGTATCATCCTCGCTCGTCATCTAACATTTATTCTGCAAATCCAGAAGAAAGCGTTCAAGTAGAAGCATCGGCGGTGGTCTCCTCGGCAGCTGGCTCGGACTTATTGAAGAGAGCAGCGTTCTCGTTCTGGGCGGCGATGAAGGCGTCCTTGAACTGGTTGGCGTCTAAGGTGCGGGGTTAGCATATAATCATGGGGTATGGATTGAGGGACATAGGTAAAGCTTACTATCGGAGTTGGCGAAACGGATGGCGAAGGTGACGGCCTCTGGCTCGCCCTCGGAGACATCGGCAGTAGCGTTCCAGACCCAGGAGCGGTCGGAGCCGACGTTTGGAGAGAGCTTCATCTCTGGGACGACGTAGTGGTTGGCGCAGACTTTAAGGGTCTTGTCGCGGCGCATAACAAGACGGGTCTTGCCGTTATCCTTGTGCTTCAAGAGTCTGACATCACCAGTACCACGCTCCTTCCACTCGTTGGTCTCGCGAATGAACTTGAAGAGCTTGGCGCGCATCTTGAAGGTCTGCTCCTCGATCTCCTCTCCGGTCTTGACATCGACCCTCTCGGTAAGGCGGATGACTGGCTCGAAGTGAACGTCCTCGGACTCTGGTGCCTCATCCTGTAGTCGCGTAAGTATTGTACATGATGCGCGGGGGTAGCTCCTTATGCTAGCTATGATATCGTACCTCTGGGTTCTGGGCGGCAGCAGCCTCCTTCTGGGCCTTTGCGGAGCCAGAGTTGTCACCACGGTCCTCCTCCTCGGCCTTCTCCTTCTTGGCTCCACCGCCAAACATGGCGAAGACATTGTCCTGGACGGTGTGGGCGGCGGTAGCGGCGGTGTTGGCGACGGAGGTGGCGACCTCAGTGGCAGCCTCAACGGCGGTCTGTTCATTTGACAGAAAAGGTCAGTATAAAATTCGGCTTCATTATAGCTTTGCGGCTCCCCCGAGACAACATACAGCAACAACTGGCTTAGTATCCTCATTGGTCTCCTCCGCCGTGGTCTCAGCAGCCTGGACTGGCTTGGTCTCCTCAACGGCCTTTGGCTCCTCAACGGCCTCTGGCTTGGTCTCGATCTTTGCGTCGGCGGCAGACATGATTGCGGATGTATGTGGGTTTGGATTTATGGGTATAAAGTTCAAAGGGTGTTGCGGTTATTCAGGTTGTCTTGATAAGAACTGTGGTCGCAATAATCTATGGTGGGGTACTGTGGTGTTTGTCAACACGGAAATCGTCACCTCGCTTGCGGCCGCGCTAGAAAGGCGGAGGCAAAGTGTGGCCAGGTCCGGGCGCGTCTGACCCCTGGATCAACGTCAAAAGTCACGATGAATTCTAGGCTGACGCCAACTTTGACATTTCTGAACTGAGCTATATTTTGACTGCCTACATACCTTTTGTGTGCAAATTAAGCTAAAACTTTTTATAATCGCACAACAGTCACACGATCAGAAGATTGGCTGGTAGATAGAGGGTAGCTGGGGACCATGCAACATTATCACTTTGTAGTTATGGAAGAGGATAGGATTCAGCTTGAAACTGAGTCACATCAACCAAAACAATGACTTTCATTAATACCGCTCCCTATTCCTATATCTGGTGATCTGGTTCTCCCGCAGTTCTCATCGGGCTTGCTCTATATTGATCAGTGTTGTTCGTAAGTAGTATTCTGTTCATCACTACTTAAGTAGAGTACTGAGTAGTATGTTACTCGTAGCATTTCGAGGAGTACTCGGGCTACTCAAGTACTTCTTAAATAAGCGAGAGTGGTGTCAGGACAGCACTAAAATGCTAAGCGAGTACTAAAGCGGTTACCGGACTCCATAATTATATGCAGATATAAAAACCGGAGGCTTGGTATTACTCATGAGTACTTAAGTAGTCGACGAGTACTACTATTTGCCTGAACCGATTAGTGAGTACTCTACTCATGGCAGCCGGAATCGCTTCTTAAGTTCCACTTAGACAACACTGGTATTGGTTCTTGGGTCTTTTGAGTTTTGAGTTACCACGAACGACAAGCCGAGGATCATGGCCAACTCAAGCCCATGTGTCCTGTCATGTCCAAATCGGAAGGGGGGCTAGTTGCCTAGCATTTTTTCCCCAGCACCCTGTCCATATCTCATAGTTGCTTTATCACCACATCACCTTCCTCAACCTCTCCTTCTCTTTCTCCCCACCAAATATCGTCTCGATACCAACCCTAGCAAGCTCCTTAACGTCTTGCGACTCAAGCTTAAAATGCTCAGCTACCAACGCATATCCATTACTCAGTGGACTGCCAACTACACCAACATCGTCCGTCTATTTTATGTCAGTTTCTCCTCGTAACCATTTCAAGTCAATCTTGGATGATACATACGCACAACGTTATAGAGCAACCCATGTGCCACCAGTAATCAAAATGGTGATCCGTATAACTCCCCCCATCATCTTAAGCTTCACATTACAACTGAGACACAACTCTAATCCAATCTTCCTCTCCTTAATCAACCCCTTCACCTTCTCAGGCACATGTATCACATGCCCAATCCTATCCGGTCCCATCTCAAGGATGTCCTCCAACTCCGCTTCCGTAGCCGGCGGCGCGCATTCCGCAAAATGTTTGGTGACCCCCAATCCCGCCTCCGTCGCCTTCTTAAACGCCTCGCGGTAGATTCGCACATCGCCTTTTGTTGGGTCATTGCAGAGGTCTACACCAACTACTCCGTTGGATTTGTGGGAGATGGCGAGGTCAACGGTGGCCATGGTTTCGGAGGCGGTGTGGCTTTTACAATCGATACTGAGGATTAGCTTGGTGGCCATGGAGGGCGAGAAGGCGTCGAAGTCAGTAATAGTGTGAATAATGAGCTTGACATAATCCTCTCTTGAGATTCCAGCTGAAGGCGTTGCACGGGGTGTTGTTCTGAGCTCTAAGTATATGCATCCGTCATCCTGGAAGTGTTGGAGGACGGATTGCGTGGAGTAGCCTATGGTTTCAACTGAGTTGATGAGGGTGTATATGCATTTGCCGAAGAGTGGGAAGAACCAGTTTCCTTCCCAGTCTGATCCTCCTCAAGAATTCAGGATGCTAGAAGATAAGACGCATAAAATTATGGGAGAACTAGTACGCGAAATGGTAGAGAAAGCACTCACGTCACAAGGTCAAAGTCCTCCTAGGGTCTCATAACCACTAGCGGATAGAAGCAATCTTCCTTTCCCATATCTCGTGGAGACATTGAGGAGGGATGGAGCCTGAGAGATAGGCATGAAGCTGTGGAAAGTATCAGTATTGAGCCACGCCTGATGAAGTAATTTTTTGAGGTGAAATAGTCAGAGGCGGATTTACAGTCAAAGGGACGTCGGGTGAGAATTAGGAAGTAAGAGCAGGATATATATATGAGGCCTTGGCAGCGTTTTTCGATCTTGGGCATGGATTTTAAGTCCAAGCTTTCTGCAGGATCCATGTTGCTATTGGTCATAGCGGTCCTTATTGGCGACAGCCAGATTAGTGTAGCTGCAGAGCTCGAAAACATCGGGTTAAACCATTAGGTTGGTAAACCTCACAATATATATATTTATATATACAGTATATATGTTGGTGATGAAGTTAAGGAGTTGGGTCGGATTTCGGTGATGAGTCTGTACTTTAAGTTGAAGCTTCAGCTGCCGCTCCAGTCGAAAATGACACAAGTGCAAGTGAGACAACGCAACCACGATCCATTTCAAGCTGCGTATGCAGGGTCTGAGTCGCTGATAAGACAGTCTGTAAGAGTTCGATCCATTTGGATATGCAACGCCTCAGACATCAAGTATGTAGTAGAGCTCGCTTACCATATCAACATCCCTACCGTTGCAGTTTAGCTCTACAACAGCCTCAAGGGTGTTGCCGCTCAATATTTCTGCAATATGACCAAAGTCGAAACATCAACGGCAAATTGGGACATTCCATCCTTTATGCCGCGCAGTGAGGGCCTCTTTTTCAATCTGGGTATCTCCTCCACATCGAGCGAAGCTGTCGAGGAGGGTGTTCCAGTTAGGTTTTTGGGTGCAGAAGTGAGACAGCCGTGTGAAACCGCCCGCTGTTGTGTAAGCTTGGAGGTGTTTCATGATTTATGAAGCTTGAATGGTGTAAAGTTGGGAGTCGGATTTGGGAGAGGAGAAATATTGTGATGGGAGAGGGGAGAAGAGGCTGTCAGTTCCGATCGATCATTTGAAGTTCCCACACATCAAATGGGTTGTGGAGATGCTTTCCGCCCGTCTACATCCAAGGCAGAGACATGTGTCAAAATTGAAGTGCTGAAAGAGGTAGAGAGAACATGACTCTCGCTTGGAATATACCCCGAGCAACCTGCTGGACTGGACAGACTCTCAATGGCATAGCTCTGTAAGACCTCACCGGCGACGTATCCGTGTAAATGGGCTGCGCACTCTTCGCCATCAGCACCATCAGCACCATCAAGCCATAATTCAGAGTCTCGGCATGAACTCTCTCCGATCGTGATCGCTGTCAGTATACAATCTCAGCCTCAAAGTCGAAGATGTTCTCGACATCAAAGGTCACGGTCTACCGAATTCGAAATCTGTCCTCACCATGTTGTCGACCCTCACGACTTTCCGTGACAGCGGCAAGTTTTCAGACTCGCCGTGTCGCCTTTATTCAAAGAGACGTCTGCCAGGCCGACGCCATGTATGCCGAACCTCGAGAAAACCAGGATGGCGACGCCTTGCCTCCTAGTGAACGTCCGTGCGAAGTGGTGAAATTGCGCCGCCGTCATGAAGCCGCCGTGGTGCCGGCGAAATCTCGTCTGTTCAAGCCTCGGCGAGTTGAAGAATGGGGAAAGCTTGAAGGTCCAGCGGGTTGAGCTTGGGATCAGATAAGGACAAAGAGAACGCTGTTGGAGCTGTACGAAGTCTTCTCGGTGTCTTAATGTGTGAAGCAGTGAACTCCTTTGTTTACTCGTGGTACTCGTTGCCGCGAGGTGGCTGTATTTTCAGCCCCTGAGATGTGGTTCCAGAGGAGATCAGCATAAAATGGGAACCCGGTCATAGCTTGTGGGGTCCATAGTCTGATTGAGACCAAGGGCGGCAGCTATCGAAGCCGAAGAAACCTTGAAAACCCGTAAAATTGGCCCGTCTGCTTTGATCGGTACCTGCAATAGCTCTGTTGGTGATAGATAAAGAAGTAAGTTGTGCGAGGAAGCGGGTATATATCTTTAAAGGTTGTCGTTGTTGGTGTTGTGTCGTAGATTGCCGGTCGACCTCAGGCAACTTCAGTTTCCAGTCGCTCTCTTCCATTAGTAAATTACCCATTCGGAACGGAGGAAGTCAACGGTGTGCCGCGCTGACTAGCCGTTCCGGGACAGCTGGCTCGTGCGACCGCTTCTGGAGTACTTTCGCTTGTCAAGAGCGGGCCTCGTTTTACCAAATCCCAAGGCCCATGAACCCCAAAGCGAACAAGGTGCAATCTCTCGCTGAACTCCTCTGCAACCAGCTCCCCCAATCGAAGCCACCACACTCTTCGATCGTCGTCGTCGATCAACGAAATAACTTCTCAATAACTGCGACAGCGACCTTAGACTGAGAAGCTATCGACGATTGATTTGACAGCCTGACAGACGTTCCTGACAGCGCGTGAAAGGAGCTGCGCGCATCATCAAAGGAGCCGTGCCAGCCCAAGCTCGACCGACCCGTCCCGACCAAACCCGCCTTCTTCAGCAACACACAACAACATACACATCACCATGTCGAACGAAATAGGCCCAGAGGCGATGCAATCGCGCATTCAGCAAGCTCGTCGTGAAGCAGAGACACTCAAGGATAGGATCAAGAGGAAGAAGGATGAGCTGGCCGACACTACTCGTGAGTAGCTCGGGCACACGGATCCCGAGGCTGTACCACACGAAATACTAACCATCTAACTACAGTCAGAGCTATTGCTCAGGCACAACAAGAAGCTATTCCAAAAGGACATTTATTGAAGTCGAAAAGAACGTTGAAGGGACATCTCGCCAAGATCTACGCGATGCACTGGTCAACCGACAGGAGGCACCTCGTTTCAGCGTCGCAGGACGGCAAACTCATTATCTGGGACGCATACACCACCAACAAAGTTCACGCCATTCCTCTTCGCTCTTCATGGGTTATGACTTGCGCATACGCGCCTAGCGGAAACTTCGTCGCCTGTGGTGGTCTCGACAACATTTGCTCTATTTACAACCTCAACTCGAACAAGGAAGGACCGACCCGTGTCGCACGAGAGCTCTCGGGACACTCCGGTTACCTTTCTTGCTGTCGCTTCATCAACGATCGCAGTATTTTGACATCGTCTGGCGATATGACCTGTATGAAGTGGGATGTTGAGACCGGACAGAAGGTCACCGAGTTCGCTGACCATCTCGGTGATGTTATGAGCATCAGCATCAACCCAACGAACCAGAACACCTTTATCTCCGGCGCCTGCGATGCATTTGCAAAGCTGTGGGATATCCGTGCTGGCAAGGCAGTTCAAACTTTTGCAGGACACGAGTCTGATATCAACGCCATTCAATTCTTCCCAGATGGACATTCCTTTGTTACCGGTTCTGACGATGCCACTTGCCGTCTCTTCGATATTCGTGCCGACAGAGAGCTCAACCAGTATGGCTCAGAGGCCATTCTTTGCGGTATTACTTCGGTTGCGACATCGGTCTCCGGCAGATTATTGTTCGCTGGTTACGACGACTTCGAATGCAAGGTATACAAACTGGTTAAACTTATTCGTCCACAATTGATTACTGACTATCATGACAGGTCTGGGATGTTACTCGCGGTGAAAAGATTGGCTCGCTGGTTGGCCACGACAACCGCGTCAGTTGCCTGGGTGTCAGCAACGACGGCATGAGCTTGTGCACTGGATCCTGGGATTCTCTGGTATGTTCCACTTCGCGACGTTTCACCATCCTGAGGAATGCGATGCTAACAAGATTGCAGCTCCGTGTCTGGGCGATGTAAACGCCTCCACGACGACGACAAGGGCACCCAAATATATCGATTCCATCGGACCACATAATTCCCAGCACTCCACCCACCCCATTTTCTACCACTTCTAGCGGCGCACTTGAGCAATGATATCCAGACCCTCCCGATTTAGCGGAGGGCTTTCGTCGAACAGCACAGAGCAAGCAAACGACTCAGAGCGTGCGTTCAGCGACACTACCCGTCATGCACCATATTTCTATTTTCTTTTTTTTTTGTTCGCATGGTTGGCGACCATGAGCTACCAACCAATGGGATCTTGTGAGCCGGGGTTGGGACGTGGGATCAGTATCATTTTTAGCTCTGTGGTCGGGTTAGATGAGCGTGAGCTGTGCTTTTGACTGGTTGATCGAAGTATCTCGCTCGAGCAGCGGGGAGGACAAGTCCAGGAGTTTTGAGGTTGGCATTCAGGTTTTGGTCTTTCTCTCATTTGCTCAACCAGTCTACACTATTCTGGGTGCGGTTAGGGACATCATTACTTGCTTGTAATTACAGGTGGCTCGAGTTTCTATGCTACGCTTTCTATACCTTCGGGTCGAGAATAGCCGGAATGGAGTCACAGACAATAGAATAAAAATGATCGCTTAAACTATGAACTGGATGCAAGCGATTCGATCTTGCACACCACCAATTTTACTTGGTATCCACGATGTGAAGTGTCGTGTCGATCTGCACTAGTGACTTGCTTCCACCCCAAAAATTTGCGACCGCACAAGTACCTGCTACCGATCGGCACGACATTTAACCCCGTGGATAGACGCCAGATCGCTGTACCCGCGCCCTCGTATACCGTACCGTGCTTCTTGTATCAGTGCTGTGCCTTTCCCCCTTCGGTGTTTTAAATATTCTCCTACTGATGTAACACGAGGCCACCGCCATAGCAGACTTACTAGTGTATATCCACAGCAAGATATACAGTGAAATTTGCCTCGAAGAGTATTGGCTGTAGGAATAAACCGCCCAAAAGAATGCGAAGTTCAGAGGTTCTTGAAATCGCATGCAAATGGGAATATACCTGCAACTTTGCATCTTCTGTCGAAACACTGGGCTTTTTTCGCGTTTCCCATACAACCTATAAGAATATTGACCTCTGGTTGACTTTGATGTGGGTCGATGTGCTCACGAAAATGTTATATTGGGTCAAGCTCAGAGATTAAGGACCAGCCATACCCCAATATACAAATTAGCTGTAGAAATAACCTTCCTAGGAATCCGAAGCCCAGATTAAAATGGATTCTTATAACCAAGTCTCAATGTATTAGAACCCCAAGTCTGCTCGCTCATCATAGGTGTGATAGTGTCCGGAAGACGCCCCCTTCCAGACACTGCCGCAAACATTGGTCAATCCTGTCTTCCTTCCGATGGCTCGATGGATCCGCAATCATCTCGCTTCGCTCCGTGCATCTTACAAAGTACAGGTACCTTGAAGCCTCACCTTTGTGCTTCGTGAGCTATCGCTCTCAGATATGGCACGCTAGCTTCGAACTCAGTGACCCTCATTTGTAAGTACCGTGGACTGTTCTGAATCCTGAAGAGCTTCGGCGTACTTTGGCATTAGGATGCATTACAACATTCACCCAATTTTGAAACCTCTTCCATTCAACTCGCGGCAATCTTCACATGCAACACTTTTTGACATCACAAGCCATCAATTGTCCATCCCACGTTACCTCTCCCGCCGTCACCAGGGCGGTGAAGCTAAGGATCCACATTCTGCCCACTCTCGACGATCTGGACTCCACAGGCGCGGCTGAGAGCTCTCTCCTAAACCGCGCCGCAACGGCTCCCAAACTTGACACTTTTGACATGAGACAACAAGATTGCCCTGGGAACTCTATACGAATAAAATACGAATTCACGTCGGACGGTCGGAAAAAGCAGCGAGAGCAACAAAGATACCGCGCATTGAGAACGCCGACACCGCAGACTGGAGTGAAGATCAGCCCACCGCGCATTGTCCCACGACGGAGTGAGCGAAGTGCAGAGCAATTACAAAGCATTCCTGGCCCCACACGAAAGCGACATCGAAACAGACCTCGAACACATCTCAAACAAAGCTTCGACATACTCCACCGAGTCCACGCTCACGCATATAGCCCGGTCCTCTCGCGACAACAAGCTTCGCAAAAGCCCTTTGACTTTCTCGCTGTCACCGACTACGGTCGAACGGTTAGATAGCACTCTCCAACCTCCGCCCAATAACCTCCTCACCCACGAACTCATAACTTCACAATGGCGGCTCAGACACCAGCGCAGGAGGAGTTCGCGGCATTGGTTGCCAAACAAAGCGCGATGCGCATCTCTGCACATCCCGAGGACTCGAGGCACACCTGCGATGAAGACTCAGAAGAAGACGAAGAATCCGCCTACCAGCGCAAACGAGTAGAAACTGAGATGTCCTACACCTCAGGAGGATCCTCAAAACTTATCCTCCCACCCAGCGACTTTGACAGTGGCGCCAGAACCGGAGTGCGGGGTGTAATAGCAGACGCGCGATCCTTTGAAGCGGCGAAACATGAGAGGAGTAAAAGCAGCCAGGGCGGAAATATTGGAAACAGAATAAATCGCACGGAAACAGAGAAACGCGAGCTTATTGATGGGGGAGCTGATGAGGACGTGGATTCTGAGGACGATGAATTCTTAGAAAAATGGAGGGAGGAGAGGAGGCTGGACATGGAGAGGGCGGCGAGAGAGGGAAACGATATAAGAAACAGGAGGACGTCGCCGTCTGTGAGGAGGTATGGGAGATTTGATGAGGTTGATGCGTTGGGGTATTTGGATGCTGTTGAGAAGGTTGGGATGGAGACTGTGGTTGTGGTGTTTGTGTACGACATCGAGTGTCCGGTCTCTGAGGTTATTGAAGTGGCTTTGACCCCGCTCGTTGCTGTGAACCCGCATATTCATTTCGTCAAAGTACACTACGACGAGGTTGACTTCGATAATGCTGGTGTGCCTGCGATATTGGCATATAAGAACCAAGGAGACCTCTTTGCGAACCTGACGTATGTTATTGATCAGATTCCGGAGGATGTGTTATTTGATACGAAGGCGTTGAAGGATGTTTTGGTAAAGCACAGGGTCTTGTAAGACTACTGGTGGATGGAACGCGGAGGAGAGGCAAGATTGGGGAGGATTTGAGGAGTTGTACGAGTATTGGGCAGGTGGAACGGCGACGTCAAAAGTTGTATATGACATGGCTTTTAGGCTGTCTCACATTTAGCGACGTATAGAAACCGGTTCAGGGGGCTAGGAGTTATGATAGAACGATTGGCTAATTGGCACTTTGATACCTCGAAAATCAGTTTATTGCTTTGGGAGAACTGGGGGTTTTTCATTACAACCATGTCCGGTTTGAGAAACCAGTTAGCGCTCGTGCTCTTTTTCATCACAGCTCTCCTTCGTAATGGCCTTACAGTTATCACTACGCCAATGAAAGAGGCATCGACAAAAAATGGAAACGCCCTCCACAGGCGGAAACTTGCTGGCAGCCAATCGTAGCTCTGCCATGACATCTAACATTGCTCTAATAAAAAGTGTTTACATAATCAATTTGAGCTTAGCTTATTTATGTCAATCTAGCTCGGCCTGTCAGGTAGGCGCTAGCCAGCATCATGCATTTCTAGCGGCGGTACTTTGCTTGTCCTTATCGTTATCGCCTTGAGTTCCCCTCCTTTGGTCAGGCAGCTCACCCCTCCTCGAGCCTCGTCATAACCGTCTTACAAAGCGGGCAAACAGCCTATTAACTAGTCTCTCAATATACGCACTTCTCTATCTTACTTCCTTCATACGGATACCCCGGTTATTCCGTGCTGCGATTATTAAAGAGTGAGCTCGAAGACAAAGAACTAAGTGATACCTGAGTGGTGACGCCCTGAACCACGTAGCCCCGACGACAGCACCTGCCTACGTTTTGACAACTCTATCCACGACATCGCTACCATAGAATAGAAATTCAGGCTGCCTGATCAGGAAACCATCATAAGCAGGTTTGCGATGTCAGTAACCCTATTCCTTCTCGTCCCGACACATAAGCATTCATTTGGAAAGTCCATTCTTTCCCCTTCAGACACATCGACAACCAACGTCGAAGTGTTATAGTGAAGGCCTCACGAACCTTCACCGTTCACTCTTTCACAACATCATGGAGGTACTCAAGGGCGAGGAGAATACCAAGAAGCTTTGTGCTATTGGGCTTGCTCTCCAGAACGCCGAAGCTATAGTCTCAGATGACAAGACGTACAACAAGTTGAAGCGGGATTATATGAAGATCTATAATCGAGTCACTGCTGATCTTCCCATCGATAGCGACGACGACAACTGGTCCGACGCCTCTGACTCTGTCGTATCGGACGGAAGCGAAGAAGAGGACCACGACAACCACAACGAGCAGCAGGACGAGATTCAGCAAGAGCTCGCGCAAAACTTCGAAGCAGCCGTCTCCCAGGCCGAGTCGGGGGACAGTGGTATCCACATCGAGCACCCAATCGTCACTCCTGAGCCAAGCGACGACGAGTACGAGCCTCAGATCATCGACGCAGACGACTTCCTAAGTGAGGGCGAGGACGGTTGTGAGGTCTCTGACTTGGAGAGCGACACATCTGAGAAGGCTCTCATCGACGACTCTGATACCGAGCTCGTCAATAACGATATTCCTCTCGCTCAGGTCGAACCGGCTGCTGAGACCGAGCCTGATATCGAGCACGTCATCGATTATAACCCCGTCACCGAGCACGAGCCAGTCCCAGTCAACGAGGCTGCGGATTCTGATATTGAGATCGTTCATCTTGAGGACAACATTCGGTCTTCCCCTGAGGCATCAGAGTACGACTTCCTCCCAGAGACTTATCCTGCTGCCCAGCGTATTCCATCTGACTTCGAGGTGGTTGACGGCGACATCGGGTCCTCCGTCGGGCCTCCTTCTCCGTTTACGTACTGCGAGTCCTCGAGAACCGACGGCGTTCGCTTCGACAACTTCGAGTACGAGCACGATTTCACTGAAGCCAAGGATAATCCGGCTTCAGGCGATATCATCGGCGCCTACGACTCCGATATCGAAGACCTTAAGAACGAAGAGACTTTTGGGGCAGAGACCATAGATGACCTCAAGAACGAGGAAACATTCGGACCAAACGCCATCCGTGCTGACCCTCCAATCTCTGAGTGGCGTCAAGATAAACCAGTGATCTGCGAGCCAGTCTATAACATGGCTATCCGTCCATCATCCCCAGATAGGGGGAACAACTTCAAGGACACTGACTACGACATCGTCGAGGATGACGTCTCCAGCAGTGTCGGTGGACAGACTGATTCTGTTGCTTCCTCTGCCGACCGTATCAATACTCCAGAGACAGATGTCCATAGTCTTCCTGACGGGGAGCAGCACTCTGAGGAGTCTGTGAGCGAGGCTGGGAGTGGTGTTCCGGCCTATGCTGGGCTTGATGACAACGAGGATACTCCTCGTATTGGTCAAAGCCATGTCACTGTCAATGATGACGATTTCAACTCCAATAGTGAGCCGCATAGCGGGCAGTCGGAGGATCTCAAGCTCCAATTCGATGAGGAGAACTGCACCGAGCCTTCAACCACTCCAGGCGTTACCACTGTCTGGGAATTAGATAGTGTTACCGATGGTTGCAACATTGAGCCTTGCGAACAAGCCTGTAGAACCAAAGAGAAGTGGGAGACTCTCCATATGTCCATGTTTAAGGAGTTCCTCAAGACAAACCAGATGCTCAAGATTCTCTTCGTCGGTAGCCACTCGGCGAGACACGAAATCCTCAAGAAAGTGGGAGCCGCCCTTGTCGCTCCGTTCACTGGGTCTAACACCAATACACCGGACGCATTTCAGATCTTCAACGTTGTTCCTGTCACGGCCTTCGGCTCTGATGCTGCGCCAGAGGTGGAGCTGATGCAGTCGTCTGGCTGCCAGATGCAAGTCTATGATGTCCAAATCGGAGTCCAGGAAGGAGCCAAGGTTGTCTTGAAGCTCGAGGACGGTACCAATATGCTCTCGATCATGAGCGAGAAGACGTCGACCTTCGAACTTCTTCACTCCAATACCACGCTCAAGAAGCCACATGTGGCTTTCATCTACCTCACCCACCGCGATACGGAGATTATGGTTAACAGTATGCGTGCAGCCGTCAAGGTTTTCCAGAGACATGGAATCGCTTATATCCCAATCCAGCATGACGAAATGATCGCACACCCGCCATTCGATCTTCAGATTAGAAAGGATGCTTTGCATAGACGCTTCAGCTATCCAACTGAGCACAGTACTCCAAGCCCAGAGGATGACCCAAGAGCAAAGGATATCATGCCTTACCGCCGTGCCCCGGTTAAGCTTAACCAATTCCTTAACATTGACCCAATGCAGCTCAACAGACAGTTTGCCTGCATCACTGGCTTGCACTCCAAGCCGAACGAGGATATCAAGGTCGCTATCAAGGTTCCATCTAGGGGTGAGATCATCCCATATCTTTTGAAGAAGGCAAAGTGGATGTATACTTCGTATATCTTGCCGGCTCTCATCAGTACGTGGGTGCTGATGGGTAAGGCATTCGCCTCCCATTTCCTTAGCGATAGACCAGCACGTATTGCTGCCGCCAATGGTGGGGTTAGAGTTGGAGCAGACCCTCGCCTCATTGGACCGTGGACCGTGGCCATGGCCGCGTTGGCTTGCTGCGTTGGCTTCCATGCAGGTTATGAAGGGTGGACGGACACAGGCAACTTTAGCCTGATTTTTAGCTCCTGGAATAACAGCGCTACTGTACATGTCGTGAATGGTACAGCCAATGAAGCTGGCCAGGTTGCCAAATCCATCACTACGAGCACTCAGGTGTTCACTACTACAACCACACAAACTACCACTATCCAGGTTGCCCTCGCCACGCCCTCCGCCGATGCAGAGGGTAGACAAAGACAGCTCAAGAAGGTACTTGCAAGGATGGCTGCAGAAACGAAGCATACGACTATGGCCGAATACATCGCAAACACGATCTCCTCCCGCCGCGGAAACGAAATCGTGCTCACCGGCGGCAAATACGCCATCAACGCCATACGTCAGGACCCCACGGTTGGTTTCCGTCTCTGGCGCGAGGTCCGCAACGTCTCAGACCCATGTCGTGTCCAGCGCGTGAACAAGACAGTGGAATGGTCGACCGCTAGATGGGAAAGCGAGGCTGTGGTCTTTGGACTTAAGGATGTTGATACCCAAGGCGTGGTCAATGTTGCGGTTGGGCGCAGGGATGATGAGTCGGATAAGATGATGGTTGTTGATAAGGTGTTTAAAGTTAGGTTCAGTGGGAATAATGGTGCGGCTGCGGATGATGCTGTTACTTGGAGTGATATTGGGGCTTGTATCAATCAGAAAGTCGCTCCAAAGATGCTTGCCGCAGCTACGTACGACGTAAACGTCATCAAGAATGCCAGCGTCAGAGCGACTAACGGGGTTATTGAGGCCGCTAAGAAAGTTGATAAGTTCCTGGAAGAAATCGCGGCCAAGGTTGAGGCGGGTGTCGCGAGAGCAGCTAACGCTGCAGACCTCGAGGCTAGGCTCCAGAAGAAGGTTGAGCGTATGCGTAAGACGAAGGAAAGGGTAGCCAAGCGTATGCAGACCAAGATGCTCCGCGCACAGGTCAAAAGCAAGGTCCTGTACATGAAGAGTATTGGGAAGGTCAAGGAGGCTGAGGATTACGAGTATAAAGCTGTTGTTGCTGGTGTATTCGGACAGAGCACACGTATTCATGCGGTGTATGGGAGAGGAGAGAAGCAGAAAGAGGTCAGGGAGAGAATGGGGGGGATGGAGGCGATTAGGAAGGGGGTGGCGGAGAAGATCGAGATGGGGAAGAAGGAGGAGGGACAGAATAAATGTGGATTAGGGGTAGGTGAGAATGCGAGAAACTGCCGTAGGCAGAGGAGGGCCGCGAGGAAGGCTTACCGGGCTGCTGAGAAGGCTAGGGGGAATAAGTAGGATTCGGTTATTGGCAAATGATGGATGGGTGTGTCGTCATGGGGGCATAGGGATGATGGGTATATAGGGATAGGAAGGGAAGGATGCTTGGGTGCTGAAATTTGGTACTGCTTTTATATTTTATTGAGACAATATTGCTACAGAGGTACCTCACGACAAGGCATGGTCCAGTGTTGGGCGGTAACGCTCAAAGTAAGTACTGAGAGGGGAAGGGTAATTGAAGTTAAGTAGCTAAAGTCGCCAGGTAAGTACGCGAGTATTATCCGCCCGGCCCGGGCACCAGGAAATGAGAGCAGCACTTGAGAAAACGAGAGATAACGGCCTCTATCTGACGCTACTGTGTGCCTAGGATCTGAGGAATTTCCTATATTAACTGTTACTCGCCGGAGCTCGGGTATTCTTCGAAGACCAAGAGTAAGTAGAAAACATCCAACCCGTAGGTAGATTTATCCTTACTTGCCTGAAATTATCGGGGTATTATGTTACTTCCGCCCAACACTGGTATGGTCTGCGTAAGTAAGGTGGCACCATCAACTTGACGTTTTGGGAGTTAGTATAGCTATATGGGCTGTTAGTTAATGAAGAAAGCTTAAAATGAACCCTGAATTTATTGTTGTTGTGATGTTCACATTTTGACCATGAAGTAGGTGATCTCTCTCTCTCCACCTCTCTCTGTTTGAACTTTAAGGATGTGTTTGCCAGGATTGTTGCTGGAATCGCCTGTTTTGGACGAGATGCCGGACGAAGGTACCTCGGGTTTATTAGCCAGGAAAGTATAAATGACATGCCATGAAAGATAAAGTGCGACAAAGTGCGACAAAATGCTGCTTTGCTTGGAGAATGGAACTTGCTGGCTATATGTATTTTTGCGAAGAGGTCGTTGGACGTGGTCGTGGTTACTGGCAAACTGAGCGAAGTGAGAAATCGAAAAGTTATAACCGCAAAACACAAGCCGACCCAAGCATGGAAAAGCTCCAAGTAACAGTATAATGCATGAATTAAGAGTAATTAGCAGCTATCATAGATAACGAGTGAAAGGTAAAATAAGTCGAAAAAAAAGCAAAAGTCATACATAATCAGACCCCAAAAGTCAAAACAGTATGAAGTCAATCCAGGACTCTACTCACTTGTGTCAGGCTAGGACTCGAACTTGGGACCAGATTAGGGCCGTAACCAGTCAAGGCCGACCCGTCTTAACCCACCACCAAGACATATTGTTGTAAACTGGTGAACATTCGCGCTTATTGACGCGATGGTTTGGGTGTGGTCTTGGTCCGTGCACAAATTTGGACCGCTCTGACGCCACACTACTTCTGCCGGGGGGGGCTCACCGCCAACGGTAGTCATCAAAGCGCCAAATCTGCTAGATCTTGGCAGAATCGTGGGCCGAGAACGAAGACGGGCATAATTGGAGATCGGAGGCGCGATAGTGGGTATTACATAGCTGGGGTACTGCAGACCCCCTTGTTACAACAGAAACTGGCTAAAATTTGGTTAACTAACTTGGCGATTTATGAATTTAATATACTGAATATCTAGAGAAAATGCAGAATCGCCATCATCTCACATTCATGCTCGGGTGATCTGTCTTGGCGGGCGGTGGACGCCTTCTTGGACAATCTTCTTTTTGCTCGGCAGTCTTCTAATCTTTCTAACCTTTTGACAACTGGCATTTACGCGCTAGATTGGACCTGCTCTATCGACGAGAAAACACAATCAATCAAATTGGAGGAGTCTGCCACCCTGCTACCTGGAAGGCAACCTTCAACATAATTCATTCACTACAACTACGTTCGTTCCATTGAACTTTGTCCCATATCGGAAACCTGCCAAGAGGGATCTCCGCATTACAAACATCACTGTCGAAGGCGAGATAGATACGTGAAGAGTGCGCTCACTCATGCCCTGAGCGACTCGTCCTATACTGCCTCATCGGAGGAATCACATACACATCTCACGCGCCGTTTTCACACCCCAAACGATCGAGCCCACTATAACCCGCTTTACGTCGACGCACGACAACCTCGTAGCTCTCTGCCGACAATCTCGATTCCTCAGTGTCGAGTCCTAAATCGCAGCCAAACCACAAATACAGGCTTTCCTACGATCGCGAACACAGCGACAAGCTTTTCGTCCACGACGCCGCCAAGATGGCGTGGGAACACCTCTCCATCAACAAGCCGCACCTGGTGTACATCATCCTCGGCGGCTTCACGTCGCTGTTCATGCTCTGCTCCTCCTTCATCAAGGAGCGCCTGTATATCGGTGAAGCGACCGTCGCGACAATCTGCGGCATCATCTTTGGCCCACATGCCGCCAATCTCATAGACCCAGCGACCTGGGGAAATGTTGATCAAATTACACTCGAGTTCTCGCGCATTGTGCTGGTGGTGCAGTGTTTTGCTGTGGGAGTCGAATTGCCGAAATACTATATGGAGAAGCATTGGAGGTCTGTGACGCTGCTTTTGCTGCCGGTTATGACCTTTGGATGGCTGGTCACGAGTCTGTTCATCTGGTGGATGGTGCCGACGTTGAACTGGCTTGAATCGCTCGTTGTCGCATCTTGTGTAACAGCTACAGATCCCGTCCTTGCTTCCTCCGTTGTCGGAAAGGGCAAGTTTGCTAAGCGTGTGCCTAAGCATTTGAGAGATTTGCTTTCCGCCGAGTCGGGGTGTAACGATGGCATGGCCTTCCCTTTCGTCTATCTCGGGCTTTACATCATTCACTACGGATCTCACCCAAATGAGGTCGCCTTCCACTGGATTGTCCTTACTATCCTCTACGAGTGTATCTTTGGCGCTATTTACGGGTTCACAATTGGCTACATCGGACGTCGTGGTATCAGATGGGCCGAGAAACACGATTTGATCGATCGTGAATCTTTCCTTGTGTTCTACTTCGTCCTCGCCCTTTTCTGCGCCGGATCTGGTTCTATGCTCGGCGTTGACGATCTTCTCGTCGGTTTCGCAGCCGGCGTTGGTTTCTCCAACGACGGATGGTTTACTCAAAAGACTGAGGAATCCCATGTCTCCAACGTTATCGATTTGCTCATTAACTTGGCATACTTCGTCTACTTCGGCACCATCGTCCCATGGGAGCAGTTCAACTCTCCAGAGCTCGGCACCGCCGCGTGGAGACTCGTCATCATCGCGATTTTCGTGCTGTTCTTCCGCCGCATCCCTATCATGTTGGCGCTGAAACCTGTAATACCCGACATCAAGTCCTGGCGTGAAGCACTTTTTGCAGGACATTTCGGTCCTATTGGTGTCGGCGCCATCTTTATAGCTATTCTCGCTAGAGCTGAGCTAGAGACTGGCTCAACGACGCCTTTGGCTGTATTGCCGGAAGAGGGTATGCCGCATTATCATCTGATTGCGCTCATCTGGCCGATCACGACGTTCTTGGTTGTTACCTCGATTATCGTCCACGGATCTTCAATTGCGGTCTTCACGCTTGGAAAGCACATCAATACCCTCACCTTGACCATGTCCTACACCACTGCTCACGAGGATGGACCAGGATGGATGAACAGACTGCCAAGAATATCTTCCCAGTCCAAGTCCATGTCCAAGAACGTTGAGGACTACGACGAGACCCCAATGCAAGCGTTCCCACCAGGAACCCTTGCACCAGGCATGCCAAACGCTTTCCTCCGTCGCCAGAAGGAGGAGGACGCCGATGAGGAACGTCACGGTGGCGGTATCATGAACCGCCGTCGAAAGAAGTCACATAACCGCAGCTATGGCGGTCCAATCTCGCAATCCGCTATTTCGCCAATGCCACGCAGCTCGCAAGCCACCTCGCCTACTTTGACACCTGAAAAGGGATCTGAGGAGGGTGAGAGGAGGAGTACTGAAGGTGAACATCCAATTGGAGAGATTCAGCATGATAATGAGATGGAAGAGATTATGCATCGTGGGGAGAACAAGTCCAAGGATAAACATACTTCTAATGCTGAGGCTAATCCGAATAATATTGAGACTTTCCAGGAAGGTGACGATATTATATTCGAAAACGAGGACGGAGATGTCATCGACGTTGAGAAGAAGGAGGATGTGCCACCTAATGGTCCAACCGCTATTGGCGGACTGGGCAAGTCTGAAAGAGGAAAGAAGCTGTCAGATACCGATAAATCTGAGGCTGATGAACCGCAGAAGGGACCTGCTAAAAATGGAAGTGAGAAGCAGAATAAAGGATATAAGGCTATTGGCAAGAAGCTTGGTGTTTGGATGCATAAGGATGCGGAGACTGGAGAGCGTCAGCAGGAGCCAAAGCGCAAGCGTGGTCCAGCACTGGCATACCAGTTTGGTAATACTGTAAGTTTCCACATCCGTCTGATCATTATGCTACTGTGAGTAGAGCTAACAATGAACAGATCATTGTAGAAGACGAAGACGGAGAAGTCGTCAAGAAATACGAGATGCCACGCCCTGACGGCGCAGCCAGCTCATTCGCCACCCGCCCTGTTATCAACCGCCTTGGCACCCTCATGGGCGGCGGCTCTCAATTTCCAACCAAGAACACATCACCAAACCCAACAACTACAAACGCAGCCGGCAACCCAACCTCCTCCGATCCAGCAACGATGACCCCCGTCGCCGGCGCACCGTCAAAGAAATCCAAAACCGTAGAAGGCATCAATAAGTGGACCGGCATCAACGCTCTCAAAACCCTTAAGACGCCGTCAATGGATGATCCAGCCGACGACAAAGTTGTGCGCTTCACGATGGGTGGAAGGAGAATGACAAAGGAGGGTTTCTTGAAGGAGATGAAGTCCATGACGCCTAAGGAGCGCGCGAAGATTGTTGAGCACTCCAATGCCCCCGCGGCGATTAAGGAGGCTGCACGGAAGGATGCGGATCCTAATGTGCCGGGTGAGGGACGGTTGTTGGAGGCGAGGAATCTAGCGATTGGGAGGAGTGCGGAGGAGGCAACGATGCATGGAGAGCAGCTTGCTGCTGCGACTGGTGCCTCTGGTGGTGAGAGTGCTAATCCGAGTCCGCTTGAGCTTCAAATGAGATGGGATATTCGGGAGGAGAGTAGGGAGAGTGGCCAGGAAAGTGAGGAAGATTCACCAGCGTCAAGTGCGACGCTGAATGAGGAGACTAAGATGCTGACACCTGCTGATCTGAGGAGGGCGCAAGGGGCCACCATTCCGCTGAGACCGGCGGCTTTGCGTCAGGATACTGAGGAGACGCCTGCTGAGAGGAGGAGGAGAGTGGCCGCGCTTGGTCATAGTGCAGAGCCAGATGAACTTGAGCAACCTAGAGGGAGAGGAGGTATCCGTTTTGCTGAGGAGCCCAGGAGGCATAAGTAGATGAAAGGTGTGAGAGTAAGAGGAGGATAAGTAATCGTGTATCACTAGGCGGTTATCGTGAGACAGCTGGCTATATGAGTAGCACACAGCGAGGAACTTGGAGTTCGGATGTGTTTCGGGAAGGGAGCATATACGGCATTTTGGTTACACTTGCATTGCGTAGCGGATACATAGCTTTGCTTGCTTGCTTAATTTGGGGTTTAGAAGAATGAAATGAAGTGTCTAAAAGCCGTTGTGTTTCCTTTGCTTTGCGAAATTGTGGCGTTGGTGATTGGATTCGTGGCTTTGTATGACATTGAGGCAAAGGGAGTTTAAACGACGAGTTGTAAGAGAAGTTGGTGTCCAGGCTCATTCCAAAGGTGGGTGGGTCGAGGGAGTGAAGCTGGTTGTCAAAGCTGCACTTTAAGAGCTAGCTCAAAGGGGATCCTTGCTAAAGAGTGAGAACGCCTTTGGGAGAAGAAGAGTCAACAGGACCAAATACATGGTATGCCACCTTTCCTAACTCGAGACACTAGCAGCATTGCAAGCAAACTCACAACACCTTTAGCAACGAACTCACAAAATTTATAACTCGGCATGTGTCGCGAGCAAAAACGGGTATCCTCAACCTGCTTGAAGCTCAAGCAGCCTCTTGACGAGAACGAGCACGTTCAAGAGCTCCCAATGGAAGAATGAATGTGTTTGGAAGACAATCGTTGATAACCTTGGACAATCTGGCCCCCCGCACAGTGCCGCAATTGCTAGATCTTCGCCGGTGCGAAGCGCAATTTGAGGAGATGAAGAACGAGAAACCAGAGGTGAAGATTGGGCAGGGTAAAGCTTGTCCAGTTTGCATCAATGCTAACGTGGCTGAATCTCCGTCGCCGGAGAGGGCGAAGTGAGCACAGTTTAGTGCGCTGAATCAAACTGGTCAGCCCATATATTAAAAGATTTTAGATGTATTTAGCGGATGTTTAAACCAAACATTATTATCTTCAGGTCGTTACTATTCTCCGCCAACCCGTCATCGAAAGCGGATATGTTTTGGTAAATTGCGCCAGTGTTAACTGCTGGTGTTTCTGCTATTGCTAGTGTAGAGCTACTGGTACACCACCGTACACAACATCCAGATGTTTCTTTACACGCCGAGAACCTCTTCATGCGTTTTCACCCTTTCCACCGCCCCCTTCCTCGCCTTGATATCCTCCTCAATCATCTTTGCTACTTTAGCACCTCTCTTCTTCCTCGCCTCTGTCTGTTCCGCTGCCTTGGTTTTTAGTCCTCGACCTCGGCCCCTTTTTACTGCCACCTCTGCCAAAACTTCGTCTAACCGGTTTCCCAGGTTGGTGATAGCACCAGCATCGGTCTCCCGCAGGCGTTCAAGTTCCTTCACCCTCCCATAATTACATCCATCAACACAAGTTCTCATCCTCAACCCTCTTCAGTTTCGCCATATGATCAGAGATGGTTGCAGCATCCTTCACCGCGGTTTCCTTGGGACATTCCTTCTCAGTCCTCACCTTGGTTACGTCGTTCAAAGTTCCCCTCAGAAGTGCATTTGCTCCCTTCATCAGAGCGCTCTCCTCGTTTTCCTCGGCATCAGCCATCAACCTGCTAACCACTGCCTGTGTCTTTTCCAAATTCTTCCTTTCTCGTCGCTCTTCATAGCAGTGTCAGAAATAGAGGCTGCGTGGGCAGCGGCCATAGGCGTTACGGCCGCGAAGAAGCTGTGCCGTGTGTACTGCTCTTTGAGGTGTTGGTTTTGCGGCTGGAAGTAAGCTGTCAACAGGTTGATAGGAGACGTCGTCGAAAGTGGCGTCGTCCATTGTCGCCAGCGCCTCGTCGAGCTCTTCGTCGAGAGGCTCCGGCTGGGCAGCTGGCGCTAAATTGGAGTTGGAGGATGAGGAGGAAATCATGGCACTGACTGGTTGTCGGCGTCGAGATCGAAGAGGTGGGAGGAGTGTCCAACTGGTTGAGGCAGAGGGTGGATATACTGACGATGTTATGGTTGGAGATGGTGAAGCAGGCCGCAACGACGGCAGCAAAGAATGAGCGCGGTGACGGCAGTAACAACACATTGAGTGCTAATCGGTTGCTGGATAGCGACTAAGGTAAAGGATATCATTGCCAGCAGCGGCTAGATCTAAGCAAAACAAACGTCTATATGCGAAAGGATCTTTGCCAAGTCATCCTCTTTCAGGCAGTTCGTTGGCCACTTCAGTTCTTAGCAGCCCACTCCCGATACCAGTCCAGAACCTCGCCATTCACTACGCTCTTGCCAACCTTTCCTCCTTTACCGTTGAGGATCTGCTTGACGGCTATTTCAACCTTCTTCCCATTCCCAGTAACCGGCACCCCACCACCTTGGCATACGATCTTAGGAACGTGTCGCAGGGACAACTTCTTTCCGATGACCTTCTTGATACGTTCACCAAGTTCTTCCGACCACTTCACCTCCTCCATCACTCCCCCGCTCTTCTCTACTGCGGCTGGGGAGAGCATGCAGAACAACACCACCTCCTCATCATCGTCCCCCTCTCTTCTCCGGCCAACGCAAACCGCGTCGTCGATCTCTGGGAAATGCTGGAGGAGGATGTTGTATATCTCCGCGCTCCCAAACCTAACCCCACTCGGTTTCAGTGTCCCATCACTGCGGCCAAGCATCATCAGGCCCGACGCCCCGTTGTTTTGGCCCGATCGTCCTGCGGCGGTGTGTGGGATGAAAGATATGAAGTCTCCATGGTGCCAAATCTCGTTCCCCTCACCCAAATCAAATTCCTCAAAATAAGCCCTCTTGTACAACTCCCCACCCCTCTCACCAAAGAAAGTGGTGGGTTGGCATATAAACGGCATCAAACAAACCAAATCCCCGCTCTCACCCGGCGCGACCCCAAGGTGGTCGCCATGGCCCTCGGCGGTCCCATGGGGGGCTTCGGTGTCGGAAGCAGCGAGAGCCAGTCCCAAACCAGGGCCCTGGATTTCCCCTCTATAGACTGGCAGCAGCGGGTTCGGCGCACCGAAGAGGGAGATGATGTCCGTTCCTCCGGTGATGGACGCCAGCTGGACGGTGGGTGGGAGGTTGTCATACACGTAGGAAAATGTCGAGGGCGCGAGGGGTGAGCCGGTGGAGTAGATAGCCTGTAAAGTCTTCAAACTCGCCGCCGCACCCCCATCAGGTTGGGGGTTGAGAGGCGCAACACCCTTCTGCTCCAGTATACTGAGGTACTTTGCCGAAGTTCCGAAGTGCGTAATCTCCAGCTCGTCAACCAGACGCATCATACTCATATCACCTCTCGGCTTAAACGGACTTCCGTCGTATAGGACGATAGAGGAGCCGACGGAAAGCGCAGAGACGAGCCAGTGCCACATCATCCAGGTGGTGGTTGTGTAATAAAAGAGGCGGGATTCGGGACGCAGGTCTCCGTGGAGCATGTGTTCTTTTTTGTGTTGGAGGAGGGTGCCGAGAGCGGAATGGATTATGCATTTTGGGGGACCGGTGGTGCCTGATGAATACAGAATGTAAAGAGGATGAGATGGCGGGAGGTCTCTGAACGTCAATGCGGCGTGTGGGTTGCTCACACTACATACACTTAGTTAAAGATCTAAGGTGGGAGGGGAAGGAGGGACGAACCAGGCAACGAAATCAGCGTAGTCAAAGGCTCTAGCGCCCTCGTCCAACACGCTCATCAGCTCCTCGACATGGCCGGCTTCGCCCTTTACAGTCTCGAACACCACAACGGCTTGTAAACCCTTCCCCTTGAGGCCTTCAACGATACCTTTTGCTTTTTCGTCTGAGCTGTGCACGCGGCCGTTGTACTCCACCGCATTATCGACAAACAACACCTTCGGCTCAATCTGCACCAATCTTTCCAGCACCGCGTGCACGCCTGTGTCTGGGGAGACGCCGGTCCATACTGCCCCGAGACTTGAGGATGCGAGGGAGGCGATAAGTGCGTTTGCGTGGTTTCCTAAGAAGCCGGCAATCCTGTCGTGTGGCCGAATGCCTAGTTCGGCAAGGGCAATCGCACAGCGTCTGACCCTCTCTCTCAGCTGCACCCATGTAACTGACTCGGAGCCTGACTCATTGGCTTCTACGATGGCGATCGACGTCGGATCTGGATTGCTGCATGGGTAGAGGAGGTTTTCCGCGAAGTTTAGGGTTGAGGTTGGGAAGAAGTCTGGACGCGGGTACATTGGTGCGTTCCTTGGGATCACCTGGTGGAGTGTTAACAGTGGTTACAAGGTGATGTGTGCAGGAGGTTTAGGCACAACGAAGCATCGGAAGGGTGTAGTTGAAAACGAATATCGATTAGGAGCGGCAGGCAGCAACTTCGCTGTCTCTTGACACTGATCTTGGTTTCCTTAAGCAGTCTTCATTGCCTCTTCTCTCCATGGATACAATCATGAATCATAACCGTGTATGACTTTCTATCCATACTGCGTCGTTATGCTGTACGGCTGCGCCTCCGACTGCATATTACATCCCTCACCAACCGGGTATTTCCCTCTCACAAGCAAAGTTGGTACAAGAGATGATAACCTACCTCACCAGCACCCTTCTCGCCCTGAACACCAACATAATCCCAGACCTCACTCCAGAAGGCCCCAATATTGCCCACCGACCACTTATGCAAGTCCTCATAATGGTCCAGCGTGAGGCCGTATTTATGTTCAATCCTCATCTTAAACTCGTACATCTGAGTACTCTCGGGATCGGCATGGCGCCAGAGCTCGACGGGATCGGTAATAGAATGTTGAGCGAGCGCAGAACCCGCTGGTGTCGAGGTACCGGAAGCGCTGGCCGAGTTTGGAATAGGCGTCAGGAAGCCGGAGCCATTAGTTGCAGCCATGATGTGTAGGTGTGTAAGGAGAGAAGGATGAGAACAATCGCGAGCGCAACCTTGGTGGTTATAGTGACAGCAACTACCAACAGAAAGACAAGGAACCGCTGTGGGAGATGAAAGAAGGAAATAGAGATTGTTTACACTCTCCCAATGATAGGCCGCTCCAAGCGCTCGGCTAGTGCTTGTCGCGAATAAATTGTTGAGCCTCCTCCTCCATGAATGGTGGGGTTTGGCGGGGGCCCAGGAAGGCTGCCGCCCCAGGAAGGCTGGACCCCC